>Ga0255765_1001017_pt1 | contig 36122 bp, 29 predicted proteins | sample 041ome_8_FD_179965 | JGI IMG/M metagenome (GOLD analysis project Ga0255765, IMG submission 179965) | Coastal salt marsh microbial communities from the Groves Creek Marsh, Skidaway Island, Georgia - 041407BS metaG (version 2) | ecosystem: Environmental > Aquatic > Marine > Intertidal zone > Salt...
AGCGCTGTTTCACGCCCGGCTGGAAACCTTCCGTATCCAACTGGAGCACCCTTCCGAGTTTCACCCCGGTGAGGTCGGGCGCCGCGGCCGACTGAACGGCAGCATCCAGCATCGACGGCCAGGGTGAGGCAATCGAGGTGGAGTCGTGCGGGTCGTGTCCGGCAATGACGTCGTGGAGCAACGCCGTGTCAACGACAGAGCGGGCGACGGGACCCACTTGGTCCAGAGAGGACGCAAGCGCAATCACCCCATATCGGCTCACCCCGCCGTAGGTGGGTTTAAATCCGACCGTTCCCGTCACAGCAGCGGGTTGGCGAATGGATCCGCCGGTATCGCTCCCCAGCGCGAGGGGCGCTTCAAACGCTGATACGGCTGCCGCCGAACCACCGCCGGATCCTCCCGGGATACGCTCAACGTCCCACGGGTTCGCGGTGCGGTGATAGCCAGAGTGTTCAGTAGAGGAACCCATGGCGAATTCGTCCATGTTGGTCTTGCCCAAAGCCACCATTCCCGCGGCTCGATACTTCGACACCACAGTGGCGTCGTAGGGCGGTTGCCACCCCTCCAGAATGCGTGAGCCGGCCGTGGTGGGCATATCTGTCGTACACAGAACGTCTTTCACTGCCAGAGGTAAGCCTGCCGTTGACGGTAGTTGCTCGCCTTTAGCCCGACGGGAATCGATGTCGTCCGCATCTCCCAGCGCTTTCTCGCTCACATGGAGAAAGGCCTGCACTGTGCCTTCGACCTGTGAAATGCGATCGAGATGTGCCTGTGTGACCTCGCGCGAAGAAACCTCGCCCGCATTGAGCAGGCCCTGAAGTTCAATGGCCGGCAGCCGGGTCAGTTCGCTCACTGCTCTTCTCCCAAAATGGCGGTCACTCTGAAGCGGGAACCGTCGTGATCGGGAGCCCCCGCCATTGCCTGCTCAGTGCTCAACGTGTCCCCGACGACGTCAGGTCGGAACACGTTACCCAGCGGGATGGGGTGTGAGGTGGGCTCCACATCGGGGGTTGCCACTTCACCCACTTTTTCCACCGCGGACACGATGGCCCCCAGCTCACCGGTGAGTCGATTGACTTCATCCTCGGTAAGGGCAATGCGGGCCAAAGTAGCCAGGTGACGCACCTGCTCCGGGGTGATGTGGGACATGCTTCTCCGTTCGGACAACCGACTCACCAGTCTAGACGGGCGTGTTCTAGCCCTCTCCCACCGCGTCGAGGCCTCGCTGGAGAACATCGGCGAACATTTCCCCCGTGGCCACTGGGATACCCAGGGTCTCTGCTTTGGTGAGCTTTGACCCGGCACCCGGGCCAGCAATCACCAGACCCGTCTTCTTGCTGACGCTGGAAACAGGTGTGCCGCCAGCCTGACGAACCGCTTCTTCGGCTTCTTCTCGCGTGTAGCCCTCGATCGACCCTGTCACGACGACGCTGAGGCCCGATAGCGGACCCTGAACGGCTTCGCTCGGACCCACCCAGTTGGGCTCTTCAAAGCTCACGCCGGCTTCCCGCCACTGAGTCACGATGTCTCTGTGCCACTCCACAGCGAGCCAATCTCGAATCGAGTGGGCGATGGTTTCTCCCACCCCGTCGATCGCCGCGAGCTCTTCGACCCCAGCGTGCTCGATGGCCGCGAGAGATCCAAAATGGTCGGCCAGTGCGCGGGCTGCGACCGGCCCCACGTGGCGGATGTTGAGCGAGACCAAGAATCGCCAAAGTGGCTTCGCCTGTGCCCTCTCGAGCTGATCAATCAGTTCGAGCGCTGCTTTGGAGGGCACGAATTCTTCATCACCCCAGAAACCAACCGCCTCAGTCGACGCCGGGTCATTCTTTTGCCTCTTGCGCCTAAACGGCGTCAGCGCGATTGGACGCCCGTCCTCCTCCGTTTTCCCCTCACCCGTGTCTGGATCACGCGGCTGGTACACCACCGGAAAAAGGTCCTCAAGGGTGAGAGCAAACAGCTCTGCTTCACTACGCAGCACGGGCTCATGGGGAGGAAGAGGCTGGGTCAGCGCGAGGGCGCTCACCTCGCCCAAACCCTCGATGTCTAGGGCCCCTCGAGAACCAATGTGCTCGATGCGACCGCGCACCTGGGCGGGGCAGCTTTGCTGATTGGGGCAGCGCAAGTCGATATCACCCTCTTTTTGAGGGGCGAGAATCGCGCCACACTCCGGACACTTAGTAGGCATCTCAAACGGTCGTTCATTGCCGGTGCGTTTTTCGACCACGGGTCCGAGCACTTCAGGAATCACGTCCCCGGCTTTGCGAATGACGACGTGATCACCGATAAGAACTTCTTTGGCTTTGACAACTTCTTGGTTGTGCAGTGTCGCGCGCTCTACTTCGCTACCTGCCACGACCACCGGCTCCAATACGGCATAGGGGGTGGCCCGCCCCGTCCGACCCACGCTCACTACGATGTCGCGCAGAATCGTGGTGACCTGCTCGGGCGGATATTTGTAAGCAATGGCCCAGCGGGGCGCGCGGGAGGTGGCCCCGAGTTCTCTCTGCAGAGACCACTGATCGACTTTGATAACCGCACCGTCAATTTCGTGGTCTAACTCAGCACGCTGCTGATGGAAGCGTTCAATGTAGCTAAGGACGTCATCCACACTCTGGTGCACCCCAACGTGGGGTGAGACGGGAAGCCCCCACCCCTCGAGTAACTGATAGAGCTCGCTTTGGGTGGCAAGGGGTGGTTCTGGCCACGCCCCAATGCCGTGGACGGTCATCGACAGTCGCCTGAGACGATCGAGTGCGAGAACCTTCTTCGCCTCCGACTTGCCATCCATTTTTTGGCGCAACGAACCTGATGCGGCATTGCGGGGATTCGCGAATACCCGCTCCCCTGCCTCGGCTAAGCCGTGGTTCATCTCGTGAAAAACCTCAATGGGGAAGAAGACTTCACCCCGCACTTCCACGAGCTCGGGCAGGTCAGCTCCGCTGAGACGATGGGGAATGCCGGGGATGTGAAGGACGTTTTCGGTTACGTCTTCACCGGTGACCCCGTCGCCTCGGGTGGCAGCGCTCACTAGCTCGCCGCGCTGATAGCGCAGGTTCAGCGCGAGCCCATCAATTTTTAACTCACAGAGAAACCTCGCATCGGGATAAGCCTGAGAAATCTTGGCCAACCACCCCCGCATTTCCTCATCAGAAAACACGTTGTCGAGGCTGAACATTCTCTCAGCATGAGTGACCGGGGCGAAAAGGGTTGATTCCCCCGAACCCACCGAACGTGTCGGCGAATCGGCTTGAGCAAACTGGGGAAAGTCTCGCTCGAGCTGCTCGAGTTGACTGACGAGCTCGTCATACTCACGATCGTCCGCGAGGAGCTGGTCTTTCCCGTAGTACGCGTCGCGGAGGGTGTGAATGCGCTCGGTTAACCGAGCGATTTCGGCCCTCGCGTCCTCCTCTAGCACCCTCCCAGTCTAGGCGGGAGCCCTGAAATCACGGCTTAGAAGGGCTGATCGTCGGGCATGCCCGTGCGCATCTCGGCCGGCAGGTGGCCCAGGTCGTTGTGGGTCACCAGAACCGCAGGTTTCGCACTGCGCACCCGAATAATGGTCAGTCCGCAGTGCGCTTGGTTGATACCAATCCACCGCCAGGCGGCTGCGCCAAAGACCTCTCGGACAAACCACGCAATCACAAAGTTGTGGGTGATGAGCAGCTCGTGAGAGTCTCCCGCGCGGACGGTCAACCACTCCGCCTGAGCATCGGCCATTTGCGCTTCTCCCGCCTGAATCTCTTCAGGACTCACCCCACCAAAGAACGACTCAAAAACAGCAGGCATGTCGGGGCTTGGCCCCGAGGGAACACAGTCCATCAACAGCGCTGATGGTTCGATTTCTAACGACGGCATCCGAGAGGTCATCGCCTGGGCGGTTTCGATTGCTCGTTCCATCGGTGAGGAATAAGCCCGATCAAAAGGGACACCACTCAGCCGCTCAGAGATTAGTTCTGCTTGACGTTTTCCTCTCGGCGAAAGGGGGCCGTCGGGTAGACCGAATTCAGCGTCGACCTGTTCGCCGTGGCGAACCAGGTAGAGGTAACGAGACACGGGCTGCCTCTCGTGTCGAATCGGAAAAAGTAGGGATGTCAGCTCAATGACTAGTCGTCAACAACGTCCAGGACGCTGTCGTTGACAGCTCCCACCGTCACGGCCGACAGTGGGTTGCGTGCGAGCTCAACAGCGAGCTCTTGCACGTCCTCTAGCGTAACAAGGTCTAACCGACGCAGGGCTTCGTCCCGATCAACGAACTCGCCCATGTGCAGCTCAGAGCGACCCAAGCGCACCATTCGCGCATCCGTACTCTCTAGTGCCAATGAGCTCGAGCCCTGAAGGTTCCCTCGGGTGCGCTCCCACTCATGCCAAGTAATTCCCTTTTCGACAATCTCCATAAATAGATCGCGCATCAACAACGCCACTTCGGAGGCGTGATCGGGCGAGGTTCCCCCTCCCATGCCAAACATTCCCGCGTCCGAGTAGTTCGAGGCGAAGGCATAGACGCTGTAGGCAAGGCCGCGTTTTTCGCGCACTTCTTGAAACAGCCGCGACGACATGCCCCCACCCAGCACGGTGGTGAGGATGGCCTGTGCGGGGCGTCGGGGGTCAGTCTGGGTGAGCCCGGGCATAGAGAGGACCACCATGGACTGCTCGAGGGGACGGTGAATCACCTGTCGAGCGGGGATGGAATGAAGAGATGCACGTGAGGTGTCCCGCCTCGGCACAGGTGCGCTCTGCTCATTAAGCGACCACCCGCACTCCTCCAGTGCCGCCAGCACCCAGGAGACGACTTCATCGTGCTCAAGAGCTCCCGCGACGGTCACCACCAGTTCCTCCGGTCGGTAGTAGCGCTGATAGTGCGCGACGACCTGGTCCCTCTCCGCCGACTTGATGGTCTCAGGGCTGCCTCCTATCGGACGGCCCAGAGGGTGGTCTCCCATAACCGCCTCAGTCACACGCTCGTGGGCGACATCGCTGGGGTCATCATCCGCCATGGCGAGCTCTTCGAGGATGACACGTCGTTCAACGTCGAACTCGTTGGGGTCGATGAGCGACGAGGAGACCATGTCGGCTAAGACACCGATGGCCATTTCCAAATCGCGATCCTGCACCTTCGCGTAGTAGCAGGTGTGTTCCTTGGCGGTCAGTGCGTTGTGCTCTCCACCTACCCGGTCAAAGGCCTCGGCGATGTCCATCGCGCTGCGTCTCGGGGTGCCTTTGAACAACAGGTGCTCAAGAAAATGCGTCGAGCCAAAAGCAACGTTTTCTTCGTCGCGGCTACCCACCCCAATCCAGAAGCCCACCGAGGAGCTCGCGGCACCGGGCACCGCTTCGGTGAGGATGCGCACACCCGAGGGGTGCACGGTTCGGCGGAGTCGAGCACCGCCGCTGATGGTGGCGTCGAGGTCGGGAAGGTTGAGGGGGAGGTCTATCGCGGGCGACACAGTCGATAAGCCTAGTGGCGAGGAATGTCTAGAGACGGGTCGGCTTAAACGCCTCGCGGGCCGGATTCCGAAGAATCCAGCCCGCGAGGGTGAAGGTGTTGGTTAGGCCTTCTTGGCCGCTGCAACAGCGACCATCCCAAAGCCCACCTTGTTGAGAACGTCGGCGATCACGTAAATGATGGCCGCGATGGCGACTGCAGCGCTGACGTCAGCACCGGAGATCGTCATGAACTCCTCAATGGCGGTACCGATGGGGTAGATCGCCCAACCGAGAAGAACGAAGCGACGCATGATGGTCACGGCGTTCTTCGCGAACTCGGGCATGCCGTCCAGCTTGACCTGGAAGACCTGCCAGACGATGTAGACCCAGGCGAGGCTCGAGACGATGAAGAAGAACCAGTTGCCAGCAGACAGCGGCTCTCCTACCTCACCGAGGTAACCGGTGACGATCATGATGATGTCGGCGATGACGATACGGGTCACAAAACCCTTCGTCGCGGCACCGGCAATCGCCACAATCAGACCAAACTCAACCAGCAACAGAGGCGTGGTGAGCAGCCAGTCGATGTAACGGAAAGGCATGGTTGCCCCTACGTCGCCCATCGACTGGTCGAAGAAACCTACGAAGTCGGTCATGATCCAGTACATCACCGCAGCGATGAAGGTGATCAGACCAGCGTAGGTAGCGGTCGTCCGGTGCTCGGGCTTGATGTCGTTACGCTCGAGAACGAAGTACAACGTTCCCGCAGCCATAGCGACGAAGCCGAGCATGAAGAACGACTGCGTAATAACCATCAGATCCATGGTTCTCCCTTGAACTGTTTCTTTTATCCCCCACTCCCGCCGTCGCGGCAGCGGAGCCGAGAGATTTTTTCTCCCTAACCCCCACCGGGCCTGCAGGCAGTCCCAGGGGTGCACGCGCCACGCTACTCCGAAGGAGTGAATTACCGGGTAAAAAAACCCTGGGCAAAACCTGATTGTTTTCTGATAGTGACGACCAAGCCAGCTTTAGTTCTCTGTTATTCCGGGGTAAAACGAAGCGGCGGCGGGAAATTCCCGCCGCCGCAACCGATTCCAATTTTCTAGCCGTCTTCGCCATCTGCGGGCGTGTCGGCCTCGTCCAAAACGGGCGAGAGGGAGAGCTTGCCGCGGTCGTCAATCTTGGTGATTTCCACCTGAATCTTCTGACCAACCGACAATACATCTTCGACGTCGTCCACTCGCTTACCTCCGGCAAGCTTGCGTATCTCGGAGATGTGGAGCAATCCGTCCTTGCCCGGGAGCAGTGACACGAAGGCGCCGAAGGTCGCGATTTTCACGACCGTCCCCAAATACTGCTCACCGATTTCCGGAGTCACAGGGTTCGCGATGGCGTTCACGCGAGCACGCGCTTCTTCCGCAATCGCTTGATCGGTCGCTCCGATGAACACCGTGCCGTCATCTTCAATGGAGATTTGAGCACCGGTCTCATCCTGGATGGCATTGATCGTCTTACCCTTCGGGCCGATCAACTCACCGATCTTGTCTTCCGGAATTTGGACACTGATCACGCGCGGGGCAGTCGGCGCCATTTCATCTGGCTCGCTAATGGCAGAGTTCATCACATCGAGGATTGTCATGCGGGCGTCCTTCGCCTGCTTGAGCGCGTCCGCCAGAACGCTCGCGGGGATACCGTCGAGCTTGGTGTCGAGCTGAATGGCGGTGACAAACTCGCGGGTTCCCGCGACCTTGAAGTCCATGTCGCCCAGGGCGTCTTCCGCACCGAGGATGTCGGTCAACGCGCGGTAGCGCATCTCTCCATCAACCTCGTCAGAAATCAGACCCATCGCGATACCGGCGACGGGGGCGCGCAGCGGCACTCCCGCGTTCAACATTGCCAAGCTCGACGCACAGACCGACCCCATCGAGGTCGAACCGTTCGAACCGAGAGCTTCAGATACCTGGCGAATCGCGTAGGGGAAGTCTTCGCGGGTCGGCAGAACCGGCACCAGGGCCCGCTCGGCGAGGAAGCCGTGGCCAATCTCGCGGCGCTTCGGGGTACCCACACGACCGGTCTCTCCAGTCGAATAGGGCGGGAAGTTGTAGTGGTGCATGTAGCGCTTGCTCGTCACCGGGTTCAGTGAGTCAAGCTGCTGCTCCATCTTCAACATGTTCAGAGTGGTCACACCCAGAATCTGGGTCTCACCGCGCTGGAACAGCGCGGAGCCGTGAACACGAGGAATCACTTCTACCTCAGCGTCCAAACCACGAATCTGCTCGGGGGTGCGGCCGTCGATACGGATACCTTCGGTGAGCACGCGGTGGCGCATGATGCGCTTGGTCACGGACTTGTATGCGGCCGAAACCATGCCGTTGGAGTCCTCAGCGAGCTCACCCGCTTCAACCTTCTGAGCGATGGCTTCCTTGACGCGAGCCTTGAGCTCGTCGTCGGCAGCCTGACGCTCCAACTTGTCAGCGATTTGGTAAACCTTCGCAAGTTCGTCCGCGGCAATCGCGTCGACAGCCTGGTAGACCTCGTCGGAGTAGTCAGAGAAGACCGGGTAGTCCTGGACTTCTTTCGCCGCCGTCTTCGCGAGCTTCTCCTGTGCCTCCACGAGCTGCTTCAAGAACGGCTTGGCAGCCTCAAGACCCTGAGCCACGACGGCCTCATCGGGCTTGGTCGCACCAGCCTGAATCAAATCCCAGCTGCCCTCGGTCGCTTCTGCTTCGACCATCATGATCGCGACGTCTTCCGAGCCATCAGCGTTCTTCACCACACGGCCAGCGACCATGATGTCGAAGACGGCTTCTGCAAGCTGACTGTGCTTGGGGAATGCGACCCATTGGTCTCCAATGAGCACCATCCGCACACCTGCAATCGGGCCGCTGAAAGGCAGGCCAGAAATCTGGGTGGAGGCACTCGCCGCGTTAATGGCGAGCGCATCGTAGAACTCGTCGGGTGCGATGGAGAGCACAGTGACCACGATCTGGACCTCGTTGCGCAAACCATCCACGAAGGAGGGGCGCAGCGGCCTGTCGATTAGACGGCAGACCAAGATTGCCTCGGTCGAGGGGCGACCCTCACGGCGGAAGAAGGAACCGGGGATCTTTCCCGCGGCGTACTGGCGCTCTTCCACGTCAACCGTCAGTGGGAAGAAGTCAAAACCTTCCCGGGGGTTTTTGCTCGCGCTGGTCGCCGAGAGGATCATGGTCTCCTCATCGAGGTACGCGGCGACGGCGCCCTGCGCCTGCTGGGCCAGTCGGCCCGTTTCGAAACGAATAGTTCTGGTTCCAAAGCGTCCGTTATCGAGGACTGCTTCGCTCCAGGTGATGTCGTCACCTTCCATAGGTGATTTCTCCTTTAGTGCTTAGGCACAGGCCACCACCGCGGAGTACACGTCAGGAAGGAATCCGCCTGATTTCGGGGGAGCCTGGCCAACAGTAGAAGTGCACTGTGAGTGATTCACAGTAGACCACCACCGGTGACCAGCTTCTAGCCGTAAACCATGCGATGGGGCTGTGCAGTTATGGTGCGCACGAGAGTGCGCCCCTCAATGCTATCAGCAGAAGGGGAAATTCGAGCGGAAGAGCTCTAGCGGCGCAGTCCGAGGCGCTCGATCAGCGATCGGTAGCGTGCGATGTCGATGCGCTGGAGGTAGCCCAGGAGGCGGCGGCGCTGACCCACGAGAAGCAGGAGACCACGACGCGAGTGGTGGTCGTGCTTGTGAGTTTTGAGGTGCTCAGTAAGTTCGTTAATGCGGTGAGACATCAGAGCAACCTGGACCTCGGGTGAACCGGTGTCGCCGGGGTGGGTCTGGTACTGCTCGATGATGGTCTTTTTTTCTTCGGCGGTCATAGTCATGTTCCACCCTGCTCTTTCTTTGTCTCGTTGCGCGGCGCCTCTACCCCTGTGGCGAAGCTCTCTGTATCCGCGGCCGGTTCACGGCACAAGGTCACAGACTATCACCACGATTGTCCAAGTTTTTTCCCTGTGACCTGACGGATGCCCACGGTATTCTGGCGATACACCGCGAGGGAGAGAAAAAATGAGCGACAACGGTGCCGACTTAGTGACTCAATTGAGCGACGACGAAGCGTGGGAGCTTCTCGCGCAACACGAAGTGGGTCGCCTCGCAACCACCGCCGGCGGAGTGTTGGACATTTTCCCCATTACGTATGTCGTTGATGAGCGCACACTCGTGTTTCGCACTGCGCCCGGAACCAAACTCGTGGAACTCACCGTCAACGACCATGTCGCTTTTGAGATCGACCACTACGACGACCGCGCGGGCTACAGCGTCGTGATCCACGGCACAGCCGAACGTCTGGAATCAATGGGCGAGATTGACCGGGCCAAACTGTTGCCCCTGCCCAACCTCTTCCCCACTGAACGCCCCCGATATGTGCGAATTCATCCCACAGATATCAGCGCGCGACGGTTCCAACGCGCCTAAGAGCGTTATCAAGCTGTAATCGCCCAAAGTATTGACCTTTGGGCCACCCCGGAGCACACTGGGCTCAAGTTACTCGCCGCTCAGGACGTGTCGGAGGCATCGCCCCGCCCCTGGGCGGCGAGGTTCATTTAGGCGGAATCGTCAGTGAGTTCAGGAACCACGATTGCCGTCGTCGGGTCGATAATCCCGCTCAGGCGCGCAGGCTGAAGCGCCCGATCAAGATCCTCTTCAGACATCAACCCCTCTGCTAGGACCAACTCGCGGATCGTCTTACCCGAGGTGAGCGCCTGATGGGCGAGGGTGGCCGCTTTTTGGTAGCCGATATCGGGGGTGAGGGCTGTGACGACACCCACACTGGCTGAGACCTGCTGGTGAAGTTTCTCCGCGTTAGCGGTAATCCCGACCACGCAGTTATCGCGCAGTGTCTGACATCCTCTCGTCATCCACGCCAGCGACTGCAAAATCGACGACGCCATCACCGGCTCAAATGCGTTGAGCTGCAACTGCCCCGCCTCCGCGGCGGCACACACCGTTGCATCGGCCCCGATAATCGCGAACGCCACCTGGTTCACCACTTCGGGGATCACTGGGTTGACCTTCCCCGGCATGATTGACGATCCCGCTTGGCGTGGTGGCAGATTAATTTCGTTGAGTCCCGCTTGTGGCCCACTGGAGAGCAGTCGTAGGTCGTTGCAGATTTTGGAGAGCTTCACCGCTGAGCGCTTAAGCACTCCGCTGAGAGTCATGAATACTCCGACGTCGCTGGTCGCTTCGATGAGGTCAGGTGCCGTCTTGATTTCTAGGCCACTGATCTCAGCGAGGTGTGCGCGAACGGCCTCGGCATAACGATGATCCGCGGTGATACCTGTACCAATGGCCGTTGCACCCAAGTTGACCTCACACAAGAAGGGGATGACTTCTCCAAGGCGATCGAAGTCTTCGTCCAAGGTGGTGCGAAATCCCCCAAACTCCTGCCCCAGAGTCATCGGTACCGCATCCTGCATTTGAGTGCGGCCCACCTTTAGGACGTCTTTGAATTCGCGGGCCTTGTCACCAAACGCCCCGGCGAGCGCCCGATGCTCGGGAAGGAGCCGTTTGATGCCTAAGACCATCGCGATTTTGATGGCCGTGGGGTACACGTCGTTGGTGCTTTGTGACCGGTTCACGTCATCAATGGGGTGAATGAGGTCGTAGCGACCTTTCTCGTGTCCCATGATTTCCAGCGCCCTGTTCGCGATGACCTCATTGGCGTTCATGTTGGTCGAGGTGCCGGCACCACCCTGGATCGCGCCGACCACAAATTGGTCGTGTAAGGCTCCGCCCGCGATTTCTTCACACGCCTGATCGATTGCTTGAGCAATCTCTGGCTCCAAATCACCCAAGTCTCGGTTGGCGCGCGCTGCCGCCTGTTTCACCCAGGCGAGCGCGGTAATCAAATCGGGGTGATTGGAAATGGCGCGCCGGGTGATGGGGAAGTTTTCCAGCGCTCTCGCCGTGTGCACACCCCAGCAGGCGTGGCGTGGGACGGGCAACTCTCCGAGAGAGTCTCGCTCGATTCGCACCTCGAGGGAATCATCGGTGGCAGGCTCGTCGAGCCCTGGCCGGTAAACGGGAGCTCCGGAAGAATCTCTGGAAATAGTGGGACCAGGACCCGTGGTGTCAACCACGCCATCACCGCCAATCGGCTCTTACGTCGTCGCATGTGGGAGCTGCAAGCTTCCGCGGTCAGTCTATTCCTGCCCCCCTCCTCCCACCGAAGCTCGTCACCACATGTTCGTTGCGTCGCGAGTATGCTGGCGCTCACTAAGAGAAAGGCGCGGCGATGGCTGATCAAACAATCGACATGTATGGAACCCCGTGGTGCGGTGACTGCGTTCGCGCCCAGGCGCTGCTCGAGCACTACGGAGTCGAATTCCGCTATCACAACGTCGACGAAGACCCCCAGGCGAAAGCAAAAGCCATCGAAATCAGCGGTTTGCCGAAGATTCCTGTGCTGCTCTTTCCTGATGGAAGCCACCTGAGCGAACCCTCCAATCCGCTCCTGAACGAAAAACTCACGTCACTCGACCTCATCTAACGGGTAGGGCAACACGAGGACATCGACGCAGATGAACCTCACCGCTAATGGCCGCGTCGAACTCACCACACGCGATGTGGTGACATTCGAGCGGTGCCCGTGGGCGTGGGTGAATTCCATCGCGGTCATACAGCGGGGCCACTATCCGCCGCCGCCGCTCGACAACACGATGCGCGAGCTTATGGCGGAGACGTCGCATCACCACCGCGAACGCGTGCGCAGCTACCTTCGCACCAGCCACGGGGCGGTCGGCAACTCAGAGGACACTCCGCTGGTTGACCAGATCAGCCAGCACGGTTCACTTCTCGACCCGAGTTGGAGTTGGGAAGACCCCCACTCACCCTTCACCGTGACTGCTCGCATGGACGGCCTCATCTCTGGCGATCGGGGCGCGGTGAGGATGGTGGCGAGCAAACTTGGCCACTCGTCGATGCGCGCACTTCTCCTGTCTTCAGCGGGAGCGCTCGATGGCCTCCGTCTTAGTGGCATTGATGCCGAGTCAACGCTTGAGGTTCTCTTTGGTGATGGCGAGACCGACCTGCTCGACCTGAGTGATAGTCGGGAATTGTGGCGGCAAACACTCGGGCAGATGTCGAAGGCCTACCAGGACTATCGCGAGGGTGCATCGTATGAATGGTGGTCATCCCCCTTTGATCAATGCGGCCGCCTCAGTTGTGAATGGTGCCAAGACGCCCTGTCGCGAAACGATGACCTTTTTCATATTGCGAGGATTCGACGGCTTCATCGCGCAGAAATTCGGCGCCGGGGAATCCAGACAATGACCGATTTTGCAACGAGCACAATTGACGAACTTGTTGAACAAATCCTCACCGTCCCCGGCGACGATCTACGTCGACTGCAGCTGCAGGCCAGCCTGCAAGTTCTGAGCACGCATGACCCAGACGGCGCTCCCCCTATTCAGGTGGTTGATCCTGGGGAAATTGCCGCGCTCCCCCACGTGCGCGACGGTGACCTGTATCTCGATTTTGAGAGCAACCCCGGCTATACCGAATGGCCACCATTGGAGGATTACTCGCCCGGAGCTGTCGGCCCGTCGAGCTGGTTGGGTCTGGAATATCTCATTGGGGTGTTGGAATCATCCGATGAGAGCTATCGCTACTGGTGGTCTGACTCGTTTTCCTCCGAGGAAGAGGCATTTCGCAAGTTCCTCGACGAGATCCTTAGCCGGCATCGCCACGATTCACACTTTCGAGTTTTTCACTATGCGCCCTACGAGATTCAGGCGCTTCGTCGGCTGACGACGCGCCATCTCTACGGCGCAGAAGCACTGGAGGAGTTGCTCTCGGGCGAGGTCTTTGTTGACCTCTACAAAGTGGTCATGCGAGCGGTAGCGATTGGCACTCCCAGCTATTCCCTCAAGAAACTGGAACCCCTCTATCTGCCAGCGGAGAGCCGCGAGGGAATCAGCGCCGGTGCAGAGTCAGTCGAAGCGTTTATTCGCTATCACGCGCTTCGAGAGAGCGAGCCGGACACAGCAACGGCGATACGAGAAGACATTCTTCGTTATAACCGTGTGGATTGCCTCTCCACCAAACGTCTCCACCAATGGTTGGTGGGTCTCACGCTGGAGTAGAGCTATTGGCCGAGGTCGAACTCTTCGGCCGCGCGGCGATCGCATTCGCTGCGCACCCGGTGATAGTCATCCCACTCGGACGCCCCTTCGCCGTGAGGAAATACCTCGGCGCGCATCTGCTCTAGTCGTGGATCATCGTCGTAGCTCGCTCGCGCGAAGGCATCGAGTTGTTCCGTACGCTCCCGCAATTGCTCAAGATCAGCGTCGAAGAGTGGGCCAAACATGGTTTCATTCTTCCCAATCAACCGACAGCACGTCGTCCTCATCTCCGATGGTGATGGTCGCGCGTTGAAACCTCTGATCGAGTGCATGGGGCAACCACAAGATCGCGTCGGACCACATCCGATGAAAAGGAATCTCAATGATTGGAAACCACTGCGGGGTGAGCTCTTCGCTCGCCGCTGGCTGACCCTCGAACGCCTCCAAGAGAAACGCGTGTGAGCGCTGTGAGAGGTGCGGGCGAGTGGGGAACGGGTAAGAAATAGTGGCTATGGGAATGAGGTGGGTTTCATCCGCCACTAAACCGACTTCTTCGTGAAGCTCCCGTACGGCAGCCTCGGTCACACTCTCGCCCGGCTCGACTTTGCCCCCGGGCCCGACGAGGCGTCCGCGGCCCAGGCCGGTGAGCTTCTCCCCCAAAAGCACCTGACGACCAAACGAGGTGTTCCGCACCGGGTAGACCACGACAACATCGAACACCCCTTCAGGCTAACAACGGAGTCGTTGCCAGAAAGTCAGCCCTGCTACGGTTAGCCGAGTCATAGCGAGGAGGCGTGATGGAGGCTGACCGACCGGGTTCGTCACGAGTCACCATCGGGGTGCTCTCCCTGGTGGCCGCTATTGCACTCATCGCCGCACTCACCACGCAGATCACCGACCAAGTGCTCAACGGTGCGTTTGTCCCGCAGGAGTACTTCAGCTACTTCACCACTCAAACGTCGCTCGCGAATCTGGTGGCCTTGGTCGCCAGTGGGATCTACCACTTCCAAAGCTCAATCGACACTGTGAAGCTGGCGATGGTGCGCCACGCTCTTTTCGCCTACGCCATCATCACCGGCACCGTCTACAACCTGTTATTGCGGGGTTTGCCCACAGAACCAGGCGAATTTGTCTCCCAATTCACCTTCCCCAACGAAGTCCTCCACGTCGTCATGCCCATCTTCTTAGCTTTGGAATGGTTGGGAAATCCCTACCGCCCTCGTTTGCCATGGTGGTCACTACTGGTCGGGTTGATTTACCCCATCACCTGGGCAATTGGCGCAGTCGTCCGTGGTCACTGGACCGGCTGGTATCCCTACGACTTCCTCGACCCGAACGGGCCTGCCGGATGGTCGGGTGTGTGGCTTCACATCGGAGGTATCGCCGTCGCAATTATCGTGTTGCTGACGGTGGCGCTGGGAATCAACCGGCTCTATTGCCGAATCTTTAAGCGCTAACCCACCGATTCCAGCGGCTTGACACGCGCCTCCAGTGCAGAGGTCAACAGGTTGGCTAGTGCCACCTCTTGCATGGTGCCTTCGACTGTTGTCGCTTCCTCGTCTCCATCGAGGGCGCGAAGAGAGAGGCCAGACTTTTGATCAATCAGCTCAGCGATGCGCTGGTCGATGGTTTGAGCAGCCACGATTCGCCATGCGGTGACCGGCATTTCCTGACCGATGCGGTGTACGCGGTCAATCGCCTGGGTTTGCTCAGCACTCGTCCAACTCAATTCGGCCAAAACCACGTTGGAGGCCGCCTGCAGGTTCACGCCGACACCGGCTGCGGTGAGTGAACAGACAATGACGCCCACTTCTTCGTCGTTGGTGAACTTGTCGATGGCTTCTTGGCGTGCCTGGGCTGTTTGGTCGCCGCGAATCTGGGTGGGGTTGAACCCCTGCTGGGAGAAGTGTGCGTAGGCAGCATCGAGCACGTCGATGTGTTTGGCGAAGAACACCACCTTGCCGACGTTGCGGGCAAGTTGCGAGGTGTAGTCGGCAGCCATCAGCGCTTTTGCCGTACCGATCCGGCGCACCAGGCTGAACACGTTCTCGCCGGTGTTGTCCTGCTTGGACTCTTCAATCTCCGAGTGACACACCAGTCGCACGAGATCCTCGTCGACACCCTCGACGGGAGTGCCGCGAGCAGCGATGACCCGGTCGTAGCGGGCGAGCAGACGCTCGATAAGGGCCTTCTCGGCGTCTCGAATCGAACGGGTGGCGTCGTCATCCAACTCAACAGGAATATCGGCGATACGACGAGCCGGGATATCGCTCGCTACGTCTTCTTTGCGTCGGCGAACGATGCCCATGGAAATGACTTGGCGTCGCGCCTCAGCAAAGAAGCCGGGGTCGACGGGGGTGAGGCCAGTGGATTCGAGCTTTGCCATGAGTTCACCCAGTGGCTTTTTGTCGTCGATCCAGCCCAAGAATTCCCAAATCATTCGGAAGTCTTCGATTTGGTTAATCAGCGGAGTTCCGGTCAGGGCAATCAGGAGTGGGTGCGCCAGCCGGGCGCGAATCGTTTTCGCGACCACCTGGACGTTACGGGAGCGCTGGGACTCGCGGTTTTTGATGAAGTGCGCCTCATCCACGACCATTCCGCGGAAATCAAACTTCGAGAGCCAACCCACGTGACGATCGAGAATGTCGTAGTTCACGATGAAGACGTCACTAAACGCGTCAATGTCGGTTCCATCACCGTGCACCACGGTGGCGCGGCGACCCGGGATCCACTTCGCCACTTCTCGCGCCCAGTTCATCTTCACGACGTTGGGGACCACGACGAGAAGCGGGAACGCATCGGCCACATCAGCGGCCATCAGAGCTTGAGCGGTCTTACCCAAACCCGGCTCATCGGCGAGGAGGAAGGTTCGGTGGCCGGCTTTCACTGATTCCACGAACTGCGCTTGGTGCACCATCAGCTCGATCCCACCCGGTGTGGCCAAAGAATCGGCTGCTGGAAGCTCCATCGAAGCCGCACCGCCTCCGGCGCCCTGTTCAAAGGCGCGGAAAAGCGGGTCAATCAGCTCCCAGTTGGTGAGCAAACCCTCCACCTTGCCAGCAGGCTTCGAATAGGCGGCGAAGTCTGGAGACATGAAGGGGTTAGCGAGTTGAGCATGTCTGACCGACTGGGGGACAACCTGTTTGGCCTGTTCGGGAGTCTGTTGAGGCTTTTCTTCCGCAATGATCAGCTCCTCTGGAGCCAGTTCGGCACCGCTCGCGACCAAAAAGTCGCGGCGCAGACGCTTCGCCGAATCGGAAATCTTTGCTTCGGGAGCGAGCAGAGCAATCAAACTGGTGTCACGGGCTGCCGTCTTGGCCATAATCGCTGCCAGGCCGTCGAGTCGTTTGAGAACTTCCGCTCGCTCCGCCTGAGCGACCGATGTGTCCTCTTTCACCCGAGCGCGTTCTTCGCGCACTAGCAGGGCGGCCACTTGGAATTTGGTCCGGTTTTGGGCGTTGACTTTGCCACGAGCGGCCTGGTTTTCGACCTCGCGCACGGCACGGGCCAGGATCGGAATAATGCCCTCGTCATCGAGGGGACGCCGGCGCGGACGCGACTTATTGGACGACCGGGTAGCCGTCTTCGAAGGGCCTTGCTGGGCCATGTATCTCCTTGGGTGCTGCTCCACACACCGATGCATACATCACATCCGGAGGGGAGTTGTGTTGAAAACCAATCAGACCTGGGGTGACACCAGTGACTGGATGCCTTTAGTGTAGCGGCTATTTCGCGGACGCGGGTGCCGTCGACAACGCGAGCGCCTCAGCTTTTCGCGCCAGCCCCCTCGCCATTCCGTCAAACACGATGCCGTGGAAGGGCATCACGGCGAGCCAATAGAGACGACCACCCAGCCCGTGGGGGAAAAAGATGGCGCGTTGGGTGAGTTCGCTGCCCTCATCGCCGCGATCTGTCACCACAAACTCGAGCCACGCTAAACCGGGCACTTTCATTTCGGCTCGAAGACGCAAAATGGATCCTCGCTCGACCCGCTCGACTCGCCAAAAATCGAGTGCATCCCCCGTGACAAGACGGTCAGGGTCTCGCCGGCCACGGCGCAATCCCACACCACCGACAAGCTTGTCCAGAAGCCCTCTTAGCGCCCACGCTCCCGGCAGGGAATACCAGCCATTGTCACCACCGATTGACTCGACCACTCTCCACAGAGCGTCGGCCGGGGCACTCGAATGCACGGTGCGAATGTCGGTGTACACCGTGTGGCCTGCCCATTCCGGGTCACTCGGCAACGGGTCGTGCGGTGCACCCTGGACCTGGGCGTCGCGCCATGACGTTTCGACCTCACCTTCGCGCATCCGCGCCAGTGCCAGGCGAACCGCACGTCGATATCCGGTGAGGCCTTCGGCGGGAGGCGGAATGACCTCGTCAATATCGTGGTTAGACATCACGGCGTCGTTCAACAACGACTCGATGATTGGCACCGCCAAGGAACGCGGAATCGGGGTGACCAAGTTCACCCACTGCGAGGCCAAATAGGGCGTCAGCACGGGAAGCGAGGCAATAGGCCGTTGCTTCAAACCTGCTTCAACGGCATACCCGTTCATCAGCTGGCCGTATCGGTACACGTCGGGCCCGCCAATGTCGTAGGCGCGATTGATGGAGGGGTCGACCTCGGCCGCCTCCAAGAGATAGTGCATGACGTCTCGCACGGCGATGGGTTGAATAAAGTTGCGCACCCACTTCGGTGCCGGCATGTAGGGAAGAACTTCAGTCAAATGGCGAATCATCTCGAAACTGGCCGAGCCGGAACCAATGATGACGCCCGCCTGCAAGACGAGGGTGGGCACCCCGGAAGCCAGCAAAATATCGCCCACCTCTTTGCGCGAAGCGAGGTGTTTGGACAGCTGCCCCTCAGGGTGGAGCCCGCCGAGGTAGACAATTCTTCCTACTCCCGCCGCGCGGGATTCCTCGGCGACAATCGTCGCGATTTCACGCTCCAACACGTCAAAGTTGGTCGAAGACGCCATCGAATGGACCAGGTAGTACACGACGTGTTGATTACTGACGGCTTCGCGGACCACCTCACGGTCGTGGAGGTCACCGACCACTACTCGCACCTGGTCTCGCCAGGGAACATTGTCCAGCCGATGCTCTTCCCGCACCACGACTGTCACGTCGTGACCTCGCTCGAGAAGCCGGGGCACTAAACGGCCTCCGACGTAACCGGAAGCGCCGGTCACCAACATCCTCATGTGGTTGAGCGTAAGTGTTCTTCCCGGAAATTGCCTCACAGGGGGCCGTAGCATCGTGGGCATGACCTGGCAGCCTCTACGTGAGTGGTTTCTCGAACACCACCGCGACTTGCCCTGGCGCCAGCCCGAAACGACGCCATGGGCTGTTCTGGTCAGTGAAATCATGCTGCAACAAACGCCGGTCTCACGAGTGATACCGGCGTGGACCTCGTGGCTTACCCGCTGGCCCACGGCTCAGGCGCTGTCGGAAGCATCTTTGGGAGATGTGTTGGCGCAGTGGGATCGGCTGGGATACCCCCGTCGCGCAAGAAACCTTCATCGCACCGCACAGATCGTCTCGGAGAGTTTCGAAGGTCACCTCCCCACCGACGTGGAGACCCTCTTGACCCTCCCGGGTATCGGTGAGTACACCGCACGCGCCATCGCCTGCTTCGCCTATGGCCAACCTCACCCTGTCGTGGATACGAACGTCAAGCGAGTGGTGGCCCGGGTGGTGGAAGGCGTGGCGGCGGGAGGCCACTGGTCGACCAAAGAGGGACTCGACGCCGTTGATGCTGCGATGGAACCAGACCTTGCCGATGCGGAGTACTGCCTCAGCCAAAAAGCCCTCATGGAGCTGGGCGCGCTAGTCTGCACCGCACGCGCGCCGCGGTGTGAGGAGTGCCCGATGATGACTATCTGCCGCTGGCGCTCCGCCGGCTACCCCGTGGACGACTCAGTTCTCCCCCGGACCCAAGCGCGCTATGAAGGCTCTGATCGCCAGGTTCGCGGATTCATTTTGGCGCTGCTGCGCGATGAACCCGGTGACCATTCACTCGCCGAGGTGACAGCGCTGTGGCACTCCCCCAGCCAGCTCAACCGCTCACTGCGCTCGCTGGTGAGCGACGGTCTGGTGGTGGAATCCGAACGTGCGGGCGAACCACACTACGGACTTAGTTGGTCCGAGCCTTATCGCGGCGAATAATCTCGCGCATTCCCTCAATCGCGACGGGGAGGACGTGGTCAACCTTCGACGCTTCCCATTCCTCAGCACTCATCGGCGACTGGTCGGGGTGGCCCATGATCATCATGATTCCGGTTGCGCGCACGCGAAGCACCTGGGAGACGATGTAGAGGCCCGCGGCTTCCATCTCGGAACAAATCGCGCCGCCACCCATCCACGCGTCCCAACGCTCCTGCAGTCGCTTTGCCACCGGCATCCGCTCGGGTGCGTGCTGACCGTAAAACGAATCTTTCGATTGGCTCACACCCAAGTGGGTGGTCAACCCACTCTTTACCGCGGCTTCCCACAGCGCTTGGGTAATGCCGAAGTCAGCGACGGCCGGATATTCAATGGGTAGGTAGTGGCTGGTGGTGCCTTCATCACGAATGGCTGCGGTAATCACGCCCAAATCGCCGGGCTTGATGTGATCCTGCATCGAGCCCGAGGTCCCCACGCGCATGAAGGTGTCCGCGCCAATTTTCACGAGCTCCTCCAGCGCAATGACCGCGGAAGGGCAGCCAATACCCGTCGAAGTGACCGAGACCTTCTCTCCGTCGAGGTATCCCGTCCAGGTCTCGTACTCACGGTGTCGGGTCACAAACTTTGCGTCGTCAAAATAGCTTGCGATCATTTCGCAACGACCCGGGTCACCCGGCAAAAAGACATACTTTCCCACGTCGCCGGGGGCTAATTCAATGTGATATTCCCGGTTATCCTCGCGTTCCATCGACATGGGTGAACCTCCTCGTTCTAGTGGTCTTCGTCGTCAGCTTTGTAGGGATTTTCCTCGCCAGCGTGATGCGCGTGTGAGGCGGCCTCGCGAACAGCTTCGTCGCGCTGTTTTGCCTCCCCCAGCAGTCGCTCAATCTCTCCCGCGGTTTCAGGCAGTGCATCCGGCACAAACTCCAACGTCGGCGTCAGCCGAATACGCAGGTGCTTTCCAACTTCCGTGCGCAGCATTCCGGTGGCGCGCTGGAGAGCTTTCGCGCTCAACTCACGTTCTTCGTCCGTGCCCAACACGGTGAAAAACACAGTGGCGTGTTGGAGGTCGCCTGTCACCCTCACGTCGGTAATGGTGACGTAGCCCAAATCAGGGTCACGAAGGCCCTTCTGCAGCCTCTCGGCGAGGATGCGCTGAATCTGGTCGGCGAGCTTTCGCGACCGGGGAGAATCAGTCACGCACCTTTTCTTTCATCTCAATGGTTTCGATTTCGTCACCGATTTCGATGTCTTTGATTTTGCCCAGTCCGATTCCGCACTCGAAGTCCGTCTTTACTTCGGTGACGTCATCTTTGAATCGACGCAGAGACTCGATGCTCAGACCATCGGCAATCACCACACCGTCGCGAATAATGCGGGCCTTGGCGTTCCGGGTGATGGTGCCCGACCGCACCAAACATCCTGCGATGGTTCCGGCCTTTGAGGACTTGAAGATTTCGCGCACTTCGGCCACGCCGGATTGCACTTCTTCAAACTCGGGCTTGAGCATTCCCTTCAGCGAGTTCTCGATTTCATCCAGAGCGTTGTAAATCACCGAGTAGAAGCGAATGTCGACACCTTCACGCTGAGCCCGCTCGCGGGCTTTCGTGTCGGGGCGGACGTTGAATCCGACGATGATGGCGTTGTCAATCGTCGCCAAGTTCACATCGGACTCGGTGATGGCGCCCACACCGCGGTGGATGATGCGCAACTGAACCGTCTCGTCGACGTCAACCTTGAGCAGCGATTCCTCGAGTGCTTCCACCGCACCAGCCACGTCACCCTTCAAAATCAGGTTCAGCGACTCGATCTTGCCGTCTTCCAGCGCACGAGTGAAGTCCTCGAGGCTGATGCGCTTGCGCGCCTTTGCCAGTTGAGCGTTGCGCTCGACCGCTTCGCGCTTTTCCGCAATCTGACGAGCGGTACGGTCGTCGTCGGTCACCAGGAGGCTATCTCCCGCGCGAGGAACGCTCGAGAGACCCTGCACCTGCACTGGGCGTGACGGCAGAGCTTCCTCGATGTGATCACCGTGCTCGTCGACCATCGCGCGGACGCGGCCATAGGCCGTGCCCGTCACCATGGCGTCACCCACACGCAGCGTTCCCGACTGGATTAGGACGGTCGCTACCGAACCGCGACCCTTGTCGAGCTTCGCTTCAATCGCCACACCGCGAGCGGTGCGGTTGGGGTTGGCGCGCAGGTCCAAACCGGCGTCCGCGGTCAACAACACCGCATCGAGCAGTTCGTTGATACCTTCACCCTTGAGGGCGGAGACGCGGCGGAACATGGTGTCTCCGCCGTACTCTTCTGCCACGAGCCCATACTCGGTGAGCTGCTGGAGGACCTTGTCGACGCTTGCTCCCTCGACATCGATCTTGTTCACCGCCACCACAATCGGCACACCGGCTGCCTTGGCATGGTTCAACGCCTCAATGGTCTGCGGCATGATGCCGTCGTCCGCAGCGACTACCAAGATCGCAATGTCGGTGACATTCGCACCACGGGCACGCATCGCAGTAAACGCTTCGTGACCGGGGGTGTCGATGAAGGTAATGGCGCGCTCGATGCCATCGTGCTCGGTCCACACCTGGTAGGCACCGATGTGCTGGGTAATACCACCGGCTTCGCCCGCAACCACGTCAGCCTTGCGAATGGCATCGAGCAGCTTCGTCTTACCGTGGTCGACGTGACCCATGACGGTGACAACCGGTGGGCGAATCTGGAGGTCAGCTTCATCCTCTTCGAGTTCGAAGTCGATGTCGAAGCTCTCCAGCAGCTCCTTGTCCTCATCCTCGGGCGAGACGATTTCGACTTTGTAGCCAAGCTCTTCACCCAGAATTTCAAAGGTCGCGGCGTCCAACGACTCGGTCGCGGTCGCCATCTCACCCAACTGGAAAAGCACCGTCACCAGGTTCCCCGGGGGGACGTTGAATCCGGTGATTTGTTCGAGTTTGTCGGCGAAATCGCTGATTGACGCACCCTGGCGCAAACGCACGATGGTTTCGCCGTTTCCGCGAGGAACGCTAACGCCACCTAAGGTCGGCGCCTCCTGCATTTCAAATTCTTGACGCTTCGCGCGCTTGGACTTGCGAGCCTTGCTGCGCGAGCCACCCTTACCGAACGCTCCCGCGGTACCTCCGCCACGACCACGGCCACCGCCGCCAGGACGGCCACCACCACCGGGTCGACCCGCTCCCGGGCCACCTCCAGGTGCGCCACCGGGGCCACCAAACCCGCCGGGGCGGCCACCGCCGCCACCACGCTGCTGGAAGGGAATACGGCCCTGATCGCCACGGGCACCATCACGGCCACCCTCGCGGGGTCCACCGGGACGGGGACCACCCGGTGCGGGGCGACCCATTCCCTGGGTTGAGCTAAAGGGGTTGTTTCCGGGACGGGGAATTCCCGGACGAGACATGCCTTGGCTGGAGGCGTAAGGGTTGTTTCCCGGACGCGGCATTCCGGGCTTCGGCGCGGGCGGGCGCGGCATCGCCGGCTTGTCCGCTGCGGGAGCTTCTGGAGCGGCCGGCGCTGCAGCCGGTGCCTCTTCAGCCGCGGGAGCTTCCTTTTTGGGAGCGGGCTTCGCGGCAGGCTTGGGCTCAGGCTTCTTTTCTTCGGCCTTTTCGACAGGCACGATGCCCTCTTCGGCGAAGGCAGCCTTGAGCTTCCTGGCCACGGGGGGTTCCACCGTGGAGGAAGGGCCCTTGACGAATTCGCCGATTTCCTTCAGCTTTTCTAGGGCGCGCTTGGAATCGATACCGAGCTCAGCTGCGATTTCGTGTACGCGTGGTTTTGCCGCCACAACTCTCCTGTCTGGGTGTCCCCCAGCCAGGGCACACCGCTACCTACGAACGGGACTCATTTCGAGCCACTCATGAAAGGTCCATTAGCCGTTCAGCCTGTTCTCGTCGTTCCCCGCGGGTGCGAGGCGAATGATTTCTCCCAAATCGAGCCCCGGCTCTTTCAGAGCCCGCGCCCACGCTCGGGAGAGAATCGAATGCGAGACACACTCCGCATTGTGGTGAACGTAGCCACCGCGACCCGGAAGGGTCTGCTTTCGATCCACGATGGCCTGGCCTTCGATGGAAACGACACGTAGGAGGTTGTCCTTTGCGTCGCTTTGACGACAGCCCAGGCATCGCCTGTTGGACCCCATACTACTCCCTCGGGCCTCTCAGGCCGATTCGGCCTATTCCGCCTCCATGACGGAGTCGGGTTGGATGTCGATTTTGGCGCCGGTCAACTTCGCGGCCAGCCGCGCATTTTGGCCTTCTTTTCCAATCGCCAACGAGAGTTGATAATCGGGCACTAGCGCGCGAACCTGCTTGGCCTCTTCGTTGATGACGAAGGCGCTGCTCACCTTCGCGGGTGAGAGGGCATTGGAGACAAAGCTCGCGAGATCTTCGGAATAGTCGACAATGTCGATTTTTTCCTCACCCAACTCTGATTGCACCGCGCGCACGCGAGCACCCAGCTCGCCAATACACGCGCCCTTGGCATTCAACCCCGGCTGCATCGCTTTGACGGCGATTTTGGTGCGATGCCCGGCCTCGCGGGCAATAGAGGTGATTTCTACCGTTCCCTGCTGAATTTCCGGCACTTCCAGTTGGAACAGCTTCTTCACCAGGCCCGGGTGAGAGCGACTCACCGTAATGGCAGGGCCCTTGAGTCCTTTGTCGACTTTGGTGACGAAGACTCGGATTCGCTTGCCGTGTTCGTAGTTTTCGCCCGGCACTTGCTCTTCGGGGGGCAACAGCGCTTCCACCTCGCCCAAGTCGATGTGAATCATGCGGGGGTTGGGGCCCTGCTGGATGATGCCCGAGACAATATCGCCGTCTTTTCCGCGATATTCGCCCAAAATACGGTCATCGCCAATGTCACGAATGCGCTGGTTGATGACCTGCTTTGCGGCGTGGGCGGCGATGCGACCAAAACCTTCGGGGCTGGAGATTTCCTCCCCCACCACGTCGCCCTCGTCGTTCACTTCGGGGATAAACACGGTCACGTGTCCGGTTTTACGGTCCAGTTCAACCCTGGCGCGCGGAGCATCGGGGTCAACTCGCTGACCGCGGTGGTCGGCGATGCCCATGTGTTTTTCGTAGGCGGTGAGAATGGCCTGCTCGATGATGACGACGAGCTCGTCGAAGGGGATCTCCCGTTCAGACTCCATCAGCTTGAGGACGCTGAGATCAATGTCCATGTCAGGCCTCCTATTCGATTGTGGGAACGCCACTGGCGCCCGGTTGCGTTAGCTTAGCCCTCCGGGCTGAGCGAATACCAGTAGAGCGAACTATGAGTGTGCTGTGAGCTGGCTTAGCGCCTCGTCGACCGACATCTCGGTCTTCTCGCCACTCGCGCGATTCCACAGTTCTACGCGGCCCTCGGCAGCGCCTCGCCCCACGATCAAAATGGTGGAAACACCAATCACTTCGGCGTCGGCAAACTTCACTCCCGGCGACACTTTGGGACGGTCGTCGTACAACACATCAAAGCCTGCTTGTTCCACGCGACCAGAAATCGATTCGGCGAGGTCAAACACCACCTCGTCTTTTCCGGTGGCAATCACGTGCAGGTCATAGGGAGCGACATTTTTGGGCCAGATCAAACCCTTCTCGTCGTGGTGCCCCTCGGCGATGATGGCCATAATTCGGGTCACGCCGATGCCGTAGGAACCCATGGTCACGGTGACCAGAGAGCCATTCGGGTCGAGGACCTGCAACCCCAGGGCTTCAGCGTATTTTCGACCCAGTTGGAATACGTGGCCGATTTCCATGCCCCGCGCGGTACGGATGGGGCCCGAGCCATCGGGCGCCGGGTCACCATCGCGGACATCGGCGATATCGGCGATCCCATCAGCGTGGAAATCGCGACCCGCCACCAGGTGGTACACGTGTTTTTCGGGCAGATTCGCCCCGGTCACCCACTCGGTGCCCCCTGCCACCCGTGGGTCGAGGTAGAAGGGAATACCGGTGGTCGATTCTTCACCGAGCACGGCACCCTCCGGGGACCACGGGCCGATATATCCCTTCACCAGGCCTTTGTGTTGGGCAAAGTCTTCCTCGGTGGCGGGTTCTACCTCGTTTGGGGCAAACCACACTTCGGCACGCTTCATATCCACATCGCGATCGCCGGGGACACCGACAATCACCAACGAGCGATTCTTATCCGCATCCACCAGGGCAAGAACCACGTTCTTGAGGGTGTCGGCTGCTTCCCATTCGCGGTCCTCGCGCGGATAGTCGCGGTTGGACAAATCGACAAGAGTTTGAATCGTGGGGGTGTTTGGCGAATCGTGAATAACCGCCTCAGGCACTCCCTCCCAAGAGGTGGCCTCAGCGACCGGCGCGCGATAGGCCTCGACGTTCGCGGCGTATCCACCGTCGTTGACCACAAAGGTGTCCTCACCGACGTCGATGGGGTGGAGGAACTCTTCGGACTTGGACCCGCCCATGGCGCCCGCATCAGCGCGGACAATCACATATTCAAGGCCCAGGCGAGCAAAAATGCGCTCATAGGCATCTCGCTGGGCTTGGTAGCTCGCATCGAGCCCCTCATCGGTGTAGTCGAAGGAGTAGGCATCCTTCATCGAGAATTCGCGTCCGCGCAGCAGACCGGCCCGCGGCCGCGCCTCATCACGGTATTTGTCTTGGATTTGGTAAATCGTGAGAGGGAGGTCTTTGTAGCTTGAGTAGAGGTCTTTCACGGTGAGGGTGAATACCTCTTCGTGGGTCGGCGCGAGCAGATAATCCGCTCCACGACGGTCCTTCAGGCGAAAGATGCCATCGCCGTATTCCTCCCAGCGTCCCGTCGCCTCATACGGTTCGCGGGGAAGAAGTGCGGGGAAATGCACTTGCTGGGCTCCCGCGGCGCGCATTTCTTCGTGAATGATGTCTTCGATCTTGCGGCGCACACGCAACCCCAGGGGCAACCAGGCGAAAATGCCGGGCGCTTGGCGACGGATATAGCCCGCACGCACCAGCCACTGGTGGCTTGCTACTTCAGCGTCAGCGGGGGCTTCGCGCAGTGTGCGCACAAAAAGGTGGGAAAGACGGTCAAGCACTCGCTAAGACTACCCTTCGGCTTCTAGACAGTGACGACTTCAGGCGCACCAGAGGGAGCGTCGGGCATCTCGGCGGCGATTCGATTGGCCTCCTCAATGAGGGTTGCGACAATCTCCGACTCGGGCACCGTCTTGATCACTTCACCCTTGACAAAGATTTGACCCTTGCCGTTTCCACTCGCCACACCCAAATCAGCTTCTCGCGCCTCGCCGGGGCCATTCACCACACAGCCCATGACGGCCACACGCAGCGGAACGGTCATACCTTCGAGACCCTTGGTCACGTCATCCGCGAGGGTGTAGACATCGACTTGGGCGCGGCCACAGCTGGGGCAGGACACAATTTCGAGTTTTCGCTCGCGCAGATTCAGCGACTCGAGAATCTTGAGCCCCACCTTCACCTCTTCAGCGGGGGGTGCTGAAAGTGAGACTCGAATGGTGTCGCCGATGCCCTCAGAGAGAAGAATGCCGAAGGCCACCGAGGACTTGATGGTGCCTTGGAAGGCAGGTCCCGCTTCGGTCACACCGAGATGAAGCGGCCAGTCACCGCGTTCGGCGAGCATCCGGTAGGCCTTCACCATCACGACCGGGTCGTTGTGTTTCACCGAAATTTTAAAGTCGTGGAAGTCGTGTTCTTCAAAGAGGCTCGCTTCCCACACTGCGCTTTCGACGAGGGCTTCTGAGGTGGGCTTGCCGTACTTCTCCAAAAGTCGGGGGTCGAGGGATCCGGCGTTCACGCCGATGCGCAGGCTCACCCCAGCATCTTTGGCGGCTTTTGCGATTTCGCCGACGCGGTCATCAAACTTCTTGATGTTGCCGGGGTTCACCCGTACCGCCGCGCAACCCGCATCAATCGCCTGAAAAACGTATTTGGGTTGGAAGTGAATATCGGCGATGACGGGAATTTGGCTCTTTTTCGCGATGATGTGCAACACATCGGCGTCGTCTTGGGACGGCACGGCAACACGAACAATGTCGCAACCGGTGGCGGTCAACTCAGCAATCTGCTGCAGGGTGGAGTTGATATCGGTCGTCGGGGTCGTCGTCATCGACTGGACGCTGACCGGCGCATTGCCACCCACGAGGACGCTTCCCACTTTGATTTGGCGCGACTGTCTCCGGGGTGCAAGGGTCTCGGGGACTTTGGGCATCCCAAGGTTCACTGCAGGCACGAATGCAATCCTTCCTGGCACACCTCGGCGGTGTTACTCCGTCATGCTAACCGGTCCAGATGATGCGAATCTGGGTCAACAAGCTACTGAATGAGGCTAATCGGGTTCACAATATCGGCGTACATCAGCAGAACGCTCATGCTAATGAGCACCGCCACCACCACCAACGTCAACGGCATCAGCCGCTGCGGATCCATCGGTCGAGGCTCGGGTTGACCCCTGATGCTCGCGACTCGACGCCTCACCCCATCGATGAGTGCCACGGCCACGTGGCCACCGTCGAGGGGAAGCAGGGGAACGAGGTTGAACACAAACAGCGCAATGTTGAGAGAGGCGAGCAACGCGAGGAAACTCGCCACCCGGTCGCTGGGATCAATCGCATCAATCGACGCAATTTCCCCGGCAATACGACCCACACCGACCACACTGATCGGCCCGTTGGGGTCACGTTCGTCGTCCCCAAAGGCCGCCTGACTCACCTGCACCATGCGTTGGGGCAGGCTCACGATGACCCGCGCGACGCCCTCGATGTTGCCCCACACCACCTGCGGCACACTCGTCAGAGGCTGGCGGACGGTATCGAGCGTGGAGCCGATGCCGACAAAGCCCACCTGTTGGAACACGGGCTCTCCGTCGTCCAGGAGAACCTCGCCGCGCTCGTCAATGGCGTATCGCTCCGTCAACATGGGCGTAATCCGCAGGTTTTCGATGACTCCGTCGCGCTCGACCGCCAAATCCAACGTGACGCCCGGATTGGCGCGGACGATTTCGGTCATCTCTAACCACGTGTCCACCGAGACCCCGTCAATCGAGACGATGGTGTCTCCCGGTAACACACCCGCTTCAAAACCCGGTGACACGGGGTCGCTGGGCAGGCACCTCTCAGGAGTTTCAGACTGGGCTACCACACACTCAGACACACTTCCGACGGTGAGGCTGGGTTGCACGAGACCAAAACCGGCGAGCAAGATCGCGTAGAGAACGAAGGCAATGAGCAAGTTCATCACGGGGCCACCGAGCATGATGACAATCCGCTTGGGAATGCTCAGGCGATAGAAGCTTCGAGACTCATCGACCTCATCGGGCACTTCAGGCGCTTCAATCGCCGCAAAATCAGTGCCCGACGCCCCACGACGCTTTTTGTCCGAGGGGGCAAACATTCCCTGCATGGCGACGTATCCACCGAGCGGAATGGCTTTGATGCCGAATTCGGTGTCGCCTTTGCGGGTGGACCAGAGGGTGGGGCCAAATCCGACCATGAATTGAGAAATGGCGACGCCAAATTTTTTCGCCGGCGCGTAGTGACCCCATTCGTGCAACCCAATAGAAATGCCCAAGCCCACGATGAGGGCGAGCACACCCAGAACAAACCAGAGGGTTGAATCCACGCCGTTAGGTTAGTGCTCTGCTCTGACAGGCATCAGTGAGACCACTTGGCAATGACTGAGTCAGCCTCTGCCCTCGCCCATTTCTCCGCCGCCAAGACTCCCTCGAGTGCCATCTCCGAGGGGGTGTGCCGCTCCATCACTGCCGCGATCACGTCAGTGATGCCGACAAACGGCAGGAGCCCGTCATGGAAGGCGTCGACCGCTTGCTCATTGGAGGCGTTGAAGACCGCCGGGTAGGTCGCACCCTGGCGCCCCGCGTCTTTTGCCATCTGCACGGCGGGGAACGTCACGTCATCCAGCGGCTCAAATCTCCACGTTGACGCCGTGGTCCAATCCAGGGGCGCTGTGGCGCCGGGAACACGCTTGGGCCATTCGAGTGCCAAAGCAATCGGCAGGCTCATATCCGGAGGTGAGCACTGGGCAATGGTGGAACCATCGACAAACTCCACGAGGGAGTGCACGATCGACTGCGGGTGCACCGTGACATCAATACGGTCAAAACCGATGTCAAAGAGCAGGTGGGCCTCAATCACTTCCAGACCCTTATTCACCAGCGTGGCGGAGTTTGTGGTGACCACTCGACCCATATTCCAAGTGGGATGAGCGAGAGCGTCCTGTGGGGTCACCGTCAGCAGTTCCTCGCGGGTGCGACCGCGGAATGGCCCACCGCTCGCGGTCACCACCAACTTGGCCACTTCCTCAGGCTGCCCCGCCATCAGCGCTTGTGCGAGCGCGGAGTGTTCTGAGTCGACGGGAACTATCTGGCCGGGCGCGGCGAGGCTAGTGACCAAGCTCCCACCCACAATGAGGCTTTCTTTGTTCGCGAGGGCGAGAACTGCACCGGCCTTCAGCGCCTCAATGGTGGGCAAGAGCCCCACCGACCCGGTGATGGCGTTGAGGATCACATCAGCGTCAACTCGACGAATCAGGTCGAGCGCCCCATCGGCTCCCAGCGCAGTCTGGTCCTCTCGAAGACCCAGCTGTTGAGCCTGCTGTGCAAGAAGAGTGTGATTGGACCCGGCACTCAGACCCACAACCCGAAAGAGGTCTGGATTGGCCATGACGATGTCGATGGCTTGGGTGCCAATAGAACCGGTCGATCCGAGGATGAGAACCTTACGCATCTTGCAGCTGCTTCGAATCGGCCGACACCGTCTGGTCGATGGTGACCTGACCGAGAACGCGGCGTCCGATATACACCACGGCGGACTGCCCTGGCGCAACACCCGCGAGAGGAGAGTCGAAACGGGCAATCATTCGCCCCTCGCTCACCCGCACGCGGGCCGGCTCGGGGTTACCGTGAGCGCGAACTTGGACCTCACACTCAAACTCGTCACACTCCCACACCTTGCCCTGTTCATCGTGACGGCCCGGGACGATTCCAGAAGCCACTGGGTCTTTACCCGCGAAACTCATCGCCACCCCCGAAAGCTCGATCGTGTCCAGTGCTTCCTTGGGTCCCACGACCACTTCGCGGCTCACTGGTCGCACCTCTAAGACGTAGCGGGGCTTGCCATCGGGTGCCGGGTAGCCAATCTGGAGGCCTTTGCGCTGCCCCACGGTGTATTCGTGGGTGCCCTGGTGGGACCCCAGCGTGTTTCCGTCCCGATCCACGATGGCCCCCGGGGCCGCGCCGATTTTGTCGCGCAGAAAACCTTGAGTGTCTCCATCGGGAATGAAACAGATATCGTACGAGTCGGGCTTGGCGTGAACACCGAACCCTCGGGCTTCAGCCTCCTCACGAACCTGCTCCTTTGAGGGGGTATCACCCAGCGGAAAATAGCAGTGGCGAAGCTGCTCTTCCGTGAGCACCCCCAGCACGTATGACTGGTCTTTGGCCCAATCGGCTGAGCGGAACAACTGCGGCGAACCGTCCTTGTCGTCGACGACGGTGGCGTAATGGCCGGTCACGACCTTGTCGAAACCCAAGGCCATGGCGCGGTCTAAAACCGCCTCAAACTTGATTTTTTCGTTGCAGCGAAGACACGGGTTGGGGGTGCGACCGGCTCGATATTCGTCAATGAAGTTGTCGACCACGTCGGCGCGGAATCGCTCGGAAAAATCCCACACATAAAAAGGAATTCCGAGTTGCCCTGCGACGCGTCGTGCGTCCATCGAATCTTCGATGGTGCAACAACCCCGTGAACCGGTGCGGAGGGTGCCGGGCATGCGTGAGAGCGCCAGATGGACGCCAATAACCTCGTGGCCCTCGTCCACCGCGCGCGCCGCAGCGACGGCGCTATCCACGCCACCGCTCATCGCCGCCAAAATTCGCATGCCTCCAGTGTAGGCAGGCTGACTCGGTGACTCCTGGCGGAGCTATCGACTACTCGCTGCGCGCGCCTTTTCCACAATGGCGGGGAAAAGCTCCACCACTTTCTCAATCTCCGCCTGCGTGGTGGATTCTCCGAGCGTGAAGCGCAGTGCGCTGGAGGCCGTCTGAGAGTCACAGCCCATCGCCCGGAGTACATGCGACTCTTCGGCCACTCCCGCCTGACAGGCCGAACCGGTCGAAACGGAGACTCCTTCGTGGTCAAACAGGTACAACGCCACCTCACCCGAAGCGCCCTCCATCGTGACGTGGACGTTATTCGGCAGCCGGTTAAACACTGACCCGCGCACTTCCACCCCGGGCACAGCAGCCACGCCATCGAGCAACAGATCTCGCAGTTGGGAGAGCTGCTCGTGGCGGGTCACCATGGAATCGATGGCGTGCTGAGCGGCGTGGGCAAACACGTGGGCACCGGCCGCATCGAGGGTTCCCGAGCGGGATGGCTGTTGGCTACCACCATGTAGCAGAGTTTCGATGGGTGCTGCATCGCGTGGCATGACGAGCGCTCCGATACCGACGGGTCCGCCGAGTTTGTGCGCGCTGATTGACATGGCGTCAGCCCCGAGCTCGGAGAGATTCAGGGGCATCTGGCCAAAAGCTTGAATGGCGTCGCAGTGCACGGGGATGCCTCCGTGCTCGCGAGCCATCTCGACGATGCTCGCAACCGGCTGAATCGATCCCACTTCGTTGTTTGCCACGAGGGTGGTCACCCCCGCAATGTTCTCGGCGGGCACGCTTCCGAGCACGCGTTCAAGATCATCGAGGTCCATCACCCCATCGCCATCGACTTCAACCCACAGGGGCGTGGCAAACCCTTGTTTTTCCAGCCACTCCACCGCATCCAACGTGGCGTGATGTTCGGCGCGGGTGAGCACCAGGTACACCTCTCCGCCATCCGCTGTGCCGCGGTGGGAAAACACACGACCTTTAATCCAGGTGTTGATGGATTCAGTGCCTCCCGAGGTGAAAGTCACTTCCATCGGGTCGACACCGAGCAGTCCGGCGAGCGCCGCCCGGGCCTCTTCGACCATTACTCGCGCGTGCTGGCCCTGCTGGTGCACCGACGATGGGTTGCCCACAATGGCGAGCGCGTCGGTATACACGGCCATCAGCTCCGGCGTCATCGGGGCCGTGGCGGCGTAATCGAGGTAAATCGACACGGAGTGCCTAGTAGAGCAGTGAAGCCAAAGCCTGCCGAGCGCTTAACACGGCGGGGTGGGTTGGACCGGCGATGTCGAAATACTCCAAGAGTCGCTGGCGCAAGAGCTCTTGACTCTCCGGGTCGACACTCGGGTAGAGCCCCAGTACCCGACGAAACGCGTCTTCGAGGTGTCCCCCGGCGACGTCGAGATCGGCGACGAGCAGTTGGGCATCCACGCTCGTGGGGTTCGCGCCCCCGTCTTGACGGATGGTGTTGGCATCCTTGTCGGCCAACCGACGCATCAGGCCCACATTGGCGAGGCCAGCTTTGGCTTCTTGATCGGCCGGGGCTTTCTTGAGCGCTTCACGGTAGGCCTCTTCCGCGCCCTCCAGGTCGTTGTTGCTCAGTGCGTCGTAGGCCCGCTGGTGCTCAGGCGATAGTGGCTTCTCTGCCGGGGCCTGGTCACCTGCTCCGGCTTCCTCTCCCTCTGGCGCCGGCATCACACCGGTGACTCCGGCCTGGGCGGCGACGTCCAAGACTTGGTCGAGCACTTGGCGAATTTGCTCGTCGGGAGCTTGTCCTTGGAAGAGTGGCGCCGGGCGGCCTTGAATGATCGCGAAGACGGTGGGAACCCCGGTAACTTGAAGCGCCTGCACCAGCTGGGGTGCTTTTTGGGCGTCGAGGGTGGCGAGGACCAATTTGCCCTGGTAGCTCGTGACCAGAGCCCCTAACTGGGGTTCAACTCCTTGGCCATAAACCTCGAGAATGACGGGCACCTGGTTGGAGAGTTCAATGAGCGAGCCCATTTGGGCCTCATCGACGTCTCTCACATAGGCGTTGGAACTGGGCTGCGGGGGTTTGTCTTTATTTCGCGCGCGCTCCACCAAGCCGGAGAGGTCATAGCCTCCGGAGAGGGGAATGCGGGGACCCTGTTGAGCCATCTGCCTAACCCTCCTCGTTGTCCTCGGGTTCAAGTTCTTCGGCATCAACGAGTGCGTAGCTGTATCCCACGACACGAATTTTCTCGTCTGAGCCAATCGGCGGCACGTACCAGACTACGTGTATGGCGTATTCGGCTCGAAAACCGTCCGGTGACTGAGGTTGACCGGTCAACGCCCTCACCGCAGGGGTGGCGTTGATGTTCGCCCCGCTTTCGACTGGTCGCACTTCCTCCGTTTCGGTAATGACACCGAAAACGAGCGCCCCATTTTCACGGGTGGAGAGGGCAACGATTTGCTCCTGTGTTGCCTCGATGGTGAGGCTGAGCTCCAAGTCACCCCCGAAGGACTCGCGCCTGAGCTCTTGGCCGTCAGGTCCGACCAGGGTGTAGAGGTCGTCAGTGAGCGTGTCAAAGTACTTCCACGCCGCCGCCCCGCTCCCCTGGCTCAACACGTCTGCATAGCCCTTCACGGTGTCTTCAGGGCTGATCGGAAGAAGTTTGGAGTCACGGGCCAGACGCGGAGCACCCACGTCAACAGTGGGCATCGCCGGGAGAACCACGTCGGGTGCGAGGAGCACCTGATAAATCAATTGGTAGTTATCGCGGGCTGATTCTTGACGCAACACCATTCCCATCGAGGGGGAATTTGCTTCCGCACCTTCTTGCACCACGGCGAAGACCACACGAGGCCACTCTCTGGTTTGTTGCGGCACCAGAAGGCGAATAGGTGAGGTCGACACAGGGAGAATTTGGCCAAGTTCTTGGTCGTAGTCGCGAAGCGCATACTGCGCTTCCCTCAACGTCAGTGCGGGCTTCGCCACACGGCTCTCCAGCAGACCACCATCAAGCGCCTGATCGGCGAGTAGTACTTGGTTTGCCACCCGCTCGATAATGGTGCGAAATTGCGCTTCCGTTACCGCCGGATAGGGCGGGAGCGGCGCGGGGGCTGATGGTGCCCCTTCTGGGACTGGCGGGTTGACCTGCTCTGGCATGTCTGTCGCGGGAGCACAACTACCCAAAGCCAACACTGCGAGAAGTGGGAGTGCGACGGCGGTGCGCTCGAGACGTCTCCGACCGCTTCGAGGCGCTGCCGGAGTCGGTCGACGAGCCACAAAACGCTTCGGCGCTTTTCTCTTGGGAGCGGTCGGGGTTTTTCGACGTGGTCCGCGACGTCGGCGAATATCGGCGCGGGCAATGAGGAGGAGGATGAAGCCGATCACCATCGAGATGATTCCAAGCGCGACGAAAAGCCCGGCGAAGGGCGAGACGTTATCGAGCGGCCAGCTCAACTGGACAACTCCCGGCGCTGCCCGCTTACCGTCGGCAAAAATCACGACGGAAATGTCCTCATCAGCAGTCAGCGAGACCTTCACCGCCTCGCTTTCGCGAAACTGTTCCAGCCACAAATCCGAATTCAGTGGCAGGGGTACTCGAGAGTCGCGACCCAAACGCGGAACGGCGTAGAGAGAGTCGTTGACCTCATCGTGCAACACGGTGGTGAAACGTGCTGGCTTGACCCACCCCATCACATCGGCGCTGCGGCCATAGGCGACGATAACGCCCACTTCGCTACTGGGGTTGGGGTCAACGACGGTAACTGTTTGGCGGCCGGGATGGGCTGTCAACGTCTCCCCCGGGATCACGATGATGGGAGCAGTGTGCTCGATTTCGACCGTGCGAATCAGGGTGTCTGGCCCGGCCCACACGGTGCGCAACGCAATACCCAGTGCAAGCGAGACGATGGAGAAGAAGAGGACGAGCATCGCCGAGAACAATCGCACGGCTCACTCCTTTCCCCGCGGGCCCAAAACACCCCTGCGGGGTCGATTCTCCAGGGTATCCGACGCGGTGTGCGAACCAAGCGCAGAGTTAACTACACTCATTTAAGCATCTGCTGAATGAAAAGAGGGGCCCTTTTGGCCGACGGTTCTGATTTCTCCACCGAGCTTCGCGGTTATAAGCGCAGCGAAGTCGACGAAGCTCTCGCCGACCTCAAGAGTGAGCTCATTCGCGCATCGCGCGACCGCGCCACGGCGTTGGAAGAGCTCACCCAGGTCAAGGCTCAGCTCGAGGAGCTAACTGCGGAGGTAGACCCTCTGGGTGGAGGCGGATACGCGAATTTGGGGGGACGCCTCGAAGCGGTGCTGCGGATTGCCGAAGAACAATCCACCCGAGTCATTTCCCAAGCAGATATCGACGCTGAGCTCATTATTGGCTCTGCCAAAGACGAGGCGAAGGCCACGCGGCAATCTGCCCAGTCTGAGGCGGAGCGGTTGCTCGCCGAAGCGCAATCATCTGCAACCGCACTCACCGAGACCTCCACAGAGCAGGCCGAATCGATGCTCGCTGAATCAAAGGCCGAAGCAGAACGCTTAGTGAACGAGGCCA
>Ga0255765_1001028_pt1 | contig 35952 bp, 35 predicted proteins | sample 041ome_8_FD_179965 | JGI IMG/M metagenome (GOLD analysis project Ga0255765, IMG submission 179965) | Coastal salt marsh microbial communities from the Groves Creek Marsh, Skidaway Island, Georgia - 041407BS metaG (version 2) | ecosystem: Environmental > Aquatic > Marine > Intertidal zone > Salt...
TCTGGGCGTCATCCGTTTTCAGCCTTCGGAGCTCATGAAAATAGCAATGCCGCTGGCGGTAGCGTTCTGGGTGGTGCGCTCTGGATTGCCACCGCGGTTGAGTGTCACGGTGATGGCACTGCTGATTATCGCAGGGCCGGCAGCAGCGATTGCGCTGCAGCCCGATCTCGGCACGGCACTGTTGGTGGCGGCCAGCGGCGCATTCGTCATCTTCATGGCGGGCATCAGCTGGTGGCAAATTGTGGCGGGCATTCTTGCCGCGCTAGCAGCTATTTGGCCGGCCTGGCTGTTCGTTTTGAGGGACTACCAGAAGCAGCGGATCTTGACTCTGTTTGATCCCGAAGCCGACAAGTTGGGTGCCGGGTGGAATATCATTCAGTCGAAGACGGCGATTGGGTCGGGCGGTTGGTCTGGTAAAGGTTGGATGCAGGGTACGCAGTCTCACCTCGATTTTTTACCCGAGAGCCAGACGGACTTTATCATCGCGGTGCTGGCCGAGGAGTGGGGCTTTCGCGGGGTGCTGTGTTTGTTGGCGCTTTATGGTCTTGTTGTCGCCCGAGGCTTTTGGATCAGCCTGACGGCCCAGAGCACCTATGGCCGGCTGTTGGCCAGCGCAATCACCCTGACTTTCTGCGTTTATATCGTCGTTAATATGGGCATGGTAGCTGGGCTACTGCCCGTTGTTGGTGTCCCGTTGCCATTTGTCAGCTTTGGCGGCACCGCTATCGTTACACTGATGTTGGGTTTCGGTATCCTCACCGCAATCAGCACGGAAAAAAGGATTATTTCTCAATGACGCCACTGTTTAGCACCCCGCGGGCGCAACGCGGGAAGATCCGCCTTGCGCCCATCTTGCTTTGGGTGCTTTCGGTGGGGTTGATCGCGCCTGATGCGGCTGCTGGCTTTTATAGCGACAGACCGGCCGCCATCGAGGTCATTAAGTCTGCCGAGCTTGCAGGCGTCGATGCCGTATGGGCGGCGGATTTATTGAGTGCCGCGGAGCGCCAGCAGTCAATACTCGATGCCATTGCGCGACCCGCGGAAAAGACCAAGCCGTGGCATCAGTATCGACAGATCTTTCTTACTCAAAGACGGATCGACGAGGGCGTCGCCTTCTGGGATCAGCACGCGACTGTGTTGGATAGTGTGTCGCTTACCACGGGTGTACCACCGGAAGTGATTGTAGCGATTATTGGGGTTGAGACCTTTTACGGCAGGATAACGGGCAGCTATCGGGTTATTGATGCGCTGGCGACCTTGGCATTCGACTATCCCAAGCGGTCGACGTTTTTTACCGGTGAACTCGAAGCATTTTTATTGCTGGCTTGGGAGGCGGATAAAGATCCGCTCGCGCTCAAAGGTTCCTATGCCGGCGCCATGGGGTACGGTCAGTTCATGCCCTCGAGTTATCGTGCCTACGCGACAAGCTATGACGGGGAGGGTGCGCCCGATATTTGGGATAATCCCAACGATGCGATCAGCAGCGTCGGCAACTATCTGCGGGCGCACGGCTGGCGCTCCGGTGAGGCAGTTGTTGTGCCGGCGACAGTGACTGACCCCTCCCCTCAGCTGCTCGAGGGTGGCTTAAAGCCCAGCCAGAGTGTGGCTCATTGGATCACCCTCGGAATGCTTCCCTCTGAACAAGTCGATGAGGACGCCATTGCAGCGCCTATCGACCTAGAGGCACAAGATGGCAGGGCTTATTGGTTGGGGCTACAAAATTTTTATGTCATCACTCGCTATAACCACAGCGCTATGTATGCCATGGCTGTTTGGGACTTGAGTCAGGCAATCGCGGCCGCCCGTCGGGAGACGGCGCGGTGACGAGGTGTTTGCTGACAATGCTTACGGTACTGGCAGCGATGGCTCAGGCCGCACCCGTTGAAGAAATGGACTACGCGCCACCTGCGCCGGCTTCAGCCCCCTGGGTTGACGCAGAGCCACGCGCGGAGCCCCTGCTGCGCTTTGGCAACAGGAGCCCCTACGAGGTCAAAGGCGCCCGCTACGAGGTCCTCAGTACCAGTGAGGGCTATCGAGAGAGGGGTCTTGCTTCCTGGTATGGCATGAAATTTCAGGGACGTCCGACCTCAAATGGAGAAATCTACGATGTCTTCGGTGCCACTGCCGCCCATCGCTCACTACCCATTCCAAGTTATGTGCGCGTCAAGAACTTGCGGAATGATCGCACCGTCGTATTGCGCGTCAATGACCGGGGTCCCTTTGCCGGCGATCGCATCATTGATGTTTCGTATCAGGCCGCAGTGGCGCTCGGTTTCTCAGAGCAAGGCACGGTGGAGGTGGAAGTCGAGGCGCTTCCGCAAATAGGGATAGAAGATCGTCGCAACCAGCCGCCCATCGCGCCGCGCTATTTACAGGTCGGCGCTTTTTCCTCGTGGCAATCGGCCCTCGATTTGGCCCGAACTTTACAGCGGCAGTGGGGTCAGAACGGGTACGTCTCACCGGTCGAAGTCGACGGTAAAAGGCTGCACCGTGTGAGGTTGGGGCCTTTTGAAGGGCGGAGCACCTTGGAGTGGGTGCGTGGACAGTTACTGGAGCAGGGCTTCCCTGAACCCATACGCCTGCCTTGAATCCTGTCGTTCTCCGGATTCGCCACGCCTTGTTACACTGGCGAGCGACCGCCAAATAGAAGTCGTGAGTGTGAGGGGTTAGTTGTGCATAAATTGAGAGGTTGGTTATTCGGGGCTACTGCGGTGACCCTGTTATTTGCGACCAACGTAAGTGCCAATGCTGGCTTGGTTCCCGCGCCACCCGCGATTAACGCAGATTCCTATATTTTGGTGGATTTTGATACGGGAGAAGTGCTGGTAGAGCACAATCCCGATCAGACGTTGCCCCCTGCCAGTCTCACCAAACTGATGACCGCCTATATCCTTGCGCAAGAGGTTGAGTTGGGCCGCCTCGGTCTGGATGATGTGGTCCCTGTAAGTAGAAACGCTTGGTCTCAGAATCCGGTGTTTAAGGGTTCTTCACTGATGTGGATTGAACCCGGCAAACCGGTCACGGTGGCGGAACTAGAGCGCGGCATCGTCATCTCCTCGGGTAATGACGCCACGGTGGCTATCGCTGAACACATCGCTGGTAGCGAGCAGGCTTTCGTCGATCTGATGAATCAGTATGCCGCAGAGATGAACCTCACCAGCACGCACTTTGAGAATAGCCATGGGCTCCCGCATCCAGATCACTTGTCTACGGCGAGAGATCTCGCGATGCTGGCGATCGCGGCGATTCGCGATCACCCCGACCGCTACGCGGTCTACAAAGAGAGAAGCTACACCTACAACGATATTACGCAGTACAACCGAAACCACCTGTTGCGCGAAGATGAGACTGTAGACGGCCTGAAGACCGGATACACCCGCGAGGCAGGATACGGGCTGGTGGCATCGGCACGGCGCGAGGGCATGCGATTGGTTTCCGTGGTAATGGGAAGCAGTTCTACGGCGAGTCGCAAAGCCGAAACGCGCAGTCTGTTGAACTATGGTTTCCGCTTTTACGAGACCCTGCGACCGCTCGCTCCGGGTCAAGCGCTCGCTGAGGAGCGCGTTTGGAAGGGGCTGAGTGAGCAAGTCTCACTGGGCGTAAGTGGAGAGCTCGTATTGACCTTGCCACGCGCCAGCGCTGATATCAGTACAGCGATTGAAGTAGAGGCACCCCTCATGGCGCCTTTGGTCAAGGGCGCTATTGTCGGCCGAGTTATTCTGAGCCGAGGCGGTGAGCCGGTAGCTGAGGTGCCTCTGGAAGTCCTTGACGCTGTTGAGCCCGCCGGTTTTTTTGCGAGGTTCTGGGATAGCCTCGTACTGTGGTTTCAAGGGTTGTTCGGGTAGCGACCTGTGAGCGTCGATCCCCCCAAGATTGTTTTTCCCTGTTCTTATCCGATTAAGGTGCTGGGCAGAGCCGGTGATGCATTTGGTGCGGCGGTGCTCAGTATTTTTGATCGCCATGCCCCCGGCTTTAGTCGGGATGATGTGGTGATCAAAGATTCAAAGAAAGGCACTTTTCAGTCCATTACCGTCACCATCGAAGCGCAGAGTGAGGCGCAATTGCGCCTGATCCATCAGGATTTGATGGGCACGGGTTTGGTTTCTATGGTGATCTAGCGCCATGCAATTTAGGCGTCTCGGCTTGGTCGATTTTGAACCCACTTTTGAATCGATGAAGGCGTTTACTGCGGCCCGATCTGCAGATACCGAAGATGAAATATGGCTACTGCAACATGCACCCGTGTACACCCAGGGACTGTCAGGAAAGGCTGAGCATGTTCTGGATGCAGGTAAGATTCCGGTCGTTCACATCGATCGCGGTGGTCAGGTGACCTACCACGGTCCGGGTCAGTGGGTGGCTTACGTTCTCTATGATCTCAGGCGCGCGGGGGTGACGATTCGCGATCTGGTGGAACGCCTCGAGCGGGCAGTGATCAACCTTTTGGCCGATCTTGGCATTACCGCCTGTGGCGATCCATCTGCCAGAGGGGTCTATGTGGAGGGCCGGAAGATAGCTGCACTCGGTTTGAAGGTGAGTCGAGGCAGGAGTTACCACGGTTTGTCTCTCAACGTTGATATGGATCTGGCCCCATTTCGGGGCATCAATCCTTGCGGCTACGAAGGACTGGAGGTGACATCGGTAGCGCGTGAGCTGGGCGCGGATCAAGCGGTGGACTTTTCGGACCTTGGAGAGCGACTGCTTCATCACCTTGAGCAGGTCTTGCATCCAGAGGCCTGACGATCTCTGAATTGGCTGGCATAATCCGGCGTCCTTTTGGGAGCCACCATGTCTGACTTACAGCGCGATATCGATTCACGCCGCACTTTTGCCATCATTTCTCACCCCGACGCGGGCAAGACAACGATGACAGAGAAATTGCTGTTGCTGGGGCAGGCCATCCAGGTAGCCGGGTCGGTCAAAGGCAAAAGGGGGCCGCACGCGACTTCTGATTGGATGTCGCTGGAGCAGGAGCGCGGTATTTCTGTGACCTCATCGGTTATGCAGTTTCCCTACCGTAACCGCTGGGTCAATTTGCTCGATACCCCTGGACACGAGGACTTTTCCGAGGATACCTATCGCACGCTGACTGCCGTGGATTCTGCGCTGATGGTAATCGATGGTGCCAAAGGCGTTGAGGATCGAACGATCAAACTGATGAACGTATGTCGGTTGCGCGATACGCCTATTCTGACCTTCGTCAATAAGCTGGACCGTGACATTCGTGACCCCGTTGAGTTGGTTGATGAGGTGGAGGAAGTCCTCGGCATAGCGGGCGCTCCCATTAATTGGCCGATAGGGATGGGGCGAGAGTTCAAGGGTGTTTACAACCTTTACACCGATACGTTGCACTGTTTCAGTCCCGGCGAGGGCGCCGTGCTGGCAGATGAAAAATTGATCGACGGGCTGGAGTCAGAACCGGCCCGCGCGCTGCTGGGTGAGGACTACGACGCGTTTGTTGAGGAGATAGAGTTGGTTCGAGGGGCGTCACACGAATTTGATCTGGCCGCCTTCCTGAGTGGACAGCTGACGCCAGTATTTTTCGGTACCGCATTGGGCAACTTTGGCGTTCGCGAAATGCTGAATGATTTTGTCGAATGGGCACCTGCGCCCCAACCCAGGGCATCGACCGAGCGCGTTGTTGAAGCATCGCAATCGAACTTCACAGGTTTTGTATTTAAGATTCAGGCGAATATGGATCCCAAGCACCGAGATCGCATCGCCTTCATGCGCATTTGCTCCGGCCGCTATGATAAGGGCATGAAGTTGCGCCATGTTCGCATTGAAAAAGACGTCCGCATTGCTGATGCCGTGACTTTCCGTGCAGGTGATCGGACCGTGGTAGAGTCTGCAGTCGCTGGGGATATCATTGGTCTTCATAATCACGGCACGATACAGATCGGCGACACCTTCACGACGGGCGAAGCGATCCGCTTTACCGGCATTCCCCATTTCGCGCCCGAGCTGTTTCGTCGCATCAGACTCAAAGACCCAATGAAAGCCAAGGCGCTGCAGAAGGGACTGCAGCAATTGTCCGAGGAGGGATCGACTCAGGTATTTTCGCCGCTCAACAGTAGCGACCTGATTGTAGGTGCTGTCGGACAACTCCAGTTCGATGTCGTGGCCTATCGACTGGCCGACGAGTACAAGGTAGAAGCCCTCTACGAGCCCATTAACGTTTACACCGCACGGTGGGTGGAGGCGCCGGATGCGCGCAAGCTTGAGGAGTTTCGCAAAAAAGCCGCAGAGCACCTGTCCGAAGACGGGGGTGGTTACCTCACTTACCTAGCGCCCACCCGCGTTAATCTTTCTCTAATGGAAGAGCGCTGGCCGGATATTCGCTTTCGCGAGACCCGAGAACACTGAGCGCCGTCAGAGCAGGGCTTCGATGTCCGCAGCGATGGCCTCGGGTTTGGCTGATGGGGCGTAGCGCTTGACGACCTCGCCTTGTTGGTTGACCAGAAATTTAGTGAAGTTCCACTTGATCCGCTTACTGCCCAATACCCCGGGCGCCTGCTTTTTAAGGTGCGTAAACAGAGGGTGACTGGCTGCCCCGTTAACTTCGATTTTGCTGAACAGCGGAAAAGTGGTTTGGTAGTTCATCTCGCAGAAAGACTGAATTTCTGTCTCGGTTCCCGGTTCCTGTGCGCCGAACTGATTACATGGGAAGGCAAGGACCGAAAAACCCCGTGTTCCATACTGCTGCTGCAGTGACTCAAGCCCGGCGTACTGCGGGGTGAAACCGCACTTTGAGGCCGTATTGACGATCAACAAAACCTGCCCCCGAAATTGAGTCAGCGAGGTTTCTTCGCCGTTAGCGAGTGTTGCCAAGAAATCGTGGGCAGTGCTCATGTGTCACTCCGTTACTAGGTGGGGAAGTGGTAATCGCTTTAGTCAGCGGTTATTACGCAGAGAGGTAGGTCTCTAGTTCAAAATCGGTTACGCGTCGCTCGAACTCCGCCAGCTCCTGTTGCTTCAGCTCGGCGAATGCTTTCTGGAATGGTGCGCTCAGATAATCCCGCACGTTTTGCGAGTGAGAGAACCGATAAATGGCGTCCGCCATATGGCTTGGCAGGTAACTGTTATCGACATCGTCTGTCCAGGCATTGCCCGGAATCGGTCGGGGAGCTTCCATACCCTTTTCCAGCCCCATCAAAATGCCGGCTAATAGTGCTGCAATGGCCAGGTACGGGTTGCTATCGGCCCCGGCAACGCGATGTTCTATCCGCGTTGCAGCACTGGGGCTGGCAGGGATTCTGAGCGCCGTTGTTCTGTTGTCATACCCCCAGTTGGGTTGGGTAGGGGCGTGGTTTCCGGGTTGGAAGCGGCGGTAGGCATTGTAGCTCGGCGCAAAAATCAGTTGCGTATCTGGCATTAGCGCGATGCATCCGGCTACGGCCTGATGCAGCAATAGCGTGCCTTCTGGCGAACCGCTGTCAAAGACATTGTTGCCCGATTTATCGAGCAGGCTGCAATGCATGTGCATACCATTGCCGGCCTGGTTTTCCATAGGCTTGGGCATAAAGCTTGCCACCGTATCGAAGCGTGAGGCTACCGCACTGATGCCACGCTGCATGCGCACCACTTGATCGCAGTATGAGAGCGCGTCGTCAGAGTAGGCCACATTGATTTCGTATTGTGCAGGCGCCGCCTCTTTGAGAACGCCCTCGTAAGGTAAGTGCTGAACAGCAAAAGTCTCTCTCAGCACTTCAAGTAATGCGGCATGTTCGTCCAGCGCACCCAGTCCATAGAGATTACCACCGGTGAGTGACTCTTCCGGCAGTGCCTCCCGCAGCGATTGTCCTTCGCCGGGTCGATTGAAAAGATTGAACTCCAGTTCGATCGCAATACGCGGGTAAAGACCGCGGTCCGCCAACGCGGCCACGACTTTGGTCAACACCTGACGAGGATCCCAAAAGGAGGGCGCGCCATCCTCTCTGAACATGGTGAGGACAACCTGTGCCTGATCGATCCCTCTGGCGCTGAGCGACGGGGCAAGAGAGCCCTCAACCACGCGGCACCAGCCGTCGATGTCTCCATTTTCGAGGCAAATGCTGGGCACATCCCGCCCCCATTTATCTTGGGCAACGGCCGACTCGGGCAACTTGATGCCCTCAGTGAGCAGTGAAGACAGTTTATCAACTGGCAGCCACTTACCCCTAGCAGCGCCGTTACAGTCGGTAATCAGCGCCTCTACCATTTCAATGTCGGGATACTCGGCCAGCAGCTTTTTTGCTTCCGGGTGCATGATGATTCTCTTCGACGAGATCCCGGAGTTTACCCACGTAATGGTGTTCTCACCAGCTGGAGTGCGCATGTTACCAGCGGTTTTTTCGCGTTGTGTGGACTTTTCCCAGAGCCGGTGCGCGGCGGGTTGATGGGTTGTCTGGCACCGGGCGTGACCACTTTATTCCGGTCACGCTGCTCGATCATGCTATTGATCTGAGCGGTGACGGAATGCGGCTGGCCGAGGCGCGATGCAGCCACGCATCTGCTTATCGCTCCTGCAAGAATTGCCTTATTTGATCTAAGGCCGCGTCGGGAGCAACCATTTCCGTTTTGCCGTCTGAGCGGCGCGTGATTTCAAGATGACCCTCGGCGAGAGAGCGCTCGCCAATGGTCGCGCGGACAGGCATTCCCAATAACTCCATTTCCGCGAATTTGACCCCGGGGCGCTCGGGTCGATCATCCATGAAGACTGACAAGCCAGCGGCGTTACAGGCCGCATAGAGCGCCTCGGTGGCGCTGCGCACGGCCTCAGATTTGTCCATGCCCAAGGGTACGATCGCGAGGTCAAAGGGCGCCATCGCGGCTGGCCAAATAATGCCTTTATCGTCATGGTTTTGCTCGATAGCGGCGGCGACAATCCGCGTAACGCCAATACCGTAACAGCCCATGACCATGGCCTGGTGACGGCCTTGATCATCCAGCACCGTCGCATTCATCGCCTCAGAGTACTTGGTGCCGAGCTGAAAGATATGCCCGACCTCGATGCCGCGGCGAATTTCCAGCGTGCCGTTGCCACAGGGGCTCGGGTCTCCACTGATAATTTCTCGAATATCTGCCACCTCAAACGCCGGAACATCACGGTGCCAGAGCGCACCCTTGAGATGATGGCCGTCTTTGTTGGCGCCACAGACAAAGTCGGTCATGGCGGCGGCGCTGTGATCTACGATGATGCGTACCGGCATGCCCACCGGACCCAGCGAACCAAAACCCGCGCCCAGCCTGGTCTTGACTTCGTCTGCATCGGCCAACGTCAATGGAGACAATAGTCCGGGTAGCTTTGCCGCTTTGATCGCGTTTAATCGGTGATCTCCTCTCACGATCAACGCAATTAGGTCATTTTGCTCACCTTTGGCGAGTAGCGTTTTTACCGACCGATCAGCCGGCACATCAAAACGCGCGGCGAGGTCATCGATCGTCGTCACGCCCGGAGTGGCAAACTCCTCCAGTTCCGGGGGCGGAGCTTCGCTTGGCGCGACGCTCTCGCTAGGTAGTCCGGGCGCCAGTTCAACGTTAGCGGCGTAGTCGCTGGCGGTGGAAAAGGCGATGGCGTCCTCGCCCGATTCAGCCAACACATGGAATTCGTGGGAATGGTTTCCTCCAATCGCGCCGGTGTCAGCCTCCACTGCACGAAAATCCAGACCCAGCCGCGAGAAGATGGTTGAGTAAGCTTTGTGCATTCGCCAGTAGGTTTCTTCTTGCGAGGCTTGATCGATGTGAAATGAATAGGCGTCCTTCATGATGAATTCGCGAGAGCGCATAATGCCGAACCGCGGACGTATTTCGTCGCGGAATTTGGTTTGAATCTGAAACAGATTGACGGGGAGCTGCTTGTAACTCTTGATTTCAGTTCTGGCAATGTGTGTAACGATTTCCTCGTGAGTGGGTCCCAAGCAAAAAGGCCGTTCGTGCCGGTCTGTCAGGCGGCATAGCTCGGGGCCGTAGAGCTCCCATCGACCGGATTCCTCCCATAGCTCTCCTGGCTGGACTACCGGCATCGACACTTCGAGTGCGCCGGCACGCTCCATTTCTTCGCGAATAATTCGCTCTACCTTGCGCAGGACTCTGAGACCCAGCGGCATCCAGTTATAGATGCCCGCAGAAACACGTCTTATTAGCCCGGCGCGCAGCATGAGTTGATGGCTGATCACCTCGGCGTCGGACGGTGTTTCTTTCAGGGTGGATAGTAAGAACTCGCTGGCGCGCATGGCAGACTCCAATGACAGGAATGACATTCTAATGTTCGAAGGTAGACCAGTACAGACGGCGGCAGTGATCAGTCGCATCCCGGGGGCGATGACAAGCGCTTCATTGTCATTCCGCAGAAATATCGATAAAAACAGTCCGAAGGAGGGTTGTTTCGGGCGTCGGACTGGTGTTGAATCTCGGCGACTGCGGGTTGCCGCTTGTCTCTCACAAAACCATCCATCGATAGAGGTGTTAACTTAATGGCTAAGAAAGCTACCCCGAAAGCGCCATCAAAAATGAAGGCGGTAAAGGAAAAAATGACCAAGTCGCAAATGATCTCAGCGTTGTCAGATGATAGCGGTCTCTCCAAGAAGGAAGTTTCGTCTGTGCTCGGTTCTCTGGAGCGACTCATTGAGGCGAGTATTGGAAAGCGTGGGGCAGGCGAGTTCACTTTGCCCGGGCTGATGAAAATCTCCACGGTTCGCAAGCCTGCCGTGAAAGCGCGCAAGGGCATCAATCCCTTCACCGGGGAAGAAACGATGTTCAAGGCCAAGCCTGCGAGCACAGCGGTTAAGGTACGCCCCCTGAAGAAGATGAAAGAGTTCGCCAACTAAGCGACCTTTTCCCGCGGCTCCCTTTGGGGAGCCGCCACCCACCATGGCGATTGCGATCGCGCCCGCTAAATCCTCACATCCTTTTCATCTTTTACTGCAACAGCGTTTACGGTACGCTCCGCGCCCTTGTAAAACTTTCCGAAAGACCTCATGTGTACATCCGAGCCGAGGCGGCTCTATCCATGAGGAGGGCCTGTTATGCCGATATATGAGTACTGTTGTAGAGACTGCGGTCACCGTCTGGAAGCCATTCAGCGGCTTGCGGATGAGCCGCTGACCGACTGCCCCATGTGTGACCAGCCGAGTCTAAAAAAGCAAGTCAGCGCGCCATCTTTTCGTCTGTCCGGGGGCGGTTGGTATGAGACCGATTTCAAGACCGGTGATAAAAAGAATCTCGCAGGAGATCGCGGCAGCGCCTCTGGTAGCGACACATCCAGCAAAGATTCAAGTCAGTCTGGATCGAGCGATACCGCGAAGAAGCCCGCCGAAAAATCCGCCGCACCTGCCAAAAGTGAGAGCACCAAGGCGACTTGAGCGCGAAAACTGAATAACAATGGAGAGACTCATGCGCAGTCATTATTGCGGCCTGGTCGATGAGAAGCTGATAGATGAAACCGTGACATTGTGTGGTTGGGTTGACCGACGCCGAGATCACGGGGGTGTGATATTTCTCGATATGCGAGATCGTGAGGGTGTGGTGCAGGTGGTTTTTGACCCCGACACGGAAGAGCACTTTCAGCGTGCTGACAGTGTCCGCAGTGAATATGTTCTTCGTATCACTGGTCGGGTGCGCGCGCGAACTGAAGAGACTATCAATCCCAATATGGCCTCAGGTCGCATAGAGGTGCTCGGGAAAACATTGGAAATTCTCAGCAGCGCACAAACGCCGCCCTTTCCGCTTGATGCCCACCATTCGGTCGGAGAGGACGTGCGTTTGAAGTACCGCTACATGGATCTGCGCCGTCCCGAGATGCAGCGAAATCTTATCGCACGCGCCCGCATTACTTCTGCGATCAGGCGTTACCTAGATGACCATGGTTTCCTCGACATCGAGACACCTATCCTCACCCGGGCCACCCCTGAAGGCGCGAGGGATTATCTGGTCCCCAGTCGTACTCAGACAGGCGCTTTTTTTGCGCTTCCCCAGTCGCCTCAGCTGTTCAAGCAGCTACTGATGGTGTCCGGTTTCGATCGCTATTACCAAATCGCGCGTTGCTTTAGAGATGAGGATCTCCGAGCAGATCGACAGCCTGAATTTACACAAATTGATATCGAGACCTCCTTTCTGGACGCCGAAGCGGTCATGTCTATTACCGAGGGCATGATTCGTCAGTTATTCCAGGAACAGTTGGAAGTAGATCTCGGTGAATTTCCGCGAATGAGTTGGGCAGACGCGATGGAGCGTTATGGCTCTGATAAACCTGATCTCCGCATCGATTGGCAGCTGGTATCGATCGATGATTTGATGACGGACGTCGATTTCAAAGTATTCAGCGGCCCCGCGCAGGATCCAGACAGCCGGGTGGCGGCATTGAGAGTGCCGGGCGGCGCGAGCCTGTCCCGAAAAGAGATTGACGACTACACCCAGTTTGTCGGGGTTTACGGCGCGCGCGGGCTGGCATGGATAAAGGTGAACGACCTCTCTGCTGGAATCGATGGCCTGCAGTCACCAATTATCAAGTTTATGCCCGAAGCAACAGTGACCGCGCTACTGGATCGACTTGGCGCAGAAGCCGGCGATATTTTGTTTTTTGGAGCGGATAAGCGCTCTGTCGTAAACGAATCTTTGGGGGCGCTGCGATTGAAGTTGGCGGCGGATCTCGATCGTGTTCAAGACGGGTGGGCGCCCCTGTGGGTTGTGGATTTCCCCATGTTCGAGCGCGACGATCGCGGTGGATTGACGGCTTTGCATCATCCGTTTACGGCACCGTCTTGCTCAGCAGAGGCTCTGAAAGCCGAGCCGGAATCGGCACTCTCCCAAGCCTACGATATGGTGCTTAACGGCAGTGAAATTGGTGGCGGGTCTGTGCGGATTCACGATCAATCCATGCAAAAAATCGTTTTCGAGTTGTTGGGCATTGACGAGGCTGAAGCGGAGGCCAAGTTTGGCTTTCTGTTGGGCGCGTTGCGACATGGTGCGCCTCCCCATGCTGGACTTGCGTTCGGGTTGGACCGACTGGTGATGCTCATGGTGGGTGGGCACTCCATCAGGGACGTCATTGCGTTTCCCAAAACCCAGAGCGCCCAGTGTGTTCTGACAGAAGCGCCGGGTTTGGTGTCTGATCAGCAGCTCAAGGAGCTTTCGCTGAGACCGAGGCGGACAGAACCCCAATCGGACGCGTGAGAAGTTAACGATGGCGGGCCATAGTAAATGGGCAAATATAAAGCACCGCAAAGCGGCGCAGGATGCCAAGCGCGGTAAGCTTTTCACCAAGTTGATCCGGGAGCTGGTTGTCGCGGCTAGGGCAGGAGGTGCGATAGTCGAAGATAACCCTCGCCTGCGCGCTGCGGTGGATAAAGCCCTGGGCGCCAATATGAAGCGTGACACCATCGATAACGCGATTGCCCGTGGTGCGGGGACCAACGACGCCGACAACATGGAAGAACTCACCTATGAGGGCTATGCGGTGGGGGGCGTGGCGGTATTGGTTGAGGTGATGACCGATAATCGGAACCGAACCGTTGCAGAAGTGCGCCATGCTTTTACCAAGCGTGGTGGCAACTTGGGGACCGACGGGTCGGTTGCCTATTTGTTTGCGAGAACCGGGCTCATTCAATTTTCCCCGGGAGCAGACGAGGACGCGATTATGGAGGTTGCGTTGGAGTCAGGTGCCGACGACGTAGTGACCGACGTCGAAGGCGCTATTGATGTGCTCACCCCCTGGGAAAGCCTGACCGATGTTCGCGATGCGCTCCTGGCTGCAGGGCTCGTGCCGTTGCACGCGGAGGTTACGATGCTACCCAGCACGGCGGTTACGGTCGACGCGGACAACGCGCCGGCGGTGGTGGGTTTGATCGATATGTTGGAAGATCTGGATGATGTGCAAAATGTCTATTCCAACGCGGACATCCCCGAATCGGTGTTGGCTGAGCTCTAAATGACGTTTGTGCCGTAATCGTTCACACTAATCGCTCTTTGTGACCGGTTGCCAGCATGACAACTATTCTTGGGGTCGACCCTGGATCGCGGAAAACAGGTTTCGGCATTTTGCGTGTCGAGCGAGGGCGCTCTATTTATGTCGCCAGCGGCACCATTCGTTTGCCGGTTAAAGAGCACCTTGCGGGGCGTTTGCGCGTGCTGTTCCAATCGCTAACGGAAATTATCGACACCTACGCGCCCACCGAGGCGGCGATAGAGCAGGTCTTTATGGCAAAAAGTGCAGATTCGGCACTCAAACTGGGTCATGCGAGAGGCGCAGCGATGGTTGCCTGTGTGACCAGAGAGCTAGTCGTTCATGAGTATGCTGCGCGTCAGATCAAGCAGTCCGTTGTTGGGACCGGTGCCGCCACCAAGCAACAGGTGCAGCATATGGTGGTGGCGCTTTTGGGATTATCTGAGACCCCCCCTGAAGATGCCGCGGATGGATTGGCCGCGGCACTGTGTCACTGCCATGCGTCGGGCTTGTCCACTGCGTTGTCGGCGGGCGGCTTTAGGGCCGGGCGGTTGAGGTAGAGTGACGACATGATTGGACAACTGCGCGGTACGCTCATTGGCAAGCAAGTGCCTGATATTCTGGTTGAGGTGGGCGGTATTGGTTACGAAGTTCAGGTGCCGATGACGACGCTGTATCAACTTCCAGAACTCGGTCAGGAGGTGACGCTTCTCACTCACTTTGTCGTGCGCGAGGATGCACAGCTGCTTTACGGGTTTCTTGAACCCGCGGACCGCCGTCTTTTTCGCGAGCTGATAAAAGTCAGCGGTGTGGGACCGCGGCTCGCGCTGACGTTGCTTTCTGGCATGGATGCCTCTGATTTTGCGCGTTGTTTGCAGCGTGATGATGTCTCTGCTCTAGTGGCTTTGCCGGGTGTAGGACGCAAAACAGCGGAGCGCTTGTTGGTGGAGATGCGGGATAAGGCGGGGGATTGGCTCGATGAATTGTCGCCGGGAGCGATGGGGAGTACGGCGACTCCTGAGCGGGGCAATACTCAACCTGACCAGCGTTCGGAGGCGGAGCATGCATTGGTGTCTTTGGGCTATAAACTCACCGAGGCGGCGAAGTTGATCGCTAGTGTTGATGCGCCCGAGAGCACGTCTACCGAAGAATTAATTCGTCTGGCTCTGCGACTTGCGGGCGGCAACAAAGGGTGATGGGTCAGATTGAGGTCGTGGCATGGTAATTGAAACTGATCGGTTGGTCGCCGCCGGTGCGCCCGATCAGGGCGATGAGGCCATGGATCGCGCGATCAGACCGCGGCGGCTGGTTGATTACATCGGCCAACGCGTGGTTTGTGAGCAGATGGAGATTTTTCTCGCTGCCGCGCGTGGGCGCGGTGAGCCGCTGGACCACACATTGATTTTTGGCCCGCCTGGGCTGGGTAAGACAACGTTGGCGAGCATTGTCGCAGCGGAAATGGGTGTTCAGCTGAGAACGACCAGTGGCCCGGTGCTGGAAAAAGCGGGCGACGTCGCTGCGTTGATGACGAATCTAGAACCGGGTGACGTGCTTTTCATCGATGAGATTCATCGCTTGAGTCCGTATGTCGAGGAAGTCTTGTACCCCGCGATGGAGGATTTTCAACTCGATATCATGATTGGCGAAGGCCCTGCGGCGAGATCAATAAAACTCGATTTACCCCCGTTTACACTGGTGGGCGCTACCACCCGCGCGGGATTGCTCACTTCACCGCTCCGGGATCGGTTCGGGATTGTCCAGCGATTGGAGTTTTACGACGCTGCTGAGCTCAGCGAGATTGTTAAACGCGCGGCAGGCATTCTCACTATTCCTATCGAGGACGCGGGTGCAGCGGCTATCGCCCGTCGTTCCCGCGGTACGCCGCGCATTGCTAACCGGTTACTTCGGCGCGTGCGCGATTACGCGGAGGTAAAAGCGGACGGCAGTGTGACCGCACCGGTGGCCGAAGCCGCGTTGGATATGCTGAGTGTAGACGCGCAAGGTTTTGATCATCTGGATCGGCGCCTACTGCTACTGATGATTGAGAAGTTTGATGGTGGTCCTGTAGGCGTGGACAGTTTGGCTGCGGCGCTGTCGGAAGAGCGGGGCACCATCGAAGACGTGCTCGAGCCCTTCCTGATTCAGCAGGGATTTATCCTTCGGACACCGAGGGGTCGCATCGCGACGCGCCACGCCTATGCTCATTTAGGCATTACTTTTCAGGGGTCAGCGGCGGAAACTCTCACTCTGGATCTGGAAGAGCCAGCGCCGTGAAGGAATTTTCCTTGCCGATTCGAGTCTACATTGAGGATACCGACGCGGGTGGGATCGTTTATTACGTTAATTACCTGAAGTACCTTGAGCGCGCGCGCACAGAGTTTATGCGCGATCTGGGTGTGCACCGGGCCGCAGTCTCAGATGAAGGCTGGGGGTTTGTGGTGTCACGTTTATCAGTCAGCTATCTCAAGCCGGCAAAACTGGATGACGAGATTATGGCGACGGCCATTACGCAGCGCGTGGGGGGCGCGACGGTCGAGTTTACGCAGCGTATTCATCGTGGGGACAACGTGCTACTGACAGCCGATGTTCAAATTGCGTGTGTTGATCAAATGACAGGCCGGCCGCGCCGGCTTCAGTGCGACATAAAGGAGCGGTTGCTAGCCGCCATGACAACCGAAAGGGATCAGGTATGACACAGGAACTAGGTTTATTGGAGCTGGTTCTGGGCGCCAGTTTACTGGTACAGATTGTGATGTTGATTCTGGTACTGGCATCCATTACCTCCTGGTTTTTGATTATTCAGCGCACGATGCTCATGCGCCGAACAGACGATGAGCTGTTGTCATTTGAAGAGCGATTCTGGTCAGGCATTGACCTTGCGCAGTTATACCGAGAAGGCAATCAGGCTGTTGCCGACGGGCAATTGCCAACGGGCGTGGAAAGTCTTTTTCGCGCGGGCTTTAAGGAATTTTCGCGGTTGTCACAACAATCCGATATTGACGCCGACGGCATGTTGGAGGGCTCGCGCCGGGCAATGAAGGTTGCTTTGATGCGAGAAACAGATCGCATAGAGCAACACCTGCCGTTCTTGGCCTCAGTGGGATCCACGAGTCCCTATATCGGTCTGTTTGGAACGGTTTGGGGCATTATGCATTCATTCAGGGGGCTGGCTAATGCAACCCAAGCCACTCTGGCAACTGTTGCCCCGGGCATCTCGGAGGCGCTCATCGCCACGGCGATGGGCCTGTTCGCCGCGATCCCTGCGGTTTTGGCTTATAACAAACTGGCTGCCCGTAGCGATGTGTTACTCAATCGTTATGAGACCTTTGTTGACGAATTTTCGGGCATTCTTCAGCGTCAGGCCTACGCATTGAAAGCTCAGCAGGGGCAAAGACGATGACAGTGAGAAGGCGGCGCATGCTGGCCGAAATCAATGTCGTGCCCTACATCGACGTGATGTTGGTGCTACTGGTCATTTTTATGGTCACCGCACCCATGTTGATGCAGGGAGTAGACGTCAAGTTACCGCAAGCGGCAGCGGCACCTGTCGCCAATCAAGATGCTGAACCTCTGATCGTCTCGATCAATGACCGCGGACAGCTTTTTTTGAACCTCGGTGTGGATGAGAAGCAGGCGCTTGAGTTGGCGACGATTCGTCAGCGCGTTGCCGCGGTATTGAGGCGCTCTCCCGAGAAGCCGGTGCTGGTATGGGGAGATCAGCGTGTTCCTTATGGTGATGTGGTGGTGGTGATGACGGCGCTGCAAGAAGCAGGGGCGCCGTCGGTAGGGCTGGTGACCGAGAACCCTGCTGTCGACGGATGACCGAGTGATGATGGGTGATCGGCTACTTTTTATCGGTTTGCCGACGTTATTGTCGTTGCTGTTTCACGTGGCGGTTGTGCTGCTTTTGTTCTTGCGTTGGTCTGGGCCTGCGGAGGTCGTTGCATCGGTGCCGGTCGCACTGCCCATTCAGGCAACAATAGTGCGATCACAACCCGCGAAGGCGGCGACTGCGCCCATACCGAAACCAAAACCCAAACCAAAACCAAAATCAAAACCCACGGAGGCTCCTGCGGCAAAGCCAGCGCCGTCGCCAGCCAAGGTTGACCCAAAACCTAACCCGCCTGAACCGGCCCTGCCGAAGGAAGACGCATTGCAAATGGATGCCCAGCAGTTGGCTGCGCTAACCCGCGAGGAATTAACGTCTCTGATCGATTCAGAGCAAGTAGCGGGCGGGTCAGTTGAGCCTTCTCTGCGAGATGTGGTCGCCGCAACAATTCAGGCGGCGGTGATTGGTCGATGGACCCGCCCTCCCAGTGCGCGTAACGGCATGGTGTCCATATTGTCGATACAATTGATCCCGACGGGAGAGGTCGTTGGGGTTGGCGTTGTGCAATCCAGCGGTAACACGGCATTTGATCGCAGTGCCATGACTGCCGTAGAACGTGTTGGGCGTTTCCCCGAAGTCACGAAATTAGACAGCCGGACCTTTGAAGCGAACTTTCGCCGTTTTCAATTGGTATTCAAGCCCGAGGATTTGAGGTACTGACAATGCTCATGAGAAATTTCTTCGCCGTTCTGATGGCTGTTTATGTGTCCTGTGCGTCGGCGGAGTTGCAGATCGAAATCAATCAGGGTGTAGAGAATCCCACGCCCGTCGCGATCGTGCCCTTTGCTTGGCAGGGTGTGGGCGCGGCGCCGGAGGATGTGGCTCAGATAATCGACTCAGACTTGGCGCGTAGCGGTCAGTTTTCGCCCGTGAGCCGGCGCGACATGTTGAGCTTCCCAAGCCGAGAATCCGAGCTCTTTTTCAGGGATTGGCGTGCGATCTCTGCCGAGTATGTCCTCATTGGCAGAGTCAGCGTGGGAACTCAGGCCAGAGTAGATTTTCAGCTTTTCGATGTGACTCGGCAAACGGCCGTGGAAACGGGGACCGTAACAGGCCCGGTGAGCGAGTTACGAATGCTGGCGCACCGGGTCTCAGATCAGGTTTATGAAACCCTGTCCGGCATCCCCGGCGCGTTTGCCACGCGTCTGCTTTACGTCTCCGTTACGCGTAACCCCCAAGGCAAAGATTTTTATCGCCTGACGCTGGCTGACTCCGATGGGAGACGGCCGATTGTCCTGCTGGAAGGCCGTGATCCTATTCTGTCCCCCACTTGGTCTCCTGACGGTCGCGAGATCGCCTACGTTTCTTTTGAGACATCGCGGCCCGCTATTTATAGGCAAAACCTGCTCACTGGTCAGCGCGAGCAGTTGACCAATTTCAAGGGATTGAACAATTCCCCAGCCTGGTCGCCAGATGGAAACACCATGGCCTTGGTGCTCTCAAAGGATGGCAACCCTGACATCTATCTTCTGAATTTATCCAGTCGGTCGCTGACAAGATTAACGCGCCATTTCGCGATTGATACCGAACCTACATGGATGCCCGATGGGAAGTCACTGCTATTTACCTCGGATCGTGGAGGGCGGCCCCAGATTTACCGCTATGACTTGCGGACTAACAAAATAGATCGGGTGACTTTTGAGGGTCCCTACAACGCGAGGGCCAGAGTCGCTCAGGATGGTCGCAATGTGGCTTTGGTACATCAACGTGATGGCCGATATCACATCGCGGTATTCGACCTGGTGACAGACCGTTTGACGGTATTGACCGAGACGAGCCTCGATGAAAGCCCTAGTATCGCCCCCAATGGTTCGATCGTTCTCTACGCCACTAAACGGGGTGAAGAGAGCATTCTAGGGGCCGTAGCGGTGGATGGCGGCGTTAGATTCAGCTTGCCCTCCCGCGAGGGGAGCGTTCAGGAGCCCGCTTGGTCGCCCTATGTGACACCTTGAGTTTTTACGCAATTTTTTTGCGGCGGGCAGAGGAAAATAGGGTGTTTATGCGCTACATTATGCGTATCTGGGGTACCACACATCGGGGAAAGGTAAGCACCATGAAAAATGTATCGCTTTATGCAAAGTGGCTAGGACTGGTATTCGCAGCGCTGATCTTGGCGGCCTGTTCGGGTAACGATACCAAGGAGCAGGAGGCAGCAGCAGCTGCGGCCGCCGAGCAGGCGGCCCAAGAAGCAGCCGCACAGGAAGCCGCGCAAGAGCGTGCGCAGGCGGAGGCGGCCGCTAATCAAAGGGAAGCCGAAGCAGAGGCGGCGGCCATGGGCACGGTCTTTTATTTTGGTTTTGACAGCTCGTCTTTAACTGACGAGGCGCGCACACAGGTAGATGCCCATATTGCAGCATTGCTTGGCAACAACGACAGCATCCGTCTTGAAGGCCACACCGACGAGCGAGGCACGCGGGAATACAACCTCGCCCTAGGCGAGCGCCGTGCCAATGCCGTCCGTGACTATATGGTCGCTAATGGCGTTCCAAGCTACCGCATAGAAACGGTCAGTTATGGCGAAGAAAATCCCGTAGCCTACGGCTCGGGCGAGAGCAATTGGCAACAGAACCGTCGCGTTGAGCTCAAATAAATAAGGGAAAGACAGTGACAGCTTTACCCCTCAAGCCGGCGCTCTTCGCCGGCTTTTTGTTGTTAGGCACCACCTTGCCTGTCGCCGCTCAGGATTATGTTGACGTGGAAGCTGAGCGCCGTGCCGCAGCACAGAATCCCGGTGCGCCACAGCGAGCTGTTGCCGAAGATGCTGCTGCCGACTACGCCGGTATTCGCCCTTACTCAGGCTCAACAACGGTCGCCTCACCGCCTTCTGATGTCAGCGGACCGGTCATCTCTGGTAGCGACTCCGGCAGCTTGGTGCTGCGCGTACAGCAGCTCGAGGCAGATGTCAGGCGCCTAACCGGGCTTTTGGAAGAAGCCAACCAAGCGTTGGTGCGAATGGAGGCCCAAAGCCTGGAACGGTATGTTGATCTGGATCGTCGTATTGCTGCTGGTGCCACAACGGACGTCACCGTGGGCGCGGGAGATGCCGCGACCTCCGCTGCGATAGCGACACCTGTGGCCGGAGGCGCGGCGCCGGGGCCGGGACGCACAGGGGCAGCGGATCCGCAGGCGGGCGAGGAGGCTGCCTATCGAGCGGCATACGAGTTGGTGCGCGAGAAGTCATTCGATGCAGCAGTCGCGGCTTTTCTCGCGTTTCTGGAGGATTTCCCCTTCGGCCGCTACGCCCCTAATGCACACTACTGGCTGGGCGAGCTGTATCTGGTGATCGATCCCCCCGACCCGGAACTGGCGCGGCAGAGTTTCAAGATGTTGTTGGATCAGTATCCCGCTGATCCCAAAGTACCCGATGCGCTTTACAAGCTTGGTCGCGTACAGTTCATCAAGGGTAATCGACAGCGATCGCAGGAATACCTCGACGCAGTGATTCGCGAGTACCCGTCTCATGCGGCGGCGCAGTTGGCGCGGCAGTTTTTGCTGGAAAATTTTTAGGCATTTTCAGCTTGTACAAGATTTTTTCGATTGAATGTGATGGATGATTCTTCTACCGAAGTCGAGCCAAAACGACGCGGAGTAGAACGGTTGCTTTTTACGTTGGTTAACTCCGGCCGCGCTCTGCTCTATTTGCTAAGAAACGAAGCTGCGTTTCAGCAGGAGCTGGCGCTAGCGTGCGTGCTCATTCCGGCAGCGATTTTCTTGCCAACTACTGCGGTTGAGTTTGCCCTTCTCGTGGGATCCGTTATTACAGTGCTTATCGTCGAAGTCCTTAACACGGCCATTGAGGTAGTGATCAACCGCATCGGGCTGGAACGCAACGCTTTATCAGGTCTCGCCAAAGATTTGGGGTCCGCTGCGGTGACGCTTGCGTTGATTCTCTGGGCAGTGGTGTGGGGTTCGATATTATCCAGCTACTGGATAACTGGGGTTTAATAGGACTTGAATTTTCAGCCGTTAGCGTTAGCATACGCGGCTTCCCTGTTTTGGGCCGTTAGCTCAGTCGGTAGAGCAGTTGGCTTTTAACCAATTGGTCGCTGGTTCGAACCCAGCACGGCCCACCATTATGGCAAACCACCCCCGGGTGGTTTTTTTGTGACTTGCCTGGGCAGAGCGTTTCATTGTGAGCAGGCACCCACGTGGCGGAGAGACTTGTGTCATCATCTTTTTATCCCCCTTTGCGCACCCTGATGGGACCGGGCCCCTCGGATGTTTCTCCAAGAGTACTGGCGGCCTCTGCCCGGCCCACGATAGGACATCTCGATCCGCTATTTGTTGGTCTGATGGATGACGTAAAGCGCTTGTTGCAATTTGCATTCCAGACCAAGAACGAACTCACCATTCCGCTGTCCGCTCCGGGATCGGCGGGAATGGAGGCGGCGTTCGTCAATCTTCTCGAGCCGGGTGACAAGGCGATCGTTTGTCAGAACGGTGTCTTTGGCGGGCGAATGAGAGAAAACGTTGAGCGGTGCGGTGCCACGGCCGTGATGGTTCAGGACCGTTGGGGAGATCCTGTCGATCCTGAAAAAGTGTCAGAGGCCATCGAGGCCAACCCGGATGCCAAGCTTGTGGCATTTGTTCACGCAGAAACCTCCACCGGTGTGCGCAGTGATGCCCAGCAGCTCTGCCAGCTCGCCAAGGCGGCGGGAATGTTGACGATTGTGGACGCCGTGACATCGCTTGCCGGTATCGATCTGCGGGTCGATGACTGGGGGGCCGACGTGGTGTATTCCGGCACGCAGAAATGTTTGTCGAGCTTGCCGGGTATCGCGCCGATCACCTTCAGCTCAAATGCAGTGACTGCGATAACATCGCGCACTCATAAAGTTCAGAGCTGGTTTTTGGATATGAATCTGATCATGGGTTACTGGGGTGATGGGGCCAAACGTACTTACCACCACACGGCACCGGTCAATGCGATTTATGCGCTACACGAGTCCCTGCTGATGTTAGATGAGGAGGGCTTGCAGCGGAGCTTTGCGCGACACCACCAGAATCATGTCGCATTGGCTGCGGGTCTCACAGAACTGGGCCTTGAACTGGCGGTAGCCGAACCATGGCGACTGCCACAGCTCAACGCGGTGTCCATCCCTGAGGGTAAGGACGATGCGGGTATCCGTGTTCGGTTGCTAGAGGAGTTTAATCTTGAGGTAGGTGCTGGCCTCGGCGAACTTGCGGGTAAGCAATGGCGTATTGGTCTAATGGGCACTAGCAGCAGCGCTACCAACGTCAACCGATGTTTGTTGGCGCTTAAATCAGTATTTGCGGCGTAGACGCTTTGCTCCGCGTGCTGCTCCTCTTTGTGCGTCTATCTCGCCTAGCAACCGTTCAATCTGGCTAATCAGAGGCCAACGGGAAGGTTTGACTTGCCCAAGCTTGCCACTCCTCTGTGGACAGACAGGTCTTCCCATTATCAATTTCTGACTCAATCCAGATCGTATCGCCCAGTTCCCGCAACGTCACGGTCGATAGACCTCTGCAATAAAAATAGTCAGCGACGTTTTCAGCAGTCAGCACGCCAGCGCTATTGGTTGGCGCCACGGATACGTTGGAGGCCTGCACAGTAAACCTGACTTCGCCGGAGAACAGGAGAGGAGATTGCATATACAGGCGCGATCCATGGTCAATTTGAACCGTCCCATTGGTGCCACCCAAAATCAGGGCCGGCACGGAAGGGACACCCCCGAAAAAGTGCATGTCTGCGCCAGTGAGCCGGATGGGGAAGCCGCCATCGTTTGTGGTGATGTTAAATCCGCCAGGGCGATTAGCGTTAGCACTTCGCACAGACACGCTAGAGCCGCTCTCAGCCGTTAAGCCAACACCCGTTCCTTCGATGGTTATCTGACCGTAAACGTACAGTGCGGCATTATTGGTCAGAGCAATGCCGGCCCCAGGATGAGTCCCGCCGCCATTGATCGATACATTTCCAAGATACGGGTTAGCCGCGTGTTGGGCGCGGATAGGTGTTGCCCAGGGAGAGTTGGCATGCGTGGTAATGGTGACATTGTTCATGTCACCGGCGGAGCCTCTGGAGAACAGTGCGGCGTAGTTGTCGTACGCTCCCATCTCGAGATCGACGCCCCCGACATAAAGACCTCCTCCGAAAGAAGACACCAGTCCCATTCTGGAGCACGGAGGGGACAACCCCGGAAACCGGAGGTTGCAATCGGGATTGGGGATAACCTTGGGACGCTGCGATAAACCTGGGGTCGCTTGAATATTGATGACTTGACCGTGCTCTTGCACTATCGGAGCACCTTCGTACGTGGCATCACCCAAATAGAGCGACGTAATGTCGCCATAGCAATCGCCAATGATATAGAAGAGGATATAAGAGTACTGGCTGTGCTCTACATAAGCGCGATTCAGTGCGTAGGGATCATCGGTACAGTCAACATTCTCAAGAATCAGTTTTCCACCTAGGAGTTCTACCAGTTCACCGGCGCTGGTGTTTGCGGCTTCTGCTACGGCTTCAGGGCTGATGCGCGCCGAGCCATTGGGTTTGATGCGCACAAGACGGTCGGAGGTATCCTCGAGACGCAAGACTCTGGCCTCTAATTCGAGGGCTTTATTAGAAAGAACGAGGTTATTACTGTTGACCTCAGACGCGACTGCTGGCGTGCCGTCAGAAAATTCTTTTATTCCTTCGAGCTGCTCTGCTAAGGCTTGTGTTGCTATAGCGGTAAATAGCAATGGAATTAAAAATTGGGCTGTGCGCATCAACCTATCTTGCCTTCTAGCAGCGGCGTGTCAGCAAATTTTCGACTATTGGTCACAGACGCGCAAGCACCTATTTTTCTTCGTGGAAAAGGTCAGTCTACAGACCATAATTGATGGACTGCTAGTGACAGAAAAGGTCGTTGATGGAGCTACTTTTAGCGGAACTGGCTCAGAAGCGTTCAGCAACGATAGCTGGGCTCCTCTTGATCCAGAATGGCTCTGAGTTGGGCAAAATGTCGCTCGGCTTGTTCGGGATAACTTTCCAATTGCCTCGCAGTTTTTTCAGCGACGTCATCGGATAACACGCGCAGTGGTCGTCCCGTCCAAAGCGCCTTGATGTAGGTCTCGGCTGCGCGCTCAAAGTAGAACAGTCGATTGAAGGCGTCTGCAACATCCTTGCCGATGACCATCACGCCGTGGTGGCACATAATGAGTACCAGCTTGTCCGGATTAGACAGCTGTCGACAGCACCTCTCGGCTTCCTCCTCAACCGCCAGTCCATCGTAATCTTTATCAATCGCGTAGCGATTGAAAAACATGGCACAGTTTTGATCTATTGGTGGCAGGCGAGGGTCTTCCAGCGTGGAGAGGATGGTGGCGTGCATTGAGTGCACATGGAGCGCGACGCGGGCATGAGGGCACAGACGGTGCAGTGCCCCGTGCAGCCCCCATGCCGTAGGGTCAGGGGCATCGGGGCGGCTCATCGTTTGCGGATCGTTGGCATCAACGAGGATCAGATCAGAGGCTTTGATTCTGGAGAAATGCGATTGATTGGGATTCATCAAAAATTGCGTGCCGCCAGCGTTAACGGCGACAGAGAAATGGTTAGCTACGCCTTCATGAAAATTGAGTCGCGCAGCCCATCGAAACGCTGCGGCGAGATCTCGTCGTTGGGCGCCATGATCCAACGCGGCTTCTAAGGTTTGAGCTGAGCCGGCACTCGACACTGGTGTCATGGTGAATTCCAATAGTTCACACACCGTCACGATAGCACTGCTACTGCCGCGATGTGACCCCTGAACTTTATTACCCTACCGTTGGCGACTCTTTAAGCTCAAGAGACACGCCTGTATGGGAAAGGAGTGCGCGTTATACTAGCGCGTTGTTAACGATGACTCAGCAAAAATGAAGGGTGCAGACGGGATGCTTCCACACTACACACCTGAAGACGAGATCCCTGCCATCGTGTCAGCGCTGGAGACCACCGGTGCTGTGATTATTGAAGATCTGTTGGCTGAAGCAGTCATAGAAGGATTAAGCGAGGATTTACGACCTGAGTTTGACCGCGAGGGTCACCTGTACCAAAACACCTTTAATGGCCATAACACCTTACGAGTTGGTGGTGTGACCAAGTACTCCCCGCACTTCCCGACGCTTCTCCTACACCCTACCGTATTAGCGATCGCGGACGCCATTCTCAAGCCGAACTGCGAGGTTTACCAGGTGGGTAGCACAACCGCGATCGAGATATTACCTGGCGAGCAGGCGCAGGTACTACATGCTGATGACGCCTGTTACCCCAGTCATCTGCTGCCTTTTGAAGCACAGATTTCGGCGCTGTGGGCCCTCGATGACTTCACATTGGAGAACGGTGCGACCCGTCTGATCCCAAGAGAGAGGGGCGTGAGGACGCCGGAAGAGGCCCGGGAGGGGCACGTGGTGCAGGCTGTTATGCCCAAAGGCTCGGTGGTGATCTATTTGGGCTCTACGATTCATGGTGGTGGCGCGAATCGGAGTGACGCGCCGAGAAAAGCGGTGGTCAACACTTACTGTCTGGGTTGGCTCCGGCAGGAAGAAAACCAGTACCTGACCCTGACCAAGGAGGTTGTCGCGGCTCAGTCAGATGAGATGCGGCGGATGTTGGGCTTTCAAGCTCACGGCCCTTATTTGGGGGTGTGGCCGGAGGATCCGGACGGGCTTTGGTACGAGACCTGAGCGGTAATGGCCGCGTCACTGCGGGTTGACCTTTAACTCGGACGCTAGGCCGTAACCTACGTCGCTGGATAGGGGTCTTTAGCCAACATCGGATACAGTGCGGGACCGGACAAGAGCGCCATTAGGCCTGCGATCCCGTACCAACCGATTTCTAAACCCAGTAGGTTGAAACGGTCCAGCCCCCAGAGACTCATACTGTGATCTGTGATGGTGATGCTCATCATGAAGGCGATCAGGCACAGTGGTGGCATAATCAGGATAGACAGCGTGTAGGTGCCGCCCGGTATTCTGAAGGGACGCACCAGGCCGGGTTCCCTCGCCCGCAGCCTGACCGCCGCAACAAAGATCAGGGCGTAGGAGGCCACCATGAGCAGCACATCAATGATGACGAGGCTCTGAAAGGGGCCGATCACTAGCACCGCATTCACGCCCGCAATCATTAGTAGCGCTCCCACGGGTGTGCCAAAGCGGTTATTGATGATAGCGAGGGGCGTTGGCAGAAGACCGTCAGCTGCCAATTTTTGCAGCGGGCGGGCGCCTGAGGCCATGTAATCCAGATACAGCGCGAGATTGCCGAGGACCACGGACGCCAGCAGCGCGTGACCAAGCGCAGTACCGCCCAGTGCACGGCCGATATCGACGAAAGACACGGTGCCCTCCTTGCCATCGACCGAGAACAGCTCCCAGTGTCCAAAGGCGGCCAGACTGGCGAGTGTCGGTAGCACATACATGAGTGCCACGAAGGGTAGGGCCAGCATCAGTGCCTTTGGAATGATGCGTTGGGGCTCCTCAATTTCTCCCGCCAGCGTCGACATGGACTCATAGCCAGAGTAAAACCACATACCAATACTGAGCCCGACGACGAGTGCGCCGTCTGCTCCTAGCAGATCGTTATCAGGGGGGGTCATGGGTGTGAAGGGGTTGAACTGCCAATTGGCGAACCCCATCACGACCAGTACGAGAATCGGCGAAATGATTAGAATCGCAAACAGACTCGATCCGATAGCCACGACCTTGATGCCCAGCACGTTGACCACGGTACACACCGCTATAACGGACCAGCAGATCGCGTAGTACAGTCCATCGCTGAAGCCAATTTGATTTTGCAGATAGGTGGCGCTGAGAACGATGTATAGCGAGGTGTCGACAAGCAGAGCGAGCGACCACCACCATCCTGCCTGAAAACCCCAAAATCGGCCCAATCCTCGTCGGGTCCAGACATAAAACCCGCCACTGTCGGGTATTGCCGACCCCAACTCGCTGGCGACAAGAGCCATGGGTAATGCCCAAATGATGGGGAGTGCGAGCAACAGCAACAAGGTAAGACCGGGGCCGGAAGAGGCCACCATCTCCTCGATGCCGAATGAGCCGCCGGAGACAAAAATGTAAACCATGAAGAAGGCGCTGAAGAGCGGGACGCGCGTGCGTTTCGTAGCATAAATTGCTGCTCCGCTGGCTTCGTCAGTCACCGCTTGCCCCTCTAGATTTCATGATGGGAGGTCAATTCGCTTCAAGTGACTGTCTGTGAAAACAGTGACAACGAGTGGCGGAAGAGGACCATCCCCTTCAATCCTCAATGTACTACATGAGGCTACGTCAATCTGCTATTGGAGGCTGGCTTCTAGTGAATGCAGATACCAGTGGACGAACTGCTGCAGGGTGAACTCGAATTCCGGGTGGTAGGGCCCCGGTTCAAAGAACCGTGAGTTTACCCCCGCCGCGTTGCGCGTGATGATGTACTCATCTTCAAGGGTGGTGTGGTGCCACAGCCACGTGACTTTATCGACGTCGTAATCAGTGCCTTCCTGCGCATCTCCGCGGACAAACCAGACTAATTCCATGTCAGTTGCGGTCAGTGAGCGCGGAATAAAGCGATATAGCACGCAGTGGTCCGGGTAATTCAGCATGAAGGTGAGTGGGCCCATCTGGAAGTCGCCGGCGCCGCCGTCATAGTCTTTGATATTGCCCATGAGAGGTGCAACGGGTTGTCCGTCCTGACTTCCGGTGACGAACCCCTCGAATAGTCCATATCGCATAGTGTGCGCGCAGGTGCCAAAGCTGGGTGCATCCAGATAGATTTCGGTGTGGGTTTTCGAAATCCCGGTGATGCCGGTGATCTCGTCGGCGTTCTCCAGCATCTTTGCAACGACTGGCGCGGATTTCTCTTCGAGATCTTTGAGCGTGTGCATTTTGGCGTAGGCGCGGTGTGACGTCGCGCAGTGATAGCACTCTAGGTAGTTCTCCAGAGCTAGCTTCCAGTTAGCCTCGACGCGGTAAGTCTTCCGATGTGCGACCTTGGCGTTCTCGAGGTCATAGGCGCCGAGGGGCTGTCGAATGTTCTCCAGTGAGGCAATCAGATCGCCTGCTTCGGGGTCGCAGTTGATAAAAACCAGCCCCATATAGGCCACGCAATTAACCGGTTTCAAGCCGTGTGCTGCGGCGTCAAAGTCAGGTATGACGTGGGTTTCGCGCGCCGCTTTGAGTGAGCCATCCACGTTATAGACCCACCCGTGGTAGGGACACACGTAGGCTTTTCGGTTACCGCTCAGCTCTTCACAGACCCGCGCGCCGCGGTGTCGACAGATGTTGTGCATGGCCCGGATATCGCCGGTTTCGGTGCGCGCCACGATGATTGAATCTTCGCCGATTTCGACAAGTTGATAATCGCCTGGTGTCGGAATTTCGCTCGCATGCAGCGCATAAATCCAACTCTTGAAAATCAGGTGCTCGAGCTCCTGCTCGTGTACCAGATGGGAGCGGTAGAAGTAGGGATCCATGGCGTGATGAGGGCGCAGTTTTTCTGCTGCCAGCTTGTCACGCATGCGCTGGAAGGAATCATCTACCGAAGTCGCGATAGCGTTCATAGCGTCTCTCAGAGGAATCGACTGATCAATGGGGTGGTGCGGGCGTCTGCCAACGCTTAGGTGATTTGAAAATGGGCGCGTCGATAACCTTGCATGGCGCCAACAATCGGGTCCAGTGCAGCTCACGCTGGTAATAGATTTCCGCAACCAGTTCATCTCCTACGGCGCCATAGGGCATCTCGATCTGTGCATAGGCAATATTGGCTTTTGCGGTCGGGCACCAAGCTGCGGACGTCACCGTGCCTACCTGCTTGCCGCCTTTGAGAATGAAGGAGTGCTCCGCAGGTTTGTTGCCCTCAACATCCAACATTGCAAAGCGATATCGAGAACCCTTTTCTTGTTCTTTGAGGAGTGCCGAGCGGCCATTAAAGAGCGGCTTTTTAAAGTCCACGAGCCAGCCTAGCCCCAGCTCAAAGGGACTGCGGGTGCGCCCGACACGCACGACTTCTTCGGCGGGCATGAAATCAACATTGGCCTGTAAGAAGCCCGCCTCAATCCGAGCAAGCTCCAGCGCATGCGAGCCAATGGGTTTGATCAGGTAGTCGCGCCCGAGCTCAAAGAGTTGGTCCCATAGTGCCTCTGCTGACTCTGGTGGGACCCAAACCTCGTATCCGAGATCACCAGTAAAGCCGGTGCGGCTCACCATGAGCGGTCGTCCCTCGAAGCTGTAGTGTGCGATCCCAAAGGGTTTTAACTGATTGAGATCAGTGCAGCCCAGCAGGGTCAGAACGGTGCAAGAGGTTGGGCCTTGTACGGCCAGACCAGCGATAGCCTCGGACTCGTTTTCAATCGTGACGTCAAAACCCAGAGTGTTCCAGGCGAGCCAATCATCTGCGCGTTGATAGGAGCAGATACGGTAGTCCTGCTCTCCCAGACGGAAGATCGTGCCGTCATCCATGACCTGACCATTGTCGTCGCACCAGATCGCATAGCCCACCCGGTCAACGCCAATTTTGCTGACGTCACGGGTAATCAGACGATCCAGATATCGCTGGGCGTCGGGTCCAGTAACCCGGTACTTGTTCATGGGTGACAGGTCAAAGACGCCGGTTGTGCTGCGGACGGCGAAGTACTCAAGTTCGATATCGAAGTAAGCGTTGGGGGTGGTGTACCCCATCCAGTTGCCCCAGTCGTTCAGATCGCACATGGCTTCTACCCGAGAGTGGAAGGGCGTGGTGAGTAGCATGGTGTCTCGGCTGACGTCGTTCATCACAGTGCTCCTCGCTTTAGAATTTCCTTGGCGGCGTTGCGCCCCGGCAGTCCCTGCAGCCCGCCACCGGGATGCGCGCCTGCACCGCAAAGATAGAGGCCTTCCACTGCTGTCGCATACTGCGTTGAGCCGGGGAAAGGCCGCATCATCAATGCTTGGTCGATGGAGAGCTCCCCGTGGTGCCAGCTGCCACCGGTCATGCCATGAGAGGCCTCGAAATCGGAGGGCACAACCAGCTCGCTGGTGGTGACCAGTGCGCCGATGCCCGGGGCATAAACCTCCAGTTCACTGATCAGCTGATTGATAAGCTGGGGTTTCCCAGCTTCCCATCCAATATCTGGGGCATAGGGCACGTAGTGCACGATCGCGGTCAAACTATGTTGGCCTTGAGGCGCAAGACCCGGGTCTTCAATGGTCGGGATGCTGATATCGAAGATGTGTAGGTCACTGAGCTCCCGGTATTTCATCGGGTTCAGTGCCGTCTCCATACCGTCCATCGGCGGCGTAATGACCAGTCGCTCTGTCAGCTGTCCCTCGCTGAGTCCTGTAAAGCTGGGTAGCCCGCTTAATGCGAGGTGCAGCTTTGCGGTACCGCTTCGCGATCGATAACACTCCACTCGCTTTGCCATGCCTGCTTCCATCTGGTGGTAGCCCAGTAATCGACGGAAAGTGGTGGAGGGGTCGGCGCTGGAGATGACCAGTTTCGCCGAGATCTGCTCACCCGAGTCGAGGGTGACGCCGGTGACGCGATCGTCTGTTTTCACGATAGCGGTCACTGACGAACCCAGCTGGATCTTGGCGCCACATTTCTCGGCCGCGGTGGCCAGAGACTGCCCAAAGGCACCCATGCCGCCCAGCACCTGCGCGGTGCCGGTTTGACCCAAATGCTCACCGGTCGCCCGATGCAAGTAACTGTAGACGGTGTTGGGCGAGCGTGGCCCCATGTTGGTGCCGGTAACGGCGTCCAGGGCAATGGTGCTTTTCAGCGCGGCGTGAGAGAAGTGCTCGTTCATGACGTCATAGATATTGATCATGACGATGCGCATCAAATCCCGCAGGCGCTCGCGGCCCAGCAGCTTCAGGCTCAAGCCCAGTTTCATGAGAGTGAGGCGGTCCGTCCAGTTCTGCTCCACCAACTTGGGAGGACGGCTGCGATAGAGCGTCGTCATCAGCTTGGCGAAGCTACGCACCATCTTTTTGAAGTCGCGGTAGGCGGCCTGATCCGCAGAATCGACGCCGGCGCCGCTGATGGTGTCGCCGTCGACAACAAGATGGTCGCCATCGGATTGCAGTGAAATCGTGGTTTTCGGCTTACCCAGCTTCAAGCCGGCGGCCTTCAGATCGAGATCCTTGACGATACTTTGATCAAACTGTGACAACCATTGCGCACAGTCTGAAACATGGTGCCCCGGAGCAAATTCCCGCGTACTTGCGCAACCGCCTGGTTCACCGCGTGCATCGAGCACCAGTACGTTTTTACCTGCTTTGGCGAGGTAGCTGGCGCAAATCAGTCCGTTGTGGCCCGCGCCAATAATGATCGCATCGTAATCAGTCATCTGCGTAACCTCCCGGCACGGTATTGGGTTTCTTCAGGTCGGCCAGAATTTCGCGAGCAGCGTTCGCGCCCGGTGCTGCCATCACGCCGCCACCGGGGTGGGTGCCGGAGCTACACATATACATGCCCTTAATCGGCGACCGGTATTGGGCGTAGCCCGGGAACGGTCTGTTAAAGAGCAATTGGTCGAAGGTCAGCTCGCCCATAAAGATATTGCCTTCGGTCAGTCCCACCTCGGCTTCGATTTCACGCGGTGTTCTGGTTTCGCAGTGCAGAATGAGATCGCGAAAGTTGGGGCTGTAGTTGGAAATCTGGTCAATGACCGATTTCTCGAAGCCGTCTTTGTCCTCGTCGGTCCACTCGCGGCCTTCAACTTTTGGCGGCGCGTACTGAACGAACACGGACATCATGTGCTTGCCGGGTGGCGCCATCGTGGGGTCCGTCAGCGATGGGATCATCATGTCGAGGTAGGGGTCCTTCGACCAGGTGCCCGCCTTCCAGTCGTCGTAGGCGCGCTCCTGTCGCTCCAGCGAGTCACTGAAGTGAAGATCCCCCGCCATCAGTCGATTGCGGGGATCGAGGCCGTTGAAAACGGGCAGGCCATCTAGCGCGATATTGAGCTTCCCGGATGAGCCGCGAATCTTGAAGTTGCGCGCTTTTTTGAGCACGTCCTTGGGTAGATCTGAGGGATTCGTGATGTCGAGGAAAGTCCGCTTCGGATCGAGGTTGGAGACCACGATGGGCGCTTTGTACTCGGTGCCGTCCTTCAGTGCGACACCTGCCGCTCGGCCATTTTTGACAATGATTTCGTCGACGTTGGCGTCACAGATGACTTCACCGCCATAGGATTGGAACGCTTTGGACAGGGCATCGGCGATGGCGCCCATGCCGCCGCGGGCAAAGCCCCAGGCGCCCACATTGCCGTCCACATCACCCATGTAGTGGTGTAGGAGGACGTAGGCGGTGCCGGGTGAGTAGACTCCCAACGCGGTACCGATGATGCCGCTACCCGCCATGTGCGCTTTGATGACGTCGGTTTCGAAATATTCGTTGAGATAGTCCCCGACGCTGGCCGTCCAGAACTTGATGGTGTCGAGCAGCTTTTCCTCGCCCAGATCCATAAAGGAACGGGCAAACTCCAGCAGATCGCGCAGATCTCTGGGCTTCATTGAGGTCGGATCCGGCGGAGTCCGCATCAGATACGGGCGTATCAGCTTGGTTTGCAGGCTGGTATCCGCCGCATAGCGATCGTAGGCATTGGCATCACGTTTGGAGTGTCGCGCCATCTCGCGGTAGTGGCGGTCGTGGTCGCTGTAATTGCCGAAGTAGTCACCGTTACGCATAAAGGTAGCGCCACCCCCGAAGGAGACCACCTGCAAGCCGTGCCGAGGCAGCTCGAGGTCACGAGTAATCTCTGGCCTAAGCAAGCTCGATACGTAGGAGCAATTGGAGTACCACCAGCCCTTATGCAATTCCCGGCTGACCGTGGCGCCGCCGATATAGGGATTGCGCTCCAGCACGGCCACTTTGAGCCCCGCCTTGGCCAGATAGGCCCCGTTGGTGAGGCCGTTATGGCCCGCACCAATGACGATCGCGTCGTATTGGTTCACTACACTCTCCGGTGAGTCATTTTGAGTGGAAATAGTGCCACGCCTGGCTGTAAGCGTCTACCCAGAATGAATGAATGTTCATTCGTCGTTGAGACTTTGGGGTGATATCCGTAGACTCGGTCTCAAGCGTGCTCTGAGAAAAAACATGACTGATACGTCAGGCGCGGTGATCGATGCGTCGTCCGATACCGGCAGCAAACGCCGTCAGATCCGCCCGAAAGCCGAGCGGCGGCAACAGCTGATTGACGCGACGATTCGGTGCATTGCCCAACATGGGCTCTCCGCGGTCACGATGCAGATGGTGACCCGAGAAGCGGGCCTGAGCGTGGGCATCGCCAATTTGCACTTTGAGAGCAAGGACAATTTGCTCAAAGAGACCCTCCGTTTCGTGGCCGAGGAATACCACGGCGGACAAATCGAGATCATGGAGGGGAGCGATATCCCCGACCTGGGCGAGCGGCTCGACGCCCTGCTGGATTTTCAACTAGGCCGTGGCGTTACCCAGCGACAGAAGATGTCCGTGTGGTTCGCCTACTACGGAGAGGCGGGCGCGCGGCCTGTTTATCAGAAAATCGTGTCAACGGTAGACAGGCTGGCTGCTCAGAAGCTGGAGGCATTATTCTCCGACATTATTCGCGAAGGGGGTTATCAAGGCGTTGATGCGCGGGAGTTGGCAACGGGCTATTCGGCACTGATCGATGGTTTGCACCTCGGGCTACTAGTGACACCTCGAGAGCTCAGTAAGCGCCGCGCTAGGGCTGTAGCACGCGACTTCCTTCGCCGCGCTTTCCCCCAGCACGTCGATTGAAACGCCGTAATCCGCTGCGCTTGAGGATTATTTAGCGCTGTATCTTCGTCGGCGGGATGTAATCGAAGATAAAGTTGATCCGCCCCTCGCTACCTTTGTTCATCACGCTGTGCTGTTTCTGGTTGTTGATTTCATAGACGTGACCAATGGGCATCTTTTGTGGTCGCCCGTCGATCATGAAGCGTACCCGGGGGTTGGTATAGATGGGGATGTGGATGCGGTGACCAAAGTGGAATGAAGGGTGATTGTCGGTGTGCGGCTTGATGATGCCGCCCGCTGCGAGCCTTGCTGCCATCGCGCGGATAATGGTGCCCCCCGGGGGATAGTGATCCTCGAGAATCCGGTGCATCAGCGGTATGGCCTCGTCGGCTAGTAGATCCCAGCCTTCGTCTTTGGAGACCTCGATGTTTGGCCAGCCGTCGCCGTCGGTAAATACCATGACCACCGACTGCGTATGCTGGTGAACCTCGTACTCCAGCTGTCGGAACTGATTGCCCCACCAAGCCTCTTCGGGCAAGTCCATAATCTTGGCCTTCAGCGGCTCGATGTCATATTCACCGAGATCTTTGATGGGTATTCCAATGTCCACTTGATCTGCCCGTTACTGAATCAGTGTCGTGTAAATCATGGCGAAGTCGCGCTTGCGGTTCAACTTGTGCTCAATCGGCAGCATCTGTCTTGATGATGATCCCGGCCTGCATGACTACCGCAACGTCTCGTAAAATCTCCGCATCTGCGAGAGGATCGCCGCGAACCGCGATGAGATCAGCGACTCTGCCCGGCGCAATGGCGCCGACGTCGGCTGACAACCCCATATGTTCTGCGGCAACCGAGGTGGCTGATCGGATCGCGTCCATGGGACGCATGCCCCTCTCTACCATGGTGGCAAATTGCCAGCCGCCCATGTCGTGCGGGAGTACCGCCGCGTCGGTGCCGTAAAGTAGCGTCACGCCTTTCTCATACGCCTTCTCGAATACGACCCGCTGCGCTTCGGTGGTATCGGTATTGCGTTGCAGGAAGACCTCCGGGTAGCCCTGTTCCCGACCGATGGTATCGGTGTAAGTCCCGTTATAGACATCCATCGAAAACGCCACTCCGCGGGCGGCAGCAAGGTCAATGGTGCGGTCCTTTAAAAGAGAGGCGTGCTCCAGCGAATCCACGCCGGCAAGTATCGCGTCCTGACCCGACTGATCACTGTGCACGTGGGCGGTGACTTTTTTGCCGTGCCGTTTGGCTACTGCCACTACGGCCTCAATGTCAGCCCGTGTCATCTCTGGGGCGCCCGGTACGGTGCCCACCGAAAATACCGCGCCTGAGGCGATCACTTTCAAAAAATCTGCGCCGGCGGCGATGGCGGCCTCAGCGCGGGCGGCGAATTCCTCAGGCGTGCTCGCAATGCCTTGTTGGGATTCGGCCGGAATGTCCTCGGCG
>Ga0255765_1001030_pt1 | contig 35887 bp, 29 predicted proteins | sample 041ome_8_FD_179965 | JGI IMG/M metagenome (GOLD analysis project Ga0255765, IMG submission 179965) | Coastal salt marsh microbial communities from the Groves Creek Marsh, Skidaway Island, Georgia - 041407BS metaG (version 2) | ecosystem: Environmental > Aquatic > Marine > Intertidal zone > Salt...
CAAGCCTTCACCTCCCTTCCCTTCGATCACATGATTTTCACTGGCGCAACCAACATTGCCCGGCACGTGCTTACCGCAGCGGCGCGCAATCTGGTGCCTGTAACGCTGGAGCTGGGGGGTAAATCTCCGGTGGTGATTTCACGCTCGGCGAATCTGGAGCAAGCAATATCGCGGGTCATGGTGGGCAAAACCCTCAATGCGGGTCAAATCTGTCTGGCACCAGACTACCTTCTGGTGCCCGAAGAACAGCTTGAGGAGGTTATTAGGCTCGCGACTCAAGCAGTGGCCGACATGTACACCAGCCTGCGTGACAACGACCAGTACACCGCGGTCATTAACGAGCGCCATCACAAGCGCTTGAGTAGCTATCTTGAAGATGCTGAAAAACGCGGCTGTCGCATTATTCCGCTTAACCCGGCAAACGAGGATTTCAGTACCGGAACGGGCAAGATCCCTCCCACGCTGATTGTGTCACCGGAGACTGATGCCCTGTGTATGGAAGAGGAAATCTTCGGGCCCCTCTTGCCGATTCGCACTTACAAAGATTTCGGCGAGACCATCGACTACATCAATGCGAATCCGCGCCCACTGGCGGCCTACTATTTCGGCACCGACAAGGGCGAGGAAGAGACCTTTTTGCACCGCACCACATCAGGCGGCGTCTGCATCAACGATGTCATCTTCCACATCATGCAGGAAGATATGCCCTTTGGCGGCATAGGCCCCTCGGGCATGGGGTCCTATCACGGTGTTGAGGGGTTCAAAACCTTTAGCCATGCCAAGTCGGTTTACAGCCAAAGCCTGAGGTTCAATGTGGCAAAGTTGGGCGGGGTCTTACCCCCCTACGGGAAGACAACCGACAACAATATCAAAGCACAGATTAAAAGCTGACGTGCCGGATGGGCTTTAACTCGACATAAAAAACCCCGCTAAGCGGGGTTTTTTATGTCTGAAACAGGCGTCACTTGAGAATATAGGCCTGCACGACTAAATCCCGGGTGAGTGGATTAAACGTGATTACGTCAAGGTTCATTTGTCCGTTAGTGATATTGACTACGTTGCGCATCACAATCACCCCGTCTTCCAGCTCCCAAAAGCCCTGAAACCGAGCGGAGGCGTAGCCCTCAGGCGTAAAACCTCTGCCCTGCCCGTCTACCGTTCCCCCGGTGCGCGCGGCGTTATAGCTGAGACGGTAGGTCACATAGACCTTACCGTATCCTTGCATGTCGCCTTCTGCGCTTACCGTGGTCACTTCCTGGCCCAGATCAACAGAGGTGACATTCATCGCCGCATCGGGTTGACGCTTTTCAAGCCCAAGATCACTGTGACTATCGGCAAGCGCCAGCGGCGTTAATAAAATCAGGCCGACCAAAAACCAATTTTTCATCATCTTCCCCTTAATATCGCTTTGCTGTTTCACGTGCCGTGGTAGAGCGATCCCTGCCTATTACCCTCACGCCTATACACCACCATACATCAGCATCGCTCAAAAACCACCGAAACCGCCGGGGTTCACTGGTTTAGGAGACAACCCATTACCGAGGAATCACAACAAGAACTCATGGCTATCCAGCGTTACACTGGTCGGAGAAACGCCAAGCAGCCGCGCACCGAGCGCTCCCTTGAAATGTAACGCCGCGCTAACCGCTGGCCAGCCCAGCCACAATCTTGGGTGGGTTCAGAGGTAAATCTCTGAAGCGCACGCCTGTGGATTGATATACCGCCTCGGCAATAGCTGGCATCGGCGGCACAATCGGCACTTCGCCCACACCCTTCACGCCAAAGGGATGAAGCGGGTTTGGCACCTCGACGATAACCGTGTCGATGAAGGGTAAATCAGAGGCCACCGGGATGCGGTAATCCAGAAACCCGGGATTCTCCAGTACGCCATTCTCGTTGTAGAGGTATTCCTCGTTGAGTGCCCAGCCGATGCCCTGTGCCGCGCCACCCTGCATCTGTCCTTCCACATAGTCTGGGTGGATCGCTTTGCCCGCATCCTGAATTGTGGTGTAACGCGTAATGGTGATTCGCCCGGTTTCTTTATCGACCTCGGCGTCACAAATATGTACTGCGAAACCCGGTGACGTGCTCGTGGCGGTCAATGAGCTAGAAAAAGTCAGGGGCCCGCCCATAGCTCCAGCGCGCTCTGCCAGCTCCTCGAAGGTTAGGGTGTGCTCGCCGTAATGAGCAGCGCCTTGACTCCAGGCCACCATGCCAGGCTCTACCCCCCATTGCGCCGCGGCACGGCGACACATTTCGGCGACGCACGACTCTGCGGCCTGAATAACTGCCTGACCGGTGGCCAAGGTGGTGCGGCTCCCGCCGGTGACGTCGGTATGGCCCACCGAGTCAGTAGCCACCACCTGAGGATGGACGTGATCAAAGGGAATACCGAGTACCTCGGCTGCCATCAGCGCCATTGAAGCGCGGGAGCCTCCAATATCAGGACTGCCCGTGAGCACGGCCACGTGACCGTCTGAGCTCACGTTGATGGTGGCACTGGATTGCATACCGGCGTTGATCCAGTAACCCATGGCCACACCACGGCCTGCGCCCTCGGCCACGGCGGATTTGTAGTGAGCGTGATTGCGCGCGACCTCGAGGCACTCGCGCAAACCAATCCGGTGATAGGGTGCACCCATCATATTGGCGTCGCCCTCTTCCACGGCGTTCTTCAAGCGGAATTCGATCGGATCCATACCCAACTCGGCGGCCAATTCAGTCATCGCCAGCTCCACACCCAACGTTACCTGCGGGATGCTGGGCGCCCGATAGGCGTGGATTTTGGGCTTGTTGCTATAGACCGAGCGCCCTGTCGATCGGGCGTCAGTTAACTTATAACAAGCGGTTGCCATGAAAGCAGGGATCCCGGCAGGATTGCCGTTATAGGCACCAGAATCCATCAGACAATCGACTTCCGCCGCCACCAACTTACCGTCGCGGGTAGCACCGAGCTTGACGTGAGTTTGCGCACCCGGTGCGGGGCCTGTGGCCCGAAATACATCACCCCGGTCCATCACCATTTTTACCGGCCGACCCGCTTTCTTGGAGAGCACCACGGCAAGTGGTTCGAGATAAACGGTGGTCTTGCCACCAAAACCGCCACCAATCTCAGAGGCAGTCACTTTAATTTTGCCGAGATCAATACCGGCCACCGCAGCGGTGAACTGCCGCACAGTAAAGTGGCCTTGCGTACAGCACCACAGATCAACTCGGCCCGCCGCGTCGACTCGCGCCACACAAGCATGGGGTTCGATATACCCCTGATGGCACATGGGTACCGAATAGGTTTGCTCAACGATGACATCGGCGGACTCAAATGCCGCGTCGGGGTCGCCCACGGTAAGGCTGATATGCGTTGCGAGGTTTGTGGGCTCCTCGGGATATCCGTCGGGGAATCGATCGTGATGCAAAATGGGTGCATCAGGCGCCAGTGCCGCGTGCATATCCGTGACCGCTGGCAAAACCTGATAAGTGACCTCAATCGCCTTCGCAGCCTCGGCGGCCAACGCTGGCGTTGCCGCCGCAACTGCCGCTACGGCCTGCGAGTGAAACAGTACCTTGCCTTGAGACATCACCATGGGCACCACGTCTTTGAGCGCCATGGCGCCCTCGCCGCTACCCAGCATTTCGTTCCCGGGTTTCACCAGATCATCGCCGGTCATCACCGCGAGCACACCCTCCATGGCGAGCGCCTTGCTGCAATCGATCGATTGAATCACCGCGTGGGCATGGGGGCTTCTGACCACGTGCCCATAGATCTGCCCCTGCATATTGAGGTCCGCGCCGTAGCGCGCCCGGCCGGTAACCTTGTCGAGCCCATCGGGCCGAACCGGTCGCGAGCCAATAATTTTGAATTCCTGATAGGCGTTCATGCTGCCTCCTCGCGCATCGTCTTGGCGGCATCCAATACCGCGCGAATAATTTTGTCATAGCCGGTGCAGCGGCACAGATTGCCGGCAAGCCAGTAACGCGCCTGCTCCTCGGTGGGGTCAGGGTTATGCTCCAGCAGCGCCTTGGCCGCGATGACCACCCCCGGCGTGCAGATACCGCACTGCAGCCCGCCATGCTCCAGCAGTTTTTGCTGCACGGGATGCAGCTCACCACCCTTGGCGACACCTTCAACTGTTTGCACGGACCTGCCTTCCACCTCGGCAGCCAGTACCAAGCAGGAACACACCAACCGATCGTCCACCAATACTGAGCAAGCGCCGCAATCACCCGTATTGCAACCGATCTTGGTGCCGATCAAATCGAGCTCATCGCGCAGTACCTCGGCGAGCACTTGACCTGGAGAACACAAAAAAGCCGTGTTCTCGCCATTGATCGTGGCCTGCACGGCCATTTTGTTGAGCGGCTTATTCATGTACGAGCTTCCTCAATGCGAGCCTGCGCGTTGGCGATAGCCCTTGATACCAATATGCCCACCACATGGGTGCGATACTCGGCCGTGCCACGCTTGTCGGAGATGGGTGTTGCCGCAGCGCGCACCGCCGCCACTGCCGCATCGATTGCGGCTCGATCTAGTTGAGAACCCACCAGTGCCTGAGCTGCCGCCTCGACTAATAATGCCGTGGGCGCCACCGCACCGATCGCGACCCTCGCAGCGGTGCAGGTACCCGACTCACCAACCGTGATCGAGACCCCTGCCCCAGCCACTGCGATGTCCATTTCGGTTCGCGGTGTGAGCCGCAGGTAAGCATCCGACGAGCCAGGCGTGGGCCTAGGCAATATGAGCTCAACCAAAAACTCACCTGACGCCAATGCGTTCTGGTTTGGTCCGACCACGAAATCCTCGACCGCAAGGGTGCGCTCGCCATCGGGCCCCAGAATGCGGCACTGGGCACCATTGGCAATGAGCGCCGGAATGCAGTCTGCCGCAGGAGAGGCATTGCAGAGATTACCCCCCGCCGAGCATCGGCCGGTTATCTGAGTCGAGCCAATCAAGTTCAGCGCGTCGGCGAGCCCCGGGAAAAGCGAGGGCACGTCAGAATTATGAAGGGCGTCAAAAGCCGAGGCCGCCGCGCCGATCCGTACAGAAGTCTCGTCTATCTGAATCGCGGTCAGCTCGGGAATCTGCTTGAGATCAATGACCCGCGCCGGGTCGCGTGCGCCTAACCGAATGCCGACCAAGAGATCTGTACCGCCGGCAAGCCACGAGCTGGCGGCGCCGTCACCGACTACTTGTTGTGCTTCCGACAGTGATGTCGGGGAGATAAATTCCTGAACTGCCATCCGTAAAGACCACTTTGATTGTTATGGGATTCACCGGTCGCGGCATCGCGATGCGCGGTATCGCAAAGATAGCGCTTTTTCGCCCACTTTTGTCGCAAAAGGTGCGCCTCGCGGGCAGGCTGATCTACCCAGATGCCGCCTGATCTAGTCGCTACTTAGGGCATAGCCCTTAGACACCCACCCACGCGCTGTTTTCCACGCTGACTGCGCAGCAATCTCTGCTGATCGCTAGGCAGGGTCCGTCGATTTTTTGCGCGCCCAGTAAACTACCGAGTAAAACAGCACCATACCCACGGGCAAATCCAGAAACGTGGTCCAGGTAAGCCAAAAATCCTCTGAAAAAGTCTCTGCCACAAGATAGTTGGCACCCGCCATGACAATGCCGGTAAGGCTTATCCCGATCGCAATTCGGTCGTGATGCAATGGCATTGGCATGTAACGCTCAATGCGTTCGCCAAAATAGGCTCCCTTGCGCAGCAACCCATCAGCCATGAACAGACTGGCAGTGAGGAGCCCGAGAATGGTGCTTTTCATTTGTACCCAGTAATCGTCCTGAAACGCCAGCGAAAACCCGGCAGAGATCAACAACATGATGGTGCCAAAAACGGCGAAGCCCCCGAGCAAGTCCACTTTGACAAACCGCTGTGCCACCACCAGCCCCAGGCCGGCGCCGGCGCCGACCATGGCGGCCAGCGCGAGATCCTCCGTCACCTTGCCCACAATAAAAAATAAGGCGCCGAGGGCTAAATCAGCATACACCGAATACTTGTTGCGCTGCCATTTGTTACGGTTGGTCTCAGCCATGGAGCGCATTTTTGCAGCGGCACCCGCGCTAGACTCGGCATCAAGGCCCATCATCTTTTTAGCCAAGGCCTCACCATAGTGCACGTCTCGACCGGGGTGACTCTCGTAGACGATGCCCTCCCCTTCGATCACGACAATACCAATGTTCCACCAGTTGAAGTAGCCCGACTTAACACGCGCCGTTTCGGTAGATGCGCTGGGCAGGGAATGCACGAAGGTAGTGGCACCTGCGGAGTAAGCCAGCGACTGCTCATCCACCAATTCGTTGTCTACAAAGAGCCGGGAAATCGTCTCTTTTAACGTCAACGTGACCTCAACCACGCAGTCGAGGCCACGATATTCAAAGGGACGTATATAAGTCCAGACTCGCATAAAGAGGCGTCCTGAAATCGATAATGAAGCGTCTTCAGACCCGCCGCCATGACAGGCCGATGTCGTTGGATTGATGCATTATATAGTTGGGACTACGTGAGGCAAATTTAGCCGAGGATCGAAGGATGATTAAAAGACTTGGGCTATTGATCGCTGGAGTAACGGCCACTGGCTGCGCCACCATGAGCCCGGAGGAGTGCCTGCAAGCCAATTGGGAGGAGGTCGGCTATAACGATGGGGCTGCGGGTTATCCGGTATCTCGCTCGGCGGAACATCGCCAAGCCTGCGCCGAGACCGGTATACAGGTCGATTTTGAACTGTATCGCCACGGGTATTCACTGGGTCTGCCCTACTACTGCACGCGAGAAACGGGCTTCGAAACCGCTGACCATGGCGGAGAATATGCCGCACAATGCGTCAGCGATGAGTTCCCTGAGTACGCTTCTGGTTACAGCGAGGGGCTAGATGTCTTTGCGCTAAAGCGCGAGTTGCGTGAACTCGATGCGCGCATTGAAGATAAATCTGCACAGGCAAACGCACTGCTATCGCAGATCGGACAGCTTCGCGGCACGCGAGATGACGATCAGTTGCCGAGCGATACCCGCCGGGAGGCGCGCTACCAGTTGATTCAGCTGGAGGAGCTCTACAGCTCACTTTACCGAGAGATCGATTTTCTGGACCAAGAGCGCGACCAACTCGCCGCCGAAATTGGCGAGCTCACCGCCGCCTTTTACCACTCACTCTGACGCCACAACGGGAAAAGCTTCTTCCGCCAATTGCAACTGCTGCGCCTTATCACTGGTTGTTCGAATTGGTTGAATTGATCTAGCAACTCTTCGGTTTCATCGGCGTAGCAGAACTTTGCAGAGCCGGTTTACACCGAGGGCCCTCGACGCCAATATACAAACCCAACCTGAAGGGAACGCTCTGCCCATGAAATTGTTCGTGCGTTTAATCTTGTCTCTCGTGTTGCTACCGTGCAGTACCTTTGCCTTTGGCGACGAAGACCAGCAAACATATGCGCTGAGAGACTTTGCTCTGGAGTCAGGCACCACCATACCCACGGCGAACCTTTCGTATACGGTGCACGGCACGCTCAATGCCGCCGGCGACAACGCCATACTCCTACCCTCTTTTTACTTGGGGGACCACCATGGCTACGACTTTCTGATTGGACCGGGGAAGGCTTTGGACCCCAGCGAGTATTTCATCATAGCCACAGACATGTTTCAAAATGGGTTGTCCTCCTCTCCGAGTAATACCCCACCCCCCTTTGACGGACCGAATTTCCCGGGCGTTTCAATCCGAGATAACGTCGCCGCTCAGCTACAACTGCTCACAGCACAACTGGGGGTATCCCATCTCCACGCGGTAATCGGGTTCTCCATGGGTGCACAGCAGGCTTTTCAATGGGCAGTCAGCCATCCCCAGTTTGTATCCAACATCATCCCCATGTGTGGCTCAGCAGTTGAGCACCCCCATGGCGTTGCAAGACTCGAGAGCTTCAAGTTGTCGATAATGACCGACCCACAATTCATGGGCGGCCGCTATACCGAACCGCCCGTGGCGGGTCTTCGCTCAGCGGCCGTGCACTGGGCCGCATGGGGTACATCGCAAGAATGGTTTCGACGAGAGGCCTGGCAGGAGCTCGGACTCAGCGAATTAGACGGCGTTTATGATTTTTACTTCAGCCTGATGAGTAGCTGGGATGCCAATAATCTGCTGGCACTGGCACAAACCTGGCAGAACAACAATGTGGGCACCACACCCGGTTTTGACGGAGACTATCGCAAGGCCTTGGCATCGATTACTGCCAATGTGCTGTATATGCCCTGCGAGACTGATCTCTATTTTCATATCGATGCTCTGGCCCACGAGGCTACATTCATACCTGAGGTGACCTTTCTACCCATCCCGTCAGATTGGGGACACCTCGCTGGCGGCGGGTTCGCGCCGGAAGACGCAGCTTTCATCAATCAGGCAATCCGCGATTTCCTGCAGTAACGGGTGCTGCGTTCCATGGGCGGTAGCTCTCACAGGGGCTGTGAGCTCGAGCTGCAAAACACCAGCCACTGGGCTCCGTCGTGACCCGCTTTTAAGCTGTAGCTGGTTTCTGCAGAGGCACAAAAGAACTCACCCGCAGCCATGCTGTCTGCCCCATCCACTTCGACAGTACCCGCAAGGGCAAACCAGACACAATCGAATCTGGGGCTAAACGCCTCGACACCGGTGTCTGCAGACATTTGCATACGAAAAATCAGCGGCCCCTCGTCAGGCATCGACCCCCAACCGGGAGGCTCGTCATCAGGCGACACGACCGGCATCTTATCCACATGTCGTCTACCGGCGACCTGCTCGAAACTGCTCAACCTCACTTTCAACGATTCAGGGACGTCGTATAGATCTGCCCAATTGAGCCCAACATCGCCGCCCAAACTGAACAGATGGAATTGAACACCTTCGTCCCCGGCCTCCTCGGGGCCATAGGCATGACCCGCTTTCGCCCAGCGAATATCCCCGGGAACAAAACTTCCCTCGTCACCAATACGCATCTCGCCACGAGTGATCAGGTAAATGGTGTCGTGGGGATGCCAATGAAGACCGGCATGAAAATTGCCAGGGAAATCCGCCTCAATCAGAAATGGCTCACTCGTTCGTAGCACACGGGTGGGCGTAGTCGGCCTACCGTGGGGATCATGAAACGTCTCCCAGCCTAGATCCTGCGGACGAATGTGGCGCGCTTCAGTCATCGAGCCCCCTCCAGCGATTGCGTGTAAAAATCATTGAGGTAAGCTAGGAGCGTGTCGCCAATCACCTCTACCAGTAACCCATCGGCTTGCCTGAAGTATCCTTGTGCGTCCCCTGTTTCGCCCAACACTCTCGACAAACCCATTTGCTCCAGCGCTTTACAAGCGCTCACAGAATCAGCGCTGTAGAAACACAGGTGGTGCTGACTGATCGCCGTGGCGGTCACCCATGGCGTATCGGGTACCGCCTCAATCAACTCAAAATTCGCCTGGCCCGTGCTGCCATGGGCAATCCGAAGCGACGTGGTCACCTTCTCCCCATCCAGTGTCAAACTCCAGTTCTCTCTCTCCACGCCAACCCAGTGCACACCGAGCAACGCGCCCAAGTCTTCTTTGGCCGTATCGATGTCACGGCAGACAAATCCCGTATGAACCAGCTGCAGTTTTTGTAAGCCATCTTCACTTGCCAAGCGCCCGCCTCCACCACTCGTGATCTGTCGCGTCAAATCATGCCCCATTACCGCCCTGCTGCGAAAGACTGGCTGACTCGCTCATATGTCTGCAATATAGGGTCGCGGGCAAGGATGTAACAAGGGGAGCACACATGACGAGCGAACGCTTGGTGGCACTAGCGTCGGGAGTGCACGTTGGTAATCCCCCGATCGTATCGCCGGCGGAAATGGTTCGCATCGCCGCGGAGGCGGGCTATAACAGCGTTGGGCTGTGGGTTGCTCCGGGCGAAAACTGGCATTCATCCACCGCCGGCGAAGTCTGCTCAGCCCTCCGCGAAACGGGGCTGGTCCCACTTGACGTCGAGGTCATCTGGCTACAGGCGGGGGCGCAACCCGATCCCTTACACCACCGCATTATCGCTGCGGGAGGCGAAATTGGCGCGCGAAACTGTTTGATCGTGAGCTCTGAACCAAACCTGGCGCGCACACAGGCACTCTTTGAGGATCTCTGCGAACATGCTGCTAAAGCAGGAATGCGGGCGTGCCTCGAGTACATGGCTATCACAGAAATCAAAACCCTCGATGCTGCACTCGAGATTGTTAATACCGTGAATCATCCCGCAGGCGCAGTGCTGGTCGACCCTTTTCATCACGAGCGCGTCGGCCATGATCCCGAAAAAATACGGGATATTCCGCCGCATTGGCTGAGCTATGCGCAGCTCTGCGACATGCCGGACAGGGGCATCATTACTGATCCGGATGATTACTTTGTCGACGCTATTGATGGCCGTTTGGCGCCGGGCGAGGGAGTCATTCCGGTAAAGGCAATGGCTCGTGCACTGCCTCCAAACCTACCCATCAGTTTGGAAATCCGGTCGCGCCACTACCGCGAACAGTATCCTGACCCCGTAGAACGCGCCCGGGTGATACTGGCGCGTTCAACTGAGTTCCTAAGCGCGCTTAAGGATCCTTGATGACTGCGCTGACACCGCTGCAGCACGGTATCAAGCTTCTGACAGAGGGCAACCTCTCAGCCGCGCAAGAAGTCCTTCAGGGCATCCGGTCCCGGGGAGAAGCCGATGCTGCCAGCGCAGCGCGATTTCTGGCACATATCGAGAAGTCAGAACGACGCTATGGCAAAGCGATTACGACGCTATTAGCAGCGCTGGACGACCTTGGCCCCGATAGCGCCACACTGGCGCAGCTGGCCGAGCTCTATATGACGATAGGCAAACATGAAGATGCGATCGCTGCGGCCGAAGGTTCCCTCGAGAGGGAGTCTGACAACAGCATTACGTCTCTCAATCTGACCATCTGGAAAAGTAATCGTAGCGATGACCCGATGGCGATCAGGCAGGGCTTTGAAGCATGGACTGAGCGATTTCTCCAACGCGCCGTGTGCGAGACGGCATTGCAATCGCCGGAAGCTGCGCGCCTTGCTCCAGAGCGAAAGCTTCGCGTTGGTTACGTCTCTGGTGATTTGAGAAATCATCCTGTCAGATATCTGATAGAGCCCTATTTTCGCCTGCATGATCACTCCCGCTTCGATATTCACGCCTTCATGTGTAGCGATGAGGACGAGATTTCTTTGCTGTTAAAGGATCATGTACCTCACTGGCACAACGTCAAAGACCTGGACGATGACGCGATTTTGGAGCGCATCAGGGCGCTGGGAATTGACATTCTCGTTGACCTCTCCGGTCACACCGACGCCTCACGAATGAGCGTATTCGCGGCACGCGCTGCGCCCGTTCAGGTCACGTGGTGGGGCTTCGTGCACACCTTGGGGCTGACGGAGATCGATTACCGGCTGACCGACTGGCAAACGGCCCCGGACGGCGCCGATAAGTATTACACTGAGGCACTTTGTCGCCTGCAATGTCATACGGCATATCTACCACCAGTCAATACAGAAAAGCAGTACCCCCCGCCGTGGCGCGCAAACGGCTACGTCACAATGATCAGCCTGAATCACTCCCGCAAAATCAGCGACACCGCTCTGGACACCTGGTGCGCAATTCTGCGAACCAACCCGGAGAGTGGCTTGACGATCGTCACCACGGAAACGTCCGATGTGGGCATCGAGGAATATTTTCTGCCACGGTTAAGAGAAAAAGGCTTCCCCATGGACCGCGTTGCTGCGGTTCCCAGACTCACCATGCTGCAATACATGAACGTAGCGGCTGCGGCCGATTTTGCACTCGACTCGTTTCCGGTCTCAGGGGGTGTCACCACGCTACATGCGCTGTGGATGGGCCTTCCGGTGTTAGCGTTGCGACCGCCGTCGCCCATTACAATGCAAACCTACAGCGGCAATACTCTGGCGATGGTCGGGCTCGACGAATGCGTCGCCAGCTCACACGATGAATTGATCGAGAGAGCCTCCGAGTGGATTCAAAATCCGTCGCGGATCGACACGTTGCGCGATAAATCCCGCCGTCAACTGACACTGAGTCCCTTCATGGACCACGCCGGACGAGTAGCTGAACTGGAGAGCTGCTTTGAGGCAATGTGGCAACGATTTATTTACGATGAGCCGGTAACCTCGCTCAACAGTCAGATAGTTGCCAACGTCGAGTCGCGGTAAGTGTTGTGTTCCGACACGCTCGCAATCGACAATGACCAGACTCTAGGGCATCCCCCCGGTGAGACTTGGCCCTGCGCCTCACGTCACGCTAGTGGGTTGCCCCTACTAAGCGCTCAATCGAGGAACTGCGCTCATGGGTAAATCAGAGGTGATCCACCCACCCCGGGATGGCAGTGATCTCAGTCGCTGCCATCCTAGCCACCGGGTGCTGTTCGAGCCTGTTCACATTGGACCGGTCGTGGCTCCCAATCGCTTCTATCAGGTACCCCATGCCAGCGGCATGACCGAGAGCAATCCTCGCGTGCGTGCCTCCTTCCGCGAAACCAAAGCCGAGGGCGGGTGGGGAGTAGTAAGTACCGGCGCGGTCTCAATACACCCAAGCTCCGACGACTCACCCCTGCCCTTCGCCCGTCTGTGGAATGACGCAGATGTCGCATCACACGCGCTGACCACCGAGGCAATTCACCGACACGGCAGTCTCGCCGCGGTCGAACTGTGGCACGGTGGTGCGGCGGTGATGAACCGAACATCCCGTCTTGCCCCCCTGTCGCCCTCGGGCATTTCTTGGGCCGCCACTCATGTCGGCTTTATGGGTCAGCTCCGCCCGAAAAAAATGACGGTGGCGGACATTGATCAAGTGCTGCACTGGCAACGATCGGCCGCGCGACGCGCGCTGGATGCCGGCTTCGACATTCTCTACGTCTATGCTGGAATGGGCTATCTCGGCTACGAATTCCTCCTCCCCGAATATAACCATCGCAATGATGGCTATGGCGGCTCGCTGGAAAACCGATGTCGCTTTGTGCGCGAGATGTTGGAGGTCACGAGGGACGAAGTCGGTAGCCGCGCGGCGGTGGCATTGCGCATCAGCTTGGAAGAATTACGTGCCAAACCGACGGATCATTATGCGAGCGAGGCCCACGGTGTCGTGAGCTTGCTATCGAACGTCCCGGATTTGTGGGACGTAAAAATGGACTCCAGCCCCACCGATTGTGGGGCCTCCCGATTTCGACTCGAGGGAGCCCACGAACCGATCATCGACTTTGTAAAGTCAGTGACAGACCGTCCGGTTGTTGGCGTAGGCCGGTTCACTTCTCCCGACACCATGGTGTCGCAAATCCGCAGGAACGTGCTCGACCTTATCGGAGGCGCTCGCGCCAGCATTGCGGATCCATTTTTGCCCCATAAAATTCGCGAGGGACGCTACGACGACATTCGCGAATGCATTGGCTGCAATATCTGTATTGCTAGCTGGCACGACGGCGTGCCAGTGCGCTGCACTCAAAACGCCACCGCCGGAGAAGAATGGCGTCGCGGTTGGCATCCAGAAAAATTCAAGCAAACCCCCTCCCCCGCTCACGTTCTTGTCGTAGGAGGGGGACCTGCCGGCCTGGAGGCGGCACTGATAGCCGCCAGACAGGGATTCGGTGTCACCCTCGCTGAACAATCCGAGGATTGGGGCGGGCGAGTGTTAAAGGAAAGCCAGCTTCCGGGCATGGCCACCTGGCGCCGCGTCAGGGATTACCGCGTGTGGGCGCTTTCACAGATGGGCAATGTAGACATGTTTACCAACAGCCCGATGGACGCGGCGGCACTGAAGGAGTTCGGGGCTGACCATATCGCGCTCGCAACTGGTGCGCTTTGGACGCGCCGGTTGTACTCGCCGCTCGAGATACCAACAAAGCCTCTGGAAGGAGCAAACGTGTTTACGCCGGAGGACGTTTTCGCCGGCCGGGTTGCGGGTGACCGATTACTGGTGTTTGACTACGACAATTACTACCTTGGCGGCGCGATAGCAGAGCACCTCGCCAACCAGAAAAAAAATGTGTCCTACGCCACGCCTGCCGGTCATGCGTCAGCATGGACGTTTATGACCAACGAACTGCCCTATGTCTACCAAGCGCTTGAAAGAGCAGGCGTGAGCATTCATACCACGACCAACTTGATCGGCTTTGAGGCCGGCGTGGCGAGACTTGAGAACCTGTTCCATCGCGCCCCTGAAGATATAAATGTAGACGGGGTGGTGATCGTGGGACATCGCGAACCGAACGATGCCCTATATAACACGGTCCTAGGCAGCGACGGCGGTAACCCACTGCCTCCGATGTCGCTGATCGGGGATGCAATGGCACCCGGCGCCATCGTTCATGCGGTGCACAGCGGTCATTCCTTCGCCCGCGGGCTGGTCGATGACAACGCAACCTATTTACGCGACGAGCCCGTCACCTTGCCTGAGCCTGCTCCCGCGTTTGATCACATCCCGGATGCGACGAGCTAGCGAGCGATGCTGGACTCTTTGGAAAAAACCCTGCCGCGTGACAGCTACTTGTCCGAAGACCAGTTCACCACCGAATACCGCGCTATTTTTGAGTCTGACTGGGTCTGCATTGGCCGCGGCGAATCGTTACCCGAACCGGGGGACTATCTAGCGATCAGGCTCAAGGCGCAATCACTGCTTGTGGTTCGCGGCAACGATGGCAATCTCGCTGCCTTCTTTAACGTATGTCGCCACCGCGGCACCGAACTGGTGGCTCTGCCCGACCCGGGCCCCGTTACCGGCAGCTTCGAGAGAAATATTGTCTGCCCCTACCACGCCTGGGCGTACCACCTCGACGGGCGACTCCGCGGCACACCCCATCTCACTATTGAAACCGACGGTATTGCACTCCATGAGGTTGCATTAGCTGAATGGGGTGGTTTTTTGTTTGTTCATCTTGGGGACGCAGCTGCAAACTCTCTCCCGCAATCACTAGGGCAAGGTACCGAGAGGCTAAAAAACTACCCGCTTGCCAATTTGCGAATTGGCGCGACATTAACCTATGAAGTGGCCGCCAATTGGAAGGTCATCGTTGAAAATTATAATGAGTGCTATCACTGCGGACCGGTTCACCCAGAACTCTGCCACATCGTGCCGGCTTTCAAGCGCGGCGGTGATGGACTGGATTGGGAAGATGGCATTCCGCAACGGGAGGGCACCAACACCTTTACCACCACGGGCCGAACGAATCGTGCGCCTTTCCCGGGGCTAAGCGATACCGAAAAAACCCATCACAAGGGGGAGTTGTTCTACCCCAACCTGATGCTCAGCTTATCAATGGATCACGTAGCCGCTTTTTATTTGTGGCCCCAGGGCGCCGGCCACACCCGAATCCAGTGCGACTTTTTGTTCCACCCCACAGAAACCGCCGACCCCAATTTCGATAGCGCCGATGCGGTGGATTTTTGGCATCTGGTGAATACTCAGGATTGGGACATATGCGAGAGCGTCCAACGCGGCATGCAGAATCGGGTTTTTGAGCACGGCTACTACGCCCCGATGGAAGACTACAGTCTCGATATCCGCCGCTATGTGCGCGAGAAGCTATCCGCGCTCGACCTGTGACAGTGCGCACTGGCGACGGCAGGTCCAGTCATTTTCTGGACTTTCGCGACAGAAAGACGGTGCTCCAGTGATAATGCGTAACCCTTATTTACCGCGCGCCCACTCGAATCTTAGCTATTCATCTCAAGGGCGAAAAAACAGTGGCGCGTAGGCGAAACGTGCCCACACGCTGGCGAGTTTTCAGCGTGTTGTTCTTGCTCAGCTTCCTGTCATACCTGATGCGACAGAATATTCACGTCGCCGGTGAGTTCATGATGCCCGAGCTGGGCATCAGTGAACTGGAAATGGGTTGGATCTACGCCGCTTTCATTTGGGGCTACGCGCTCTTTCAGTTGCCCGGCGGAGTCATAGGCAAATTGCTGGGCCCTCGCGTTGCACTCACAGGCGCAGGCCTCGCTTGGGTACTCACCACCGCACTCACAGGCTGGCTGCCCGGTCAGGTGTTCAGTAGCGGCCTCGGCATCATCGCATCACTGATGGTGATCCGCTTTATGGTGGGCGTTGCCCACGCGCCAATCTATCCGATTCAAGCAGCGGTGGTCGAGCGATGGTTCCCAGTGGGCCACTGGGCTTTGCCCAACGCCGTGGGTAGCACAGGGCTCACCCTGGGCGCGGCGCTGGCACAGCCGCTGGTCGCATTCGTCATGGTGTATTGGGGATGGCGCACTTCCTTTTATGTTTTTATACCGCTGGGGTTGGCGCTGTTCTGGCTGTGGTGGTGGTATGCCACCGATAACCCGGCTGACCATCCGGGTATGTCTTCCGGTGAGCTGGAGGAGATTCAGGCCGGACGTGACGCACTCACTCATCAGATAGGGTTTGGCGCCTGGAAACAGCTCATTCGCAATCGCAATACGCTTCTGCTAACCGCGGCGTATTTTGCGGAAAACTGCATCTTCTATCTCTTTTTTACCTGGTTCTTTCACTATCTGGTGTCCGAGCTCGGCTTCAGCATTCTCGAAACCGGGTTTCTCGCGTCGCTACCATGGCTATGTGGTGCCGTGATGGCATCGGTCGGCGGCTACACCTGCGACACGCTCTGCGCACGACTCGGACCTCGCCTGGGATGCAGGATTCCCGCTATCACCGGGCTTATCGCCGCCGGCATTTTTCTCTATCTGGGGCTCTACTCAAGCTCCCCCTATGTCGCCGTGGCGCTACTATCTCTGTGCTTTGCCAGCACACAATTGACAGAGGGGGCCTACTGGTCAGCACAAACCTATGTTGCTGGACCCTATACCGCCCCCGCCTGCGGTGTAATGAATACGGGCGGCAACCTGGCCGGCATCGTGGTTGCTCCGCTGATGCCCTATCTGGCGGGCCACATTGGTTGGGTGGCGGCATTATCTAGCGGTACCATTATGGCGTTTGTCGGAGCGACTCTGTGGCTGTTTATTCGACCCGACGAGCCCTTTCAACCCCGCCCTCAATGAGAGTCAGCCGCACCCCTTAACCGGCTTGCCCGACGCTGGCGCACACAATCACATCGGGATTGATTGGGAATGGTATTTAGTCCGGCCGCTGCCGTGCTCTTAAAGCGACCGAGAGCCAGCTGATGATTAGCAGTAAACCGCCGACCGGCGTAACCATCGCGAAAGCCGTAATTCCCGTTAACACCAACACGTAAAGCGACAATGAGAAGAGACCTATACCCAGGGCAAAACCCAAGATGGGCAGGCGCCACTGTGTCTGACGCGGCTGCAACGCGAGCACCAGCACCACTGCAGCATGGATCAAGTGGTAATACGCCGCGGTCTCCCACACCGCAAGTCGCTCCGCTGTCACCATACTTTCGAGCGCATGAGCACCAAAGGCTCCCGCCGCCACGCCGGTCGCCCCTAATACCCCCGCTATCAACAATCCAATATTCATCGAGCGCATTCTCACCTGTTCATCTACACAATCCACACGGAGACATGTTCACCGAGATCTTGCTGCCGGGGCCCGCCGATTCAGCCTACACTGGTATCAGGCGCAACGGTATGGGGGAAGCCTAGTGGAATCAGTTTCATTCACCGCCATGAAAGACGGCACACAAGCCGACTATATATTGCTGGGTCGTTACGAGCGTGAGCATGTGGCGAATTTAGCGGATCGTATTCTGGCCGCGTTGGGGCGACTGCGCGCAGGTCTAGCGGGCTATCAAATCGACCGGCTGCAACATTCGCTGCAATCGGCAACCCGGGCTGAGGACGACGGCGCCGATGAGGAATGGATTGTGGCGGCGCTGATTCACGATATAGGCGATGATCTGGCGCCCATGAACCACTCCGACTTCGCGGCGGCCCTGATAAAACCCTATGTAAGAGAAGAAGTGCACTGGGTGGTGGCACACCATGGACTGTTTCAAATGGCCTATTACGCCCACCACTTGGGACAAGACTCTAACGGGCGGGACCGTTATCGGGATCACCCGTTCTTCGAAAGTTGCCTCCGATTCTGCGAGCGCTGGGACCAGCCATCCTTTGACCCCGCCTACCCGACGCGATCGCTGGAACACTTTGCGCCGCGGCTACAAAGGATTTTCTCGCGACAAGCGTTTATCGAGTCTATTTAGCGAGCGCGTTAAACGGACTCGGCCACAACGGCTCTCCTGTCCGCGCCGGTCCGCTCCCGCGGAATGCGCCATGGGCGCCCGCCACAGCGCTCTAGGTCCGGGCAATCTGCGGTACACCCACGACAAGGTAATGATGGCGGGCGGTCTTGTTCGGTTGGCTCCGGCATGCATCTGGTCTCCCTTGCTTCTGATAACGCGCTAACTGTGAGCGCTTATTGTGCCACTGCATTGCCTGGGCGTCTGCCTGAGCTCGTAGCGGCATCCGACAACATCAAACTGGCGTAGAATGCGGGTCAGATAAATAGTGAATAGTCGGAAACATCCGCTGGATCATCCGACACCGGTTTGGCGGGACCAGCCAAATGGAGAATGCTCGATATGACTGCTCGGCTTTTGCGTCACGCATCATCAGGCTTGTTTACGCTCGCACTCTTGAGTGTCCTCGCCAGTTGCTCCGAGCAATCCCGCAATAATCGGTTTGATTTCGCCCAAAGCGCCACCATTCCCGTCGTTACTCAGCCCGCCACCTTGACCGATTTGACGGAAACGCTGACCTCCGTTGGAACAGCGCGGGCATTGCAGAGTGTTAACGTTTTCTCTGACTCCTCGGGTCGTGTGACCGCCGTCAACATCGAGGCCGATCAATTTATAAATGCGGGCGATCGACTGCTGCAACTGGATGATCGGGACGAACGCCTGGCGGTGGAACTTGCAACCGTGCAATTGGCCGACGCCGAGCGTCTGGCGCAGCGCTACACCACCGTCAATGCGCGGGACGCCAATATTCCCGAAAGCCAATTGGATGATGCCCGGGCCGCAGTCGACAGCGCGCGTATCGCGCTGGAACAAGCCAGGGTAGACCTCGATCGCAGACAGATCACCGCGCCTTTTGCTGGCCGCGTTGGACTCACCGAAATTGACGTGGGAGACCGCATCGATACCAATACGTTGATCACCACGCTGGATGACAGAGCAGTGCTGCTCGTCAACTTTTCGGTGCCCGAGGTCTATGTGGAGCGCGTCGCAAAAGGCACACCTGTCAACTTACGCCTGTGGGACGCCGCAGACAAAGCCGTGTCGGGAGAAATCGTTGCAGTTGACTCGCGCATTGATGTGAACTCCCGCGCATTCACCGCACGGGCGGCCGTCGATAATAGCGATGATCGGTTTCGGCCGGGCATGGCCTTTGAAATCAGTGTCGGTGCCTCGCGAGGGCAGTTTTTATCCGTGCCGGATGTGTCGGTGCAATGGGGTGCCGACGGAGCCTATGTCTGGGTAGCAGAGTCGGGGGTTGCTGAGCGTCGCGAAATCTCTCTGGTGAAGCGTATGGCAGGCGTCATTCTCGTGGACGGTGACTTGGCTGAAAGTGAACAGGTCGTGATGGAGGGCATTCAGTCGGTGCGTGCAGGTGCAGCCCTCAAGGTACTGACCCCTGGTGAGCTAGATGCCGGCCTCAGAGCGGCCGTACCCGTCAACAACGCTGACCAGAAAAATGGCTGACCAGACTCCGTTTTTTGGAGGGCTACCCGAACTGGGTGTCCGCCGCCCCTGGCTGGTGCTCGTCATGAATCTGCTGGTGGCGATTGGCGGGCTGGCCGCGCTCATGGCCATCGAGGTGCGCGAACTCCCTGACGTCGATCGTCCAGTGGTATCTGTCAGAGCTTTTTTGCCGGGCGCCTCACCCGAGACCATGGATGCTGAAGTCACGCGCTTGCTAGAGGGCGCCGCAGCTCGCGTCTCAGGCGCACTGGAGATCAATTCTTCCAGCGAGGAGAACAGTGCCCGCGTTTACATCGAATTCCGGGCCGATATCGACGTCGATCAAGCCGCATCGGATGTCCGCGAAGCCGTCAGCCGGATCGAGCGCGACTTGCCCGATGCCGTCGAGCAACTCTCGGTATTCAAGGCAGACGAACGCGCCGAGGAAATCATTCGAATCGCAGTGAGATCTGCCCAGCACTCGGAAGAGGAACTGAGTCAGATTATCGAACAGGACATCGTGCCCCAATTTATCTCGCTACCGGGCGTGGCTGACGTGCCGTTATTTGGTTCCCGGCAGCGGGTGCTAAGGATTATTCTCGATCCGCTGCGTCTGACCAGCTATGGACTGACCGTCGCGGACGTAGCGGCAGTCCTGCGTGCCGCACCGCTGGACGTCCCGGCCGGCAGTTTCCGTACCGGTGATCAACAGCTGCTGGTGCGAGCAGACGCCGCAGTGACCAAAGAGGAAGATATTGCGGCGCTCATCATTCGGGATGAAATTCGAATTCGACATGTCGCGAAGGTCGCTTTTTCACCCGAGGACGCCTCCGGGATTGTTCGGCTCAACGGCGAACGGGTCGTCGGCATCGGCATCATTCGTCAGGCGGGATCTAACACCATCAATATCGCCGCAGGTGTTCGCAAGGCGATGGACGACATTAATGACCGCTCCGGAGAGCTGCAGCTGGAAATCATCTCTGATGAATCGGTATTCATCAGAGGCTCGGTGCGGGAAGTCATTACGACCCTGTTGATCTCTATTTTAGTGGTGGTCAGCACCATCCGACTCTTCACCGGCTCAATGCGGCTGACCCTGATACCGGCCGTCGCCATTCCCATTTCGTTGTTGGGTACTTTGGCAGCAAGTTGGGCGTTGGGTTTCTCGATCAACATTTTGACGCTGCTGGCGCTGGTATTGGCGGCGGGCTTGATCGTAGACGATGCTATCGTTGTACTCGAGAGTGTTCAGCGCCGCCGTTCTGAAGGGGCGGCGCCCGGAACGGCGGCCGTTACCGGAACCCGGCAAGTCTTTTTTGCGGTGATCGCGACCACCGCAGTGCTCATTGCAGTATTTGTGCCTATCGCATTTTTGCCCGGTACCGCAGGGCGCCTGTTTCAGGAATTTGGTCTGGTGCTCTCGGTTGCAGTGGCTATTTCTTCTTTCGTAGCGCTGAGCCTTGTGCCTGCAGCCATGGCACGCCTTGCGGCGTCACCATCAAGGGAGCGCCGCGTCGAGTCCTGGGGCAACCATCTGGCCCAGTATTATCACCGAACGCTCGTCGCCACGCTTAACGTGCCCCGGCGTACTTTTACGCTTTGCGTGGTCGTTGCCGGGCTCGCCTCAGGGCTTTATGTATTGCTCGACCGGGAACTTCTTCCTCCGGAAGACCGGGGTTCAGTGCTGATTTTCGCCCGAGGACCCGATGGCGTGGGGCTCGATTATGCCGAGCGCCAGGCCGATCGCATGGAAAACATCCTGGTGCCCATTCTGGATCGCGGAGAAATCACCTCGCTATATTCCAATATCGGAAGATGGGATCCTAATATTGTCTTTATGGTTGCCCGACTCGCCGATTGGGACGAGCGTTCACGCAGCCAGCAGGAGATCGCCGCCGAACTCAAACCCCTCTTCACCGACCTTCCTGGCATGACCACGCGCATCTTCAGCGCCAACTCCCTCAATATCCGCGGGGCTTCCAGCGGTGGGCTGTCACTGGCGTTATTGGGCACCAATTACGACGAGATTTATGCGGCCGCGCGGGACTACACCGATGCCATTCGCGAGCAGGTGAGTTCGGTAAGCCGGCCCCGGATCAGTTACGACCCCTCTCAGCCTCAACTCGCTGTGCAAATCGACCGTGAGCGCGCTTCCGATCTCGATATTCCTTTGGAAGACGTCGCTCAAACCTTGCGAGTGATGGTAGACGGCTCTCGTATTGTCGACCTAAACGCCGATGACCAAACCGTGCCCATCATTCTGGAGGCGGGCTCGGACAAAATCCGTGACCCCGATGACTTGGTCAACCTGTACGTGCGCACCCGCGCGGGCCCCCTCGTGCCCTTATCTAGTATTGTCCAACTGAACGAAAAAGGCGTTGCGGGCCAGCTGGATCGTCGCAAGCAACGCCGAGCGATTGAGTTGGATGTTGAAATTAATCCGGGCGTTGCGATGCAGGAAGCTGTCGATGACCTGTATGCGCTGGCAGAGGAGACGCTGCCCGAGGGCATTATCCTGATCACCCGTGGTGAAGCGGCCGCGCTGGCTGAAACCAATCGCGAGACAATGATCACCTATGGCTTTGCACTGCTGATTGTATTTCTGGTACTCGTCGCGCAGTTTGAGGGCATTACCTCGGCGCTGGTGATCATGGCGATAGTGCCCTTTGGCCTTGCCGCAGCTGTTTGCGCGCTGTACCTCACGGGGACTTCTTTAAATATTTATTCGCAGGTGGGCCTGGTGATGCTGATCGGGCTCATCGCAAAAAACGGTATTTTGCTGGTGGAGTTCGCCGACCAGCTTCGCGATCGCGGTTTCGCCGTGCGCGAAGCGATAGAAGAAGCCGCTCGCATCCGCCTGCGGCCCATTGTGATGACGCTGGTATCTACCATTTTTGGTGCACTGCCGCTGATACTCTCATCTGGACCGGGCTCAGAGGCCCGCGCTGCCGTGGGGTGGGTGGTCTTCGGCGGTATGGGACTCGCCACGGCCTTCACTTTGTATCTAACGCCGGTGGTTTATCTCGCACTGGCGCGATTTACCTCGGCACGGGCCGCCTCCGGAGATCAGTTGGATCGGGAACGTATCGCAGAGACTAAGCAGGAACTGTCTTCCTGAGCGCACCCCTAGAGCAAATCGAAGTCGTAGTTCACGATAATGCGAAAATCAAATAGGTCATCTGATCCGGGGAAATCGTCGTCTTGATCGACCCACGCAGCACGCAACCTCACCCAAACCTTCTCTGACCAACCGCGATTCAGGCGCCAGTCCACCGTCAGGTCCAGTTCACTGGCATCGGGGCTGGCGATAGGCCCCGCATCTGGTGTATCTCCCCATACCAAGTTGGTAAACAGGCTGAGCTTTCCTGCGCCGACCTGACCAAAATCATAGGAATAACCCACCGAGAACGCGTCCTCACCGGCACGATCAAAATCATTGATGATGATCGACAGATAATTGGCGGGATTGCCATAGGGCTTCTGAATATTGCCGCCCTCGTCAGTCGTACTGGCCGCAAGCCGAATTTTTTGCCTTCCCGACACCCACTCAAGCCGCCCCGAAATCAGATGCGTGGAGAAATCTCCAATGAGCGCTTGTCCGAGGCTGCTCTGGGAAGTCCAGGAAACGTCGGCCCACAGGCTGGCATCCTCCGACAGCTGAAAGCGCTTCTCTGCCTTGGCGAAGGTGGTATGGAACAAATCAGGGGTACGCTGATGCAGTACGCCATAGACAGAGTCATCGGGCATGCGGTAGCGCATACCCCAGAAGGTCAGACCATCATCCGTGCCCTTGGCGCCGGCAGCCTCCGACATCGGAATAAATTCGTCGCTGTCCTTGTATTTGATGGTATCCACATAGCCCGCCATGTAGGCAAAGCCGTCACCGGGTTTGTTACCGATGCCCACTGCTTCAAAGGTGTTTGGAATCATACGCAGGTCGTGCTTACCCAGGTACGGCAAATCCAGGGTTTGACGACCCACTCGTATACCGTGGTCGCCGACCAGTCGCACAGTGGCAAAGGCCTCACTGACGACTGCAAAGCTTTCCGGGCCCGGTTTGAAGAGTTGGGTGCCGTCCTTTTCTTCGGGACCGTAGAGTTTTTGCGAGGTCGCGAGCGTAGCGCCGAGACGAAGACGATCCTGCCACCAGCCAGACCGGAACTCCAAGCCGCCCCCGAGCGCCCATCCGGCGCGGGTATCAGCAACGTCATAGCCACGATGCAAGTAATAAGTTCGGGGCTTCAATACCAGCTCCGCATCCTCAAAAAACCACTTGGATCGCGCGGAATCGGTCCCCAGAGCATCCATCGTGGTGTCCTGATTAGGCTCCTCATCAATGACGCGATCATCCTGCTCAGCGACCTCCTGAGCGAAAAGTTGAGGCGTAGAGGCTAAAATAGCGAGTGACAGGGCTAGGCCCAGGATCGCATGCGGATCTGTATGAGCTCGGTGGCGAAACACGTTACCAGTGCCTCATACCCAATATTCAGGCATCGATGCCTCCTTGAATATTTGTCTGTTAATCGTCCGCGGCACAAAGCGGTGGCGCTTCATAGGGCAGATCCATCAATTCAAAATAGTTTTGGCCCAGAGCAATGTTCCTGAAAGCTTCGTCACCCAATACCCGAAGCGCTCGACTGGTAACCTCAAGTTCGTGGGCATAGTCCTCCCAGGTTTTATAATCTGCAGCGACAAAATCGGAGCCCGGCAAAATACGGGTAGAGTAAGCCTCGAAGAACGGTATAAAAATTTCACCCCAGCGATGGTAGGCGTTGTAAATCACATCCCAGGATATATCGAGATGAAGGTTGGGGTACGCGTCTAGACGCTCTCCCATCAGACGCACATGCTGCTCCGGGCTAATCGTGGTTAGCTCCTTAGACAGACCCATGTGGGCCCATACGATTTTGTTCTGAGGATAGCGTTCCAACACGTGATCCATCAGGTGCAGGAACTCGGTGGGATTGGCGTTACTGCCTAAATCTGAATGTAGCGTTACGGGGATACCGCGCTCACGAAACACCGCCATAAACGGCGCCCAGGCATCGATACTCTCGATCGTCGCGGGCTCCGCGTTGTTACCCAGCAGCGCCTGCTTCATGATGTTGAGCTCTCCCGACCACGAAAACATCCCCGGGAACTCCCGATCATAAAGCGCAATCGTCTCCACAGCATTCTCCGCGTGGGCAAGGTCAATAAAAGTCATTGAGAGCGTAATATGAATTTTGTCCGGATCGTAAGCGGCGATCTCCAAACCATTCATAAAATCATTCTTGATACTGGGGATCGCCGAGACGCCCGGGCAATCGAGGTAGTAGGCACAGTTGGCATCCAGTTCGAGAACTTGGCCAATACCAAAATAGTTGATAAATCTGACGCCCAGTCGATCAAACGTCTGCCACAAGTGCTGCGCATCCATTGCCGGACCACCAAAAGGCTTGGGATGAAAATGACTGTCGACCACTGCGGTATAAGGCTGGGTAGCGCGATCAAAGCAGTACTGTCCCACCTCGCCGGGTCTGAAATCCGCCAGCGTATGGTTAGGGGCAGGCAATTTTCTCCAGTCGAGCTCCGATGCAGGCGTTACACCGGAAGGCAGCGCGGCCCCATCCGGTTCAGCCTCGGGAGCTAGGTCAAACGCGGCGCTGTTGGCGCAACCCAACAATGCGCTGACAAGTAGAACGCCGAGGGGGCGCGAAATCTGCGTACAAAGCATGAGCGGGATCTCCTCCTACCATAAGATGAGCGCTGACAGCCGCGAGTAGCGACTACGTAGGCTGCGCAACAAAAATCCCATCGGTCGCGCCATCCTGTGTCGTACCGTAGACGGATGGTCCACCCCATGCCACTCCGTAGGTGACAAATTGACGCTGCAGGTGACAGCGATTGGCCGCAGACTTGACCTCAGGAAGTGATTCCGCGATGGTCGGATCACTACCCATAAAAATAAAGGATCGCTTTATGGAACTTGTCGAAGGCACGCTGAACATCGACCACTTCCTGACCGTCACATTGGGAATCGTGGTTTTGTTTATCGGCAAACGACTGAACCAAGTGGTCCCTGCCTTCCGCGAATTCAGTATCCCAGAGCCGGTGACCGGGGGGTTACTGGTCTGCATTCTTTTTTATGCTCTTCACGCCTTCGGGGGGATTAGCGTGCAATTTACGCTGGGCGCGCGCGATGTGCTCTTGGTGTACTTCTTTACCACCATTGGCATCAACGCCAGTTTTCGGGATTTGCTGGCCGGCGGCAGACCGCTGGTGATTCTGCTGGCCGCAACCTTAGTATTCATGATGCTCCAGAATCTCACAGGCATTGGCGTCGCAACGGCCGTGGGGCTCGAACCCGCGGTAGGCATCCTGGGAGGCAGCGTGTCGCTCATCGGCGGGCACGGCACCTCCATCGCTTGGGCCCCCATCTTCGCCGAGCGCTACGGCATTATGGGTGCCATGGAGCTGGGGATTGCCTGCGCCACATTTGGATTGGTACTCGCAAGCTTAATGGGCGGGCCGATTGCCAAATTCCTCATCCAAAAATATCAGCTGACGCCGGAAACCGATGGGCCCGTGGATGTCGGCATTATGGAAGAAGATAAGCCGGTGGGCCTGCATTACATGGACGTCCTGGATGCCATCCTGTCGATTCACATTTGTATCATTATTGGCGTTTTCTTCGATGAGGGTCTGGAGCAGCTCGGTGTGCAGCTGCCGTTGTTTGTCAGCTGCCTCTTCGCCGGGATATTGATCACCAATTTGCGACCCGACGCGCTACCCCGCATCACCGGCACCAAGTGGCCCGCGCGAACCCCTTCCATTGCACTGATTGCTGACGTTTCGCTGGGCACCTTCCTCGCCATGTCACTAATGAGCATGAAGCTATGGGAGCTGGTAGAGCTGGCGGGGCCACTGGTGCTTATTCTCGGCGCTCAGGTAACCGTGGCGGCGACCTTTATCATCTTTGTGGTATTCCGTGTAATGGGCAAAAACTACGAAGCGGCGGTGGTCTCTGCCGGCTTTGGCGGCTTTTCGATGGGAGCGACCCCTACGGCCATGGCCAATATGTCGGCGGTTACGAAGCGTTATGGCGCATGCCATCAAGCCTTCATCATCGTGCCTTTGGTGGGCGCTTTCTTCATAGACATCGCCAACGTGGTCATCATCGAGCTACTGTTGGGCTGGTTGGCCTGACCGATTAATTTGACGCGCCCTCTTACACCGAACGTAACAACGCTGTGGTGACTTCCCGCTGGCGACGCGGGGTGGTTATTTTTTCTCTGATTTGCGCGGGGGAAGCCATTTTCACCCTGCCCTATCACATCACGCGTTTTTTCAGACCGACCTTTCTGGAGGTTTTTGAGCTCACTGCGACTGAACTCGGCGTAGCACAGAGCGCCTACGGATTGGTCGCCATGGTGGCGTATTTTTTCGGCGGCCCGCTGGCAGATCGGTATGAACCCCGGGTGCTGCTATCCGGCTCACTTTGGGCCACCGCCGCGGGCGGGTTGTATCTGGCATCTTTCCCCGATGTTATTGGAATCATGCTGGTATGGGCGTTCTTCGGTTTGACCAATATCCTGCTCTTTTGGGCGGCACTGATAAAAGTCACGCGGGCGTGGGGAGGCAATGATCAACAGGGGATGGCCTATGGGCTGCTGGATGGCGGCAGAGGCTTGCTCGCAGCGGTCCTCGCCTCTGCCGGCGTGTTCGTTTTTTCGGCCGCTTTCCCGTTGGGATACGACGCAGCGACATTAGCCCAGAAGGGCGTCGTACTGAGGCAAGTCATTTACGGGTACACCGCCGTCACGGCGGCAGTCGGCGTCATGGTGTGGTTCACACTCAAAGGACTGACTGACACTGGCCAGCGTTCAAGTAGTTTCTCCCCCGGCCCATTTTTTCACCAAGTTAAATCCGTCCTACAGCTCAAGGTGGTCTGGCTGCAGATGACGATTCTGGTTTGTGCCTACACCAGCTACAAAGCCTTCGATCAATACGCTCTGTTTGCGGTGCGGGGCCACGGCATTGATGAAATCGACGCCGCTGAAATCGTCACGATGGGTGCGTGGACCCGGCCTATCGCTGCTCTGGCGCTGGGTATGCTCGGCGACCGATGGGGCATCTCCCGCATGGCGCTCGTGTGCTTCGTGCTATTGATTATCAGCCATGCGCTATTTGCCTTTACCGGCACGGCCCTCGGCTCCATGACGATGATTTTGCTCAACACGCTGGTGACCGGCGTCGCAATTTTCGGGCTGCGCGGGCTGTATTTTGGATTACTGGAGGAAGGTCGTATCCCTCTGGCACGCACGGGCACCGCGGTTGGCTTGGTATCGGTGATCGGCTACACCCCCGACGTGTATGTGGGTGCCGTCGCCGGATTCCTGATCGACCAAAACTCGGGGCTTTTGGGTTTTCAGCACCTGTTTATCATGCTGCTGGTATTTTCAGTGGTCGGCGCGGTGGCTGCGATGCAGTTTCCCAAACACGTCAAAAGTGCGCTGAATCACACTACCGCGTAAGCGTTGATAAAAAAATAGCCGGTCATGCCAAGCGCGACGCCGACAATAAACCGGCGCAGCCAGGTCTGGCTGACAACCCGTACCGCGCGCGCTGCGGCATAACCGCCCACCACGGTGCCGGCCATCACCACCGAGCCCTGATACCAAGCGATGATATCCCCTGCGCCAAACATAACGATCGCCACGACCGCTACCATTGCCGACACCAGCAACTTAATGCCGTTCATCAAGTGAATGTCGCGGTAGCCTGCCAAGGTCAAATAGCCCAGCAGAATGATGCCCAGCCCTGCATTGAAGAAGCCGCCATAGATGCAGGTAGCGAGAAGCAGCGTCGCCAACAAGACCACAACGGTTCGAGAGCGATGGGGATTCCGGGCGCGCCAGGCGTGCAAGACACGCTGTATCGTCTCGCCCCACAATAATAAGAGGGTTGCCAGCAGCAAGAGCCAGGGAACCGCACGCTGAAAAGTTGTCTCCCGGGTGTTAAGAAGTAGCCATGCTCCCAAACCGCCGCCAACCAACGATAGCGCGATCACACCAAAAAGCCGGCCGCGATGTGCCCACAAAGCCTGACGAAAACCCGCCGCGCCGCTAACGTAACCGGCAAAAGACGCAAAAGTATTGGTCGCATTGGCCACTACCGGAGGCACACCGACCGCCAGCAACGCCGGGAAGGTGATAAAACTGCCCCCGCCTGCGACCGTGTTCACCAGGCCGCTCAGCAGACCGGCCATGAGTAACAAAAAAAACTCCGACATCTGTCCTCCGAAGCGCACCTATCGCCCACACCGCACTTGCTTGTCATCGGTAGGATTAAATCGCGCCCGAGCAACCACAGGGTTACCAATTACTGTAATAATCGAGCATAAATTATCGGGGGCAGACAATGCGAGGCAAACTCTTCAGCGGGCTCATGAGCATCCTGCTTGCGGCTGTAGCATCCGCCTTTGCGACATTGACGCTAGCTGATCAAGAGCGCGTCTCAGTACCCGATGTATTTCTGGACGGTATTCCTTACGATCTGACACTCAGCCTTACAGCTCAGTCAGATGCCTCGACGTTAGCAAGCATCCCCACGCTCGTGGTTAACGAACTGACGTATCAGGCAGAGCGGACCGATGACACCTGGGTTTTCGTCGGCGTCACGACGCACGGCACGGACACTGCGCATCTCACTCTGATCATCAACGACGCGGTCAGCGCCACTGTCACAGTGCCGGTGATTCCCGGCTGGGTATCGATCCTGCCACCCCTCTTGGCCATCGGAATGGCACTGCTGCTGCGCAGCGTCCTACCTGCGCTCATGTTTGGACTGTGGCTGGGTGCGTGGGCGCTCCAGGGCATGAGTCTGGAGGGCGTTTTTTACGGCCTCTTGGCCAGTTTTGAAGTATACGTGGTCAACGCCGTGGCCGATCGCGACCACGTCACCATCATGCTGTTTACCTTCATGATCGCGGGCATGGTCGGCGTCATATCCCGCAATGGGGGTATGCGTGGCATCGTCGAGTGGATCATCAAGGGTGCCAATACGGCGCGGCGCGGCCAACTCGCGGTGTGGTCTTTAGGGCTGGTGATTTTTTTCGACGATTATTCCAATACGCTGGTGGTGGGTAATACCAGTCGCTCCATTACCGACCGGCTCCGCATCTCGAGGGAAAAGCTAGCCTATATCGTTGACTCCACCGCTGCACCCATTGCGACCGTCGCCTTGGTCACGACCTGGATCGGATACCAGGTGAGTTTAATCGGTGACGCCACCGCACATTTGGACGGACTCGAGCTCAGCGCCTACGGCATCTTCCTTAATTCGATTCTCTACAGTTTTTATCCCTTTATGGCGATCTTCCTCATGGTGCTCGTGATCACCACTGGTCGGGAGTTTGGGCCCATGCTGGCGGCCGAAAGACGCGCGCGCGCCACGGGCATAACGGCGCCGCCCGTCACCTCCACCGTCGGGCAAGATGACGAGGCGGCGCTGGCAATGAAAGACGGCATTCGACCCAATGCTATCAACGCGCTGCTACCGGTGATCGTCATGATCGTGGGGATTCTTGCGGGCCTCTATATCACCGGTGAAGGAGACACCATTAGCGACATCATCGGTACGGCAAATTCTTACCAAGCGCTCATGTGGGCCTCATTGCTCTCCGCCTTCACGGCGGTCGTGATGACCGCCGTGCAGAGACTGTTAACGCTGGACGAGATTGTCGACGCCTGGGTATCCGGCGCGCGGTTTACTTTTATCGCGATGATTATTCTGGTGCTGGCCTGGTCGATGTCAGAAATCAGCCGGGAGCTCCACACGGCTGATTTCTTGATCGCCAGCCTCGGTGATAGCCTGCCGGCATCGGCATTACCGGCCACGGTTTTCGTACTCGCCGCTTTTACTGCTTTTTCAACCGGCAGCAGCTGGGGGGCTATGGGGATTCTGCTGCCGCTGGTGCTGCCCCTGTGCTGGGCCATCATGAACAGTCAGGGAGTAGCGGGACCGGACGGTCATCACATTCTCTACGCTTCGGTGTCGGGCGTATTGGCAGGCGCGGTATGGGGCGATCACTGCTCGCCGATTTCGGACACCACGGTGATGTCTTCCCTGTCGGCGGGGTGCGACCACATAGAACATGTAAGAACCCAGCTGCCCTATGCCCTCCTCGCAGGTGCCGCGGCGTTATTCTGCGGCACCTTACCGACCAGCCTGGGGCTACCCTGGTGGGTGGGTATGCTGTTGGCGGGGGCAGCCACCGCATTGGGTTTACGGTGGCTGGGTGAAACTGTCGAGGACTATCGGCCCCAGTGAAGCGCACGCAGTTTCGTCGCCCAGATCGGGGCGCGGTTTTTTTCGCCGGCGCGCGTTCGTATACTGGACGCTCCTTTCATTGAGGTGCACTGGCAGCGGTCCGCTCGTGCCGAAGCCCGAATCATGACTACCTGGACTTTCAAAACCGACAGAGGGCGCCTGTGGCACAGTAGCGCCATCATCTACTCGCTTATTACCTACCTGACTGGTTGGTATTGCCTACTTGAGGGCGGCTGGATTGGATTCGTTCCCGGTGTCTTGCTGGTGGGTCACGGCATGATCATCGCTGCATACATGATTCATGAATGCGCCCACAACACAGTGTTCAGCACGAACCGCCACAACCTGCAGTTGGCAGCGCTCCTTGGCTGGATATGCGGGTCCTGTTACGGCACCGTGGAAGATATCCGCACCAAGCACTTTCGGCACCATGTCGAAAACGATGACGTGGTGTGGTTCGACTACGAGGCGTTTTTTCGGAAATACCCTCTCATCTACCGCATCACTATTTTTTTGGAGTGGTGCTACATCCCGGCGCACTGCATTTTGATGCACACCATCATGGTGTTCACCGCCTTCATCATTCCTCAGCGGCGCGACCAAATGCCCCGCAATATCGCTGTAATCCTGATTCGATTTGGTTTACTCGTGGCTTTGGCCTGGTGGGCGCCCGCTGCCCTCGCGGGTTATCTTATTGCCTATATGCTGATGATTATTGTTTTGCGCTTCGTTGATGGCCTCGAACATGACTACCCCTATCGGACCAACCTTTTTACCGACGAAGTCTCGGAACACAAGGGAGATCTGGAATGGGAGCAGGAACACACTTTTAGCCCCATTCTCTCCTGGCGATACGAGTGGGTGAACTGGCTCATACTGAATTTTGGTTACCACAATGCGCACCACGCCAAACCCACCACGCCCTGGTTTGAGCTACCCACGCTTCACCGTGAGTTATTCGGTGAAGACCCGGATACCGTGATTCGACTCTGGCCCCAGCTACTGATGTATCACCGCTACCGCCGCTATCGTATTTTTCACGACGCCCCCGGTCTGAAATCCGCAAGCGGCAAAGATTTTTTGCGCGCGGCACAATCAGCGCAGCTCACCGGCGGTAACGCCGCGTCGTTTCTGACGTCGTTCTAGCGCTCCACCGATGGCACATACCCTCGATATTTACCAGTCGCTCTGGGCGATGGAGCAACGCATCCCCGGAAAGCCCGAACACCCACCCGAGGTACATTTGGAGCGCATTGCCGAGGCCGGCTACGCGGGCACCTGCCTGGATCCCAACGTATCGGAGATTCCCGAATGTCTGGCGCTAAAGCCCGCCTTTGAGCGACTGGGATTGAAGTGCATGGTCAACGCTTTCCCCCACGACGTGGAAGCGTTGCAGCCACTCTTAGAGATGGCCGCAGAAATGAATGCCACCCAGGTCAATGTGATTGGCGGCGTTATGCCCTTGACAGCAATAGATGCTATCCCCGTAGTCGAGGCGTGGCTTGCCATGGCTGAGAACTACCCTTTTCCGGTGCTGCTGGAAACCCATCGTAACGGGACGTTGAATGACCTGTTCTTCACTCTCGAAGTATTAGCGGCGGTGCCAGCGCTCCGCCTGTGTGCAGACCTCTCTCACTTTGTGGTCGACCGCGAATTGCAGCTCCCCTTGAGTGCAACTGATACTGACTATTTCGCCACTATTCTCGAGCGTTCGGACTCCTTTCAGGGCCGCATCTCCAATAATCAGCAGATTCAGGTGCCGCTGAGTTTTCCGCAGCACGGCGCCTGGGTAGCGCAATATCGCGCCTGGTGGGCACAGGGCTTTACACGCTGGCGCGCCCGTCAAACCGAGGACGCAACGATGCGATTTTTGGTGGAACTGGGCCCTCCCCCCTATGCCATTACCGACGGCGATCAACTCGAGTTATCCGATCGCTGGCAGGAGGGACTGCTGATACGCCAGTGGGTCGAAGCGATCTGGTCTGACAATCAGAACGCGCACAAGCCTGCCCGCTAAGGGCGCGCTATGCGGCGAAGATTGACTGAATGATCGCCAGCGCCTCGTCGACCTCTCCCACTGTGTTGTAGTGAGCCAGACCCAGTCGCAGTACGCCCTCTTCGGGGTCAAGATCTAGCGCTCGCGACACCTCAAAGGCGTAGTTGTCACCCCAATGACAGTACACACCTGCAGCAGAAAGCTGCCGGGCAATGGCGCTGGCAGGATGGCGCTCGTGGGTAAAAGAGACGGTAGCCACGCGATGCTGCAGGTTAGGGGCCCCCCGGAGCGATAACCCGGGGATACTCAGAAGCCCCGGCAGGAGGCGTGCCAGCAACTGATCCTCGTGGGCGCCCATCGCGCCATAGGCAGCCTGAAACTTATCGCGGCGCCCACCCGTCGCGCCGGTTTTCTCTGCCAGCCACGTAAAGTATTCGAGGGTCCCCAGCAAACCCGCAATCAATTCGAATGCCGGGGTACCAATGCTAAAGCGCAGCGGTAAGTCATTGGTAGCACAGCGGAGTTTGTAAGCGTGGAGCGCCTCTAGATGCGCTCGCTTGCCAAACACGATGCCCAGATGCGGACCATAAAATTTGTAGGGCGAGCAGGCGAGAAAATCGCAGCCCAGATCAGACACATCAATCAACCGGTGTGAGGCGTATTGCACGGCATCGACATACACCATGACACCGGCGGCCTGCGCCATAGCAGTCAGCGCTTTCACATCGTTTACGCCACCGGTCAGATTACTGGCGTAGTTGAGAGCGAGGAGTCGCGTGCGATCCGTTAACAGCGGTTCCAGTAGCGCGGGCTCTACGCGCCAGGTGTCACGATCAAACTCCAACCACTTCACTATCAGGCCATTGTCTTCGGCCATTTGCAGCCACGGTGTGACGTTACCCTCGTGCTCCATGCGGGAGATAATGATTTCGTCTCCGGGCGCAAATTGATGCGCCAGACTGCGCGATAATTGGTACGTCAGGGTCGTCATATTGGCACCGAGAATAACCTCTCCGTGATCGTCGGTACCCAGAAAATCGGCCATCGCCGCCACCGCCTCGGCGTACATGGCATCGACCTCCACCGAAGTCGGATTAAACACACCCGTATTGCTGTTGTATCGATGAAAAAAATCGACCATGCGCGCGATGGTCTGCTGCGGCACCTGGGTACCGGCCGCGTTATCAAAATAAATACGGCGCTGCCCCTGGTCGGTGGTGGCCAGAGAAGGGAACTGCGCTCTTACAGCTTCGATAGGAAATGGCATAACACGGCTCTTGTCACTGTCCCCACGGGACAGCGGGGCGCATATCAGAAGTCATGAAGACAATGTTCTACAGAGTGTCAGAAAGCGGTAGTGAATGCATCTGACTCTGCGCAAAAACTTCGTCAATGCGTTCTTGCGCAATGCATTTTGGCCAGCCTCCCTCTGCCGCTCCGGACAAACCGCTTTTTTGCCGCGTCATTGCGACCGATGCGCGTTACACTCATCTGGCTACTGTATTTCGGATGACGCTATGCAACTTACCGATAAGGTCGTGATCGTTACCGGTGCCGCCCGGGGGCTGGGTCGTGCCTACTGTGAGGCCATGGCGCAGGAAGGCGCCGCGATTGTCGCCGCCGATATCAGTGGTTGCGACGATACGGTTGCCGCGATCACGACAGCTGGTGGCCGGGCGATCGCGGTTTCCCTTGATGTTGCGGATAGCCAGAGTTGCGAGGCGATGGCCACCCAAACGATAGAGGTCTTCGGCCGCATTGACGGGCTCGTTAACAACGCCGCGCTCTATGCCGGGCTGAAAGGCGCCCGATTCGAGCAGTTGCAAGAAGCGCAGTGGGATCAAGTCATGCAGGTCAATATCAAAGGCACCTGGCTGACCAGTCGCGCGGTCGTGGCGCACATGCGCGCGGGTGGAGGTGGATCGATTATCAATATTTCATCGTTGGCAGCGGTGTACGGTCTGCCCTACGGTCTCGACTATGTGGCTTCGAAATCGGCCGTTATCGGTATGACCCGGGGCATGGCGCGCGAGTTGGGGAGGGATCATATCCGAGTGAATGCAGTGGCGCCTTCAGCGGTAATGACAGAGGGAACTCGAGAATTTTTTGGCGAGAAATTTGACAAGGCCAAGGCCGTGATCGCCGCGAATCAGCTGATTCCCCTTAACCTAGAGACTGAGGATCTTACCGGCACCGTGATTTATCTGGCGTCCGATGCCAGTCGCTTTGTCACCGGGCAGACCCATATGGTAGACGGCGGCTCCTGGTTCTTATAGTGAAAGTGGCCAGCGAGTTGGCCACCCCGTTCCTTTAGGGCGCTTGCGCCTCTGACGCGTTACGCGCTGAGCCAGTCGCAAGCGCCATCTTCTGGCTATTTTCGGTGCACCTCAGGCCTTCCCGCTGTCTGAAGGGGCCGCATCCTCGGAAAAATCAAAACGCATCTGATTGGCGGGGGCTGAAGCACCGCGCACCCGCACTTTTTTCGGCGCGGCAGGCAACCACGAATACTCGACTCCCGGCTCAAGTGGCTGTGCCTGCATCCGCTTTTTGAGTTCTGCGGGTGAAAAGGGCGTAATTTTGTTCCATTCCATTGGTGCAGCGTCGTCTTGCGCCTCATATCGCTTGCGCGCTCGAAAAACCCGAGAGCGGCAAGTGGCGCCACAGGTCTTTTGATCGGGTCTGCCGTGAAAAACGCTTTTACACCCCAGACACATGATCCGGACCTTGGCCGCTGGCGCTCTTTTGGCATTGTGATATGCCACGCGGCACTCGTCGCTACAAAACTTGCTCTTGGCACGCCTGCGGCACCCGTGCCGCACACAAACCTTAAGTGTATTGTCTCGATTCTGTGGCATTGATTCATCATTAAAATGTTATTACGTATTATATTTCACGAGTTTTTTGATTTTATAAAACATTTTTATGACATTATTTTCACGGCAATTTATTACTTTAATTGGAAG
>Ga0255765_1001035_pt1 | contig 35804 bp, 28 predicted proteins | sample 041ome_8_FD_179965 | JGI IMG/M metagenome (GOLD analysis project Ga0255765, IMG submission 179965) | Coastal salt marsh microbial communities from the Groves Creek Marsh, Skidaway Island, Georgia - 041407BS metaG (version 2) | ecosystem: Environmental > Aquatic > Marine > Intertidal zone > Salt...
TCCGACGTTTCGATTTCGCACACGGACATTTTTCGCTGTTGTCGTTACGAGAAGAAGAGAGGTGATAATCATCAGTAATTGGAAAAAAAGAGAGAGAGAGAGGGTGAGGCGAATTCAAATGCAAAGAGAGAGGTGAAGGAGAAAAAACGAACGCGTCCGGATGCGAAGAAAACGAAACCAACCGACGGGTTCGTTCGTTCCCACGGGGAATTCACGCTTTCTCTGTCCATCTCTCGCCTCTTTCGAGCTTCTTCGCATCGAACGAGAGAAAGGTAAAAGAGAAAGAAAGAAAGAAATTTTGTCGGCCGCGATCACACGCAGACGCAAACGCTGGTGCGTGACTTTAAAAGAAAAACCACGACACGAATAAAAAAAACACTCACGATTTCATCCGGAGACAACACGCCAAACTGAACGGTTTTCACCCGCTTCAGTTCCGCGGTCGAGTGCGGGAAGCGGTCTAAAACGCTCATTTTTTTTGTTGTGCTCGCGCGCGTGTTTTATCTCAGACAGACCCCGAGAGAGAGGAACGACGACGACGACGATTGACGAAAAACGACGACTCGAGTCACACGGGAAAAGAAAAGTTTTTGAGCAGCTGGTGAAACCCTAAACAAGCTCTTAACAAAAAAGTTCCCACCGATTGTTTTTCCGCAGAAAAAAAAAAAGAAAATGAACGTAACGATTTCGCCGATGAAAATCCCAGCGGTCGCGTTCGGGAGAGAGACGAGCAAGCGCGGACTGATATGCATACAAGAGTGGTGGTGAGCGCTGGTCGTTTTCTTTCTTTTTGTTCTTTTTGTTCTTTTTTAAAAGGACGACTGCTTTGGCGCTTTCTTTTCTTTTCTTAGCATTTTTTGATTGTCGATGAAAAGAATTTTACAGTTGGAGATATTTCTTTCACGAGTTTGACGAGATCTTCTCTCTCTCTCTCTTTCTATGCATCAACGTTGTAAATATGTCAACACAGGGGGGTAAATTCGGGCATCTTGGCGCACGCCGAGAAGTTGTCGAAGGATTTCGACGCGTACGTCGTCGTTCCAGATTTGTACAAGGGCAAAATAGGCGTAGACAAAGAGGAGGCGGCTCACCTCATGGGAGAGATGGATTTTATGAACGCGGCAAAGGAAATCGGCGAAGTTGCAAAGTACATGAAAGAAGAAAAGAGCGTGGAGAAGGTAGGGACGATTGGGTTCTGCATGGGTGGTGCGTTAAGTTTGCTTGGTGGATGCACGAGCGACGACGTGGATGCTTGCGTCGTGTTTTACGGGATCCCGGGCGGTTTCGACGTCGAGGCGAACGTGAAGAAGCCGGTTTTGGCAAACTTTGGCGAGCTGGATAACTTGGAAGGCTTTTCCAGCAAGAAAGACGCGGAAGAGTTGGAAGGGAAGTTGAAGAAATGTCCGGCGGCGGCAGATTGCGAAGTAATCTTGTATCCCGGCGTCGGGCACGCGTTTATGAACGCCAAGCCAGATCCCTACGAGTCGTTTGAGGCGCGAGAGAAGTCTCAAGGGTTCGTACCTTACGACGAAACCCAAGCAAACGTGGCGTGGAAGAACGTGAAGACATTTTTTGAAAAGTACGTGTGAAGATGAGGTTTTAATCGAGCGCATTACTTTTGTGGACGCAAAACTTGAGCGTGTGTATATATACAAAATAACTAATCCTACAACGAGATGTTTTGTCAGCAAAAAGTTTTCGCAGTGAATGATAATATTTTATTTTCAGAGTTTCGATCGCGCGACGATGTTTGGTCCAATCATCTCCCTCGGATTGACAATCGTATCGAAATCTTTCTCGCTGACCAACCCTAACGCCAGCGCCGCTTCTTTTAACGTCGTCCCGTCTTTGAACGCTTTCTTGGCGATCTTCGCCGCCTTGTCGTAACCGATTTTCGTATTCAACGCCGTGACGAGCATGAGCGAACTTTCCAAATGCTTCTGTATCGCTTGATGATTTGGCTGGATCCCACGAATGCATCTTTCCGCGAAACTTTTACTCGCGTCCGCTAACAGTTCCACCGATTGTAAGTTATTATACGCGATCAAAGGTTTCGCGACGTTCAATTCAAAATGCGATAACATAGAATTCCCGGCGGAGATGGCGCAATCGTTACCGATGACCTGCGCGCACACCATCATCAACGCCTCGCACTGCGTTGGATTGACCTTCCCGGGCATAATCGAACTTCCGGGTTCGTTCTCCGGCAAATATAACTCCCCTAATCCCGCTCTCGGCCCAGATCCTAACAATCGCACGTCGTTTGCAATTTTTGAAAGACTCAGCGCGACTGTTTTCAACATCCCGCTCAGCGCCACCTGGGCGTCGTGCGCGGCCAACGCTTCAAATTTGTTCGGCGCAGACACGAACGGTAATCCCGTCAACTTGGAAATCTCTTTCGCCATATCCTCGGCGTAAGTCGCGGACGTGTTCAACCCGGTGCCAACCGCCGATCCCCCGATGGCCAATTCTAACAAGTGCACTAACGACGCTCTCACTCGTATCAACGCGTTCTTAATCTGTTGCGCGTAACCGGAAAACTCCTGCCCTAATGTAATTGGTACTGCGTCTTGCAAATGCGTCCGTCCAATCTTTACGATATCCTTCCACTCCTCGCTTTTCTGTTTGACGTCTTGATACAACAACTGTAAATTTGGAATTAATTTTTCGTACACCTCGTACGCGGTGGCGACGCTCATGGCGGTTGGAAACGAATCGTTTGAACTTTGACTCATGTTCACGTGATCGTTCGGGTGGACCAACTTCGACCCGAACTTCCCTCCTAACAATTCCGTCGCTCGATTTGAAATCACTTCGTTCACGTTCATGTTCGTTTGCGTCCCGCTCCCGGTTTGCCACACGACCAATGGGAAATGATACCGATCAAACTTTCCAGATATTACTTCCAACGACGCCTGTCGAATCGCCTCCGCAATTTTCGGGTCCAGATTCCCGTCTTTTTCATTCACCGTCGCCGCGGCGTGTTTCACCATCCCCAACGCGTGCACCAAAGCGAACGGCATCTTTTCACCTCCAATTCGGAAATTCTCCAAACTCCTCTGCGTTTGCGCGCCATACAACGCTTCCCCTGGAACTTCCACCTCTCCCATCGTATCCGTTTCAATTCTCACCGAGCCACCACTACCACTTCTTCTTCTTCCATCGCCTCCTCGTCCCTCTCGACCATTTCCCCCCGCGCTCCCGCGCTCTCGGTCGTCTCTCGTCGAAAATCCATCCTCGTTAAATTTCATCCCCAAACTCACGTTCGGCGGCACCACGCGATACTTTTGCCTCTCCTCCGACGGTTTCCGCATCAGCTCGTATAAACGGTCGCCGATTGAAGACGGCATGGTGTGGTCGGTGATGCGGTTGCTCTCGAATAAAATAAGAAATTCTCTCTCTCTCTTTCTCTCTCTCTTCGTGTGCGCGTGCGCCTCTTATTGTTTTTGAGAGAAGAGTTCGTTATAAAATGAGGAACGAGAGAGAGAGAGAGAGAGACACACACACACCCTCTTACTCGTAAGCACTTAAACCCTAAAACAAAATGCGAAAATTAAGACCTGCAGAGGTGCTCACTTCTTACTCTTACACTTGGAGCACGGGCAAAAAAGACACAAAAATATCGCAAACAACTCATCGCGAGGGCAATTCAAAACTTTTTTCTGGCGCATTTCCTTCATACTCCTTCATACTCTTTTTTCTGCGCGTTTCTTTACCCCCTTCTGTTATACAACAACAACGAAAGCCAGACGGCAGAGACACCGCCTTTGTCGCGAATAATCGCGCGCGCGAAGAGACGACGACGACGACGACGACGACGCGTTGGAGAGAGAGAGAGAGAGAGAGAGAGAGAGAGAGAGAGAGAGAGAGAGAGAGAGAGCATTCCTCTTTTTTTTTTAGAGGGAGAAAAAAATGACGCAAAAATTTCCGATCTGTCGTCGCACCCCGACCGCTCGACGACGACGACAACAACAACAACAACAACGAGAAGGAGGAGGAGGAGAAGGAAGAAGAAGCGCGAGGGCTTTCGTCTTCGTCCTTTTCTTTCTTCTCGCGTGCGAGTGCTCTTCGGGGAGCCACGACTACGACTCCTACTCCTACTCTACGGGCGGGTACGAGACCGAGGAAGACCGGAGTTTTGCGGTGAAATCGTACTACAACGGCGCCGTCGCGGTGGTGTCGCCGACGGAGATTCTCATCGACGCCTCGGTCGTTCGAGTGCCTTCAGACGTGCACGTCGCGGCTCTGAAAGACGACGCGTTGGATTTAACGGGTGATATCGGGTACGATTTGGACACCGTGGAAACGAAGTTGACGCAGTTGAGAGAGACGTTAACGAACGTAAAGTTGCTTGCGGCGAAGAACGTGGCGGGGAACGTTCAGTGTAACTTAGAAGGAACGAAGGAGGTGAGGTTTGATTTTGAGAGCAAATCGTTCGATACGACGCACTGCGTGTGTAAGGATAAGTTTGTGGGTGATTTGTGCGAGACTGCGGTTGATGGAATATTATCGGGAGATCGCGAGGAGTTCGTGGCGGCGGTGACGAAGTGTTTGGAGGTGGATCCGGTTCACGGGAACTGCCCGGACAGCGAGTATGGTGTGATGAGCGAATGGGACGTTTCGCTGGTGAAAGATTTTTCCTACGCGTTTTCGGGGCAAACAACCTTCAACGCGGACATTTCCGCTTGGGATACGCGATCGGCAGAGAGTTTTGAACGCACATTTAACGAGTGCGGGACGTTCAACCAGGACCTGTCGAAGTGGAACACGGCTTCGGTGACGAGTATAAAAGGCATGTTCTCGGCAGCGTCGGCATTCGATTCAGATCTCTCGGGTTGGGTTACGAGTAAAATCACCGATATGTCTTACGCGTTTTCTATGGCACATAGTTTCAAAGGCGTCGGGTTGAGCGGATGGGATACGTCAGAAGTCGTGACTTTGGAAAGCACTTTTAATGGAGCGACGGTGTTTGACGAAGATATATCGAAGTGGTCGACGACGAAAGTGACGTCGATGATGATGACGTTTGGAACAGATTCCGGATCGTCAGTCGCATTCAATCAGCCGATTGGCACGTGGGATACGTCGAGCGTGACGACTATGGTGAATATGTTTTACGCCAATGAGAACTTTAACCAATCTTTGAAATGGAATACGAGTTTAGTTCAGAATATGGCGAATATGTTTACCATCGCATCTGCGTTTAACGGCGAACTAATAACCGATAAAGCGCTTGGTTACTGGGACACTAGTTTGGTACAAAATTTTCGATCAATGTTCTATGGAAGCTCGTTTAATCAAGACATCTCGGGTTGGGACACGTCGTCGGCGACGGACATGTCGTTCATGTTTTCTAACTTAGAAAATTTTAATCAAGACTTGAGCAATTGGAACGTCTCTAAAGTTTCGTCGTTTAGACGCACGTTTTATGATTGTCAAAAGTTGGACACAGATTTGAGCCGATGGGACGTTTCTTCTGTCACGACCTTCGAGCAAACGTTCCAGAGAGCATACTTGTTCGATTCAGATTTGTCTCAGTGGAACACCGCCGCGGTTACAAATATGAATGGCATGTTTCATTCGGCAAAAAAGTTTAATCATCCAATTGGAAGTTGGGACGTCAGCAAAGTATCAAATATGCGATACATGTTTTACGCAGCAACGGCGTACAAGCAAGATTTGCGCGGGTGGAACCTCGCCAGCATTTCAACTACGAACATCGTTACCGGCTATCTCTACCTTATTTTCTCTGGTGCGACAAAAATGTCGGCATATTGGAAGTGCGACGCGACAGCTGGACTCAAAACCGCAGACATTTCGAGCTGTTCACCGCAATTACTTCTTCCCAAGACGGATTACCACGCCAAGTTGCAAGAGTGTCAGAAGACGTGCAAAGCGCAAAATCACTGCTGCAATCTGGACGTTTCTGTTGGTTCCAATCAATACAACTCGTGTTTGCAATCGTGCGCGGGACGTCTCTCGGGCCAAACAGAAGCCACGTGCAAGGCGGGTTGTGTCCAATCCTGCAAAGGTGGTTTGACTGTGGAGGGCGAAACCTTTTCGAAGTGCAGCACCTGTTCAGATATTGGCGGTAATACGACCACCTCGGGAACGTGTTCGGCTAAATACGGGTCGGACGAGGAAACGTGTGAAGCCGGTTGCGCCATCGCGCCGGACTTGGGAAAGTATTGGAGAATCCGTCTGTTAGAGGAGGAAGGGGCTTGGAACGTGAAAGAACTTCAATTTTTCACGGGTCAAGGCAACACGGAGTATTACGACCCGACGCAAACGACGAAAACCTCAGCGTGGGCAGGTGGTTCCTTGCACGACAAGACGAAGTGCATACAATCAAGTAATTACCCTGGTCACTATTGTGATCGTGCGTTTGATAACGACGTCACTAACTCGTGGTCGAACTGGGCATCCAGCTACCCTTCGACTGAATCGTCCCCCTGGATCGGCATGTCCTTTGACGAAGCGGTGACTGTTTCGCACGTTCGATTTCTCAACGGTCGCGGATGGCCGTTAGAGAAAACTGCCGTCATTGAACACGCCATGGATCTCGACGGTGAGTGGACGGAATGGTCCGGCTCAAGAATTATCACCGAAGCGAAAATTCAAGAGGACAGCGCGGGCGAGAACACCTGGCAAGAAGCCGTCGCAGGCGGAGACTCAAATAAAAAATGAGAATTTTATGTACATCGGCGAAGGCGAGTGCAGACAAGAAGACGGCGAATACGGCATCAGTTTTCAAACGTCCTATAGTCGATTTAGTCCGCACACTGAAGGTAGCAACGCAGCGAATGCCCGCACGGACTGCGCGGCCAAGTGCGAGTCGTTCTCCTGGTGTCTCGGTTTCAACCTGATATTAAGGGATATTTGGTCAACCCCGTATTGTGCATTAATCACCGATTGGCAAGCGTACGTCGTCGAAGCCGGTCAAAAATTTCAAAACAACGAATGGGGTGGATCGCAAACCTTAGGATATTTGTATCGCAGAGAAGGGTATCATTGCTACGCCCGAACCGGTGGTTATTCTGAAGCGCCGTAGCATCAGGAGTCAAGTCTCTCGTTTTTGTAAAAAAGAAAAACTTCTTCCGCGTTGGGGAACCTCACTTTCATGTCGCTTTTATTCTTGACATCACACCACGCGTCGTCGCTCTGTTGTCACTGCTCTTCCTCGTCGTCTTCCTCGTCCAGAATAAAGCTGCTCTCTTTTTTATCTTCCTCGCGTCGTTCGTCTCGTCTCTTTCAAAGCGCGACCACCACCGGAAGTGGGAGTGGCGTCGTTGCCTCCAAAAGGTTTCTCCACCGGCGCATGTCCAACACCTTGACCAACAAGAAGCAAAAAGTAGGAGCGTTATCATCAGCGTCGGCATCAGCGATGACCGACGAAAAAACCATCGGCACCCACGACGGGTCCTTCCACTGCGACGAAGCGTTGGGGTGCTACTTGCTTCAAAACACCCGCGCGTTTGCCGGTTGCAAAATCGTTCGCACGAGAGACGCCGACGCGTTGGCAAAGTGCGGAGTCGTCATCGACGTCGGCGCGGAGTACGACGCGTCCAAGTTACGGTTCGACCACCACCAGAAAGGGTTCGAAGAAACCTTCGGTGTCGGTGGTTTTACTCGGACCAAGTTGAGTTCCGCCGGGTTGGTGTACAAGCACTTCGGGAAGGAAATCGTGGCGACGAAGATCGAGAAAAGCGTCGACGACCCGGTGACTGAACGGTTGTATCTGAAGATGTACAAGACTTTCGTCGAAGCCGTGGACGGGGTGGACAACGGGGTGACGCAATACGAAGTCTCGGAAGGGACCGAACCGAGATACGAGAATAACACGAGCTTATCCAGTCGCGTGGGGAGGTTGAACCCGAACTGGAACGAACCGGTTACCGCCGAACGGCAGATGGAACAGTTTTTGAAAGCGGTGGCGCTCACGGGGAAAGAGTTCGACGAAGAGTTGAAATATTTGGCGAACGTGTGGTTGCCGGGAAGGAAACCGGTGGAGGAAGCGATCGCGAAGAGAGAGGAAGTGGACAAGTCTGGAAAGATTATAAAGTTAGAGCAGTACTGCCCGTGGAAGGATCATTTGTACGAGGTGGAGAAAGAGTCCGGGTTGGATTCCGAGGAGAAGCGCGTCGAGTTTGTGCTGTTCGAGGACGAAAGCGCGAAGAAATGGCGCGTGTCGACCGTACCAATCGCGTCTGGGAGTTTCGATAAGAGGAAAGGGCTGAAGAAAGAGTGGGCTGGGTTGAGAGATCAAGACTTGAGCGAGAAGAGCGGTATTCCCGGGTGTGTTTTCGTGCACAACGGCTTATTCATCGGAGGAAATGATACCTACGAAGGCGCTTTGGAAATGGCGAGAGTCTCATTGGAAGCGAAAGATTAATAGTGATACAAACCCATGATACCAGTTACAAAACATGGAGAAATTTTTTTAGGTAAACAACAACTGTTTTGAATTCAAATGATTAGACACACGAGAAAGAGGGAGACAGAGAGAGATGTTTCGCCGCTGTTCATTTTTTCTTCTTTTTCTGACTCTTCTTCTTTTTGCTGCGCTTCGAAGCGAGAATTTTTTCGCTCTCTCTCTTTCGCTCGCGATACGCTCGGAAACATCTCGCGATTACGATTTGAGCCGAAACTCTTTCTTTTATTCTCGCGTTCATTATCATCCTTGCCTCTCGTCTCTCTATTTCTTTTCTCAAGGCCTCTTCCGCTTCTTTTAACCGCGTCGCTTTCGCGTCTATCCTCTCGAGCGTCTCGAGCAGAGCTCTTCTTTCCGATTCTGCGTCTTCCTCGCGCTTCTCGTTTCTCCTCTCGACTTCGCTCGTCCAAAACGCGGCATCTCCGAGCATGCTTTGCACGAATCGCTCGTGCGACAGTTGCTCATTTTCTAAGGTTTCTTTCATAATTTCAACCTCTTTTCGTAACGTTTCTAGTTTCCTGCTCCTTTCCTTTTCGTTTCGTTTCGCCTCTCGCTCGGCCCGCTCCGCGTCTCGCTTCAGTTCAATTTCAAACTCAACCTCGAGCAACGTTCGCTTTTGCTGCAACCTCGCCGCTTCCGACTCCAGACGAACGATATCTTTTTCTTCGCGCTCGTTCTGGTTTTCGTTCTCTTTTTCCATCGTCCCATCTCCGTCCTTCTCGCGACGTCTCGCGCTACTTCGCTGCAGCGCTCTCTCACTCTTCTCTTCCTCCCCATTCCTTTCCAATCGTCTCTCGATTTCTCTCTCGATCCTCGCGTGCTCTTCTCTCAGCCGTCTCTTCGCCCGTTCGCTCTCTTCTCTTCTCCTCCCTCGCTCTCGCAACGCTTTCTCTCGCGCGAACGCGTCGACGCTCGACGTCGATCCTCTTTTTTCGCTGCTCTGCTTCACCGTCTCGTACGAGAGACGCGACGCCGTCGCGAAGGCTTTTTCCAAACGCAGCGCGGTTTGGAACGAAAAAGAAGAGCAGAAGAGCGCGTCGTCCTCTGCGTTTGTTGTTGTTGTCGTCGTCGTCGTCGTCGTCGTCGTCATCTCCTCCTTCTCCTCTCCGCGGAGAAGAAGAAGAAGAAGAAGAAGAAGATGGGTGAACAGATATTCGTTTGACCAAATGCGAAATGTCTAAAAATAGGCGTTTTTCTGAGAAAGAGAGAGAGAGAGAGAGAGAGACAAAGTCAAAGAACCACGACGAAAGCAGCAGCAGCAGCAGCAGAAGAAGAAGAGGAAGCGACGTCGGCTGGAGAACAAGTATTCTCTCTCTCGCTCTCACTTTTTTCGACGCGCGCGTCCGTCGGCAAAAGAACTTCTTCGTATGCTGCTCGTATTTATTTTCGTGATTTTCCTAATTTCCCCTTTTAAAGTTTCCCCAGTTTGGGGAAAACGAGAGATGCGTCGGCTCCAAACGCTCCTCTTCCTCGTTCTCTTCGCGTTCTTCGCGGAGCAGACGACCATCGCGAGTGGCGAAGAAGAAGAAGGAGCAACAACAACAGCGACATCGAAATGCCTCGACCGCGGGTACGACCCGGACGTGATTCGCTGCGACTATTGCCGGTTCGCGATGAAGGACGCGTTGGGAGGAGAGCACGACGAACTCGTCCGCGAATGTTTAGAGTGTTGTACAGAGAATGACGAAGACGGCGACTCGTCGTCGATGACGCGCGAAAGCGGCGTCAAATTCGATCGAGCGACGATTACCGCGTGTTCGTGACGTTTGGGTAACTTTCCGGGTCTCAAGGAGCTCGTCTCCAACCCGGGAAGGGCGACAAAGTCGGAAAATGGAAAAGAAAGGACGACGCCGTTGCAAAAACAACCGGAACGCGTGTCCGAGTTTTACGCGAAGCTGACGCTGCGAATGCAGCAAGGCGCGCCGGCGACGATTACGTTTTTTCGAGACGCGAGAGTTGGCGAAGACGCGTACGAGGAGGTGGTGGATGTGGACCCGGCGTGGTCGAGAGAGGACATCGAGGAGATGTTTACGGAGAGAATAGACGGGTTTGAGATTTTAGCGGCCGGGGACGGCGGCGCGGGCGAAGCGTCGACGACGAAGACGGAGTTGTAGAAGAAGCAGCGTGCATTTGTAGAGAGAAAGAGAGAAAGAAAGAGTGCGAAAAAGGAAGACCGAGTTGTACAAAGAAATGCGTGTGCACTTACATAGAGAGAGAAAGAGAAAGAGGAAGACGAGGGACATCCCGAGCGCGGGCGCATCGCGCGTATATTAAGATAATACATAATATTTAAAACCTGTGAACGAGTGAACGAGCAGCCTTCAAATGCTCACGGAATATGAGGCTGTTCGCGATATGCACACATGTATGTATATATATATATATACGCGAGCGCGTGGTTATCCTCGTCGTGCTTTCTTTCCGTGCGAGAAAGCGACGTATTCGTGTGATGTTTAGAAAATTTTTTGTGTAATGAAAGAAGTTTCCAATCGCTTCACTTTTTTTTTCCAATCTTGAAACCAGAGATAACGAAACGCGACGCGCGCGCGAAGAAAAGTCAACGCGCGCTCGTGCACGCGCTGAGAGGCGATATGATGTCGTCGATGCTCTCTTCGTATTCGTCGTCATCTTCTCCATCGAGAGTTGTTTTCCTTTTCCTCCTCGTGATTGCGACCACTCTCGTCCGGGAAATCCTCTGCGGGAAAGACTACTACAAACTCCTCGGCGTCGATCGACAGGCGGACGAACGGACGCTGAAGAAGGCTTACAGGCGAGAGGCGATGAAGCATCACCCGGATAAGGGCGGGTCGGAGGAGAAGTTCGCGGAGATTGGCCACGCGTACGAAGTTTTAACCGATAAAGAGAAGAGGCAGATTTACGACCAGTACGGCGAGGAAGGATTGAAACAACACACGGACGGCGGTGGCGGCGGCGGTGGCGGCGGCGGGAACCCGTTCGGTGGTGGGCACCCGTTCGGAGGTTTCGGAGGAAGAGGTGGAGGAAATACGTTCACGTTTGAGTTTGGTGGCGGCGGCATGGGAGGTGGATTCGATCCGTTCGGGGACATGTTCGGCGGCGGCATGGGCGGCGGCGGCGGCGGCGGCGGTAGGAGGAGGCAAAGACAACAACAACCGCCGAGGGAGAAGGATGATTTGTACGATCCAAAGAAAGGGCACAAGACGAAAAGTTTGAGGCAGTCCAAGTATCCCGATAGTAAAGCGAAGAACGTGTGGTTGATTGAATTTTACGCGCCGTGGTGCCAGCACTGTAAGCGGTTTGTGAAGGATATGGAAAAGCTCAACGAAGATTTGGACGGGTTCGCCAGAGTCGGGGCGGTGAATTGCGAGAAGGAGAAGGCGTTGTGCGCGCAGGAAGGGGTGTCGGAATATCCCAAGGTGAAGTTGAGGGTAGCTGGGGTGAACAAGAATTACGACGGAGAGTCGGTGAATTACGCGAAAGTGAAGGAGTGGGTGTTTGAGAATTTGCCGAGTAAAGCGGAGTCGATTCGTAAGCCGGAGATGTTTACGAAGTTCAGAGAGAAACACTGTCCGGAGGGAGCGAAGTCGGTGTGCGTTTTATATTTCAACAACAAACAAACGACACCGAATTGGTTGAAGATTGCCTCGTATAACGTTGGTAGAGCGCATAAGGAGGTGAAATTCGCGGACGTTCGAGCGCCGAACAATCAAATAGCGTTGATGTTTGACGTGGACAAAATCCCGTCACTGGTGGTATTTTGCGATGGCGACTTTAAGCGATCAGTCGTCGGCGAGAAGAAAGAATCGATGGACGACGGGGCGAAGCCCTCGGATTGGAGCGAACCGTGGTTAATGGAGCACGCGAGTAGAGAGTATTGTGATAGAAGGATGCGAGCGAGAGACATCGTCGGCGCGACGATTGATCCAAGCATGGACTTTTCCAAGATGCGCGTGGCAAAGTTGAAAGCGATGTTAGCCGCGAACAACGTGTCGTGCCAATTGTGCGTGGAGAAAGGAGATTTCGTGAAGGCGCTGAAGGAATTTGCAGCGTCGGGAGGTGCGAGACGAGATGAGCTTTAATTAATAACTGTGTTTTCTCCCTATTTCTATGTTTATGTTCAATTAAAAAATTTCTACACAAAATCCATCCCTATTTATTGAAAAGCGTCGTCGCTACGTTGTTGCACTGTTGTTCCACGCGCCGTCCATGTACGCCTCGTCAAAATTAGCGCCGCTATTATTATTTCGCTGCTGATATTGCGGTTGACTTTGATTTTGATTGTAACCGTTATTGTATTGTCCTCCTTGTCCTCCTCGTCGCAAAGGATCGAACGGTGGCGGCCGCTCCGGCACCGGATATCCCAACGTTTTCAAAACGATCCTCGACATTTCCTTGTACAAAACGTGGCCGCGGTCTAACATTCCTAGCAAACTCCCGACGAAAAAATGCAACGCTTGCGTGTTTTCATCCACTAAAAAGCTAATTTTACCGAAGAAATGGACGACATCGGATAACGTCCGCATTATTTTTGTCCACGCGGACATGGCTGGATTCACCGGTTCGTTCGGATCGAAGGACATCGGGCCGGTCGGACCATACATGCCCCCGCCGTACATGCCGCCGCCGTACCCACCACCGTACATTCCGCCGCCGTACCCACCACCGTACATTCCACCACCGTACCCGCCGTACCCACCATACCCGCCGTATCCACCGCCGTATCCACCGTAACCAGATCCGTAGCGACTACCGTACATGCCGCTTCCATACAAAGAAGAACCGTACCCGCCTCCGTAGGAAGACATGCCTCCGTACCCGGACCCGTATCCGCCGTACCCGCCTCCGTATCCACCTCCGTATCCACTTCCATACCCATCCCCATATCCTCCATACGACATCCCACCGCTTCCGTACGAGGTAGACGGCTCCATCCCGACCGCATCCACCGTCGTTCCGGCGCCGAAACCTGGATTTTCCCCCGTCATCGGTCGACCGCGAGGCGGTCTCGTCTCGCCAGTCGGGTTCGATTCCGTCGCCACGTTCGCTGTTTTAATATAATATAAATAATAATAAGAGATGAAACGTGTAAGTGCGAAAACGACAAAAACATGTCGACCAACGATGTGAATTTCATCATCACTCATCGTCGTCGCAAAGAAGAGAGAAAACGGAAGAAAAACGCAGAGAGAGAGAGAGAGAGAAAAAGGGCGATTTGATTTCTTTCTCTCGAGAAAGTCAAAACACGACAACTCTCGATTTTTCTCACCTGAAGGCATCTCGCCTGCCCCGGGCACGTCCCACGGTTTTATCGCGTCCCCGGGAGCTAACGGCGTGTCTTTACTCGTCGCCGGTGCCACTCCTCTCGCCGTCGCCGCCGCCGTCGTCGTCGTTTCCCACGGTTTCGGAGGCGGAGGCGTCGACATGTTTCTTTCTTTTCCTTTCAAAATTCTCCCGAAAAATGTAGGGGGGGACAGATACACACGAAACAAAAGAGAGAGAGAAAGAAAGAAAGAGAGAAAGAAACAAGGCGCGGGCGATAAAGATAAAACGCTCTGTCGTCGTTACGCCAAAACCTTTCTCTCTCTCTCTCCTTTTCCTCTTCCCTCGTCTTCTTCTTCTTCTTCTCTCTTTTTCGCCGAAGCCACTTGCTTTCAGAATTGGAGACTCAGAGAGAGAGAGAGAGGTGTTGTGATTTGAGAGAACTAACTAAACCCTAAACCCTAAACCCTACACAAAAAAAAATTCGAGTCAAAAAACGAACACGTTTCGTCGAAATTGCAAAAACAAAACACAAAAGAGATGCCCAACCACCACCACCGCTCGCGTTGGTGCGGCGGGACCCCAACTTCCTCCTCTTCGACGAGCGCGAGTCTGCTCCTCGCCGCTCTGCGCGCGCGAGAAACCGGTGGCGACATTTCCGCGTTCTGCTTTGTTTCTTCTTCTCATCATCATTGCGACGACGACGACGAGAAGAACCGAAGAGGGAGACGACGACGAAGCGCAGGGAAAAAGAAGAAGAATTTGGAAAATGAAACGCGCGTCGACGACGACGATGATAACGACGACGAGTTACCGCGACGAGACAAAACGGAAGAAACGGAGGGAGAAAACGACGAAGAAAATGATCATCGCGAAAGAGAAGACGCGAAGTGCTGCTGCGCGCCGCCTCTGTCGCCGACGACGACGCTGCACAATTACGTCGAGCAAGACTCTCTGAAACGATTCACGGCGTCGTATTGCCCTTTGGTGCCGAACCCGCGGAGCACGATCGCGAACGCGTACAGCAGCGACGGGAAAAGAGTCGCCTCCACGCACGGGGATCACACGGTGAAAATAATCGACGTTGCGACTGGGCTGTGCGTGAAAGTGTTAGCCGGACACAGACGGACGCCGTGGGTCGTGAGGTTTCATCCGTCGGACCCGAATATTTTAGCGAGCGGGTCGTTAGATAACACCGTGCGGGTGTGGGATATTAGCGAAGATAAGGACGGGGTTCAGAGTGAGGGTGGGAAGTGCATCGCGGTGAGAGATTTCAACAAACCGATCGCATCGATTGCGTTCTCGTTGGACGGTGGCTGCGTATTAGTCGCCAGCGGGCATCGGTTGACGTATTGGAGGTATCCGGATTATCAGTCGCAACTGCAACAACAACAACAACAACAACAACAACAACAACAGATGATGGTTGATGAAGTTAATAACCAAAGTGGAACGACAAACGAAAGCACGCAACAACAACCAATGGAAGAGAGCAAAGAGACGGTGAATATATTGTTAAAAACCAAACGGAGTTTGCGATGCGCCTTGTTTCGCCCGAGAGGGTTGCCTTTGATTTTGACCGCGGAGGTGAACGACATAGGCTTGGAGCACACCCCGGGTAGTAGCATGGGAGCAGCAAACCTCGCGGTTACTGGTTTGAGTTATACCGGCCCGAGTCCGTTCGTGGCGGTGCAAATGCCGAGAGATTTACAGAGTGGAGTGTATGTAGCGAGAGGTTTTCGAGGGAACTTCAATAGCGTCCATAATCAACAGCGACAAAGAAACGCAGCGGAGCAAGCAGCGACAAAGAAGAAAAAACAGCAAGAAGAAGCGAATAACAGAAACAAAAGCGAGGAGAACAACAGCGAGAACCAACTTCTAGATAACATCAATAACGAGGATGGGACGCAAAATGTGGTATCGTCGGCGCCCACGACGCGGACGAGTAGAACGATGACCGATTTCGATCGCGCGGCTTCGCGAAGACGCGCATCCATAGATCTCGAACGCACGACCGGTATCGCACCGAGAGGTCGTTTGGTTGCCCCTATGGACGTAGATACGACTGCAGAAGTTGCCGCAGCAGTGGGCGGGTACATCAGAAGAACGCAAAGGAATAACCAAAGACAGAATGTTGGTAACATGGATGGGAGAGAAGGACTGGCACCATCACCGGCTGATGTTGATATTAACGACGGAGACATAGGAATCGTTGAAGACCCGCTCGATAGGTACGACGCCACCGCAGCTGAACAACGCCTCGCTGCGATTCGGAACACCATCGGTGGTCTTCGCGTCGTCGATATCCACGGCCGAGACGCCGCCTACGACGCCGGCGCTTCGCGCTTTGCCCTGCAAGTTGCCGAAGAAACCAGCTCCAGGCCTGGACAAGAACAACCATGTACGGTGCAAATCAAGCTGTGGAGATACAACCCTGCTAACGTGAACGTCGCCTTGGAAAACGCGTGCTTAACCTTAAGACAGGCCGTTCTCTGCTCCGAAATGGGGGCGCACTTCTCTCCGTGTGGGAACTTTCTCGCCGCGTGCGTTATATGTCAACACCACGCGGTTGGAGAATATCTCTACGAGCTTCGCGTCTATTCGTTACAAAAACGTAACTTTGGCGAAGTTCTTTCCGCGCGCCGCATTCGTGCGGCACATTGTCTCACCTCAGTGCAGTTCTCGCCAACCTCCGAACACGTCCTCGTGGCGTACGGCCGCAAGCACTCCTCGTTGATACTCCTCGTCGCCGATGGCGGCAATTACCAACCGGTTCACACCATCCTCGAGGTCTATCGCGTTGCTGATATGGGCCTCGTTCGAGTTATCCCTTCTGCTGAAGACGAAGTTAACGCCGCCACTTTCCATCCGCACCCGGGTGGCGGTTTAGTTTATGGCACGAAAGAAGGTCGTTTGCGTCTCTTACGTTTCGAAGGCGGTCGCGACAAGCGCCATCGGAAGAACAAGAACCGAAACGGACGACCAAACAGCCCAAGATCAACGCCTTCTCTAGAGGACGAACTCATGGTTCGAAGACGGAGCGCGAACGAAGAGATCAACTCGGACGACGACGAGGATTACGACAACGACGACGACGACGTCATCGACGACGACGCCGTCGACGCCGAAAATCCTTAACGCCGCTCTTTCTCTCTCTCTCGTTATATTTATTCGACGTCTACGCGTAGTAGTTTTTAAAATTTTTGTAACAGTAAAAATAGGAGACGCGCGGGGAGAGAGGGAAGAAAGTCTGTCGCTGAAACGATCGCGACTCGGAGGACGAAGACGACGATTATGATGTCGTCGAAAATCGACGACAACTCCTCGGACTTTCTCTCTCTTCTTTTGTAATTTTTTCTCTTCATATTAAAAACAACCTCGAAATCACAAAAAAAAATACGCGTCACTCTCAAAATCGTTCGATCGCGCGCATGTCTTCGTTCACCTCTTCTCGCCAGTATCGTCATCCTCCCGGCACGTCTCCGTTTTTCTCGTCGTCCTCGTCGACGAAGAAAAGAACAACCGCTTCTCCGACGACAACGAACGGAGGTAAAACGGACGCCGTCGGCGGCGGCGCCGGAGGAGGAGGAGGAGGAGGAAGCGTTTCGATCATGTTTTTCTTCGTCTTGATGGCGCTTCCGGCGAGTTTCGTGCTCTTTTTGTGCGCTCGATACGCGTGCGAACGCGCGCACGCGAGACGAGAACGGAGAGAGAGAAGAGAGAGGGCGCGCGCGGCACTGCGCGCGCGTTTTGGCGTGGCATCGTCCTCCGATGGAAATAATAATAATAATACTAGTGTTGGTGGTGGTAGTAACGGTTTGCCGGCGAGCGCGAACGCCGGCGTCGTCGTGCGAGCGTCGACTATAGATCGATTAGCGGATGCGGTCATAGCTGGCGCCAATCATCACTCGGGGTACACCAGGCGATTGTATTCGAGCCGGCGTCGACGGGCGGAAGAGAGATCGATCGCTTCGTATCGAGCCGAGGCGGTTCGACGAGATCTCCGTCGCGCTTTTCGAACGGGTGATTTTTCCGGGTACGATGTTTCTTTGTTGCGCCGCGTTTTGATGCAAGATCAACTCCAAGAAAACGGCGACATCGAGAGCGAGTACGACGAGGAAACGACCAATTTTCGAATCGCTGCGGAGAACGACGCTTTCTTCGTCGCCGAGGAACCCGGCCCGGCTTCTTTGAAAACGCTCCAAAGCCTCCCCAGGTGTAAAATCAACGACAGAAAATGGCAGCGTTTCCTCGCCGGACGCGCGCGCGACGCGATTGAAAACTTACAAACCTGCGCTTTGTGTTTGGAAGACTTCCCACAACAAAACCACGCGGTGATCGTCCTAGAGTGCGAACACGTCTTTTGCGAATCCTGCGTCGTCCAATGGTTTCGATTGCGCGCGAGCTGTCCAACCTGTCGAAGAGTCGTGTTCGCGTACTCGAAGAAAGACAGAGAGAGCGTATTTTCTTTACCACCACCACCACCAGCAGTCGTCGTCGTCGTCGAAAAGACAGAAGAACGAGAGCAAGAACAACACCAAGAAGAAGAAAAAGAGGACGTCGGTGAGAAAGCAGCCGCGCATTCGCCGCCGGCGTGAAGGAGTAGAAAATTTTCTCCCTTGAATATTTTTTTGAATGTGACTCGTGAACTTTTCTTCAAAAATTTTCTTAACCAGCAAGCACTCTTCAAAAACAGACAAAGACGCTCGCGCTTGCGACACGGCACGAGCGAAACGCTTTATTTCTCTCTCTCTCTCTCTCTGGTGAGAAAGAAGGAAAGAACACCAGCGGGCTCTTTCTCTCTCTCTCTCTCTCGTTTCCCTCTCTGCGTTCGAGCGCCTTTGCGCGATCTTCCTCTCTTCCCCCGGGAGATCCTCTTTTTTTTTCCGCACTTCCCCGGGGAGAGTGTGAGAGAGAAAAAGGCACAACTTTTTAAAAGTCCAAGGGCGTCGTTTGATGACGAATAAAACGCCGTCCACGTCCGGAACGGAGGACGACGAGGAGGAGAAGTTCGCGAAGAAGAACAACGAGATGGATAACGACGAGGCGATGATGCGCGCGTCGTCGTCGTCGTCGTCGTCGTCGTCGTCGTCGAGCGATGAGGACGATGAAGGAGAAACGCAATCGATTTCGACGCCAACGAGACTGCAGCAGAGACGCGTTTCCGGAGGAGGAGGAGAAAGAGGAGGACGAAAGCGAAGAGCGTCGATGGAAACGAACGAACTGTCCGGCGTGCCGACGATTAATTCGAAGAAGAAGAAAACGAAGAAAAGTAACGACGAGAAAACGAAACAAAACGAGGACGAAGCGAACGATGATACTCCGCACGCTGCGCACGCGAAGCGCGTCCGACGGGCGAAGAGATTGTGCTTCGAGTTGGCCGCCGCGAGCGCGACTTTGAAAGAATTGGACGCGAAGTATGCGACGAAGAGTAAAGATATCGTCAATGGTAGTGGTCCCAGTTCGTCGTCTTCTTCTTCTTTGAATACTAATGATAATAATAACGACAAAAACGACGACGAAGGTGGTGGTGGTGCTGGTGGTAACGAAGTCATCGCGCGATGGTTCGAGAAACACAAGGAAGCGCAAACGAAATGGAAAAAGTTGACGAAAGAGCTGGTGGACGTGGAGTCAGAATTGAAGAAAAGAGCGAACGAGGTCGACCTGTACAATAGTGGCAACATGCAAGTGTTGAAAGCCGAAGAGGCGGCATTGTTGAGGTACGTGCAATTTGCACTTTGCAGGGCGAAACCTATGTCGAGCATTGGGGAGTTGAGAGATAGCGAAGTGTGCAAAGTGTTGGAGAAGGTGGTGAAAACGCACGGCGTACGTTTCGTGCTTTCCTTATCGGCGGTATCAAAGCAGTTCCAAAGGTGCGTTCGGTCGCCACTGGTGTGGGAATCGAGTTTTGATCTTTCCACGGAGACTGGAATTTCCGATCGGAACTTGTTGGAGATTTTGAAAGAGGACGACGCGCTGAGTTTGTGCAAGAATATTCGATTAGACGGGTGTAGATTCTTGACCGAACGAAGCCTTATGAAGTTGTTTAGGCGCGCCGGAAACTCTATCGAGACGTTATCGATGGTGAACGTAGCAGGGGTAACAGATGAACTCCTGGCATACCTTGCGGATAAGTGTACGAACATCCACACGTTAGACGTGCGCGGTTGCAAAAATGTAGACGCTAGCGCCGCGTTGCAGCTTGCCTGGCCTAAACTCAGAAAGTTGCAGTTGAAAGGAAGCCGCCTCTTTCGAGGTCGCGTGCCGTGGACTGACTTTTACTTGCTCGTCATGAATTTGGAAGGATTACACGAAAGCGAGGATAACAAAATCGAAAAGATTGCTGGATTTCGATTACACGAAAAGAAAGAAGAAAACAACGGCGTGGTGTATCGACAAGACGACGAAACTGTGACTGAAGAACAACGAAAGATCGCGAGAGATGTAGAAGCCGAACACACGTTGTCGATTGACGTCGAGAGACTCATTTTAAGCACGCGAGATAAGATTAAAAAGTGGCGAAGCAACGATGTTGGAGGCGTCGCGGCGTGCGAACACGCGGCTGCCGTGCAGCATGGCAATACTCTGGCGGCAAACGTGCTCACGTTGATGCCAAGATGTGGTCACGTCTTGTGTGACCGGTGCGAGCTCGAATCCAGACGACACATGGTGACGCACACTCGAGCCAACGGGACGAAGTTTTACACGTACCCGTGCCCTGCATGTAACCTTACGATGCCTTCGCCGGGTGGATTCTCGATCCAATTGTTATTGAACGACTGAAAGAGAAGAAGGAAAAGAAGGAAGATAGGAGCGAAACTATTAGTTTTGATAAGTGCGCACAACAAAAAAGGGAAAAGAAACTGAGTTCGATGAGAGAATCGCGCGACGCGAAGTCATCATCGCTGAGGCAATAGGCACGTACGTAGGACTTCCCATCATCATTTGTACTTTTGTTATATTAATAAAGCTGTAAAGTTATACGATCAAGAAATAATGATAATAATGCGTGTAGTAAGTTATATTTTGTATTGAAACTTTCTTATGTGATGTATAAAAGAAGTTCTCGCCCGACTTTTACGCGCTCTTTTCTCTCTCTCTCTCTCTCTCAGAGAGACTTTGTCCGCGCGCTCGCGAAAAAGAAAAGGAAAATCCCTCCTTTTTTTTTTAGTAGCAGCACTCACAAAAAGATGTCAAATTTATTTGGCCAACGCGTTAATCGCGTTCAAATCCTCGTAAGCGCCTTGCAATCTCTTCACCGTGGACGTTTCCGCGGCGCGCATCCATGCTCTCGGATCGTAAAACTTCTTGTTCGGCTTGTCCGCGCCTTCCGGGTTACCGATTTGCGTTTGCAAGTACCCGTTGTTCTTCGCCTCGTAATCGCGAACGCCTTCCCACATGGACCATTGGGTGTCCGTGTCGATGTTCATCTTGATGACACCGTAGGAAATAGCCTCACGGATTTCAGCTCTAGACGAGCCAGACCCGCCGTGGAAGACAAAGTAGACCGGCTTTTCTTGGCCGGTGATGCCTTCCTTTTCGATGATGTACTTTTGCGCGTTGCCCAAAATTTGCGGCGTCAACTTGACGTTACCCGGCGCGTAAACACCGTGGACGTTACCGAACGCAGCGGCAATCGAGTAAAAGTCCGGCGCAATCGGTTGCAAAGCCTTGTACACGTCGTGAATCTCTTCCGGCTTGGAGTACAAATCCTCCGGCGCGACGTCGCTGTTGTCGACGCCGTCTTCCTCGCCGCCGGTGATACCAATCTCCATCTCCAAAAAGCAGTTGATCGCTTTCATTCTCTTCAAGTACTTTTGGCAAATTTCCAAGTTCTCCTCGATCGGTTCCTCGGACAAGTCCAACATGTGACTGGTAAACAACGGTTCGCCGTGTTCTTTGAAATACTTTTCGTTCGCTTCCAACAAGCCATCGAACCACCCCAACAAGTTCTTCGCGCAGTGATCGGTGTGCAAAATCACCGGAACGCCGTAGAGCTTCGCCAACTCGCGAACTCTCAACGCTTCCGAAACGCAACCAGTCACGGCCGCCTTTTGGTCTTCGTTGGACAAACCTTTACCGGCAAAGTTCAAGCCACCGCCGTGACTGAATTGGATAATCATCGGCGCGTTGGCAACCTTCGCCGCTTCCAAGCACGCGTTCGTCACCGAAGACATGGTGCAGTTCACCGCCGGAATGGCGTACCCGTGGTGTCTCGCGTGGTTCATCACGTCGATGAAGTCTTGGCCGGTAACGACGCCAGTTTTAAGCGTCGTCGGGACCGACACCGCAGCTTTGGTGACGACCGATCTCTTCGTCGTCGTGGACTTCTTGGAGATCGAGGAGGAAACTTTCGTTTGCGCGAACGCGGCTCTTTGCGCGAGAGCGGAAAAAGCAGACATCTTTATTACGTGAGATTGTGCGTGTGTTAACTCGGGTGCGTTAAAGCGTGTGCGTGTGTGTGTGTTCTTTGCGTTTGCAAAGCGCGTGCGGGTTGAGTATGAAGGGTGAGCGTCGGAATTGATTATCCCCTTTTTTTTTCCCCAGGAAACCACGAGAGTGAGATAAGGATTTCGGTGTTTCTAGCGGTCCAAAAACGCCTTCGAAAAAAGAGTACCACTTGTGCACTTACTGAGGTGGTAAAAAGGTACCCTCCTAAGACCTGAAAAAAGCACTTAAGAGAGTAAGGAAATTTGAACTTACACCCTAAATAATATCCCTTTGAGATGCAAAAAGTTTTGGTTTGAAGAGTGTTGCGCTCGACATTTTGTAGAGAAAAGGAGGAGAAGTCTCGCAAAGACACGCGCAGAGAGGAGAGAGAGAGAGAGAGAGAGAGAGTGAAAGCGCGCTTTTGTTTTTTTTTCTCTCTCTCTCTCTCTCTCTCTCTCTCTCTCTCTCTCTCTCTCTCTCTCTCTCTTTCTTCGCGTCGCGCAGAGAAGAAGGAAAAAGGAAAAGAGGTGCACTGATTTTGTTTCCCCGTCGTTTTTCCTTCGCGCCGCGCTCGCGCGTTCTTCTCTCCACACCTCTCTCTCCAAAAACATGATGGAACGTGAAGAACACGAGCGGGGGAAAACGCCGTTTGAAATTCTCGGACTGAGCGAATCGTCCGAGGCGAGAGAAGTGCACGAGGCGTTTAAGCGATTGGCGAAAGATTTACACCCGGACGTGATGACATCGAAAAGATGTTCGTCATCGTCGCAAGCTTCTTCTTCTTCCTCTTTGCAAAAATCGACGACGAGGAACTTTCAAGCCATCTCGCACGCCAGAGACGAGTGCTTAGCGATAATTGCAGATAGAAACATGTATAATAATTATAGCAGCAACGGCGAGTTTGGTCATCATCATCATCATCATCATCACAGGATGGCGCGAAGCGGTGGCGCGGCTGCGTTGCGGTACGCGAGAGCCCCTTCGCACGTGAGCGCCACTTCGTTCGGGTTGGTGTTGGCGTTTCCGTTCGTGTTTGGGCTATCGTTTTTAGGGTCTGTTATGAACGCGTCGGACGCGGACGGAAGAAGCGCGGGGAATTCAACGAAGTACGTGGAAGAGATTGGACGACCGAACGGCGTGTTACACCCTCCGGAGAATGCGTGGTTACGAGATGAAGTGAGAAGTCAGACGGTGAGTTCTCCGACGTTTCAAAAGCTCGTAGGTTTGTTTGGGTTTGCGAAAAGTACTAGCACTAGTGATAGCGATAGGAAATAGAAGGCAACGTTTATATGCGTTTTGTAGTAAAAAGCTTTTTTGTATGATATTATATAAGCGTAGTATATTATTTTCTATCGATCAAATCGTCCTCGCTCGCGTCGTACGATTCCTCGTCCTTCTTCTTCAACCAACTATACGGAATACCCATGAACTTCTTCGTTCTGATGTCCACTACCTCGTCCAAGTTCTCCTTCCCGTGCTGCGCCAACATCTCTTGCCTTTTCTCCAACGCGCGTCTCTTGGCAAAACCCACTCTCTCCTCCCACGCCGCCGTGACTTGCGCCTTATCCATCGATCCTCTCGCGCCTTGACTCCTCCCTTCTTCCACGTGCTTCGCTCTCGCTTCGTCCAACATCTTCTCCGTTCTCACGAACGTCCTCACAAAAAACTTATGCAATTTCGTCGCCGGATTCTCGATGTGCCTCTGCAAACCCCGGACGTTTCGAATCGGTAAAAACTCCGACAAGCCGTTGCACCACGTCAACGTGTGCTCGTCGATGATGTCGTTCACCCAGCACTTGCGCATGCACTCCAGGTTACACGGACCTCGCGCCCACCCGGTGCGGTCTCGGTAAAAGAACACGTTATCGACCAAAGCTGTGTCATAAAGAATTTCGTTTTCGTGAAAGAAAGAGAGAGTAAAAATGTCAGTCTCGCGCGAAAAGAAGAGCCAAAAGAGAGAGAGAGAGAGAAGAGAGAGAGAAAAGGTCTTGAATCCAATTTTCCAATCGCGACCGAAGAAGACGATAAAAAGATACGCATGAGTGTGCACATAAAAACGCACAGTCGTACGCGAACATCTCGTTCGTCTGAATGATCTCTTTATCGTCGAAGGTATCCTCCATGTTTTTGTGTAAGTCTTCGCGGCCCATGATTGATGATGTTTCTCTAAAAGTAGTAAAAGCGCCGTCTAAATTTGCGTGTCAACTCTCGATCCTAAAAATGCAGTCTTTCGTAAAACTCTTTTCGATTGAACTCGCGCGGAACACACACCCACTGCTACTAAAAACCCTCGTCGTCGTGTTTGTACTGCGCGCGACGAGAGAGAGAGAGAAGTTTCTTCGATGCGACTTGCAACGGCGAGAGAGGAGAGCGATTCTTTTTTTTTCTGGGGGCGTTTTATCCCTAAAAAACCTCCACTCGCGATGGATTGATTTTTGAGATTTTTGGGTGAAAATGTGACTTGTGGTGTACTGACGAAGAAGTTTTTTGCGTTTTGCTTTGCGTTTAAAAGAAGCGCGCATTAATCGCCATTCGTTATTAAATCGCATTTTCTGCGCTGCTACCGCTCTCTTCTGCTTCTTCTTCTCCTCCTCCTCCTCTCGGCTCTTTGAAATCGAGAGGCTCGTAATCCGAATCGTCCTCCGTCGCTTCGTTTTTACTACCGCTACTACTGAATCTAAAGTTTGGGATTTTTACGTCCCATAAGGACGCCAAGGCGTTTAAGAGGATCTGCGCGGCGGCGTCGTAGGCGGTTTCGTCCACGTGGACGCCGTCCACGGAACATCTGGAGCCGCACTTTTCGGTTAAAGCGCCAAAGTCGATGGCTAAAGTTTGCGACGCGTCGTCGGAGAATTCTTTTTCAGTCGCTTCGCGGTACAAGGCCCAACTGTCCTTGGTTAAGTGCGTTTGTTTTTTAACCGAGTTCATCAAGTGCGACGGGCCTGGTTTACTCACCGTCAGCCAAAAAGGCACCGTGGTTTTAAAATCTATGTCGTCTAACAACGCTTTGACTTCGGCGACTTGCCGTTGAAAATCGTTGGGATCGGCTTCGTGGAGCATGTGCCATAATCCAACGCCGGCGACGAGAAAATCCGGGGAGGCGAATTTCGAGTCTTTGGTAGATTCGCCGTCCGAGTCTAAGAGTAAGCGCTCTTTGACGACTTCGACGACGTCTTTGGCTTCAGGCGCCCAGACGAAGTGCGCGACGCCGCCGCCTTGAATCGCAAACGTCCAGTTGCGATGTTTAAGTGGATCCGTTTTCGCGTGTTTATCGCCGGGAATTTCGCCTACTACCTCAGCTTCGATATTTTGCTCCTCCGCTTCCTCTACCGCTGCCTTTCCGTTCGTCTTTCGAGCGCTTTTCGCGTACAAACGATACTTTCGATTGAAAGCTGAACTTTTCAGTTTCGGCCGTTTTGGCGGATGCAAGTGCGCCTCGTGCGCGTCGCCGACAGCCGCGATCCGCAAAAACGCCGCGTACACGTGTCGAACTTGACTATCTCCAACGAAAAGCGCGTCTCTCCCTCGCATCATTCGCTGAATCGCGAAATCGTTCAACGCGTTTTCATCCTCTATTTCTTCTCCTTCTTCACCGGCGGCGGCTTCAACCGCCGTCTCCGCATCCGGTGTCGCCGTCACGTCCGTATCGATCACCAAACTATTAGCGCCGCTCGCTTCGCCGCCGCCGCCACTCTTCTCTAAAGCTTCCGCCGCTGGCGTCGTCGCAGAGGCAAACCTAAAAAACTGACACGCGTCCATCAGACCTTCGTCCGGGACCCACGCTTTCGCTTTCGCGTACTCTCTGTTTCGGTCATAAAGCAAGCGCGCGAGAGAAAGAGAACATCCGTCAGAGCCATCCGAGCCAAAGGACGAAACGCGGAGAGAGAACAGAAGCGGAAAATCAAAACACGAAAGCGAGAGACAAAGAGAGAGAGAGAGAAAAGCAGAGACAAAAAAGGCTACCACCACCACTCACCGTCCTCGGTTCCATCCAAACAACGACGGAAGAAACATCATCGATCCCTTCTCGCGCCGCCGCGTATTCTTCTTCTTCGCTCTCTCCTTCTCCGTACAAACCGAACTGTGTGCAAAATCCATCTCCATCTCCGCGTATTCGCACGCCTTCTCGCCAAAATACCAATCGCCAACGTTCGCGACTTTCGCGCAGTACGTTTTCTTCCTCTCCGGGTCGTCCGTGGGGACGTTTTTTAACAGATTCGCCGGGTGCGCCGGGTTGTTTTCGTCCAGGACGGTCGAGAGAAACGCATCCTCGTTTCCCGAGAAGGAGAAGTCGTCTTCGTCGATGCCGGCATTCGTTTTCGCCGCGAGCGAGAGACACAGGACGATCGCGAATAACGTGAAGAGAAACGCGACGAGTTTGTGCGATTCCGAGGAAGAGGAATAGGAGGAGGAAGAGGAGGTGCGAGAAGGAGGAAGAGGAGGCATTCTTCTTCTTTGTATTGTTTTCTATCTTTTGCGCTTCAAGATTTGGGGAAAAAGTGTTAAATTTTTCTCTTCATAAGATACGAATTACTAGAAACACGCGCAACAACGATACGCGCGAACGCTGCTCGAAATGAGCAACAAAGAGCTCGCGCTGGCGCGCAGGTGCGTCTACTCTCTCTCTTTTCTCTCGCGTTGTTGGTTTTTGTTTCTTTCCTTCTTCTCGCTCGCGCGTGTTTACGCTGACCTTTTCTCTCTCAACTGTATTTTCCCCAACACACGACAAACACTTTTATTAGAGTTTTCCGCGAGTTTCTCTGGCTCTCCAAGCGATGTTCGCGGTCGATTTCGGAACACAGAGCGAAGACGGAAGAGGTGAAACGAACGATTCGAACGTCGTTAGTAGCGGCGACGGAAAAAAACGAGAAGAAGAAGGTGAACGACGACGACGACGCGTTCATAATCACAGAAAGAGCGGAAGATGAGATCGTGAAATTCCTCCTCGGGAAAGTTGGTTTCCTGAAGATGAACGCGAGCGGTTCCGTCTCCAGAGAACTCCGCGCGAGAGAAGAACGAAAATCGGGAAGAAAAGAGACCGTTCTGTCGACGACGTTCGTTTTACGAGGCGGGGAGTTAGTTCCCACGAGCGAAGAAGGCGTGGACGTGGAATCGAAAGGGTCGCGCGTGAACGACGGGAAGCTCTCGAACGAGGAGGCGTGGACGTACCACAATCGGTTGATGAAAAGGCAGTACTACGGGAAGACGCCGCCGAAAATGCCCGAGCCGTTTTAGATTTAGATTAGTAGAGAGATTAGAGTTTACATAGCGAGAGGTTTTAGATGTGTAATAGTAACGTGAAATCGAAACATGTCGCGACGCGCGCGCTCGAACACATTTCAAACTCACACCAAAGAGTGTTCGTCCAATTTCCTTCAAATCCAAAACGCACTTTGCGCGAGAGAGAGAACACGCGACGCGAGAAGAAAAGAATGCCAAAATCAAAAAAGGCCCTCCTCAAGCCGCAGCACCCGCCGTTCCTGATCAGAGTCCTCCTCTTGCTCGCCGCCATGGGCGTGAACATAAATCGCCCACCGCCGATGAAGAAACTCGTCGCGGGCGCGTCGGCGTTTTCGCTTCTCGTGTTCTTCTTTTTGTTCCGACCGAACGTGTTGAATATCATCACTCCGTTGACGAAATCGAGCGAACGACCGGATCGATCGACCGTTCGGTGCGCGAGGACGTTTCCGGCGGTCGCGAGTCACCAGTTGCTCACCGGGGACCCGATGGTGAAATCCGGCGGGTTGGAAGCGATGGATTATTTGAGAGATGGATTCGGGGTGACAAACTTTGACATCGGTACGCCGCGCGCGGACGCGTACATGCGTTTCGTCGTTTTGTTTTTTGTCTTCTTTATCTTTATGTTCTTCTTCTTCTCAGATATCGTTTGGTTTGGGTTTTCCTCTTTTCTTTTCTGAGACGAGCGTTTTACGAGACGTGGCTGACGGTGTTGTTCTCTTTACATTTTGTTGCGCGCGCGAACTATCGCGGGCGACGGTTTCGATGCGTAACAACAACAACGACAACAACAACAACAGACGCGGTTCAGTTGAAAGACGGCACGCTGTTAGCGGCGCATCCGCAGAGACTGCACGATAGGATTCAAAAAGACGCGAAAGAGGTGACTTTGAAAGAGGCGAGAGCGTTAGGGGCGGACGAGCGGTCGTTTGTTTTGTTGGAAGATTTGATCGAACACTTCGCGACATCGACGGTGAGAAGTAAGAAGAAGAGCTCTGGATCGCCGGTGGGATGGAAAGGCGTGTCCAGGAAGACGACGTGGTTGTCGCAAGAGTTCGGGAAAAATGTAGGTGGTATGAGTAGCAGCAGTAGTAAGCGACTCATCGGCATCGACGGGATGTTCTTCGGCGTGGATTTGAAAGGCGAAGCGTTGAATGTAGAGAATGTGGTGTTGGTGAACGAATACGCGAAGAAGGCAAACGTCGTAGACGCCGTCAGTTATTACGTCACCGATCCGGAAAGCGAGGCGAGTAAAAACATACAAAAAGCACTGGAGAGTTCGTTTCCAAAGAGCGAAGATAGAATTAAAACGACATGGGCTTTGAGAGATGTGGACAGCTCTCACTGGGACACGGAGAAGTTAGCGAAAGAGAATCTGGAGAGGATGAAAATCCACGGTTTGTTGCCGAGCGCGAAATTCGACGAGAAGTGGTATTCGAAAGCAGTGAAAGAGAGCAACGCATGGGTGGAAAGTTGGGTGGCGGACGATTTAGAGACGGCTTTGGCGTTGCGGAAGAAAGGTGCGCACGCCATGATTAGCAACGTCCCCGAGAGTCTGATCGAAGGAATCAAGCAATTTTGCATGCTTGGTGAGAACTACGATCTAGCGATTGAGGCGCTTGCGAAAATGCGCGTGTAACGGGTTGATTATTTTAGTGTATATCATGCAAAAGTGTAGCTTTTTTGAAAAACTTTCCTCTTTTATGTTTTATCGTTGTTTCTCCTTCAAAGTCAAAGCGGTGAAGGCCAACGCGACGTTGAATAAAAACACCGCAAACTGTCCCTTTGCGGCATCCATAGCTTGACCTTTCGTTTTCAATCCAAATTCCTCTAAAACATCTTCCCCGCGCTCAGGTCCGATGGACTCTAACTTGTTCGTCGCCCATTTTGTGGCGTCGTATACGATCGAATGCGATTTTTCGCGCTTCTTCTTTTCCGCCCGCAGACGAAGTTGTTTGGACGAATCCGTTTCGACGTCGTTCTTATCGAAGATCAAATTTTCGAATTCAGACGCTAAGACGCCTTCAAAGGACCACTTCACGACGGATAAATTGCTTAACGGCTTCAATGCTTGTGGTACTTCCCCGAAAGCGCCGGTCGCGTCTCCGAGCATTATTGACAGAACCATACAACACGGCCCAATGGCTAACGCGGTTTCCGAGGTTGGCGCGATTGCAGAAACAGCCAAACCCAACGCCGCTGAACTCGCCGCGTGTAGAGCTAACGCAGAAACGAACTTTTGTCTACCGGCGGGATTCAAACCGACCATCGGCGAAACAATCATACCAAACGCGACTGGGAAGAGCATATCGATTGGCGTTTCGACAAATAATTTTGCAAAAAAATACGCGCCCGGGTGGTATCCGCCAACGTTTCTTTGCATTTCCCGTCGAACGACGAGCCGTTCGCGAGGAAAATTGTTCAATGTTCGGCACAACGCCAACATGCCGTTGTTTATGCAACTTTGCATCAAAACGCTCACTCGGCGTTTCACAGTCGACGGGTGCTTAGAAATGCGAAAGTTGCACGACCCAAACGCGGTCGCTAATCCAACCGAGGCCACGAGTCTCACGCCGTTTACCCACATCTCGCGGCGCGTTTGTTTCCAGCTTCGACCGACGAGCAGTTGAAATTGTTTGAATGGCGATGGTGGCGTCGAACCGAACGATGCCAAATTTCGACCTCCGTTCGCGTCGTAGATTTCAAACTCAGTCGTCGTCGTATTCGCAGACGTCTCAGAGGCACTTTTGGTGACTTTGGAACGTATGGTCGTCGAGACCTGTCTCACGAACTGTTTCAAATGCCCGCCCGCACCTTTCATCGGCCCGGCGGTACTGCTTTGATTCTTACTATCACGATCGCTATTGTTATTGCTCTTCTTCTTGTTCTGATTGTTGCTATTATTGTCGTCGTTCGTCTTCCTCTTTTCCGGGTGCACATCTTCCACGCTTCCGGATCGCGAAAGAATCTTCTTTCTGGTTTTCTCAAATTCACTCAAATTTTCATGGTCGTCGTCGTCGCTCTGTTCATTTCTTTTAATTGGTGTCGTCGAAGCTGTTTTGTATCCGTCGTCTTCGCGTTCGTCGTCATCTTTTTCTTCGCTGAATCTACTTTTTTCTTCCATCATTCCTACGCCGTTACCTGTCGTGGCGTGTTGCTTACTCCCGTACGTCTCCAACGGTTTCGCAAACGTTTTTTCAAAATCACGAAACGATAAAGGCGCACCGTTCTCCTGTGTGATGGTCGTTTCAGCTCTCGTCAACGTGTGGTCGTGCATCATGTTGTGAAAATCTTGATACGTCATCAGTGTCCTTTGTTTCTGATTTCGATTTGGGTCAAACATGTTCCTCTCTAGCGCTTTCGATTCCTCGTACTCCACCTGTATCGCTTGCCTATCGACAAACGGTTTCTGTCTTCGCCACGTTCTGCATATATCGTCCACTCTTTCTTTGGAATTCTCTCTCGCTTCTACCCCGCAATCGTTCACGATGGACACTAAATCGATTAAAAACTCCGCCGGGTTATAATTCGCGGGACACTCGTACCCGATGCTCGTAAAATACGGTATGCATTTCGACACCGGCCCGTGATACGCGACTCTTCCTCCATTCGCCAACAACATGACGTCGTGCGCTCGCGACCAACTCGCCGATCGTGGTTGATGCAAGGAACAGACGACAACCGCGCGCTGTTCAACCGCGAGACCGGCTAATTGAGATACAACGCGATCGGCAGAAAACGCATCCAAACCCGACGTCGGCTCGTCGCAGACGACCAGGTGGTGTTGTCCGCGCCGCTTCCCGTCCGCGTAACTCTTCTCTCCGTCGCTACTATGACTACCAAAACTAAACGCCGTCTCGCACGCGATGCTCAATCGTCTCTTCTCGCCTCCCGATATCCCTCTCACTTCCTTCCCTCCGGAATCCCCGCCGACTAACGTATCCGCGCAACTCAACAACCCGTACCGAGACATCACGTTCTCCACGATCCGCTCGCACTCCTTCGCGCTCGCGTTCGCGTCCCGCAATCGACAATCCAACGTCAGCGTCTCTCTCACCGTCAAGTTACTAAAAAACTTCGGATCTTGCTCCACGTACGAAATGTTGTGGTATTTGCTGTTGGATTTTGAGACGAGCGCGCCGTTCAAGAGCACGTCCCCCGCGTACGTCGCCCCGCGGTTCTCCGATTCGTTCCTCAACAATCGACCACTCAGGGCGTTCAAAAACGTCGTTTTTCCCGAGCCGCTCGGGCCGAGCACGCACAGCAAGCGTCCGCATCGCGCCGAACCGCTCGTTTGGTCTAAAATTGTTTTCGTCGTCGTCGTTTCAGAGTCGTTTTTGCTCTTCTTTTTAGCGTTCTTATTCTTCTTCGTCGTCGTCGACGACGACGACGACGCGTCGGTTCGTTTTTCCTCCTCGACGGTTACCGACGACGACGCAGACGACGACGACGACGACGCGTTGTGGCTTTTCGTCGTCACCGTAACCCGCAAGTCCCACCACTCGAGCGCGTTTCGCTGACGATCCGAAGACGACTGTGTCGTCGTCGACGACGACGACGACGAAGAGTGCATCTTTTGCTTCTCCTCTCACTGAGAAGAGTTTTGCGCGCGTTTCTTCCAATTTTGTGCCGCGAAAATGTACCGTGACGTGTTGGAAAAAAGAGAGAAAAGAAAAGCGCGGATGTTCTCGCGTCTTTCTAGAGCAGTAGTGGTGACTATTTATATTCAACGCAAAGCAGAGATGCGATACTATATTGGTACACGAATCGTTGTTCGTTATTCGCTCGAGCTGGAGTACTGCGCGAGCAAAGCGCTGGGAGGATTGGCTTTTGCCGCGGCGGCGGCGACGACCGTTTTCTTCTTCACCAACGCCACGGACGGTTTCTTCTTCCTCTCGTCGCCGCCGCCGATGTCTTCGATGATTTTACGCCGTCGAAGTCGCGCTTCTTCCGCGTCTCTGGCTTCTTTTTCTTCCTCGTCTTCGCTGTAAATGTCTTCTAGTTTTTGTTCTTTTTTGTTATCTTCTTCTTCTTCTTCTTCGGCGGCGCTTTTATTCGTCGTCGACGTAGTAGTAGCTCTCGCGTTTTCTCCGTCTCGCTCGCTTCCTCGGCGGTGTTGCTTTTTTTCCTCCTCTCTCATTTTACTCTCTCGCACCGCCATTTCGTACATTTTCTTCGCGTGAATTTCCTCTTCCAGCGCTCTCTGCTCTCGCTCTCGCTCCCCCATCTTCGCCACGTTCGCGACGACGCCTTCAAAATCCATCCGCGCGTGCCTCGCGCTCAACGATTTCATCTCGTCTAACGCCGCGTTCAAATCCATCTCCCTCTTCGACGCTTTCGTCTTGTTTTCCAGCTTTTTCATCTCGTCGCCTTCCTCAGCCTCTCTCCTCTCCCGCTCTTTCAACTCGTTCGCGGTTTCTTCTCCTTTCCACGGCTCGTAGTTTCGAGACGCGCCGGATTCGACTGTTTGTTTTTATTGAAACAGAGGCGCGCGCGTAAAATTAAAAGGTTAGCGTTTTTGACGAGAATAATAACGGAACGCGCGATAACACATCGCAGATAGAAAAAAAGCGCGCGCATGGTAGAAGCAGCAAACGAAGAGAGAAAGAAAGAACGAACGAGAGGAAAAAGAGACGACAGAGACGAGAGGGTGCTCTCTCGATGTCCATGCGAAGAAGAAGACGAAGAAGTGCCTAATCCTTTCTCGCCAACAAACTCAATCTCACTCTCTCTTACCTACGTAATCGCTATTCTCCGGATCTGTTTTCATCGCAATCTCCCCGGAACATCTCGGACATCGAAAATAAAACCTGAATATCCGTAAACCTAAATACGTCTCTCCTTTCGCGTCCTCTTTCCTGCTGTTGAACTTTGTCCCTTTGCTGATGAAGTTGCCGCAGGTTTGACAGCAGATGGACATCGGAAGCATCATTCTGACTTTGATTTGCCCGTCGGCGGGACGTTTGCCCCTCGGGACTTTCGACGGGTCAAAGTCGGGAGGGATGTACTTGTTGAGGACTTTACGCTCGCCCATTATTGTTTTTTGACACGATTGAGACGACGATACGATGCGTTTTTTTTATGTTATATGTCTTGTTATGATGGCCGTTTGTGTTAGTGTTATGGGGAAATAAGACACGAATGAGAGAAAAATACGGAAGACTTGGAAGAAAAAATACGCGCGCGAAAGCGTCGCATTGACTTCTAAAGCAAAGTAGTTCGCGTTCCTGTGGTGCATTACACGGCAGCGATCTCGCTCAACTCTACGGCTGTCCCGCTGGTGCGGCTCGTTCTTTCCCCCGGTCTTCCTTCCCTTTCTTTCCTCTCGGCTTCTCGTTCGGTTTCTGTGCTCGCGTCTAAATGTTGTCCTTTTGTCTCTCGCTCTAATCGAGAGACGACGAAGGCGGACACTATGGCTATGAAGCCGAACAGGAACAGGACAAATTCTTCGGCGCCGTTACGAACGGCGGATACGGCGAAGAGCGGGACAATCATGCCCGCGATTCGGCTGAAGGTGTTGGAAATGCCGACGCCGGTGCCTCGGATTTGCGTCGGGTACACTTCGGAGCAGTAGGCGAAAATGACGGTGAAGACAGCCATGGAGGAAGAACGCGCGATGGCTAAGAATGCGGTGATGACGTCGCGTTTTGTGGATTGCATGACCGGTATGAAACAGATGGCGGCGACGACAAAGCCTAAAATCATGGATTTTTTACGTCCGAGCGTATCGATGCACACCATTGCCGAAACCATACCGGGGAGTTCCGAGAAGGCGGATAACGTGATGTCCCGGTAATCCGCGTTGGTGAGATCGGGAGAGTTGTGCGCGAGACAAACGACCGTAGACGGGTCCAAGTTTTTTCGCGATCCCTCGCTGTCGTCGTCCATCAGTTTCAACGTCGTCGTCAGCAAAACCAGACCGTAATACAGGAAGGCCACGGAGAAGAAGAGGAACCACAAACTCGTGGTCGTCTTTCTAAATTTTGGAACTAATAAGCGTTGCATTTTTACCGGCGTCCGATTCCACACGTATCCTTTCATAGACGAAAAGAACGAGAGAGAATACTCGTCGTCCGTGTACATGTTACCTTGTAAACTCGTCATTTCCCTCGGAGGAGGAGGAGGAGTATTCGTCTGAGGAGAAGACGCCCCCGCCACACTCGGTCTCTCTTCATCCATAGACAACCGTCTATCCAGCCACTCTTCTCTTTTCGCTTTATCCCTCTCTTGTACCTTCAACACGCCAACCGGTAAAGGTTTCTTATTCAACTTGGCTATAAATCGCAACGTCCTCTCCGCCTCTTCCATCCTCCCTTTACTCGCTAAATACATCGGTGAATCTGGCATCCACACCAACAAGACGCCCAACAAGATCAACGGCGATACCGTGGCTCCTAACAGAGCCCTCCACGAACTCTTCGGCAAAATCGCCCACGCCAACAGCGCCGAAACCATGCTCCCAAACGACCAAAAAAACTCCAACGACGACAAATACACGCCTCTATTCTTGCTCGGTAAAAACTCCGCGCACAAGTTATACGCAACCGGAACGCCTCCTAGCCCAAATCCAACGACCATTCGCGCGAAACACAACCCACTAAACGTCGGCGCGAGCGCCGACCCCACTCCAGCCAACAGCGTCAACCCCGTCGAACACCTGAGAGAAAACAATCGTCCTTTCCTATCCGCGAGCATCCCAAACCCGGGCGCGCCGAAAGCCATCCCGAGGAACACAAAACTCGTCAAACTCGACGCCTCCGTCGTCGTTAACTGCCACTCGCACCTCGCCGCGGGGCCTATAAACGAGAGCAACATCATCTCCATCGCGTCGCACAACCACGACAGGCCGGTGACCGCTAAGAAACACATCTGAAACAGGCCGAAACCGACGTAATCGATCGCCTGTTCCACCGTGTAATATTCTTCTTCGTTCGTCCTCGTTACGGCTTCTGTCAAAGTCCTCGCGGTCGAAGGCGTCGCGAACGAACCGTCGTCGTTGTCGTTGTTGTCGTCGGTATGTGCCGCCCCCCTCGTCGTCGTCGTCGTCATGCGGTCGCGCAGAGAAGTGAGCGGCACGGAAGAGGCATTCCCTAGAGAGATTTCGTTAAACTCCTCACGGTCTTCTCTCTCTATCGATCCAAACGGATTCGTCCCACTAAAACCACCAGACGAGGACATGACGACGACGACGACGCTTTCCTCCTCTGAACTGTTTTTGCCGTCGTCGTCGTCGCTCTCCGAGGGGAAGAAGTGTCGCGTGCGCGCGAGCGTCTCTTTTGTAAAGAATGTGCCGCCCTTTTGTAATATTCCCCAGATGTTGGATAAAATGAAAAATTAAGATGTCGCGAGCGCGCGCGCGCCGCCGCGTATACACGTTTTGATGTACAAAGCAAATGTGGGCTAATTGCTATTTCCTACGCGACTGTCTCTACTCTCTCTCTTCGTCGTCGTCTTCGTCTTCTTCGTC
>Ga0255765_1001037_pt1 | contig 35735 bp, 30 predicted proteins | sample 041ome_8_FD_179965 | JGI IMG/M metagenome (GOLD analysis project Ga0255765, IMG submission 179965) | Coastal salt marsh microbial communities from the Groves Creek Marsh, Skidaway Island, Georgia - 041407BS metaG (version 2) | ecosystem: Environmental > Aquatic > Marine > Intertidal zone > Salt...
TGGAGGAACAACTGCCTATAGCTACTCATGGAGTACGGGAGGAACAAGCGCAAGTGTAACAGGATTAGCAGCTGGAACCTATACAGTAACCGTTACCGATGCGAACGGCTGTACCGATACAGAGACGGTTACGATTACACAACCAGCAACGGCCGTATCCGTTTCTATTGCAGGAACGAATGCAAGTTGTAATGGCGGATCAGATGGATCAGCAACAGCTTCAGGAACAGGCGGAACAGGCAGTATCACCTATGCATGGAGCAACAGTGGGACAGGCGCCACCATAACAGGATTATTAGCGGGCACGTATTCAGTAACCGCTACTGATGCTAACGGATGTACGGACTCTGCATCAGTGCTTATATCAGAGCCAACCTCAATCGTTGCAAGTACAGTAGTAGATAGTAACACAAGTTGTAATGGAAGTACAGATGGAGGAGCAACGGCAAGTGCCACAGGTGGGACAGGATCTTATACTTATTCATGGAGTAATTCAGCAACTACGGCATCTATAACTGGTGTGGCCGCTGGAACATATTCTGTTACAATTACTGACGCCAATGGCTGTACAGATTCAAGCTCGGTAATGATCACAGAACCAAATTCAATAGTTGCTTCTACTGCGGTGGATAGCAATGTTAGTTGTAATGGCAGTTCAGATGGAGGAGCAACAGCAAGTGCTACAGGTGGAACAGGAACATATACTTATGCTTGGAGCAATTCAGCAACAACTGCCTCAATCACAGGAATAGCAGCAGGAACTTATTCAGTTACCGTCACGGATGCTAATGGATGTACAGATAGTACTTCAGTGATAATAATACAACCTACAAGTCTAATTGCGGCAACCGCATTAGACTCTAATGTGAGTTGTAATGGAGCATCTGATGGAGCAGCCACCGCGAGCGCAACTGGAGGCACCACAGCATATACGTATGCATGGAGTAACTCTGCAACAACAGCATCGATTTCAGGAGTTTTAGCTGGAACGTATTCAGTCACTGTAACAGATGCCAATGGTTGTACCGATTCAACATCAATAATAATTACAGAACCTACAGCATTATTTGCGACTGCAGCGGTTGACAGCAATACATCATGTTCTTCAGCATCAACGGGTGTTGCATCTGTCGTAGCAACGGGGGGCACTGCTGGGTATACCTATAATTGGACCAATGGAGCTACAACAACAACAGCAAACAACCTTTCATCTGGTTGGCATGTTGTTACCGTTACAGATGCGAATGGTTGTACTGCGGTTGATTCAATTGAAATTGACGTGAATGATACCATAGTGCCGACAGTAATATCTCAAAACATAACAGTTTATTTAGACGCTGCAGGCGATGTGAGTATAGATACAGGAATGGTTAATAATGGAAGTTTTGACAATTGCGCCATTGATAGTATGTATCTGGATATGAATGATTTTGATTGTAGTGATACAGGAGCTAACACTGTAAGTCTTACTGTGATTGATATCAACGGAAACGTAAATTCGGCAAGTGCAATTGTTACGGTTGTCGATTCAATTGCACCTACGCTGAGTTATAACGGATCATTCACTTTATATCTGAATGCTTCAGGACAAGCTTCGATTTCGATTAATGATGTAAATACCGGTACAAGCGATAATTGCAGTATTGCATCCTTATCCATAAGTGACTCTATTTTCAATTGCGCTGACACGGGGTCTCAGACTATCACATTCACGGCAATTGATGTCAATGGAAATGTGAGTAACGCAAACGTTTCAATTACTATAGTTGATACGATTGCGCCAACAGTGGCAACGCAAAACATTACCGTATCACTTAATTCATTTGGTCAAGCAGTCATAAGCGCTGCAATGATTGATGACGGGTCTTTCGACAATTGTTCCATTGATACCATGTACCTAAGCGATACCATTTTCGAATGCGATAGCCTTGGTGGAAATGCAGTTACACTCTATGTAATTGATGCTAGCGGTAATATGGATTCTGCAGGAGCCATAGTTACCGTGGTTGATTCACTGCCTGTTGAGTTAAACACATATGTTTCAGTGGATGTGTATTTATCTGCAGGCGGATTCGTTGAAATCGATTCTTCCATGGTGGACAGTGCATCTGCAGATAACTGCGGAATTGCCTCTATTACTTTAAGTCAAGATACCCTTTGGTGTGGAGATGTACCATCCACAACGGTGTTGGTCACTGCAATGGATTTCTATGGAAATATTTCAACTGCTAATGTTTTGTTCAACGTCTGGGATACCATAGCTCCAGCTGTTGCATCTGTTGATACAATGGGTTATTTAAATACGAATGGACAATTCACTGTAACTGCATCTATGCTTGACAGCGGCAGTGCTGACGCTTGTGGAATTGATAGTGTTTGGTTGAGTCAATCAATATTTACTTGTGGCGACATTGGTATGAATACAGTATGGTTTTATGCGGTTGACGTTAATGGAAATGTTGACTCCACAATGAGCATGGTGACCATACTTGATACTTTGTCAGTTGTGGATGTGAATATTGATTCAAATCTACTTTGTTATGGAGCTGCAAACGGTCAGTTGACAGCAACAGCGAGTGGAATGGTTTCAACATTTACCTATGCTTGGAGTAATTCATCCACGGGTTCTACTATTTCGAATTTGGTTGGTGGAACTTATATAGTTACGTCAACAGACGCTAACGGATGTACGGCAATTGATAGTGCCACATTAGTAGACCCAACACAACTAGTTGGATCGTTCATCGCATTTGATGTTACCTGTTTTGGTGCCAATGATGGAACAATTATTTCCTCCATCTCTGGTGGCACACCTGGATACTCATACTCTTGGTCAAACTCTGCTACAACTGGAACCATTAGTTCCTTGAGCGGTGGTCTTTATGAGTTGACAGTTACAGACACAAACGGTTGCGAGTTAACTTGGGATACGACCTTAAGCGAACCGACTCAATTGCTGGCTAATATTTCGTTTATTGATTCTAGTTTATGTGCGAATGATTCATCAGGAACGGCAATTGCAATCGCAAGTGGTGGAACTCCAGGGTATACTTACTTGTGGACTGCTTCAAACGATACTTTAGATACTATTACTGGAATACCTGCAGGTACATATACAGTCATTATCACTGATACTAATGGTTGTGTAGCAAGTGACACACAAAGTATTACACAAGATACTTTACCTCTAGTAACGTTGAATGTTCCAGAGGATAGTCTATGTCAGTTTAATGCGATCACACTTACAGGTCAAACACCTTTGGGTGGCATGTTTAGCGGAAATGGAGTTTTGGCGGACACCTTAACAACAGATTCATTGACAGAATGGAACTGGGTTAACTATGCATTTATCGATGCAAACGGTTGTTCTGGTAGCGCAACAGACTCAATTTATATCACTCCTACGGCTGATGTGACCTTTAGCATGAATCCAATTGAGCTTTGTGGTGGCACATCGGTGGCACTCGATTTTGCTTCTCCTGATGGAGGTGTATATGGTGGTGAGGCAAGTATAATTGACAACCTCAATGGATTGTTAGTTGCTCCAGATTCCGCATATGCTGGAACAGGATGGTACGGTTATTCAAACGTATGTGGATCGGATACGGATACCTTCAGCTTCATAGTAATTGAAAGACCAGATGTTGACCTAGGCGGTGACGTTGTTCTTTGTAATGCATCTCTAATGACGTTTGATGCTGGAATTCACAACAGTGTGAATTGGTTCAATGGATCAACTTCGCAAACTATTACCATCAACGATGGTGAGGAACCATTAGAGGTCGATTTTGATCTTTGGGTGACAGTGGGAGATACAAACGGATGTATCGATTCAGATACTATACGAGTGGTCGTTGAGGATCAACCTACCTTCTATTTGGGTGATAATATTGAGGCTTGTATCAAAGATTCTGTTTTACTAACGGTGGATAATGTCTATGACAATTTCACATGGAGTACAGGTGATGTTGGTCTTACTACAGTGGCACATGATGGAAGTTCAATAATGCCAGGTGTTTACTCATTCTGGGTGAAAGGGACCAACGATGCTGGAGAATGCAGCTACTCTGATACGATCAAAGTATTATTAGAAGATTGCGATTCCAGTTTCGTAGGAATTGAGGATCCAATATTGGAGCTAGTCTCATTTGAAGTCTATCCAAACCCAACCAGAGGTTATTTGAATATAAGAGGATCACAGTTAAGCAGTCTTGAAATTGACCAAATCACTGTGATGGGAATGAGAGGTGAAATTGCGAAGACTTATAACCCCTCTGAATGGAGTGAGGTGAGTTCCGAAGAAATGCAAATCAATATGTCAACACTCGCTGATGGAGTTTACATGATGCGCATTGATCACGCAAAAGGAAGTAATGTAGTTCGAGTAATCGTTGGGAGATAATTCCCAACGATTTACTCTACTTTCTTGACCATTATTCCGACTTCCATAATTAGCCGAAGTTCGTCATATTCACTGATTTGAGATATTTCAGCATGATATGATCCTTTGTTTAAAGGAATTGATTGAATGGCTGAAAAATCAAGGTCCCATAAATCGCCACCACCTTCTCCTAAGTATTCACCAGCAGCGTCACGAACAGGAATTTCATAATGTTGATCATACAACGTATCACTACTAGACAATTTCAGTTCTACAGGAATCTTTTCTATAGCAAAGCCATGCAAGTGTCTTATCATAATGATGATTTCATAATCGCCATCTTGTTCAAGATTAAAATCGAAATGTTGTTGATCCGAAGCCAACCAAGCCATATTATTTAGCTCGTTTATTGATCGGTACTCCCAGAGAAGACCGCATGCTTGAAGACTTGTTGCGAAAATTATTAAGAGAATTAGCTTTTTCATGGTTTTCGATTTGTAGCAATCATAAGGATTAAATTTGGGGCTGAATCAAAAACAATACAATGAGCATTGCACAAAAGATTAATGACGACATCAAAAAAGCGATGTTGGCAAAGGATAAAAAGAGATTGGAAGCGTTGAGGGCAGTTAAAAGTGCTGTTATGTTATTGAACACATCTGGCGATGGAGAAGTGGGTGATGCAGACGTTGAAAAAGCGATGCAGAAATTGGTGAAGCAGCGTAGGGATGCTGCCACTATCTATCATGAGCAAAATAGAGCCGATATGGCGGAGGATGAATTATTCCAAGCCGATGTAATAAGCGAGTATTTGCCTGAAATGATGAGTGAAGCGGATATACGAAAGGTGGTAAAAGAGAAAATTGCAGCATCTGGAGCCACTGGCCCTCAAGACATGGGTAAAGTAATGGGGCCAATTATGGGCCAGCTGCAAGGAAAAGCAGATGGAAAGCTCATTTCACAAATTGTGAAGGAAGAATTGTCAGCATAGACTTCGATTAAGTCTCGATTGGCTGAAAATTAAAAGCCCCTCACAATGTTGTGAAGGGCTTTTATCATTTCTGAAGAATTCTAGCCGTGACCTTTTAGCCAATAACTAGAGGTGAGCTTGATTTACATCATTCCACCCATGCCGCCCATGCCGCCTGGCATTCCACCTGGCATTGGGTCATCTTCGGGTAAGTCAGCCAAGACACATTCAGTAGTTAAAAGTAATCCAGCAATTGACGCGGCATTTTCAAGCGAAACTCGAGTCACCTTTTTTGGGTCAATTACACCTGCAGCATACATGTTTTCATATACACCAGTGGCCGCATTAAATCCAAAATCCCCAGTTCCTTCCAACACTTTCTGAACAACGATTGAACCCTCACCGCCAGCATTCGCTACGATTTGTCTCAAAGGCTCCTCTAATGATCGTCTAACAATCGCAATTCCTGTTGTTTGATCTTCATTGTCACCTTTAAGACCATCTAAGGCTGCAATGGCGCGAATAAACGCTACTCCACCACCTGGTACAATACCTTCTTCTACAGCAGCTCTTGTAGCGTGCATGGCATCATCTACACGATCTTTCTTCTCCTTCATCTCCACTTCAGTCGCAGCACCAACGTAAAGCACGGCAACTCCACCACCCAGTTTTGCAAGACGCTCTTGAAGTTTCTCACGATCATAATCGCTAGTAGTCGATTCAATCTGAGCCTTGATTTGATTCACACGAGCCTTGATGTCGTCAGAACTTCCGGCACCATTAATTATAGTTGTGTTATCCTTATCAATATCAATTTTCTCCGCTCTACCGAGCATGGATATGTCGGCTTGATCGAGTTTGAATCCGCGCTCCTCGCTGATTACTTGAGCACCAGTTAGTATAGCAATATCCTCGAGCATTGCTTTTCTTCTATCGCCAAAACCAGGTGCTTTAACTGCAGCAATCTTTAATCCACCTCGAAGTTTGTTAACCACTAAACCTGCAAGTGCTGTTCCTTCCACGTCTTCTGCTATGATTAATAGAGACGCTCCTTGTTGAGCAACCTTTTCAAGCACAGGAACAATATCTTGAATGTTAGAAACCTTCTTGTCGTGAATTAATACGTACGGATTCTCAAGTTCGGTAACCATTTTATCCGCATTGGTTACAAAGTATGGGCTCAAATAACCTCTATCGAATTGCATTCCTTCCACAACATCAACCGTTGTTTCAGTTCCTTTTGCCTCTTCTACAGTGATTACGCCTTCTTTACCAACTTTCTGCATTGCCTCGGCAATTAACTTACCGATGGTTGCATCGCTATTTGCTGAAATTGTACCTACTTGCTCAATTTTAGCGAAATCGTCACCAACTTCTTGCTTGATCGTGTCAAGATGAGCAACAATAACCTTAACCGCTTGGTCAATGCCACGCTTTAAATCCATTGGATTAGCCCCCGCAGTTACGTTTTTCAATCCTGCTGTAACAATTGCCTGAGCAAGCACAGTAGCCGTTGTTGTTCCATCTCCGGCAACATCAGCTGTTTTGGATGCAACTTCCTTTACCATTTGAGCTCCCATATTTTCCACGGGATCTTTTAACTCAACTTCTTTAGCTACGGTTACTCCGTCTTTAGTGATAGTTGGCGCTCCAAATTTCCTGTCAATTACAACGTTTCGTCCTTTCGGACCAAGCGTAACTTTCACTGCGTTCGAAAGGGCATCGACCCCTCTTTTGAGAGCATCTCTAGCTTCTGAATCAAATAATATCTCTTTTGCCATTTTCTGTATTTATTTTTTGTTAATCTAATTATCCAATGCTTCCGAGAATGTCGGATGCACGCATGATTAAATAATCCTTACCATCTAATTGTATCTCTGTGCCTGAGTATTTGCCGTAGAATACTGTGTCACCAACGCTTACAAGCACTGGTTCATCCTTCTTTCCAGGGCCAGCAGCTACAATGGTTCCTCTTTGTGGTTTTTCTTTAGCTGTATCTGGGATGATAATACCACCCGCAGTCTTTTCCTCCGCTGCTGCTGGTTCTACCAACACGCGGTCTTCATTTGGTTTAAATTTCACTTCTGACATATTTTGGAAGATTTAGATTTTTTTCGATGAACAGGCTTAGTCACAATTTGTGCCACTGACTTAATAGTCTAATGTTCGATACACTTTGGCAGTTTAACACAAAAAAAATGTCAGCCTGTGTGACAAGCTGACATTTTAAATAGAGTTATGCCTTATTTAGTCATTCGGAAGTGGAGCTCCACTATCATCAAATCCTGAGGAAGGAATGACTGCATTTTCAATAATACCTTCCAAATCACTTGTTTGTTCCTCTACTACAGTAGTTCCTGTAAAAGCTGTTGAAACTAAACATAAAACCAAGAGTGCTACGGCTAAAATCCACGTTCCTTTTTCTAAAAAGTCCGTAGTTCGCTGCACTCCAACAATTTGATTGGATGATGAAAAACCAGATGCAAGTCCTCCACCTTTCGAGTTTTGAACCAATACAATGCCCATCAACAGTAGGCTAACGATGAATATCAGTATGGAGATTATTATCATGAGTTCGTTAAATTTCTTTTTTCAATTTTTCAATAAGGGCGGCAAAATAAGCGCTTTTTTCAGGATGCCGCAAGCTGAGTTTTTCGTAGGTCGAAATTGCCTTGAGGTAACTGCCTTGTTCAGCGTAGATTTTGGCCAATGTTTCAGTAACTATCTCATCATTATCAGTCAAACTATTTTTGGCTGCTTTGGCTGGAGAAAAGAATTCCGCGCGCTTTGGTACAAGTGATTCTTCATTTTCAATGAAATGATCGACAATCTGCATCGTTTCTTTGAGATGGATCTTGTTAACCGCAGGTGCGGGTTCCTCCTTATTGCTGGAATCAGATGAATCATTCAAAGATTCCATCCATGAAGAAAAATTCATTTTTTCTCTTGGTTTAGATTCTGTTGATTCGAACTCCGTTGCTTCCGGGCTTAAACCAGAAACCGCATCATTGGATTCATTTTTCGTATTGTCAGGTAATTCTTTAGACGGTTCTTCCTCTTCTTCTAAAAGTTTTATTGCAATTCCAGAACTTAATGCGGCAGCAGCAAGCTGTCGGTCAAACTCAGCTATTTTTTGATCTTCAGCTTTTTCTTCAGAAACTGGTTTTTCTTCAGTTTCATCCAAAAATTCCGGGACTGCTGCATCTACGGCAGATTCATCAGGTTGCGAATCAATGACGTTCTGATTTAATTCAGGAGCTTCAACATCAGCGTACAATAGATCGTGAAGTTTTTTTCGCTCTCTAATGCGAATCGCAGCATGTTTGAGCTGCTCTTGAGCCTTGCTTGGAACATGTTCTAAATAACCTTTGGCAACCAATGATTGAAGCAGGGACGAATAGGGGTGCTCGATCAAGTATCCTTCTAATAGAGCCAGTGCTTCTTTGGACACCTGTTTGGATTCGATAATATGGCTCCAGTTTAGATTCATTTACCAGTTCCCTAATGATTTATTGAAAATATCTTGAGTAAGCTGCTCATTAATTTGGTCTATTAAAGTTTGTTCTACCGAGCTTAAGTTGGTATTGGCATCAAATTGCTCGAATCCAGAAAACTTCTGCTCAAAGCTCTTTTTCTCATCCTTGGTATCTGTATAACGGACTGACACAGTTATCGTCAATCGGTTTAAGGTTGCGGCAGCGTCCTGCACCGCTTCACTCCTTACTTGATAATCAGTGATTTCACCCTCAATGATAAGATCGCCATTTTGTTTGACCAATGTTAGATTGGTTTGACGCAAGAAAATATCTTTCAGAGCCTCTGTAAAAGTTTGACTTAGTGCAGGCGGGGCTAAGGCCGCATAAGAGGGGAATGTGGCAATAGAAATAGTCTTAACATCAGGAGATACACTCGCTCCTGTGAAGGAGTAATTGACCTTGCAACCAAGCAGGAAAAAGGAAATGATTAGCAATGGAAAAAAGCGCTTAGCTAAGGTCATACTCCTTAATTTTTCGATATAGCGTTCGCTCTGAAATTCCAAGTTCGCTGGCTGCGTTTTTTCTTCTTCCCTTATACTTTTCAAGGGCCTTTTTGATCAACTCTTTTTCTTTTTCTTCTATTGATAGGGATTCCTCTACCACCTCAGAATCTTCGATGTCATTCGGGTGAGTCACCCTGACCGCTGGATGGATTTCATATTCATAATCATCGTCTGGTGCAGATGTAGGAGCGATCGAAGTTTTCGATTGACTGTATAGCTTTTGAAAATCCATAGGATCTATACTATCAGATCCGTTTTTCAAAATTTCCATCACTAGTTTCTTCAAGTCGTTCACTTCGCCTTTCATTTCAAAAAGGACTTTATATAGGATTTCTCGTTCCGATAAATCACTTCCACTTGAGGCGCTGTACAATGTCGGTACCTTGCTAGCTTGATATGTAGGCAAATATTTGAGAAGAATTTCAGCGGTGATATCCCGTTCGCTTTCAATTACGGAAAGTTGTTCGGTGATATTTTTTAATTGCCTGATGTTACCAGGCCACCTATGATCCTCAAGTATTCTGACCGCTTCGGGAGATAAACGTACGGCTGGCATCCTATATTTATCCGCGAAATCCGAGGCAAATTTTCTGAACAACAAATGGATATCATCTTTTCGCTCGCGCAAGGGGGGTATGTGAATGGGAACAGTGTTCAGGCGATAAAATAAATCTTCACGAAATTTCTCTCTGCGAATGGCTTCGGGTATATCAACGTTAGTCGCAGCTACAATCCTTACATCTGTCTTTTGAACTTTACTTGAACCCACTTTCATGAATTCTCCAGTTTCTAAAACCCTCAATAATCGCACTTGAGTAGAAACAGGAAGTTCTGCAACCTCATCAAGAAATATGGTTCCCCCATCTGCCACTTCGAAATAACCCTTTCTAGTGTCGTGTGCTCCAGTAAAAGATCCTTTTTCGTGCCCAAAAAGCTCGGAATCTATTGTGCCCTCTGGTATGGCTCCACAGTTTACGGCTATGTACCCACTGTGTTTTCGTGTGCTATTGCTATGTATAATTTGAGGCATTGCTTCCTTTCCAGTGCCACTTTCACCCGTTATTAAAACAGAAAGGTCCGTTGGAGAAACTCTTAGAGCTCTTTCTATGGCCCGGTCAATGGCACTGCTTACACCAATGATTCCAAATCTTTGTTTTGCTTGTTGAATTGTCATCTATACTTATTCAACTATTTCGCCTATCAAAGTTGCTGCCGTGCAATCATTTACCCGCACATTGACATATTCGCCTTTTTTATGTCCGAGTTTTGGGAAGACACACATTACATTTTGTGTGTTTCTGCCGGCTTGCATATCCGAAGATCGCTTTGAATCACCTTCAATGAGAACATGATGAATTTTGCCTACGGCTTTTTTATTGCTTTCAAGCGAATGTGCCATCTGTAGTTCGATGACTTCACTCAATCGCCTTTTCTTTTCTTCGAGCGGAACATTGTCTTCGAACTTTCGAGCGGCTAATGTTTTAGGCCTTTCCGAGTAATAAAACATATAGGCAAAATCATATTTCACCTCTCGCATTAGAGATAGAGTGTCTTGGTGTTGTTCTTCGGTTTCACTACAAAACCCTGAAATAACATCCGTTGATATTCCACAGTTTGGCATATGCCTTCGAATCGATTCAATTCTATTTAAATACCACTCCCTTGTATAGCCACGATTCATTTTTTCGAGTAGCTCAGAATTTCCGCTCTGCACAGGAAGATGAATGTATTCACAAATGTTTTCGTGTTTTGCCATCACCTCCAGCACTTCATCGGACATATCCTTTGGGTGCGAAGTTGAAAACCGAACTCTCAACAACGGATTTACTTGAGCAACCAAATCCATCAATTGTGCGAAGTTCACGGTGTCCTCGTCTGCGTTGATAACCTCTCCTTTTTTAGTGACGTTCCAACGATAGCTATCCACATTCTGACCTAATAAAGTAACTTCTCGATATCCTCTTTCAAATAAGTCGTGTGCCTCAGATACAATGGATTTTGGATCTCGGCTTCTTTCTCTACCGCGAGTGAAAGGAACGACACAAAAACTGCACATGTTGTCACAACCGCGAGTAATTGAAATGAACGCGCTAACACCATTTGAATCGAGTCTGACAGGGGTGATTTCTGCATAAGTTTCATCCCTCGACAACAAAACGTTAACAGCCTTTTGACCCGTTCCAACCTCAGTAACTAAATTGGGAAGGTCCCTATAGGCATCCGGTCCAGCAACCAAATCTACTAGCTTTTCTTCCTCTAATAATTGAGATTTCAGCCTTTCAGCCATGCATCCCAAAATACCAACAACCATTTCGGGTCTCCGTTTTTTATCTCCTTGAAACTGTGTCAAACGGTTTCTCACTCGCTGTTCTGCGTTGTCGCGAATGGCACATGTATTCAACAATATCACATCTGCCTCTTCAGAATTCTTAGTGGTTTCATAACCAGCTTTAGACATAATCGATGCGACAATTTCACTATCCGAAAAATTCATCTGGCAACCATAACTTTCTAGGTAAAGCTTTTTTCCAGTTTGTAATTCAGATTGTTGTTCCATCATTACAGGTTCGCCCTGTCGATCTTCACTCAATAACTCTTTTACTTCTTGCATTTTTTCAATCAAGCTGCGAAGTTATGTAATGCTCACGACTGCTATTATGTCAGGTTAGAAAATAAAGCCTTCTTAACAGCTTATAAATGTTGCTTCTGACATTGCGATTTTTTTTTGCGTTTTATTTGCACTTCATATTCCAATCGATCAAGTGAGTTTGATTGGAGGTTTAAATTTTAAAGAATCGGATGAATCTTGTAATTGTTGAGTCGCCTGCCAAGGCAAAAACTATAGAAGGATATTTAGGGAAAGATTACGTTGTGAGGTCGAGCTATGGCCACATTCGAGACATTCCGTCTAAGGGGATGAACATTGATCTTGAAAACGATTTTTTACCTTCTTATGAAATTTCGGCTGACAAGAAAAAGGTGGTTTCAGAGTTAAAAAAACTGAGTAAAGAGGCAGAAATGGTTTGGCTCGCTACCGATGAAGACCGCGAAGGAGAAGCCATAAGTTGGCATTTGTCTGAGGCTTTGGGACTAAAAGAGAACAAAACGAAAAGAATTGTTTTTCATGAAATTACCAAGCCAGCAATACTAAAGGCAATTGAAACTCCAAGAGCGATTGATAAACATCTGGTGGACGCTCAGCAGGCTAGACGAGTGCTTGATAGAATCGTGGGTTTTGAGCTAAGCCCAGTACTATGGAAGAAGGTGAAGCCCTCACTATCTGCGGGTAGAGTACAGTCAGTTACTGTTCGATTAATTGTAGAACGCGAAAAAGAAATTAATGCGTTCACAAGTGAATCCTATTTCAGGGTGAAAGCGATTTTCTCAGCCAAGGGTAAGCCATTTGCAGCAGTCTTGAATAAACGTTTGAATAGCATTGAGGAGGTACAGGCCTTCCTAGAGAAATGTAAGACAGCCGATTTTTCGATCAAAGAGGTACATAAAAGACCAGGCAAGAAAACGCCTGCACCACCTTTTACTACTTCCACCCTACAGCAGGAAGCCGCAAGAAAACTGGGCTATTCTGTAGCGCAAACAATGCGTTTGGCTCAACAGCTCTACGAAGCAGGTAAAATTACTTATATGAGAACCGATTCGGTCAACTTGAGCAATACTGCTATTGAAGGAGCAAAAGCTGCGATTCTAGCTGATTATGGTGATGAGTATGTGAACCCTAGGAAATATTCCACTAAAACTGCGAATGCTCAGGAAGCTCACGAGGCAATAAGACCTACATATTTTGAGCATCCAAAAGCAGGAGAAGATGCTCAACAGCAAAAACTGTATGAGTTGATTTGGAAAAGAGTTATTGCTTCTCAGATGAGTGACGCCAAATTGCTGAGAACGACCATTCGAATTGAGTCAAATGCAATTGATGAGCTTTTTGAAGTGAAAGGTGAGATCATAACATTCGATGGATTTTTGAAAGTATATCTTGAAGGTACTGACGATGAAGTGGAGGATGATGATAACTCAAATCTTCCGAATGTGAGCGAAAATGAAAGTTTGGAGTTGTCTAAGGTTGAGTCGACTGAAAAGTTTACACATCATCCAGCTCGATACTCAGAAGCTAGCTTGGTTAAGAAGCTCGAGGAACTTGGTATTGGTCGACCATCAACGTATGCTCCGACTATCAGCACGATCCAAAAAAGAGGTTATGTGGTCAAAGAGGATCGAGATGGACATCCAAGAGATTACAGAGTTCTTACCTTACAGGGTGCGAGCATATCGGAAGAGAAGCTTATCGAAAATACCGGGGTCGAGCGAGCAAAATTGTTTCCAACGGATATAGGAATTGTTGTAAATGATTTCTTGGAAGAACACTTTCAAAATATCCTGGATTATCACTTCACAGCATCGGTAGAGGAAGAGTTCGATACAATCGCAAGAGGTGAATTAAATTGGACTAAAATGTTGGGTAGCTTCTACAAGCCATTTCACAGCTCTGTAGAGAATACACTTGAAAATGCCGATCGTGCATCGGGTGAACGAATACTCGGTAAGGATCCAAAATCCGGTAAACCCGTATTGGCAAGAATAGGGCGATATGGTCCGATGGTTCAAATTGGAGAAGCCTCGGACGAGGAAAAACCAACCTTTGCCAAGTTACGTCCAAACCAAAGCATCCAAAGCATCGAATTAGATGAAGCCCTCGAGCTGTTTAAACTGCCTAGAAAATTAGGAGAGTATCAAGGCTTTGAGGCAGTGGCTGGAGCGGGTAGGTTTGGTCCCTTTGTAAGACACAATGGGATTTTTGTCAGTATAAAGGACAATGATCCGCTAGAGATTTCACTTGAAGAAGCTATTGTACTTATTGATGAAAAAGCCGAGGCTGCGCGAAAGGCATTGATTAATGAGTTTGAACACGACCCTATTGTTAAGGTGTTGAATGGACGATATGGTCCATATTTCTCGATTGGAAAGGATAATTACAAATTGCCAAAGGGCACTGAAGCAGAAAAGCTGACCTTAGAGGATTGTTTAGAAATCGCGTCTAAAACAGAACCTTCTAATAAATCAAAACGCAGAGGCACGAAAGCCAAAAAGAAATGAATTTTAGCGACTATTTTGAAAGGGTAGAATTTGATCAATCTGATAAAAAGAATTTGTCCTTTTACTCTTTTGCCGCACAGGATACGGATGATCTTGTTGGAGCCAAAGTCGCTATACTTCACGTTCCTGAAGATCGATATGCCGAGCAAAGGAGTCATGTGAAGTTTGAGCAGATTTTGGAAGAAACGCTGAAATTGTTCCCACATGGATACGAACCTCGGATTGCAGTTTTGGGAACATTAAGGCTCGGGGAGACTAAAGAGGATACTGAAGCGGCAATAGCAGAAATTGTGGCTGAATTGGTTCGATGTAGAACCGTTCCTTTGATCATTGGAGGGAGCAAAGATTTAACATATGCGGCATATAAAGCCTTCGAAAATCTGGAAGAAGTAGTAAATCTTACTTCGATAGATCCATGTTTAAATATTGATTCGGACTCTAATGCCTATGTCGGCCGCATCGTAAAGACTCAACCGAACTATCTTTTTAATTTTTCCAACCTGGGGTATCAAACATATTACGTTGATCCGGAAGAATTGAATATTGCCGAAGAACTCTACTTCGATGTGTATCGATTAGGTGAATTAAGAGGGAATATTATCAAATCAGAGCCAATCATTCGAGGATCTGAAGTTTTCTCTGTATCTCTCGACTCTATTAAAGCTTCTGATTTTACATCTTCTGCACATCCTCAACCAAATGGATTTTACGCTGAAGAAATTTGCCAGACCTTTCGTTATGCAGGCCTCAGCGAAAAGCTGAAAGTTGTGCTCATTACGGATTTAACAGAAAAGAACAACCAGAGAGACCTCGCGCTGCTTGGTCAAATGATTTGGTGCTTGGTCGATGGCCTTTATGCGAGAAGATCCGAAATACCCAATGCCAACAATTCTGATTTCTTGAAATACAGAGTTTCAATTAAGGATGATGAATTCAATTTGATCTTTTACAAGAGTCTAAGAACGGATCGCTGGTGGATGGAAGTACCCGTGCCACCTGAATATGGAAACAGATATCGTAAACATCACCTTATACCTTGCGATTTTGAAGACTATCAATCATCTGCGAATGATGACCTTCCAGATCGTTGGTGGCGGGCATATAAGAAGATGATATAGTTCGTTTGTCGGAAATCTTCACTGTTTCATGTTGAAAAATCACATGCTTCGTGGAAATTTGGTGAACCAATTTGATTTTTGGCTAATTTAGCTCCTCCCAAAAAAACTTGACCATTTTTGCGTAGATGAATATTAGAACTCGAAATTTCGCGTTATTGCTGGTGTTGCTCATAGCAACAATGAGATCTGAAGCACAACAAGATCCGCAATTCAGTATGAATATGGCAACACGCTTGCATGTGAATCCTGCATACGCTGGTATGAATGATGGTATTTGCGTCAACATGCTCAGTAGACAGCAATGGGTTGGTTTTGAAGGTCGCCCGGAGACTTATCTTTTTGGTGGTCACGGAACCTTTACAATACCAGGTATTAATCTAAGAAGTGGTGGAGGAATTTCCATGTTCGGTGATGGATTGGGGCAAATGCACATGTTTGGAGTCAAGGCAGCATATAGCGCACACATTCCAATTAATTTTATTGGAGGTGAGCCAGGTCATTTAGGTATTGGTGTTTCTGCCGGATTGTTGCAGTTTTCTATGGGTAATAACTGGAGAAGTATCACTCCTTTTTATGAAGACCCGACTATTCCAAATGTCGCTTACAATTCCGGGTCATTTGACTTGGATGCAGGACTCTATTATAGGACAAAGGATGTTTATTTTGGACTTTCAAGTACCCACTTAAATGGTGCGAAGTTCGCAGATGGAGGAGATGATTTAGTGCCAGAGGGTGGCAAGGCTTGGGAGACAACATTTCAAATGGCACGTCATTATTATTTGATGGGAGGCTACGATTTTGAGTTGCCAAGCTATAACCTTATTGTTCTGAAGCCCTCGGTTTTGGTAAAAACGAATTTAACGTCAGCTCAATTTGATCTGAATTTAGTGGCTGAGTGGAATAACTTCCTTTGGGGAGGAATGACATATAGATTCACGGACGCAGCAACATTGTTAGGCGGTATAAACTATGGTCTTCCAAAAGGAACCATAAGAGTGGGTTATGCATACGATATTACGACTTCAAGAATCCGAAAAGGATCAAACGGATCTCATGAATTCTTCGTTCAGTACTGCTTGAAGTTGAAGACTCCACCACCAGTACAAAAACATAAAACAGTCCGATTCCTATAAGAATCACTTACTTTTGACAACTTTTCTCAAAAGAAGATCCCAAAGACAGATAAATTAAAAAGGAGGAAAAATGAAAAAATTGCTTAAAATATCGGCTCTAGCGTTAGTGGGACTGCCAGTTTTGCTTAGCAGTTGCGGTAACTCCGGTAGCGGCCAGTTGGTTGGTGTCCAGAATCGTATACAGTGGTTCCAACCAGATCCTTATGGAATGCTCTACTTACCCATGGGTTCGTATAACATGGGTCCTAGTGATCAAGACGTTCCATATGCAAGTACAACCAAATCCAAAACGGTTTCTGTTCAGGCATTTTACATGGACGAGACAGAGATCACGAATAACGAGTATCGTCAATTTGTCTTTTGGGTGCGAGATTCTATCGCTCACCGTATCTTAGGAGAGGAAATTGATGAGGAGCATTTGTTTATGGTGGATGAGTATGATCAAGATTATGCAACCCCGCACATTAACTGGAATGCACGCATTGAATGGACTGATCCAGAACAGCGAGAAGCTCTTGAAGTAATGTACTATCCTGAGTTTGAACGTTTCAAAGGAAGACGCGAAATGGATGGACGAAAATTGGATTACGAATACTTCTGGATCGATTATCGTGATGCGGCTAGAAAGGGTGGGCCAGGAGCTCCATTACGTCAGCGTGGAATGACAGACAGGTCAGTATTTATCAAGAGAGATGTAATAAATGTTTATCCTGACACTCTAGTTTGGGTTCATGATTTTACGTACTCATTTAATGAGCCGATGACTAAAATGTATTTCAGTCACCCAGCTTATGATGACTATCCAGTGGTGGGTGTCACTTGGAAGCAGGCTCGTGCATTCAGTATTTGGAGAACAGACTTATTAAACAATTACCTAAGAAAAATAGGTGGTGTTAGAGTTCAAGATTTTAGACTGCCAACAGAATCAGAATGGGAATACGCGGCTAGAGGAGGCTTAGACTTAGCTCCATTTCCATGGGGTGGTCCATATATTAGGAACACTAGAGGTTGTTTCTTGGCGAATTTTAAGCCAATGCGCGGTAATTATGTAGATGATGGCGGCTTTCATACAGTGCCAGTTTCATCTTATTCTCCAAACGACTACGGATTATATTGCATGTCGGGCAACGTAGCTGAATGGACTAGTAACGCATATGATGAATCTTCATATGATTTTGCTCACGATTTGAATATGGATTACGTATATGAAGCGGATGATGATGACCCGCCTGTTTTAAAGCGTAAAGTGATTCGAGGCGGAAGCTGGAAGGATATAAGTTATTATCTGCAAACAGGAACACGAACTTATGAGTATCAGGATACTGCGAAAAGCTACATCGGATTTCGATGTGTAATGTCATACTTGGGTCGTGCCAAGGGTGATGATATATAATCACGAATAATTAAACAGTAACAAAAAGTAAATTTTAATCCCTAATTAGTTCAAATATGTCTCAAGAAGTAAAAGGTTTTAGACCAGGTAGTAAGAGTTGGAAGAAGTTCATGGCGAAGTTGTATGGTATAGGCGCAGCTATCGTTATTGTTGGAGCGATGTTTAAGATTCAGCACTGGCCTGGAGCTGGAGCGATGTTAGTAGGTGGTTTGAGTATTGAGGCGATTATCTTCTTTTTCTCTGCCTTTGAACCGTTGCATGCTGATCCAAAGTGGGAACTAGTTTATCCAGAGTTAGCTGAACATGAAGAAGAACACGAGGATCACGAAGCGGATGAAATGCTGGCTGTGGCTTCTGATTCGTCTGAAGTGAGTGAGTTACCAATTACCGAGCAATTGGATAATCTGTTAGAGGAAGCTAAGATCGGCCCTGAACTAATTGAAAGTTTAGGAAACGGCCTGCGTTCCCTTTCTGACAACGCGAATAAGATGTCTAACATCAGCGATGCTTCAGTTGCTACAAATGAATATGTGACAAGCGTGAGATCTGCTGCATCTAATGTGAATGAATTATCACAGAACTACTCCAAAGCTTCAGAAAGTTTGGCGAGTATTTCATTAAGTGGCGAAGATGGAAGTAACTATGCTAGAGAATTGAAAGCGGTATCTTCTAAATTGACAGAATTGAATTCAGTTTATGATATGCAATTACAAGGAAGTAAGGAACAATTAGAATCTACCAAGCAGTTCTATTCCGGAATTTCTGAGTTGATGTCAAACCTTCAGGCCTCTGTCGAAGATACTAAGCAGTATAAAGAGAACATCTCTGAACTTTCACACAACCTCGCTGCATTAAATCGTGTTTATGGAAACATGCTTAATGCAATGAATATGGGCGGTGGAAATTCTAATGGTTAATCCAATATAAAAACGAATTAAAGTTTAGAGTAGAATGGCAGGAGGAAAAGAAACCGGACGCCAAAAGATGATCGGTATGATGTACTTAGTACTGACCGCACTTTTGGCAATGAATGTATCTAAGGATATTCTTGACGCCTTTGTTGTAATTAATGAAGGCTTAGAAACTACGAATAAGAATTTCATGGCAAAGAATGAGATTACGTATTCACAGTTTGAATCAGCAAATGCAAATGACCCACTGAAGGTTGGTAAATATTATACTAAGGCAAAAAGAGCCAAAGGCCTGGCGGATGAGTTGTATTTGCATATTGAGGAATTGAAGAAATATCTGGTAGCTACGACAAGTGGCAAGCAGTCGATTGAAGAAGTGGAAGCTGATTCATTGTTTCAATTAAAGAACGTTGAGTCAAAAGATAACTATGATATACCGACTTTGCATCTTATTGGATCAGAACCCGATAACCCAAGAGATGGAGAATGGTCGGCCATTGAATTAAAGGATAAGATCGATAATTTCCAGCAAGAAATGCTTTTCCTTATTGATGAAGAAGCCGAAAGGGCAGCAATGTCACTGGGATTAAACACGGATGGAAAGTTTAAAAATGCAAGTGGTGTTGAAGAGACATGGATCACTGCAAACTTCTATCACTTGCCATTGGCTGCAGTTGTGACGAATTTGTCGAAAATTCAGGCAGATATTCGTAATGCAGAGGCAGATATCATTAAAGCTTTGTTTCGAAATATTAGTGCGGATGACTTTAAGTTTGATACACTTGCGGCTAAAGTGATTCCACAATCAAATTATGTGCTTCAAGGAGATAGCTTCAGAGCAGATGTTTTTGTTGCTGCGTTTAGTAAAACACAAAAACCTCGATTCCGAGTTGGATCAGAGTTTAGTGACTCTAGCGGTTATGTAACTGGAACATTTGATGAACTTGACTCAAGTAATATTAGAATAGCAGGAGGAATGGCCAAGTATACGGTGGCTGCTTCAGCTGAAGGTATGAAGGAGTGGGGTGGAATAATTCAAATTAAAGGCCCGGATGGTACTTGGAAAAGCTATAATGTTCCTAAGCAGACATATACTGTAGCGAAACCAGCATTAGTTGTTTCCCCTACAGCGATGAACGTTTTTTACCGTGGTCTGGAAAATCCAGTTGAAGTTTCGGTTCCTGGTGTGCCAACGGATAAGCTACAGGTCAACATGTCAAATGGATCCAAGTCGGGAAGTAACGGTGCGTTCAAAGTCAGGCCTGGAAGTGGACAAACCTGTATGATCAGCGTAAGCGCTGATATCAATGGGAAAAACACGAATTTTGGTAAAAAAGAGTTTAGAGTGAAAAATGTACCAGATCCTAAACCATATTTTGGTGGAAAAACTGGTTCAGATAACATTCCAAGAAAGAACTTGCTTGCAGCTGCAGGTGTTATTGCTAAGATGGAAAATTTTGAGTTTGACTTAAGGTTTGATATCATTAGCTATCAAGTATCGGCAACGATTCGTGGAAACGTAGTTGAGCAGCAATGTTCAGGCCCAGCTTTGTCAAGCAATGCAAAGCAAATCATTGGCGAGCTTAAATCAGGACAGAAACTTTATCTAGAAAAGATTAAAGCGAAGGGTCCAGATGGTACAATTCGAGATCTTGGAACAATTGCATTGAAAGTCATTTAAATTCATTTCGTTATGAGTCACATGAAATTAGGTATTACAGTATTGGTATTTATATCCTTGTTATTCGCACAGGATGTAATCGGACAAAACGTTCTGGATGGTATCTACCAGCCTGAACATACTTTGGAACGAAGGGTTATACCCTATTCCCCACTGCGAGAAGCGGATGTAATGTGGCTAAAACGCGTTTGGAGAAGAATTGACTTGCGAGAAAAGATTAATCATCCTTTCTACTTTCCTGAAAAACCAGAACAAGGACGTAAATCGTTGTTTGATGTGATTAAGGAGTCTATACTAAATGATGGAACTTTAACTGCATATGATCCGGGGCCGCTGGGTGATGATGATATGTTCACTAAGAGAATGACCCCTGATGAAGTTAGAAGCTTATTGTCAAAGGTGGATACAGTGTACAGTGAGAATCTACTTACCGGTGAAATGGAACAACAGCTGGTTCCTATGGACGTGAAATCAACGGATGTCAAATGGTACGAGATTAAAGAGGAATGGTTTTTTGACCGTCAACGTTCAGTTATGGAGGTTCGTATTATTGGAATCAGTCCAATGCTTGCAAAGAAGGATGAATTAACCGGTGAGTTTAGAGGTCTAAAGAAACTCTTTTGGATCTATTATCCTGAAGCTCGCTATGTCTTTGTGAAAGCAGAGGTGTTCAATCGTGGAAATGATGTGGAACGTAGAACTTACGAGGACATATTTTGGAAGCGTCAGTTTGGAAGCTATATCGTCAAGAAATCTAACGTGTATAACCGTACGATTGACCAATACAAAAAGGGTCTTGATGCGCTGCTTGAAGCGGAGGAATTGAAGAAAGAGATTTTCGAAATGGAACATGATCTTTGGAGTTATTAATCTCTATATGTTATTGTTAAACGAAAAAGAGGGAGGCTAAAGCCTCCCTCTTTTTTTTCGTCTAAACGTTTGTATTCGTAGACTAATACAAACAATAGGAATGAGTACGTGCGCGTTCATGTGGTATGAAAAGTTTAAAGTTTGTTATCACAGGAATACTTGTGACAGTTCTATCAATGATGGGTCAAAATGCGTTTAGTCAGAGTGTCCTTGATCCTAGGGTGGTGGTGTCAAAAGACCACGTTAGATATTCTGATTTGATGTGGATGAAAAGAGTTTGGAGGCAAATTGATTTGAGGCAAAAAATAAATCACCCATTATACTTTCCAGATCGACCAAGTAACGGTAGAATGTCTTTTTTTGATTCTATCAAGGATGCAGCAATGAATGGAGACTTGGTAGCTTATAATCCAGGAGCGCTAGGTGAGGATGATATGCTGACCAAGCCTTATAACATTTTGCAATTGGATTCAATTTTCAATCCAGTCACTACAGTTAAGCAAGTTGACCCTTATACACTATTGGAATCTGACGTAGAAATATCGGATCCTCTTGTCTCGAGCGATGTAATAATGTATGAAGTAAAAGAAGACTGGTTTTTTGACAACGAACGATCAGTGATGGAAGTACGTATTGTTGGAATTTGCCCTATGATAAGAGTTTCAGATTCAGAAACTGGTGAATTTAAAGGGTATAAGCGCTTATTTTGGTTGAACTATTCAGAGTTGAGACATCAAATGATCAATTGGCAGGTTTATACCTCTAGAAACGATGTGCACCCAGTAACTTTCGATGACCTGTTTAATAAAAGAATGTTTGAAAGCCTCGTCATTAAGGAAAGTAATGTGTACGATCGATACATCAACCAATATGCAGCTGGTGAAGATGCTTTACTTGAGTCAGATCGAATTGAAAGACAACTTCTCGAAATGGAACATGACTTATGGTCATATTAATCACGAAAATGTAGTCGTGAAATCACTGGCGCCTATAAGCTCCAGTAATTAAGGTCAAAACCAGATTTACGATAGATTCCTTTAATGTCGACAAGGATGCCTTTATCGTCCTTAAACATACCTCTAAAGTCATTCTCATTGAGTTCCACATAGGTGTCATGATTCACTGCCACAATAATTGCGTCATAAGCTTTGGGTTTTAGCTCAGATAATCCGAATCCATATTCTTCATGTAATTCATCACTGTCCGCATAGGGATCAGCTATTTCAACGTCTACCATAAAAGATCGAAGTTCCTTCACAACATCAGCGACTTTGGAATTTCTTATATCACTAACATTTTCTTTAAAGGTGGCTCCCATCACCAATACTTTCGCACCAGCAACATTTTTACCTTGAGCTAAAATCTTCTTGACTGTTTGTTTTGCAACATAGTATCCCATAGAATCATTAACATATCGACCAGAATTAATGATACGTGCGTGATATCCAAGTTCCTCGGCTTTATAAGTGAGGTAGTATGGGTCAACTCCAATACAATGTCCACCTACCATACCAGGAAAGAATTTTAGAAAATTCCACTTTGTTCCTGCAGCCTCAAGGACTTCGTACGTGTTGATTCCAAGTCGGTTGAAAATTATTGAGAGTTCATTCATCAACGCGATATTAACGTCACGTTGAGTATTCTCAATGATCTTTGCAGCCTCCGCCACTTTGATAGATGAAGCTTTGTGAACACCGGGTTCAACGATGATTTCGTAAACTTTTGATATTATCTCCAAGGATTCATTGTCGCAACCAGATACTACTTTCAATATTTTAGTAATAGTATGCTCTTTATCACCAGGATTAATTCGTTCGGGGGAATATCCAACCTTAAAGTCATCGATATACTTGAGGCCAGATATCTCTTCAAGAATAGGGATGCAATCTTCTTCTGTACATCCAGGATAAACAGTGGATTCATAGACAACATAGTCTCCTTTGGAAAGCACTTTTCCCACTGTTGTAGAAGATCCAATTAGTGGACGTAAATCAGGTTTGTTATGATCATCAATAGGCGTAGGAACCGCAATAATGAAGAATTCCGCATCATGTAAGTCTTCTAAATTGGCTGTAAACGTGATATCACTATTATCAAAATCTTCAGATGCTAATTCATCGCTCGGATCTTGACCTTCTTGCATCATTTTTACCCGTGATTCATTGATATCAAAGCCAATGACAGAAACTTTTTTAGCAAAAGCCAATGCTATTGGCAAACCAACATAACCTAGCCCAATAACTCCAATTTTAGCTTCTTTCTTTATTATTCGATCGTATAGATTACTCATATCTCTTCGTCTATTTTTATTACTGTATTATTCGTTAACTGATATTTTTCATTTGACTCTAAACATGAGGCAATTCCATCCTCGTTAAATTTCAAACGGTGTCCGTATTCGCTCATCCAACCGATTTGTCGCCCAGGATTTCCTACAACTAAAGCATAGTCAGGCACCTCTTTTGTTACGACCGTTCCGGCTCCAATAAACGCGAATCTGCCAATATCGTGACCACAAACAATAGTTGCGTTTGCTCCAATTGACGCACCTTTTTTAACAATGGTTTTCGTGTATTGACCTCTTCTGTTTACACCACTCCTTGGATTGGTCACATTTGTGAATACCATACTTGGCCCGAGGAAAACGTCATCTTCACATACTACACCTGTATAAATGGAAACGTTATTTTGAACTTTGACGTTTCGTCCCAAAACAACATCTGGTGATATGACACAATTTTGACCAATGTTGCAATTTTCCCCAATTATACAATCAGACATAATATGGCTAAAGTGCCAAATCTTAGTCCCTGATCCAATAGTGCAACCTTCATCCACGATGGCTGTTTCATGTGAGAAATAGGTTTCCATTATCTGAAATATGCGTCAAATGATTTATGTTCCTTTTTATAGAGCTCATCTTGAGTCAGTCCCTTGAAATAATCATAGGTGATTTTTAATCCTTCAGTCCTGTCAATGGTCGGCTCCCAGTTTAAAATTTCTCTAGCTTTAGAAATGTCTGGTTGTCTCATTGCTGGATCTCCCTCTGGTAGATCTTTGAAAACAATTTTTTGATTGGTCTGGGTAAGGTTTATTATTTCCTTGGCAAATTCGAGGATCGTAATCTCATCAGGATTTCCAATATTCACAGGATTTGGGTAATCGCTTAATAACAATCGATAAATACCTTCTATCAAATCATCCACATAACAAAATGACCTTGTTTGGTTGCCATTACCAAATACTGTCAAATCTTCCCCACGAAGCGCCTGTCCAATAAATGCAGGTAATACTCGACCATCATTTAAGCGCATCCTTGGTCCGTAAGTGTTGAAGATCCGTACAATTCTTGTCTCTAATCCGTGTATTCTCTGATAAGCCATTGTAATCGCCTCCTGAAATCGTTTTGCCTCATCATATACGCCACGAGGGCCAATAGGATTCACATTGCCCCAATATTCTTCATTCTGAGGGTGAACAGCCGGATCACCATATATTTCAGATGTTGAAGCAACCAGTATTCTTGCTTTTTTAGCTCGTGCTAATCCAAGCATATTGTGCGTTCCTAACGAGCTCACCTTCAGCGTTTGAATAGGAATCTTTAAGTAGTCAATCGGACTGGCTGGTGATGCGAAATGCAATATATAGTCTAACTTTCCCGGAACATGCACAAATGTGCTGACATCATGATGGTAAAACTTGAAGTTTTCATTTGCAAAGAGGTGTTCGATATTTTTTAAGTCACCTGTAATTAAATTGTCCATTCCAATTACAGCACACCCTTCCTTTATAAATCGATCGCAAAGATGAGAACCAAGAAATCCAGCAGCTCCGGTGACTAATACAGTTTTCATTTATGAAATTGTTTTTCGACCAATGCTCTTATAATAAAAGCCAAGTTCCTTCATTTTTTCGGGATTGTAAAGATTACGTCCATCGAAAATCACCTTATTATTTAAGTTTTCTGCAAGAACATCAAAATCTGGAGTTCTAAAAACAGACCATTCGGTGCAAACAACTAAGGCGTCAGCATTTTGCGCTGCATCATAAGGATCAATCGCATACTCAATTTTATTCCCAATTGTTGTTTGCACATTGGACATTGCTTCGGGGTCATAAGCCTTTATTGTTGCACCCAATTCAATCAACTTTTCAATCATGTATAGCGCTGGCGCTTCCCGAATATCATCCGTATCAGGTTTAAAGGCTAAACCCCAGATAGCTATGCGCTTACCCGTGAGATCACCACTGAAATAGTCGGAAATGATAGGTGCCAAAACTGTTTTTTGCTCTTCATTTACTTTCATTACCGCATTCAATATTTGAATGTCGCTACCATGTTCTGCTGCTGTTTTAACAAGTGCTTGAACATCTTTTGGAAAACAACTTCCACCGTAGCCAATGCCAGGGAAAAGAAATCGATTACCAATTCTTGTATCACTGCCAATACCAATTCGCACTGAATCAACATCCGCTCCAACCCTTTCACATAAATTAGCTATTTCATTCATGAAAGTAATCTTTGTCGCGAGGAAGGAGTTGGCCGCGTACTTTGTCATTTCAGCTGAACGTTCATCCATAAATAGGATTGGATTTCCTTGTCTTACAAATGGCTTAAACAACTCCTCAAGAATTTTTTTGGCGCGTTCAGAATTAGTGCCAATTACTACTCGATCTGGCTTCATAAAGTCGTCAACCGCAAATCCTTCTCTGAGAAATTCTGGGTTGGAAACGACATCAAAATCGCCCTTAAAGTTAGCTGAAATGGCTTCGCTAACTCGATCTGCAGTTCCAACGGGAACAGTGCTTTTATCAATTATAATTGCGTAGTCCTTTAGCCTTTTACCTAAATCGTCAGCAACTCCTAATATGTACTTTAAATCTGCACTTCCATCTTCTCCAGGAGGTGTTGGAAGAGCTAGGAAGATAACATTCGCGTGATCAACTGCATCTTGTAGATTAGTAGAAAACACCAACCTACCCTGTTTGATATTTCTTTCGAATAGATTGTCCAAATGAGGTTCATATATCGGGATGATTCCATTTCTCATTTTGTTCACTTTGTTCTCATCGATATCAATGCAAACAACGTGATTGCCCATTTCTGCAAGGCAAGTTCCTGTAACCAATCCGACATAACCGGTTCCAACTACTGCGATATTCATTTTTGAATATAATCTTTTAAGGTGTTCGTTATATGTTCAAGCTGCTCAATCTCCATTTCTGTATGGATCGGCAATGACAAAACTCTTGCTGATAAATCATCTGTGATGATCATTTTAGGCTGCGATTCGGAGTATTGCAAGTATCCTTTTTGTCGATGTGCTGGAACTGGGTAATAAATGTTTGATGGAATCCCTGCTTTATCGAGGTGCTCCTGCAATTGGGTTCTATCAATATCGTTTAGCTTCAATGTATATTGATGATATACATGCGTGCTCCATGGAGCAACAGAAGGTGTTTCTAGTTGTGGAATGTCAGCGAATTGATCATTGTAATACGTAGCAACATTCTGCCTATTCGATGCATATTCATCCAGATGTTTAAGCTTAATTCGAAGTACGGCAGCTTGAATATTATCTAATCTAGAATTTACCCCAATATAATCATGATAATAGCGCTTTGTTTGACCATGATTTGCGATACGCCTGATAGATTCAGCGAGCTCATCACTATTTGTGAAAATGGCTCCTCCATCTCCATAGCATCCGAGGTTTTTAGAGGGGAAAAATGAGGTGGTGCCTATATCACCAATGCCTCCAGCCGATTTTTTGCCATTAATTCCAGTATGATGAGCACCAATGGCTTGAGCTGTATCCTCTACTACTTTAATTCCCGTTTCATCCGCAAGCGACATTACCATATCCATGTTTGCGCATTGTCCATATAAATGAACCGGAACGATGGCTTTGGTCTTACTTGTTATTTTTTTTCGAGCATCATCAATGTCGATCGTAAAGAAGTTTGGATCTACCTCAACAAAAACTGGTTTTAAACCGAGTAGTGCGATAACTTCACAGGTGGCTATATATGTAAAGCTAGGTGTAAGTATCTCGTCACCTGGCATACACCCCAATGCCATCAATGCAATCTGAAGAGCATCTGTGCCATTCGCACAAGGAATCACATGCTTAATGTCAAGATATTTTTCAAGCTCAGAACTGAGCTCTTTAACGTGCACACCGCCAATGAACATAGTGCTGTCGACCACGTCCAAGATTGCATGGTCTATTTCTTCTTTTATGTGAAGATATTGAGTGTGTAAATCGACTAATTGAATGGGCTTCATCCGTAGAAAAAAATAAGGCGCAAAGATATCTTTTTATGATTGTGTTCTGCCGTACAATAAGTGATTCCTGACCTTTGATAATTACACGGATTTTAGCGGCTCGGCTTTTATAAATTCGTAGCATGAAGAAATGGTTCTTTCTAGTCTTAGTCTTAGTCGCTCTTTACGGTCAATCAATGGCCCAAAGAAATGTGCGAGACTCGACTTTATCGTTTGTTTCGCTTGGAGCCAATATTGGATTTCAGTATCCATTCGCAGATTTGGCCAAGCGTTTTGGATATGGAGGTCTTGTTGGAGGTCAATTGATGTGGAAAACAAAATCGAATTTCACTTTTGATGTCAACTACGGTTTCCTTTTTGGAAATCGAGTCAAAGAAGATACAATTCTGAAACCAATCATGACGAGTCAGAACTATGTGATAAGTCGCGAAGGCGAGCCAGTTGACGTTTTTTTAAGTGAACGTGGATTTCTAATTTATGGGCGAGTTGGCAGAATATTTAGGATTGGTAACGCGAATGTAAATTCTGGCCTTCATGTGAATATAGGAGCGGGTTTTTTACAACATAAAATAAAAATCACCGAAGCATCTCAGAAAGCGCCACAACTATTGGGTGATTACCTCAAAGGATATGATCGCCTTTCGAATGGAATTATGGTGACACAGGCCATTGGATATAGCCATTTTAGTGATTATAAATTGATTAATTATTATATCGGTGTGGAGTTTTATGAAGGGATTACCCAAAATAGAAGAACAGTAAATTTCGATACAGGAAAACCGGAGAATAATCAGCGGTTAGATTTGTTTGGGAACGTAGTTTTTCGCTGGTATTTCCCTGTTTACAAGCGACAACCACAGGATTTTTACTTTTACTAAATTGGTAAGCGCACTATATACAGCCGCTGTTTTCACCTATTTGATTTTTGCATATGCATACAGTTTATTGGATGATAAAGCCAGAAAGTGGCGTCTTGGACAGAGACATTGGCGAAGCGTAAAAATAGATGCACTTCTGGAGGGTAAGACTGTTTGGTTTCACTGTGCCTCAGTTGGTGAATTTGAGCAAGCCCGTCCAGTAATTGAATCTTTAAAAGATGGGAATTCGGAAATAAAAATTCTGCTGACATTTTATTCTCCATCCGGTTTTGAAGTACATGAAAACTACGAACTGGCAGATTGTATTACATATATTCCAGCTGATATTCCATCTTTGGTTGAGGAGTTTTTAAGCAGAATGAAGCCAGATGTGGTTGTGTTTATCAAATATGAACTTTGGTTCAATTTTATTCAGATAATTCGTAGAAGGAATATACCGATGGCACTGATTTGTGCACATTTTCCTGAGAAACATTTTGTGTTTAGTTGGTTAGCAAAATCGCTTGGTTCCAAGCTAAAGTTGCTAAGTGAAATTCAAGTTCAGAATGAACAAACTAAAGCGAGACTTAATCAAATCGGGTTAGGAAATGTATTAGTAGCTGGTGATACACGGTTTGAAAGAGTGGTGTCCGTCTCAAATGAATCCTATGCTAATAAATGCATAGAAAGATTTGTGGAGGACAGCCAAGTGATTGTAATTGGTAGTAATTGGCCGAGTGATGATAACATTTTATTGAGTGCCCTTTCCAAGTTTAGTTCACTTAAGGTGATTGTGGCGCCCCATGAAATGGATCAAAGTCAACTGGAGAATTGGAGAGAAATTTTTGGCGAGGAGCTTATGCTTTGGTCAGAAATGGTGGAAGGTAGTCTTATAAATAAACGAGTACTTTATGTTGATACGCTCGGTGTACTTTCCAAACTTTATCGATATGCACATGTGGCATATGTAGGAGGAGGGTTTGGCAAGTCTGTTCATAATACATTGGAGGCTGCAGTTTATGGTATTCCAGTGTTATTTGGGCCAAACAATGCGAGATTTGATGAAATTCAACAATTGAAAAGAATAGGCTCAGGTTTTGAAATCAAAAACGCACAAGACTTTTCGAAACAGTTGGATGTGCTTTTAAATTCTGAAGAAGTTTTGCAAACTATTAGTGCATTGAATGAAGAATACTTCGATCGTAATCGTGGTGCGGTAATACATGCCACCGATTGGGTTAGACAAAGTCTAAAAGTAAAAAAGCCTTCTTGATTTAAGAAGGCTTTTGGTACAAGGCAACCGACAAATATTGAACTTTATTATGCTGGATGTGGACATAATTCTCCACCAGCACTGTAAATCTCCGAATTGTAAACAAATAAGCTGCGCTTAAAATTGTGCCCGTGATGAATACTCTTACTTAGTTTTCTGACCGAAATAGGATTCCGATTAAAATTCAACTCAAACAAATGAAGTGACCCTTCTGGGTTGTAATAGCCAAGACTATCATTTAAAAAAATCAGACTCGTAAAAAAATCAGACTGAAAATTTACAGTGCTCTTGTCTAATAATAAGCTATCAATCTTTTGATGAATTAAGTGTGTATCAAAAGCTGGTGGCACAATGGCTTTGCCAACTAAAGCTACTAAGAAAAAGGTCGCCCCTAAGAAGAGTTCTTTCATGTCTCAAAGAAATCAAAATCTCAGTAAAATAAGGGCTTAACAGGTCGTAAATATGTATAAACACATATTCTCACGCAATAATTAATCTATTCAAACCAATTTTTAATTAAATTGACTTGCTTTTATAAAAAAACAATTCAAACATGAGCACACAGGCCAATTTAGCAAACCAAATAACATCTGTTATCCCAGACGCTGTTGTCAAAAAAGTAGATAAAGACAACTTCTTAGATATCCATATCCCTTCGGTTAACGAAAAAAAAGGTACCCATCTATTTTTCAACACAGGAAAAGAAAAGATTAAAATGGGGTTTTATTGCCGTGATAAAGACTGGATAGATGCTTTATTGCAAAAAGATTCGAATAGAGGTGGCGGGAATAATTCAACCATTGAAGAATACTCACAAGGTATTCGACCTGTTAATAATCCAGAATTCGAAAGTGTGGATGACGCTGTTACTTGCGCGCTTCTTTTTATTGCGAACATAGGCGGACCTCAAAACACAACTTCAAGCAGTCACAATACAACGACAACCACTCCAATATTAAATGATGACACGATTACATTTAAAATGGCTATTGAAGCTGCACAAAATGGGAATCAAGAAAAAGTAATAGAATACATAAACCAAGGTAATTTAGGACTTCAGTGGAATGAGGACTTTCTTATAACGGTTGAATTAGCATCATATGTGAGCGCTTCTGAGGAGTTAAATGAACATATTAAGAATGTGATTTCTAGAGGTGTCGATCTGAATGAAACTACAATTAATGATGGTTGTGGCTACACTGCCCTTCATTTTGCAGCTTGGGATGGCAAAATCGATATTTTGGATTATTTATTACAAAAGGGTGCAAATCCTGATGTAATTGGAACTATTGATGGACTAACACCTCTTTACCTTGCAGCCGTAAATGGAGATTACAATTGCGTTGCCTCACTTTTAAAGTACGGTGCTAATCCGAACATCTACTTAACAGGTGAGGGCATTGAAAGCCTGAGAGGTTACTTTAGCACCAAGGGGGGAACAGTATTGAGAGGCGCTTTAATTAATGGACATTTTGAAATAGCTAAACTATTAATTGAAAATGGTGCAGAAAAAGAAGAGCTCAATGAGCCTTGCATGGATAATGAGTTACCTACTAAAGATGTGGTCGATTTAGTTTTGATACTAAAAAATCAGGGGGTACTGCAGAATTTTGACCAATCTCTGTACGCTGAGATTCGGGCTATTTTAGGAAAAGATTCAAACAGTGTAGATACCAACGATCCAATAGAGGTGGATGATGAATTGGGATATCCTTTATTATCCTACAAGAATTCTGATCAAAACAAAGAATACGTAAAAAGATATTTAAGGCCAACAAAAACACTTAACGGAAGGATGGGTGTTAAAATGGTTATACCAGATTGGGTGGAGGTGTTGCTTGATGATTGTGTTTGCTTTGATTTCTCACCTGAAGATATAGCCATAATTAGAGAGGGAATTGAGTCGAATAAAGTTATTCCAATTTTAAAGTATGATTTTAACATCAAGGGAAGTAATCTTACGGACATAAAAAACATGTGGTGGATAGTACCATTTGCATTTTGGAATAATACTATTTCATGGCTAGCGATAAACAAGGACGGTCTTTATGCCCCTTATAATGATAACAATGATGCTACTCTTATACTATCATGGGATCGAGTACAAGATATAAGTTTTTCTATTGATTATGAGCCATTTGGAGTTGAAGAGCCTGATAGTAAAATGAACCTATTAACTATTCTACTTGAAGGCGGCAATGAGCTTGAGATTTCCGAATTTCTTGAAGATGGCAGAGGTTCTTATCTTTCTGTTCTTCATGATATCTATTGGGTTAGACAAGAAACAATAGAAGCCAGCAAGGGATTGCAAATGTGGAAAGAGGGAGCGGGTGGTGAAGGATTTAGATCATTCCCTGAGTCAGTTGAGCTTGCTCACTTACCCTATTGGTCAGACAGTGATGTTCATAGACCATCTTTTGAGCCTGACGCGCAAGAAGAAACTAATGCGCCCAAGAATTCTTATGACGTAAAGGAAGAATTTGTGATGCCAATATGTAAGCTTATCAAGATGTATCTAATTCTGCCACATTTTCCTTTTATTGTGAATGCTCTGCATGAGGAAGGTTATACCCTAGCTACAAAAAATTGCTGGTTTTATGCACAGAATATTCACTGGGCTGGCAAGGATGAGGCATGGAATTTATTGATAGATCATAATGGCTTTTATTCTTCGATGGGAGAGAAGGAATTTAAGTTGCTATTCAATTGGGACGATGTGGCAGAAATCAAGACCCGCGTTGCAGAAGACCAGTCAGGAATGACGATAGGTTTATTTCAAGCAGATGGACAAAACTTAACCCTAACCCAAAGCGGATCAATGTCTCTACTTATTGTTTATTGGCTTTACCAAAAGATTGTTTGCGACATCATCGAAAATTTTAAGGATCAGGCGACAATCCATTGGAGTTTTGTCGAAAATGAGCTCGGTGTGCAATTAAATTCATTTAACTCTTACGAGGAATTTTATGATGTTATCCCACCTGAGTTAATGGATTAGGTTCATTTCAATTATACAATATGAAACATTTAATAAAAAGAAAAGATCTCGGATATGCTGTAAAAGAGGGTTGATATTGCGAGGTAAGTATTAATAAATCACCAAATGGTGCTAAAGCTAAAGTAGAGGATGAAGTTTACATAGCGCAAAACGGGTATGCAATTTTTGCTAAGGGAAAAATCACTGAGACCAAGCCCATTTCCATTTTGAAAGGCCTCAGTGATTTTGTGCGATTTTCTCAAAAGACTACCTTAATAAAAGACGATGGATTTTGGTTGTCAAAAATCAACACGTACGCTAAAAAAGAAGAACCTTTTACAGTTTTTGTATTTGAGTACTATTTAGGAGAAATCGAGCAGTTAGAATTTTGCATCCCTCTTGAAGCTAGGTTTTTAAGACAATCTGCTTGGTATTATTTGGAAGACAATTTCAAATTAGCCGCACCTGAAAACAAGTTTAATTTAACCGCACACATACCCACGAAAATAAGAGAAGAGGTATTTCATCAATTTAAAATTAAAAGTAAAGAGCATATCATTGATGTGGACCATTTTGTACCTAGATCATTGGGTGGACCCGGAAACATCATTGAAAACTTAATTCCAATTAGCCCATCAATCAATAGAAGAAAAGGCAATCATGTACCAAGTAAACTATTCGAGTTTGGGAAGAAATTTAATATTAAGGTTGATTCAGATTTAACTGCTGAACACTCTAAATTCTTTTCTAAACCATCAGAATTAGCATTAGCTAAAAAAATTATTGAAAAAATAAACGCTCAACCAATTGAAGAAATCAGAGCTGATTATTTGGCAATAAGACGCTTCCATTATCCTGGATCGTAATAAATTTTGAAAGTGAGTGGTTTTGAATCCATAAATAATGAAAGTGAGTTTAGCGCTTTAGTTGAGCAATTAAAGGTTTTGCTGAAGCCTGTTGAGTTAAAAAGTGTAGGGCTATTTGAATGGGAAACAATAACAAAACCCAATGGGAGAGAGAAAACTATTTACATAATAAAGAAAATTATTTCAAGGGAGAATAACACCTCTAACTTATTAATTCATTGGTTTTTAAACTATTCAAATAGCCATTTATCATTAATAATTGATTCCAAAATAGCAAACATGGGAGATATTACGTTATTAGAATTTCAAAGAAAAAATGGAATGCTCTACAAAAAAAATGAACGCATTTTAAAACTAAGATAACCCCTCGTTTATCTGCCGTATGCAAGACTCCAAAAAACTACATATTGAACTTTTTCAAGAAGAATACGACTTTATGTTTGACTCGATATTAGATGCTAAAGAAAGAGCAAAAGGTATAAATCCGATGAACTCTAGATACCAAGAGGAAGTCAATAAAAAAAGAAAGCTGTTCGGAGTGCCTGCTCTTTCCGTTGCTGGAAACCCTGTAGACGATTCAACAATGAAAATATGTATTGATGAAATTGATGCCCGTTCTAAAAACCAAAAAACTAGATACTCGAATTTGATTGAGCAGACTCTTCTAAAGAAATAATAATAATAATAGGGTTAGAACTCAAATAACAATAATGATGAAATTTTGGATAATTGGCATTACACCTTTGTCGTTAGTTTTTGCAAGAGGGCTTCTTAATGATGGAAATGAAGTCTTTGCAATAGATGAAGATAGCATTAAGGTAGAAAAGCATCGACAGGAATTTAGTGCTGTTTTTTGCTACCGATCTGAAGATCTATATCTATTAAAATCAACAGTCGAGATAAATATAAAAGATGTGTTTTTACTTTTTATACAAAATGATTTATCTGCTAGTTTGCTGTCATGTGAAATGCTTCAACGATTGGGCATAAAAGAAATTCATTCAGTTTATAATTCCGACCAACACAAAAATCTTCTTCAAAGACTTGGTATTAAAACAGATTTAACAAACGACCAACTCCATTATATTACATGGCATCTTAAAAAGCAAAATCAACTAAGACAGATAATTTACTTAGACATGGATGGTGTTTTGGCAGATTTGTCCAAAGGAGCAAAAATGCATCCGGATAATAAAAGTGGACACTTCAAAAATAACCCTGACGAAATTATCGGCATTTTTAGACATCTTCCTGCTATAGAGGGTGCTATTGCAGCTGTGCATGAGTTACTAGAAAGTGAAAAATTTGACATTTTCATTTTAACTACAGCTCCGTGGGACAATCCTTCGGCTTGGATTGATAAAAGACTTTGGATTGAGGATAAGTTTGGTTCGTCTTTTGAGAAAAAACTAATCATATCGCATCGAAAGGATTTACTAATAGGAGATTATTTAATTGATGACAGAACAGCGAGGGGAGCAGGAAAATTTTCAGGAATTCATCTACATTTTGGTTGGGATTATGAAAATCAAAAACCAAACAAATTTCCTGATTGGAAGAGTGTTATCGAATATTTGTTGTAATGTTTTAAAATCGAGGCCGTTTATTGAATTGTGAATATTGTTTCTCAATCAGAAGAGACTAAACCTACTCGATTATACTTCTCATAATACAAACACTTGATTTTATGATTAATGTTGCTTAATTCAATCTTCGCAAATAATGAACCAAGCCATTCACCCATACATTCATATGTCTTTGTAGATACCCCAAGAATTCGGACAGTAAGTTTAATGAATAAATTTACTGTAATATGACACGAAGAAAATTCACATCGAGCTTCAAGACCAAAGTGGTACTAGAGG
>Ga0255765_1001038_pt1 | contig 35702 bp, 33 predicted proteins | sample 041ome_8_FD_179965 | JGI IMG/M metagenome (GOLD analysis project Ga0255765, IMG submission 179965) | Coastal salt marsh microbial communities from the Groves Creek Marsh, Skidaway Island, Georgia - 041407BS metaG (version 2) | ecosystem: Environmental > Aquatic > Marine > Intertidal zone > Salt...
ATTACCTGCAAGTGTTAAACTAGTATCAGCAGAATTAGCTGTTACGCTGTCTGCTTTTAGTCCACTACCAAATGCTATAGCATTGCCTGCTGAGTTAGTAATGTTATTACCATCTTCAATTTGGAATGTACCTTTAACCTGAACAATACCACTACCTGTAGGATCAAGAGTAATATCACCTGAACCACTAGTCTGGACAGCTACGTCTTGGTTACTATCGGCAGAAATTGTAATTGTACCTGAGTTATCAGATACCACCTGTTGTCCGTTTACATATAGTGAACCAGGACCAACATAAATGTCTGCCCACTGATATGAAGCAGAACCAAGTGAATATGTTACATCTGCACTTGGCAGAATATCACCTGTGATTGTTTGACTGCCCGTGAGTGTCAATCCTGCAAAAGTAGGACTGTCACTTGTGCCTATTGCCTGGCCTATTGCAACTTCTCCAGATGAAATACTAACACCAGTACCTGCTGTAATGTGTGCTTGTACCTCTGCACCACTAGGGCCTGTGTAAGTAAATGTACCTGTAGTGTTGTCATACGTTAAACTACCATCCCCACCGCTATCAGTAACACTGAAATCTGCATAGGTAGTAGCTGTCGTGTTAGACAAATCTGCAAGTGCTATTTCAAAACCACCCTGAGTAGAACCGTCATGGACTACCAGGGTGTCTTTACTTGTGTTTACTGTGACTTCACCCTCTGCTCCCGTAAATGACGAATGCTCGGCGGTGGTTCCACGTCTTAATTGTAATACTGTTGGCATTGTTTATCTCCTAATATGTTCCACCGTCAAGTGCGTCTACTTGAGAGCCCGGAATTACTGTAGCTCCGTCAAGATTATCTAGGTCAGCTCTCATTAATTCAAAACCTCCCTGGGTAGACCCATCATGTACGACTGCCGTGTTTTTACTTATGTTAACGGTAATTTCTGCCTGTGCGCCTGTAAATGATGAATGCTGGGCAGTAGTACCTCTTCTAAATCGAATTCTAGCTGCCATCTTTACAAACTCCCGTAATCTATGTTGTTACCGGAACCGACTGCATCGGCAACCGAACCATAATCCTGATCTGAATTATAATTCATTCTTACAATTACAGTGTCAGATTCACTAACAGTATCTATAGTAAACAAAGCATCTACACTATCAGCAAACTTTAAGTTGCCTACTGTCGCAGTTGAATCCGTGTCCGTAATTGTAAGACCCCCGCCAATAGCATGTATGTCATTGGAGGAGTCTTTAATATATAACTTTTTATCTGCTGTATTTATTGCTATTTCACCTACTGCAAGATCACTTGTAGTAGGTACTGAACTAGCTGTCTCGGACCTTTTCGGCTTGAGAATTGTTGCCATTTGACTTTTCCTCTCTTAGCTTTTTAATTTTTTCTTCTAACATATTTAATTCTTTTTTGAGTATTTCATTCTCTTTAACCAGCTTTGTGTCACCTATCTCCTTGACAACTTCAACCTCTTTAATGACTTCTACAGGCGGTTTTTCTTTTTCCGCCTGTAGAAGTTCGGTTAAGTTTTCTATCTCAGCATTTCTTTCCGAGATAACTTTTTGAAGTTTCTCATTCTCTCTACTTACGTAGGAGCTTCTAGCTTGTAAAGTGACGACTTCTATAGAAGCCTCATTATATTTTTTTGCTAGCATATTAATATATTCATTAACTAGCTCTTCATTAAACTGTTTGCCAGAATCCATTATATATCCTCAAAATTTTAAATTAAATGTTTATTAGTAAGAACCGCCATCAAGAGTGTTAGTCCAATCAGGAGTACCACCGTTTGAGTACAAGATGTAACCATCAGTACCTGCAGCAGTAGCCTGAAGTGCGCCAGTTCCGTTACCGTAAACAATACCGTTGCTAGTGAAAGTGCCTGCGCCAGTACCACCGTCTGCTACACCAATAGAAGCTGTCAGTCCAGAAACAGTACCACCAGTAATTGAACCAGTTACGTCACCTGTTACGTTACCAGTTACGGTACCTTCAATGTTAGCAACCAAAGTACCAACAGTGATTGTAAGGTCACCAGTAGATGCGCCTGTAGCAGTAGTAGTACCAACAGTAAATTTGTCTGCTGACTCGTCCCAACCCATGAAAGCGTTGTCGCCAGTGCTACCACGTTCAATGATAAGGCCTGAATCGTTAGCAGCTGAAGATGTACCGTTACCAAGTTCTAACAGTGTATCAGAAACAACAGTGTTAGTAGTAGCTACAGTAGTAGTTGTACCGTTTACAGTCAGGTTACCGGTGATAGTAGCGTCGCCACCAACAGAAAGGTTACCAGAAGAACCGAGTGTAGTGAAATCACCAGCTGCTGCTGTAGTTCCACCGATTACAGTACCATCAATAGCACCGCCGTTGACATCTACAGTTGAGAAAGTAGAAGTACCAGTAGAAGTTACGTCACCTGCAAGATCAGCAGTGACATCTGCGAAAGTTACGCTGTCACCAGTACCTACTGACTGACCGATAGCGAATGTTACTTCATTGTCAGTAACAGTGGAATCTACACCTGTGCCACCAGTGAAAGTGAAAGTATCACTACCAACTGTAAGATTGTCAGTACCAGTGTCACCAGCAATTGATAAAACTGAGCTAGTTGAAGTAGTTGTAACCGCTGTAACACGACCTTTTGCGTCAACAGTGATTGTAGGAATTGCTGAACCAGAACCGTAAGTACCAGCTGTAACACCTGAGTTAGCAAGTGTAGTTGAAATAGTTGCAGTATCGCCAGCGTCCTGGAACGTAGCTGAACCAGTAGCATCGCCACTGAGTGCAACAGTTACAGCGCTTGATAAACCATCTGCATCAGTAGCAGTGTCTGCGTTACCAGTAAGGTTAGCAGTAATAGTTCCTGCACTGAAGTCACCGGAAGCGTCACGTTGTACAATAGCGCTTGCTGTGTTTGAATCAGTAGCTGCGTCAATGGCATCAGTGTAATACTTACCACCAATGGCATGAATTTCAGCAGTGCTGCCGTCTGAGCCAATAGACTCAATATATAGTTTTGCATTTGCTCCTGAACCACTCTGGTCCTGTGCGTATGCTAATTCGCCTTCTGCAAGTGCCGCCGTAGTTGGAGCAGTTGAGCCAGAAGAGCGTTTAATTTGAATTACTGTTGCCATTTTACTTCCTCTATTGAGTTATTGTTATTAAAATGTTATTAAAAAGTACCGCCATCTAATGTTGTAATACTTGAGGTATCTATAGCTAACCCCGATACAGGTGTAGCCTCCCATTTATCTAAGTCTGCGTTGTATGTAAAAGTATATCCATCTTGGGCTCCTGTAAGATCGACATTTGCTAACCCTTCTAGTTTTGTTGCAGTAGTAGTTCTACTACTGGTAGTTACTACCTTAGGCGTTCTTGTGCTTGAAGATGGTATTACGACTTTAACGGCCATTAGCGAGTTACCTCTGGAGTTACAGTTACAATTCCTTCTAATATTCTTAAAGTTTCTGTAGTATCGTCAATCTCAATATCGTACACATACCGTCCAGCTTTCAGACCTGATGTTTCAGCAGCCGTCAAACTAATAGTTATTTCGCCTGAATTGTCTACTTTAGTAGTTGTAAAATCTACTTTAGTTGAAGTGTAATAACTTTTTCTAAGTTGGGCTGCTACTGTATATGAGGATAGATCTTTAGCGGAACCGTCAGAATTCTCTACTGTAAAAGTAAAACTGTAGGTTGTGCCTTGATCTATTACAATATTGCTTACTGTAGCCATATAAATATCTTATAAGTATTAGTGTTCTACTTATTTATAACATTTCGGACTTGTAATGAAAACTATTTTGACCTTAAAATATGGTGACAAATATACTTCTGATGACGTAAACAAGATATATACTGACACCAACGGCAAATATAATTATGTATGCGTGACTGATGATCCTAAAGGACTACATCCTAATATTTATACAATTTCTATTGACCATGAACCAGATGGGCATTGGGAAAAGATTAAACTTTTTCAGTATAATTTTGGAAAAACTCTATACTTAGATTTAGATATTTGTATACAAAAAGATATAGATCATTTGTTTGATTATCTTGACAACACCCCGATGATTTGTTATACTTATTGGAAGCCTTTAGAATTTCCTTATCACAAAGATGATCGCTGGTCTTATAACTATTTAAGTAATTTTAATTCAAGTGTCATGTTATGGGAAGATGCACACCATATATATAATAAGTGGTTAGAAAATCAAGATTATTATATGGTAAAATATGCGGGTGATGATAGATTTTTGTTCCATGAAAACTTCACATTTGAACATTGGCCAGAAGGTGAAATATATTCTTACTGGTTTAATAGAGACGGGTTCCAACCAAATGCTACAATAGCTCTATTAAACGGACAAGAAAAGTTTCCTGAGTTGAGAGAAAAGTATTATGATGAACTTCGTGTGCATCAAATGGGGTGATAAGTACACTCCGGATTATGTAAATAATTTATATCGTATGGTTGAGAGAAACTATACGAAACCCTTTACCTTTACTTGTTACACAGATGAAACAGAAGGTTTAGAATGTGACACACATCCTATACCTGACGATGGATTATTGCATCCTAAATACTGGTTTGGTAAAGAAGGTTATTGTTGGGATAGAGCAAAGTTTCTTGTATTCAATTCTGCACAGTGGTTAGGGTTGCTGGGTAAATGGTGTTACTTTGATTTAGATGTTATCATACAAAATAACATAGACGATATAGAAATTCTAGCTGAAAAGCCGAGAATAATACATTGTAATTGGCAGCCAGGCAGGCAGAAAAATGATAGAGAATTTTTTGAGATGCGAGGTACTTTTTATAATTCTAGCATGATGTTATGGAATGGCGAACAATGTAGACATATTTACAGTGATGTCTTTCAGAATGGTGAAATGGTATTCACAACCTTCTATAAAGGTTCAGATAACTATCACTATTGGCGCCAAAGAAGTTTTTGGAAGGACATACCAAGTAATTGGGTTTATAGTTACAACAGAGGCATGAAACACCCAGAAGACATTGAACCCTTTATCTATAGACCAGATCCTAAAATCTGCTTATTCAATGTTGATAATACTAAACACCCTGACGCTAAAAAACAAATCAAAATAAAAGAGTTAAAAGATGAGGCATTGCTTACTTTATGGGAAAGTTAAGAGTAAATTATATATGCTGCAAATGGGGCACCAAATATGGACCACACTTTGTTAATAAACTTTATAACATGGCCAAGCGAAATACCGATAGCGATAAATTTGATTTTCACTTTTATTGCTATACTGATATTAGTGAAGGTCTTGAGCCTGACATTAAAGTTATTGAGTTTCCTGATATTCCCAATATTCATCCTAAGTATTGGTTTGATTCTGATAAGTTCAAGTACGGCATGGCTCGTTGTTGGGATAGGCCTAAAACTTTTATTTTTAATACTCACAATTTTGCTCCTGATAAGCCTACTGGTCGGTTCGTTTTTTTCGATTTAGACGTAATTATACAAGATGACCTTGAACCTATAATCATGTATGACTTAGAACACCCTACTAAACTAAGAAGTTGGTGGCAGGATCCTAGACCAATGAAAAGTAGACAATTTAAATTGGGCCATGGTGCCTATACAAATGGTTCATGTATGGTTTGGAGTGACGATCAAACTGAATGTATTTGGGATGATGTATTAGAACACCAGGAACGCATATGGTATACTTTTACTGATGGTACAGACAATTATCATAGTTGGCGTTGGGGTATGTTTAGACCTGACGGCAAAGAGCCTCTCTGGAAACATTTCCCAAAAGAATACGCATACTCTTATAATAGAGGTAGGGATTGGGATTCAGAAGATTTAGAGGTTGATAAGTATCGCAGTGATGCTATATTGTGTATATTTAATGTTGACTTACTACCATTTGAGGATTCTAGTAGAGGTAAAACAAAACAAGATAATTTAGCAGATCCTAACTTGTTGGAGCATTGGAAATGATTAACATATATACTGTGAAGTGGGGATTTAAATATGGCCCTGAACACGTTAATAAAATTTTTGAACAGTGTAAGGAACATATTACAGAAGAATTTGAGTTTTATTGTTTAACTGAACACCCCGTTGGATTATCTCCTGAAATAAATGTTATTCCTTTACCTCGTGATAACTATTATGAGAAGTGGTGGAATAAACTGTATTTGTTTGACAAGTATCTTGTTAAGCAGGAGGGAGAAAAACTATTCTTAGATTTAGATATTATTATACAAAAAAATATTGATTGTATTGTAAATTATGATCCAGAAGATAACCTGGTGTTTGTTAAAACACATTGGCACAATATAGTTAAAATGAAAAAAGATTTGAAAGATATTCCTCACAAGTATACTGATCTTAACTCAAGTATTCTTAGGTGGAATGACAAACTAGATATTGATAAAATAACAAAATTTGTAAAAGATTATGCTAGTCAAATGTTTTTTTATTATCGAGGATTAGATAACTTATTCGGTCATCAAAGAAGAAGACTTTTAAATATTGATTTTTTTCCTTCTGGTTGGGTATACAGTTATAACTATGGATACATATGGCCTTCAGATATTGAAGAAAAGAAATTTAGAGATGAACCTTTAGTATGTTTATACGACTCAATGGAGCGACCACAAGATGTTAAACTATAATTTTTTAAATAACTATAAAAACTGGGGCAGTGCTTTAGATAAAATTGGACATGAGATGCCTTATAAACATGAGGACTTTCGTAAATCTTTAAACCCAAACTCAATGGAAGCTTCTATTTGGTTGGTTGAAGAATTACAAAAAGTTTTAGGATCAGTAGAAAAGAAACTCAACATAACTGTTTTAAATTCTTGGTTAGGATTTCCTTTAGTTCCTTTACTGTGTGAGAATCTAAATGTAGAAAAATTGAATCTTATAGATGTAGACCGGGACGCCTTAGAGTTGTCAAAAGTTTTTAATAAGTATTATACCGATCAAAATATTGATCTTAATCATATTAATTGGGATGTTCCGTTTGCTTTTCACGATATAAATGCTTTAAACACAGACGTAGTTATATCTTTGTCAGCAGAAACAATGTATCCATTGAGAGAACTCACAACAGCGAATCCTGAATGTATATTTGCTGTACAAAATTCTAATTTAATAAAAGAAATGTACGGTATTAATTGTGTTGATAGTATAGAAAAACACGCAGAAAACACAGGCATTAAGGATGTTTTGTATAGTGGAAACATCAAACAAAATTATTGGACTTTTGATGGTTTAAATGAATATGACCGTTTTATGATTATTGGTAGTAAATAGTTATGATGGGAAAAAATGGTACTAATGAAGACACTAAAGAATTGTGGAAGATATTACCCGAAAACTCTTTGGGAGCTGAAATAGGTGTATGGAAAGGAGAGTCTACTAATAGATTTTTAAGAAGAGCTAGACATATACATATGGTAGATCCCTGGAGTATAACAGCGTATGATGAATCTACTGATTGGTTGAATATAGGTGTTGACGGCATTATGAAAAGATATGCTTACATGGTAGGGTCAACTAAACGTGAAGATTATGAAAAATTTTATGATGAATTATATGAATCCGTGTGTGAAAAGTTTAAAGACAAACCAGTAACCATACACAGAATGACGTCTACAGAATTCTTCAATATGTATGAAGGTGAAAAATTAGATTGGATTTATATTGACGGTGACCATGCGTATGAAGCGGTATATTCAGATTTAAATAACTGCTTAAAAGTTATGAAAGAAGGTGCTAGAATATACTGTGATGATATTGCCGCGGATAACAGACAACACCCAGGAGTTAGACAAGCGGTATCACAATTTTGTAAAGAGAATGACCTAACTCCTAGAAGAAAATTTAAAAATCAGTGCATCATTCAACTATAAACAGAAGCATCTTCTTCTGATATATCTTCAATCATATTGCGCCACATATCTAAATGTGGTACAATAAATCCTAAGGTAACACGAGGTTCATATGTTCCTGCACAGTGATAATAAACTTTGTCGGGTTCTCTGCCTCTGCCATAGTATCCTACTTTACAAGTCCAACCGGGCTTGTCTTCCATAGTTACTATTTCTTTTGTAAGAGGATCTAGGTATCTAAAGAAACCATTGCCTGTGGGTGAATAAGACAATAGTATATTATAACCGGAAGCATTCCAGTTATTATGCCAACCCATATAACCGCCTTCAGGATAGAAAACATTTACTGCTTGATTTTTAGCTCCCAAGAATTGACACAGCTCTTGATCTAATTCATTTCTTCTCTGCTTATGTTCTCTAGGTACTTGTTCGTCTGATGCTATGTCTACAGAAATAGTAGTTTCCGGCCACCCAATATGTTTACCATCTTTGTCTACTATGTGTTTTAGATATTGTTCTCCGCATGCTTCTTCTAATTTCATTCCGCGGTGACGGCCTTCATGGTGTGAGATTTCAGTAAGTTTACTGTAGTCGCTAGAAAAAAACCAATCACTATAATCAGTCAATGTATCTAAAAGTTCACTGCTTTTTATATCAATCCACTTCATCTTTCTAATTCTTCCTTAGGTATTGTATGATGATAAAGCACAATCTCAGTTCCCTTTAACTCGTCTGGAGTATATCCATTGATAAAATTCCATCTAGCATCCGGTTCTTTTATGTAACCCCAATTAATATCATGTCCACCGTAAGTTAATAGGCGCCACATGGTGAACGTATCCCATTTAATGGCATCCTTAGGATAATGTGCTATGTCATAATCAGGTTCCCATTGTTTTAAATATTCAGTCCACCAGGCACCCATAAGATCCATCATTGCTGGAGTTTTTCTATATATGAAGAACCCACAGTGACAGGTCATTTCTTCAGTATTAGATAGCTTAGTTAATTTTGCATTGTAAGGTCTATTTTTTGTAAACACAATGTCTTTGTCATCAGGCAATTGATCAAAGACATTTACAATATCTTCGTGCATACACATCATGTCTGCATCTAAATAGCAAGTTATGTCATAGGGTGTTTTATTCAATGCCCAGAGTTTGGTACGAATATGAGAAGGGACATCGTCTTTGATAATATTATCAAACAAGTCATAGTCTTCTTCTTGTACCCATTCTTTTTCTGTAAAGAAAGTTATGTTTGCTTCAGGCCAAAAGTCTCTAACTGATTCTGCTAAAAGCTTAGCATACCTATAGAATGCGTGCTTCTTAGAAGCAACAATTATAAAGCCTTTACTTTGCTTCTTCTTCTTCGCTTTAAAGCCTTTACTTTGCTTCTTCTTCACTTTCCATGTCCTTTATAACTAAAGCTGTTGTCATAACGTGTACTTCCATGACACTTTTGGCTTTACGTATCTTTCTTTTCATCTCTGAATTTTTAGAATTTTTAACAGCATCAATTTCAAATGCTAACAGTTTTGCTGAAAACAATTCTTCTTGCAATGCTCTTGATCGTTGTGATTCTCTACGCTCTGCTTGTTTTCTAAGGTTTTCATTACGTCTACGTAAACCGTCATCAGTATTTTTCATTATCTGTTCTTCTGTATATAACTCAAGAACAGCTTTCATATCCGGATTTGTTCCGTCTTTATCCTGAATAGAAGCAATGCTTTCTTTGCCATTAGGTTGTTTAATGGTTACGATGAGATGACGATTTTCCTTATTAGCCCAATAAGGATGTAGGTATTGTTTACCTGTAGAGGTAATCTGTTGTCCGGTAACCGGGGCGTCTGCGGGTGCAGTAACTTCTGCCATAATATTCTCCATAATTAAAACTATATTATATTAGTATATAGTCAAGTTGTCAAGCAGTTCTTAACCAAAGTTTCAATGTAGATACAGTATCTTTTGATGCCTGTATTGTATCTCCAGCGTATTGTCCAGTATATGCACCAGTGTATGTGCCGCTGTATGCTGAAGTACCTACATAGTTGCCAATATAGGAACCTGTGTATGTGCCAGTGTATGTGCCGCTGTATGCTGAAGTACCTACATAGTTACCAGTGTAGGAACCTGTGTATGCGCCAGTATAAACACCTGTGTAAGTTTTAGGACCAGTGTAATATCCAGTATAGTTACCAGTATATGAACCAGTATAAACACCTGTGTAAGTTTTAGGACCAGTGTAATATCCAGTATAGTTACCAGTGTATGAACCAGTATAAGAACCAGTATATGTTGAGGTACCTACATAGTTGCCTGTATAGTCACCGGAGTATGCGCCAGAATAAGAACCAGTATATGTTGATGTACCTACATAGTTACCTGTGTATTGACCTGAATAAGCACCTGAATAAGAACCAGTATATGTTGATGTACCTACATAGTTACCTGTGTATTGACCTGCATATTGGCCCGCGAAGTTTCCTGTATACTGTCCTGTGTATGTTCCGGAAAATGATCCATAATTTACACCTGCGTAATACAGAATATACGAACCGGTATAATTGCCAGAAAATTGACTAGAGTAGCTACCTGTATATTGACCAGTATACTGACCAGAGTATGTTTTATTTCCTACATATCCACCTGCATAAGCACCTGTATATGCACCAGTATACTGACCAGAGTATGTTTTATCTCCTACATATCCACCTGCATAAGCACCTGTATATGCACCAGTGTATGTGCCGCTGTATGTTTTATCTCCTACATATCCACCTGCATAAGCACCTGAATAGTTACCGGAGTATGCGCCAGAGTAAGCAGAAGTACCTACATAGTTACCAGTATAGTCACCTACATAAGCACCGGCGTATGTGCCAGAGTAAGCAGAAGTACCTACATAGTTACCAGTATAGTCACCACTATAAGTACCGTCATACGAACCGACGTATGTTTTGGCGCCTGTGAAAGCTCCTGCATAACCGCCATCGTAGCTACCAGCATATGGGCCACTGTATGTTTTGGCGCCTGTATAGTTACCAGTATAATTACCAGTATAATTACCTGAATACTGTTGTGAAGCAACTGCTTGTCTAGTATCAGTTAGGTTGTCGCCCATCTGAACCCAAGTTCCAGTACCTGGAATTGATGCTTGAAGTTTATATGTACCTACACCTGAGTCAATAATTCTGTTTCTGAAATTCGGTACCATCTGCTCAATTTCAGCAGCACTCATCTGTTTTAAGCCACTATCATATTTTAGTGAAGTGTAATCAGCATTTGCTGAGGTTGTGGGAGCAGTTTTTTGCCACAAATATTTTAGATTATCGCCACTAAGAGAAGAATCTGTAATAGTATATCTTGAAGTCCAAGTACCACCGCTTGGTGCAGAAGCTGCTAATGTATATTGACCTACAGTATAGTCAGTCTCAGAAACCATATCACCGATTACTTTATCTAAAACATCAGTGTCTAAATCAGAATCAGTCATTTCTTTTACGGCTGAATCATATCCTACAAGACGATTTGTTATACTTTCTGTTGCCGATGCTGTTACTTGTTTGAAGTAATATGTAGTAGAAGTTGTAGACCCAGAAGCAGGGTGAGTTCCAATCGCTTCTGTTCTTTCTGTATCAACAAAGGTACCTATTGAAGTACCCGCAAGAGCATTTGCGGTATCTACGTTAAGCTCGGCAGTGCCGGTACCATCCGTATCACTAGCAAACTTATTTGTAATTACATAGGATAAATATTGATTAATCTCACCATCTGACATTTCCTGCAAACCCTGAAAATTTGCCGAAGTAATCGGTGATCCTGATGCTTTAATTCTTAATGGCTGCATGTTTTTTTATTCTCTTAGTTCAGACGATTGCCAGACGAATCATACACAATAGTTTCGACCATTGTGTTCCAATTTGAGCTACTAGTGCCTACAAGTTTAGAAGATGTTCCTGCAGGAATCGTTATAGCAGTGTTGATGCTACCACTATTTATAGTTCCTGAGGTGTTGGGATATATTTTCACACTAACACTTGTAGCATTAATAATAGTATATAAAAGTCCTTCTTCGGCAGTTGGTAATTTAATTCCTTGATTGTTTGTAGCAGTTGTAACAATATTAAAAGTTTTGGATAATAATGTTGCACCACCTTGTGTAGTTCCGGCTGCAGCAACTGTTGTTCCTATTGAAGCAACAATATCTCCACTTATTGTGACATCGGCAACATCAATGTTGTCTCCGGATTCATACTTGTCCTCATTTAAATTAATGAAGTTAGTATCCATCTCCGTGTTAGTTAATGCAGATCCCTTAGCGGATGCACCTGTGTCTCTTGTTACAATAGTGGCCACGTATTAGTTCCCGGATAACTTTTCTATAATTAAATTTAAACTTTCTTTGATGTCTTTTATATCCTTATTCAATGTATTTATATCCTTTTGACATTGAATAATTTTATTTTTTTCTTCATGTCGTAAAGCTCTTGCCAATTTATATTCAGCAAGAGCTTTGTTGTCAGTGCTCAAAATTGCTTTGGAGCCTGTTTCTCTAATTAAATTATTTTCGCCTTCTACTTTTTGGTATTTCATTATACAGCCAACGCATATGCTCTAAGATTTGCAGATTTAGGTACTTGTGAAGTATTGGAACTCACATGTACAATTTTAATAGCATATGATTTGAAGCCTGTATATAAATTACTTGTCATAGTAGCTGTCAATGTAGCACCTGCACCATTTCCTGATATTGTAGGAGCAACTGCAAGTGTTGGGGTACCTGAGTATCTACCTGGATCTTCAACACTAATTCCCGTAATTTCGCCACTGCTGCCAACTGAGGTAATAATTGCTCTACCTCCTCTGCCGTCGCCACCAGTTATTCTTATTGTATCGCCTGTATCGTAACCAGTACCTGCCGCGTCAATAGTAATTGAAGAAATTTCTTTAGTAACGTATTCTAGTACGCCTGAGCTATTAACACCTATGTTATCAGATCCTCTAGCAGGAATCTTGTAAACATATTCTGCCCAACCTTTAGCTGAGGTATCAAACGGTGAAGATTCAACTTCTAGTTCTTTCCAAATAATATCTTCTAAGAAGTCGCCTGAATCATCAGCTTTGTTTTGGAACTTAGCATATACTTTAACATCACCTTGTGCTTTCTTGTTGTCTAGATATACTTTCAAATCTTCTGCGTCTTGTCCGTCTGCGAGAACAACCTTCTTACTGATGTATCTAGTATCAGCTGAGCCGCCGGTTGCAACTTCTTCACCGCTTGCGTCATTGTTGATCTTGTTAGTAATCATCAACATACTGGTAGAACCTGCATTAACCATTGGACTCAAATTATCTACTTCAGTCTTAAGGCCAAATTGCACACTAGCTGTTGCGCCACGAGTTGAATCAAAACTATTTGAATAACTATATATTTTACATGGGTTCGACAATTCAGTTGTTTTATTAATAACAATGTCTGAGAATGTTTCGGTATTACCTGAACCCGCACCCATAAAGTTAGGAGTTTGAGTCCTAGTAGTGTGTGAAGAACGAGTTAGCAACATCCTAGGAGTAAGTTTACCATAACTACCATAGTTAGCTACCCTAGACTTCAGAACAAATGCGTCAATAATTCTATCATGTATTGTACCGATTGTAACGTCTGTTGTTCCATCAGTTACTTTGCTACTATGGGTATCATCAAAGTGACCTTGTGTGATTTCAATTTCATGGGTATTATACTTAACTATCTTTCTTGCAACTCTACCTCTATTTAATCTTACAGTAGCAGTAGCTCTGTCTGTACCAGAAGAAGGATTTGCAATAGTAATTGTAGGTGCTCTAAAATAACCTGAACCGTAATCAGTTACAGTGAATCCGGTTACTTGTCCACTACTATTTGTGTTGGCAGTAAGAGCAAGTCCAGTACCACCTGTGTTTGTATTATCCACCTCAACAACAACAGAAGTTGAGCTTGTAGCATATCCTGCACCGTCATTTGTGATGTTAAATGTAAATCCATGAACAAATGTACCTGGATCGAATGAAGTAGATTCATCAAACTCAATCCAATCCATGTTTTTGTGTTTCATGTTTACAACAAACTCACGGCCAGTTCTAAAGAAACAACGCTTGATTCTGAACATCAAATCTTGATTCTGATGAGGTGTCCAAGATCTGTTGTTTGCTGAAGTAAACAGAACACCTGCTGCTGCTTGTTTACTAATTACTCTGGAAGTTCCTACTTCATTTTGACCCAACTCTGCCAACCAAATTTCATAATTAGGATCGTTTCTGTCTGGTATTGGTACCAAACAATATTCAGTATTGTTCTCTAGGTAAATAGGATTGTCAAATCTAAAAGTAGTTGACTTAAATGTAACTGCACCAGAAGCAGTAGGAGGACACGGAGTACAATCATTTCTTCTCTTGTGTACTCTTCCTAATGAAGTAGGACCGGGCATACCGTTAATTACTTCTCTAACTTCTAACGTAATACCGTTATCACTTGCTTCAGTTGCTATTCGTTTGAAGAACAAATCTACTTCTGACATGTACATACCACCAGGCATACCTTCAACCAAGAAAGTTTGTGCCATTGGATCCCAGCCGTTCGGGCAATACATTCCGTACATATCTGTCATCATGCTGCCAAGAGCTATCATCTCAGCTTTTACTTGTTCTCTTAATGCTTTTTCTATATCTGCACTATCAATATCGTAGGTGATTTCAATATCTGAATCTACAGTTGTAATTGTAGGAGTAGCCTCGCCTACACTAGGGTCAGTAAAGTTGTTGTTTGATGCTGATACTTTTGGTTGAGTATATGTATTAGTCGTAGTCATGTAAACATTGCTAAAAGTATTATTAGCAGTATTTACCAAATGAGCTGGATTAGCACCTGATACTACGTTGGTTAGTGATACTGCATCAGAGCTAACTGCGGCAGAAGTAGATGATTCTACTTCATTAACAGTGCCTGTATCTTGTGTAAATATAGAATTTACAAGACCTGCAGCGCTGTCCTGATACAATATTGAGGTTTGAGTATATCCGTGATCTATTATCTCCGGGTAAGAATCTACCTTAGTAACCACAGTATTGACAATAGGATCTTTCTTAATCAACTTACTTCTGAGCTTAGTAGTAGTTGATCTAGGAGCTACAATATGCTGTTTAGTAGTTGTAGTAGTAGAAATCTCATGCTGAGCAGTAAAGAAAGCAGAAGCATAAGATTCTACATTCATATAATGTTTTTCTGCACCAGAAGCTACAACCATAATCTCATGTGTTCCTACTTTTAATTCACCATCAGAAACACTAATAGTTCCTGAAGCATTTCCTAAGCTATCAGACCACACAGTCCCCTTGTCTATACCGCCTATAACAACATAGTGAGGCATGTTTTCACATAGACCTTCTACCGAGAAGTCAATGGCTATAGGTCTCATATATGAGGTCAAAGACTTAACTACTTCTGTTTCAGAATCTGTTTCTACAATTGGACCAGGTAGAATACCGTTATAATAAGGATCTATTTTATACCCTGTTTCAATAGTGTTTGTAGTAACTTCTTCATAAACATCCCATTGTTTAGTGGTCCACGAATAGTATCCTTCTTCAGCATAATCAGAAGTACCTTCTCCCGCCCTTTCAGAAACTACGTATTCTGTTTCTGTTTCTGACCCGACTAAATCTGTGTATGAAGTTTTAGTTACAGTAATAATAGGATCTGAATCTTCCCAACCGTTCCATGTTACATTCCAAGGTTCAGGATAAACAAACTGACTGTACTCGCCTGTTTTATCTTCAAGTACAATGTCATAAGATTCATAAGACATCCAAGCATCTTCTGTGGGAGAAATACTCATAACACCCGCACAAACTCTAGTAGGAGGAGTAAAAGCTATACAGGATTGGGTAGATTCGTCCCAAGTATAACCAGGTCCACAGGGTGGTCTTTCTTCTATTGAAGTGTCATTAATAATTACGCTTGTAGATTTTGAACCAGTAGAATAACCAAGGCCGTCAGTGGCGCCTAAAGTAAATGTTAGAGTTTCATCTGCGGTATCAGAATCTTCTGCTATATTAAAGGTAATACTAGCGGTTGCGATAGGCGCTGTGTTAGTAAATGTTAGGGTTCCTGTTAAACTTGCTCCACTTATATCAGCAGAATCAACACCTGTTACTGTATAATCTACGGTATTGCTTGTTCTGTGATTTTCTGCTTTCACTGAAATTGTAACTGAGCTACCTTCATCCACTCTATTTTTACTTCTAATTAAAGTATAGATTGGATTTGGATCATCTATAGGAGCGTCATCAACATCTGTGTCTGTAGTATTATCGGTGTCAGTTGCTGGAGTATCCTGAATAGGATCAGCCGGAACCGGTATTTCAATATAGTTATTAACTACAATAGTTTCAGATGTTGGAGCCGGTATGTCACCTAGTTTAGTTTCTAAATCATCTACACCTACTATAAGTGCCGCAATATTAGCAGCATTCTGAGCTGCATTATTGAGAGCGGTGTTCACACCATTCTGCGCATTAGCCGCCGCTTGAGCTGCACTAGCTGCTCTTTTTAATGCTAAGTTTGCTGTATCTAAAGCATTGTCAATGGCTTCTGCTACTGGGTCTGTTGTGTCATACAACAATTCAATAACAACAGGTACTGCCTGGCTGGCCTGCATCTGTTCTGCATACACTCTTTGTTCAAAGGGGACGTGGAATACAGAACCTGATTGTCCAGCACCGTTACCTGAAGTATCTATTGCTCTGAAATCTATAGTAGACTCGTTGAAATATGCACGAAGATTTTGACGTTTGCCATCAATGGATGCTTTGAAGTCGGGATGACCTGAAGAGGCAACGCTATGTCCCTTGAAAGAATCTACCAATAGCCCGTGTTTAAATCTGTCAACACCGGAAGAATCAAGTATCTGTTGATCTCTAGCTTCTTTTTCTAACATTGAAAGAGAAGTATAATATTCAATATTTGTAATTCTTCTTTCTAGTTTACCAATGTCTCTCATTGTGTAATGAGGATTTTCTAAATTAGAAACTCTAAGTGCGAGATCCGTTCTATTATAGAACATTGCGGACTTAGGAGTCAAGCAAGGAAACGGAGGACATACAAATGTTGCTAATGTCATCTTGCCTGAATCACTATAAGGAGCAGCTACTTTTTCTCCTTTGGGTGCTTCTGCGATAGAAACTTCTCCGTTCATATCCACTGCACATCTAAATGCCTGAGGAACATAAGAGTAAATATCAGTTTCAAATACACCATCTATAGTTGGGAAAGTATAATTTGACCATTCAAGTGTTTCTATAGAACTAGGATTATATGAAGTAATATCTGATGCTGTTCCATTAAGCTTATCAAGAATTTCATCTTCGGCACGACAATAAGGTCTAAAATCTACACAATCTCTCAGGTCATATACCCCATGTTTTTGAGATGTAAATATAGGGATTTCCTGATAATATATCTGTGTAGAAGCAGCTGTGGCTGTTTCTGAGCTAGGTAACGGATAAGAATCCACTGTAGTAAAACTTACATTGGTACTTCCTCTTGAAAAATAATCAAACTCAACATTTAAATATTTGTATGTGCTAAGATTTAGTGTACTTGAACCTTTCTTTGTTATAAAAGCAAGTCCATAGTAGTTATCTTTTTGACCATTAGTTAATCTAAACTCTGCTGTTACATCTTTTGAACCAGCACTGAATCCAGAAGTAATAGTATCCCCTGAATTTATTTGTGAGGTTGTTGTTGAAAGAACAATAGTATCCGCATCCGGAACACTGGTAACTGTTCCCACAATCACACCATTAGAATCTTTGAGTAACGAGCCTAGAACTACTTCTGTGTCAGCAGCGCCTCCACTGCCTGTAATTGTATTTGAACCATCAGAAGTCCAGGTACCTGTAAGAGTATCTTCAGTATATGCTGTTACTGAACGTAGTTTATATACATCTGGAACGCCTAACGAGTATTGACCACCAGTGTGATTGGGGTGGTTATCAATATCTATTCTTATATTTTGTTGTTTTTGTGCTGTTTTGCTTATAGGGCTAAGAGAAGTACCAGTATTGGTAACAGTTGTGTGTGCATATGCTTTAAATGAAGCGATTCCTGCTGTAACAGCACCTCCTAGATCTATTCTAACGTAACCACCTGTTGATGTATCGCCAGAATCATATAGTGTTTCTGCGTCTATGATTTGACCTATTTTATAGGTTACGCTGTTTGCTGTAAACTCAGTAGTTGCTACTAGTATAAGATTAGCATCAAGATTTGCGGCGGAATTTGCCCAGGGGAAATTTTCAAGATTTCCACCATCTGCTTCAATATCAAATGTTCTTGATGTAATACTGGTTATATCAATTTCTTTAAAATATTCAAATTGATAGTTATTAGCATTACTACTGTCTTGTAATGTTTTAATAGACTTTTTGGGCAAACGCCACAACATTCTATTATAGTCGGTTTCTTCAAGTGTCGCAGAAGATGCAACTACATCTGCATACGCATCAATAGTTCCATTTTCATAATGTAATCCTTGAACGTCTGTAAAATCACCACTAGTAATTTTAATGTCATATAGGTAAAGTTTATATCTTGCTGTTGCTGTACCAATAGTACCCGATGAATGAACAATCTGACGTACTTTGGCCTCGCCTATTTTAGTATTTGAATTAGTTACATTACCTACATTACCAGTACCTAAAACATATGTTGCCGCACCTATAGTACCGTCATATAAATCTACAATACCATCACCGTTAGTTAATGAACCAATATCCCAAACACCTGCCATTTCGTCAACTTCAATGTAGTTGCCGTAAGAAGTAGTAAGTGTACTGGCATCTGATTTAACTGATGTAATGGGTTTCTTAAAGGGGATTGGTAACTCGTTATCTAGAGATCTAAGATATCCGTTTATGTTAGCTTTACCGGGAGAAATTGTAGCAATAAGAAGTGAGTTATCACCTCCTTCTGCAGCAGTAAATCTACCACCATTCAATGAATCTTTTAAGTGTTCTTGTACATTTACATAGTAACCGTTGACAACATAATTGCCATTAGCAGCGTGTGCTCTTTTAGCAATCTCATCACCTAACTGTGAGAGTGGATCGTTTTTAATTTTGTGGGTAATAAACTTACCATATTGATAAGTACAGTATCTAAAAAAGTTATCAGGTGGGGCTGTGTCTAAAGGAATAGATCTTAAAGTAACTGATACTTTATACCTATCTGCTCCAGGAGAGTTATAGTTATATGTACCTGATGCTGGATCTAACAAAGTGCCGTCTGTGTCTGCACCTACAATACTTTCGTCTACTACGAAACCAATCTGTCGTCTAACAACAGAATTATGTCTGTCTACATAACAACCTATTTTGTCTGTTCTAATAAACTGTCCCTTAGCATATATGATACCAGGAGACAATTGAATTCTTTGTGCGTGTCCCCAATATCTTTTCTTCAGAGTGTCAGTAGCATCAGCTACTTCAAAAGTATCTCCGTTCCAAAAACCAGGGGAGACAACAGTGAGTATTTCACCGCTGTCAAAATGTTGAGCTTTAGTGGTGTTTGTGGTTCCACCGCCGTCAAAGTATGAAAGATATAGTGTTTTCTCATCACCGTTAGAATCGTTTTCTGTACCGCCTCTAACATCTATAATTGTTGCTTTGAGTCCAGTGGTCCCACCCTCTACAGTTTCTCCAATGTAGTTGGGCAATGTGTTATTAGTATAATCGGCAGAGTCATTTACTTTAATATAAGGAACACTGGATGTAAATTCTTCACACCCTGAAATAACCGCACCCTCCTTGAGAGTAAAGCTACTTATTTGTCCAATTTGATCTTGCAGTACAGTTTGAAGCTGAGTTAATTCTCTAGCTTGTACGGCAACCCCTGGCTTAAACAGAATCCTGTTATAGTTATTATCAGGGTCAAAATCGTCATAGTACGGTGATGTGTTTAAATTAAGCGCCATCTTTCTTTAATTCCTAGAATGTAATAAATGCTTTAATTGTTTCTGCCTGGTCTTCTTGTCTACCAATAGTGCCTCTATTTTCGTAGTAAACAAGTTCCCCTGTTTTAATACTAAACTCAGGCTCAGTTACAGCTAAAATATTTGCTGTTGCTGTTGAGCCTCCCTGAGTTGTGTTACTCAATGAAGTAGCAGCTGATACTGAACCTTTCACTGGTTGTAAATGTAAAAAATATCCATTAGTATTTCTAGTCTGAGAAACATAAAATTCTCCTCCACTAGATGACGTAACACCATCATCTACATCATATTTATCAAGTTCTGATTGACTGTCTAATTGAACTACAAAAGAAGCTGTTCCCGTTGAGCCAGTGTATTCCTGAGTTACATCTGAATATTGTTTCAAATTTTTCATTAGACCGATTTGTCTAAAGTCGTTATTCAAAATCAAATCTGAATTATCGGAATCGGATAAAGCTGTTACTATAGCAATGGTAGTAGAATACAATTCTCTTACCATATTATCACCGTGTCCATTTAAAGGAGCAATAATAGCTCGAGTTTGAGCACCTGAACCGGTACCAGAACCTTGAGTAATAGTTATCTCTGCAAAGGTATAATTAGATCCTGCATTAGTAATTGTAATATCTGTTATTTGTCCGTTGTTATCAATAACAGGTATTGCAGTAGCACCAGAACCATCGCCTGATATTGTAATAGTAACGTCACCGTCTATGTAATTAAGTCCGGCACTAATCATTTCAATCCTGTCAATTTGTCCCGCGGAATCCGAAGCAGCTTGTTCTACTGCCCATTGATCTAATCCACTAGTAATGTCAGGGTCGCCCAATCCGATAGAAGCAGTTGCACCAGAACCGGTTTCAATAGCGGCTGTTGCTGTAGCGCCGCCGCTTCCTGAGAAAGTAACTGTGGGAGGGGTTTCGTAACCACTACCATCTTCAGTAATTACTACAGCTGTTATTTCTCCTGCTAAATTTACGGTAGCAGTTCCAGTTGCTTGTATGCCGTCCGCTGCATCAGGTATTGATATAGTGACAGTAGGTGGATTGTTAGGATCGTAACCAGATCCTCCGTTAGTAACGCTTATACTTTTTACACCACTGTTAATTAAAAACTGTGCAATAGCAAAAGAGTACCCTGACCCGGCAGAATTGATACTGATAGAATCTACTGCTCCGGAACTATCAATAGTACAAACAGCAGAAGCTCCTTGCCCATCTCCTAAAATAGATACTCCGGGAGCTACTACATAACCGGAACCGCCGTTGGTCAAAGTAATGGTATCAACTCTTCCATTTACATCAAATCTTTGTCCATTACTGCCAGACAATTTTCTAACCGGTATCCAGTTAGAATCTAAAAATCTAATAGCATCACCGTCAGTGACAGTTCCCATATATTTCCATTTATAATCACCGGCAGTGATAATATCTAAATCAACGCCTGTAGGTTCTGTATCACTAGCAACCACATCACCGTTAGCATCTCTATTATCAATACATTTATAAATGTTAAGTTCTGATGTTATTACATAATAGTTAGCATCAGGTAATATTTGAGCTGTACGCCATGAACGGTTTTCATACCCATCATCGCCTTCTGAAAGACCGTGATACGTATCATCATATCTGTCGTAAATGGTATTGCTTTCCCATTGAATTCTTCTTACTAAGTGACAAGCGTTGGCCGCTGTAATTTGTTGTGCAAAAAGTATATTTCTACGAAATGAATTTGCAGCAGAAGGTGAGTCAACAGGAGTGTCCGGGTTTGATTCATCCGCCCACTCTGTAGTTTTGCCAAAAGTAAAAAAGTAATAGTCGTTCTGGTTTTGAATATCTCTAAAATAAGAACGAGCTAGTTCAGTTTTACCTAATTTAGTAAGAAGAAGTGCCATCTATTTTCCTATTAAGAAATAGTAATAGTCCAGGTAATAGTCATACTATCTGCAGCGCCTTTGTTAATAGTGCTGTAAACAGTACGACAAAGCATTGTACCACCTGAAGCAGCATTAAAAATACCTGCTTCTGTCAATGCACCAGTACCTGTACCTGCACCAAATGTTGCGACATATGCAATAGCATTAGCAGTAATATCACTTGAAGTAAGAGCAGTACGTGAACCTGCAACTGCAGCACCAAGAGCAGTATCAGCTCCACCAGCAGCCGTGTTATCGGTACCTACTTCCATATGTGACATAACATTAGCAGTTGCATCTTTCATACGGCTGGCAATGAATTCAAGACCATCATTTACAACCAAGTTGTTTACTGTAAAATCTTCTTTAACATTACCTTTTTCATCTTTAAGTACGACATGGACTTTGCCTGTCGCTTTCATTGTTTCTTTGTTGAACATTTTTGATCTCCAAAAATTTTTAGTTTACATTAAAAGGTTCCCTGTAACGAACCCAAATAATCATTCGGCGTTGTTAGATAGGAGGGATCCATATAATCCTGCTCGAATATTATATTTCCTGATTCAGATGTCGTTGCCGAATTTGCAAAGTCTCTGTTCCAAGTTGTTAGTAAAAAAACAGTTTCATATGTTCTTGGCCTAACATTAAGTCCTTCAGGATCTCTTATAATCTTTTCAATATTTATAACAGTATTTTGTGTTGTTGATACTGAATTTGAAACATTTTTACCAATATCAAAAACAAAATTTAATCCTGTGTCATCCACTGTTATTGTGTCTGAATACTCAAATCCAAAATCTAATAATTCAGTTATGTTTTGAACACTATCAGCATAAGCAACAACTTTGTGAAGAGCTGGCACTATATTCTCAGATATTACCGGAGTGTCAGTTAAGTATCTGTTCCAAGTTAATACAGGAACAAAGAGTTGTGAAGAAATTATAGAATCAGATACAACTTTGCCAATATTTTTTTCTACAAATCCTGTTTGAGTGTAGAAACCATACCAATAATCATCTTCAACATAATCTGCAAGAGTTCCTTCTTCCGCATCTAGTATTTCAGACGGATTCAAATTATATAGAATTTCAACACTTGTTTCTACTACAGTTACCGTTGAAAGATCGTCTGCGTCATCAGGAAAACTTCTTACCCAATACACAACAATACTAATAGGATCTAGTACAGTTACTACTTCTTCTGTAATAAATTTAAATACACTGAGTCCATCAGGAACAGAGTATGTAACACTGGGTGCAATAGTAGAAGAAAGAAAGATGTCGCCAAATACTTCCTTACCTGCAGGGTGCATATGCTTTCTAAACCCTGAATCCCATATACTCTGTGTTAGTGTAGAACGAATAATGTAGGAATATATTTGATATTTTCTGTTATCATTTAATATATTTTTTTCTGATAACTGTCCTTTAGTTCCTATAAAACGACCTTCATAATCAAAAAGATATTTTGTTGTAAAAGTAACATCAATGTCTTCTCCTGTTCTAGATGTAACAGTATCAGTTCCTGTGGCTGAAGACCATCCTTCACCCGGAGAAATTAATGTCCATGTTTGAGGGATATTATAACTGTTTACACTTTTAACACGAGCCCAAGTTCCTTCAGTAGATCCTTCAGCAATTTTAAATGCTTGCCCAACTCTAAAACCCACATCTGATACTGAACCACTATACGTACCGGCTGATATATTAGTCACTACTCTTTTCAATGTGGCTTTTTTATTTTCTTCTGAAGGATCATCTCCTCTTAGAACAACAAATGTAGGTAAACCAGACACATCAAAACTAACACTAGCAGTTCCACTAGTATAGTTAGAACCACCACTGTTCACAGTAAAATACTGTATAGTGCCATTAGAGATGTTTGCGGTTATGTTAGCATTGGCGCCCGTGCCGGTATCAGTAATTACTACAGTTGGCGCAGCTGTGTATCCTGTTCCGCCGTTAATAACCGAAACAGATTTTATTTGACCGTCATTGATACTACTTACAGTAAGTACAATATCATCAGTGGCGTTACTTCCAAAATTTGATGCTGCAAGTGTTATAGTATCATTTAGAGCGTAGTCTTTACCACCTTCTTTCACATCAAGACTTGCTACACCTGCATCCGAAACTGATATTGTAAATGTAGCCCCAGTTCCACTACCAGAAGTGGTTCCTGTTATGTTTCTGTAAATACCGGTTGTACGAGTAGCGTCAGTTTCACCGGAATCAAAAGTTGTAGATAACACAACACCATCTTCAATGGTCAATGACGCAGACGCCCCATCACCCGGACCAGGTATCTCTAATACAGAATCTACAAAGTTTAATTTTAATTCATATGATTGAGGGAAGGTATATACAATTTTAGAACCTTCTTGTACATCTGCTTGTATTTTTGCTAATACTGTATTTGGTAAACGATACCCATATTGTGGGTCATCGTCGTCGCCTTCTATAAAATAGTTTGAAGTGACATAATAGTAAATGTCCACTTCTCTTCCCACAAGATTGATACTGTCATAATCATCATAACCGGCAGAAACCTTGATAGATCTTTTTTGTCTCCAAGTACCATCATTTGTTCTTAACAAATAGTTTGTTGGATATGATACTTCTACATCTTCATTGTATACTAATTTAAAATATGCTTTAATAGCACGTTCAGAACCTTTAGCTTCATAAAGAGTTTTAATGTGTTTATAAAGTAGACTTCTATCTACTTCTAAAACTTGTGGAAAATCTCTGGCAAGTTCTAGTGCTCTTTTATTTAGAGCAATAGCGTCTAAATCATCAATGTCAAAATAATGTGTATTGAAAAGTAGATTGCCGGGCTTGCCGGACTGATCCATGTATTCAAAATACTTTTCAATAAACGTAGTAAATGCTGAGTAATCTTCTCTTACGAATTCTGGCAAACTATACTTTGCCATTCTTTTAAATGTTTTTGTATAGTCAGAAGGTGAACCAACAGCTATTGCAATCGAACTCGTAGCAGTAGCATCAGTACCTCCTGTGGGTGAAGCGGCTATTGTAATTGTCGGAGGAGTTGTATAACCAGCACCCCCGTTTGTAACATTGATAGTTGTTATAATTTCGTTTACTACAACAGCAGTTGCAGTTGCTTGTATACCATCAGATTCATCAGGAGCAGATATTGTAACCGTGGGTACGGCATTGTATCCAGTACCACCATTTGTGACCGTAATAGATGATACGTATTTAAAAAACTGCGGTATATAATGTGGCATTAATAACCCTGTTTATCGGCAGTTACTGATATTTTAACACCTTGTCTCGAACCAGTAGTCACACTCTTTGTTGTTCTATCTACATCTAAAACTGTGTTTGTACTAGGTGTAGCGAATACTGGTCCAGTTGATACTGCTGCTGTTCTTGTTAATATGCTGGTTGTTATATCTTTAGTTTCGTCATGTGGTCTTGTAGTAAAACGAATTGATGTTTCACTACCATATAAAGCACCCACAGTCATTGCGTTTATTGTAATTTTGCCTGTGGTATAATCTATAGTTCCTACTTGTGCCACTTGTTTACCATCTACTGTGAAAGCGTAAACTTTGCCGCCGCCTGAATACTCGGGAGGAACAACACCGGCATCCGGAATATCTTGTAGATTTACTTTTGTGTTTGCGTTACCTACCTTAATATCAAACCATGTAGTATGTAGTTCTCTAGGTTGAATTCTATTATTGAAAGTAAAAGAATAGTTGGCTGCTAAATTAAAATCTAAAACATTAATACGTTTTTGTAAATACGGAGTTACATTCACAGATATGATAGAATCAGATGACTCTTTAATTATATTGTGTAGCCTTGAATAATAAAAGTTTTTATTCAATGTCTTAAGATCTGTTGCAAAGAAATCATTAATAGAGGTATTAACTGCCGCCTGAATTTGAGCAGAAGATTGTGTTGTTAAATTAGGATTGTAAACAATACCAACTGTCAACCCAATATAGGTATATTCGGGGTCTACAAACACTGGCAACATTGAAATTGATCCTTTTGGATTTATAATATCATTTACAATATTATCTTTATCCTGTTGCGTAATTGTTTGTCCCTCAATAGGATCAAGCGATATAAAAACTTTACCGTATTCGGGAGGATCATTTTTCTCCCCTCCCCACACAGCACAAGATTGGATGTTAGCATTACTTGCGAGTATTAAACTTTGATAATCTGTAGCTGTAACCGCTCTTGATTGTGCGCTATAATTTCTTGGCGCATTTATTCTAATACTATCTATAGATTCTTTATTTTGCCCGCCGGATGATGAGTTTACAGTAGTAACCGTTTTTGTTTCGGCTGAGTTAGTTAAAGTAGATGTTATGCTAAAAGTATTTGCTTTGTTTCCATCAGGACCCGCTGTTGCAAGATAATCTACTGTTACAAGATTACCCGCTTCTAATTTTTTACCTATAACACCGTCACCAAAATAGATTTGATATTGTCCTTCATTGTTTTCTTCAATATAAAATATAGTTGAAGAACTATTCAATGAAAGCAAACTAGAATTTACAGTGTAAGTAGTAACATCCGTAGCATAGGTTGTTTCTCTTACTCGTACACGAATAGTAGAAATGTCCACAGTTTCATTGGGTATAATCAGCGGCTCTAGTTCTTTACCTGCTGCTACAACATATCTATTTGTAATTCTAGTACCTTCTTTAATAACTAAATTATTAAATACAAATTGATCTGTTCCGTTAATATCCTGAATAGTTTGTGTTACCGCTTCTGACGGATAAAATGTATACGAAGTACCTTCTACATTTGCTGTGAATTGTGTATCTCTAGATAAAGTAAATACACTATTTGAAGACAAATAGTTAGCATCAGGCGTAATACTTAAATTTATTGTAGCCGTTGCTGCTTTAGTAGAACGAGGAGTGTACCCTAAAGCTTTTGCAAGAGAAACTACAGAGCTTCTTTTAACCGCAGTGTCAATAAAGGATTCGTTTGCAAGCATATGTGCAAGCACAGCATTGTAGTGAGTATTATATGCTAATACATCTAACAAAACAGAAAGAGCCGAGCCCTCAAAATCGTAGTCAGTAAATTCATCCTGACTAGACAAATATGTTTTTAAATTTTGTTTGATATTGTCAAAATCTAATTCTGTAACATTTAACTGTGCCATTTGTTATCTTAACCTTTTTAATTCTAGTGACAGTCTATCAGGTTTATTTACGTTTCTACCATAAAATTCTATAATAACACTATATGCGTTGGCATCATAATCAGGAATAACATCCACATATTCAATTTTTGCTCTTGGTTCATACGTCTCAATTAAATTTTGTATAGCCTTAGCCATAGTATTTGCCATCATATATGTCATATTTTCAAACAACATTCCTCTCAAATTGCCACCTTTTGTTGGATAGAAAGGTCTTTCATAAAAATCAGTCAACACAAGTATTTTTAATGCTTGTTTGATAGCGTTGAGATCATTCTTTTTTGACACACCAGATCTTTGATTAGCAGTAAAGTCTAAGTCAAGGTCTTTGAATACCTTGGCTACTAGTGTTTTTGGCTGTATACTATTTTCCTGTGACATAACTGTATTTATATCCGTTAGTCGCCGCCGAACCTAGGTTTTACAATATTTAAGTATTTTTCCCCGGCTTCTCTTTTTGCTCTGGCAATGTCAACTTTTATGATAGGATCTATCACCTTAGGAATATTACCGCCACGAATAATACTGACTGCATCGATCTCAGGAAAAGTAACAGGAGCACCTTTGATAATAACATCAACCCCTTCTTTCTGTAAGTTAGGTATTTTCTTACATATACTTTCTAAATCTAATTGTCCTGATCTAAGTAGCTGTGGCAAATTATTTAAATCAATATCTCCTAAATCTAAACTTCCCCATTTCTTTTCTAGATTTTTTAGATCGTTTGCTAAATCAGCAGCAGCGAGTTTACCTGTAAGCAATGTTTTGACTATATTTGTTACATCATTTTGTAAACTGTCGGGGACTTTAGGTATTTCAGGAATCAGTTTCTTTAGAGAATCAGTCATACCGGTTACTTCACCCTGTATTGTAGATTTCAAACTAGATACTTGTGACGCAATACCTTGTTGTGCATCACTGATAACTGAGTCAATTTTGTCATTGACTGCATCTACTTTAGCTGCTAATGCTTTAGCACCTTCTGCCGGACCGCAACTCATTTTAATCTCCTATCAATCTGCAAAAACATCTCCGGAACCCTGGGACACTGTTCCAGTGTCACAGCTGTCTCCTTTTCTTCCTATTAATCTACCATTAACATATACTGTACTGGCAGAGGATGACAAAGATCCTCTATGCGGTAAACAAGGATATGAATATTGAGGTACACCTTCATCGTATCCATCTAAAGTTTTTGTTGGAATAGTATGTTGATCGGTTTTATCACTGTGTCTTGCTACCCCCAATCCGTTGGCAAATACATTAGTTGAAACTAAATCCATTTGTCCCTGAGTTGTACAGCCGTGACTAATATTACTAACAGTGTCGGTTTTTCTTGCTACATTGCTTGCCATAAACTTTCCTAGTTCAGATCTATTCTAGATCCGTCTATGTCTACTATGGCGCCTGCTGTAATTTCTATATTACTAGAAGCGTCCATGTCTACCTTACCAGAGCTGACATTTACAGTTTGATTTCCGCCTGTAACGAATATGTCTTGCTTGCCGGCAGTTTGTATCAGTTGGTCGTCTTCTGATCTAAATGTTGACTTGCCGCCTGCACCGATAGACATATTGTCACCTGTACCTATATTTCCATTTTCTGCTACCATTATTGTCATGTTTTGACCGACGGTAGTATTCATGTTTGACAAATGACTTTCACTAACATTTCCACTAACAGTAGTGGTCTTAGTAAGTCCTACTGAATGGGTTTGAGAACCCAATACAGTTTCAACATCATTCAATGTAACACGAACGGCTCTGTTGCCGTTTATCTGTGTATTAGAATCAGAAAGTATTTCTGTTAAATCGTTACCACCAATCTTAGTAACACGGTTACCACGTATAGTATTAAACTGATTGCCGTCAACCTCAGTGTACATATCACCCTTCACATACATCTTAGCGTTTCCGGCAATTGTAACATCACAGTTGCCTGCAATATAGACCTTTCTATTCTTTAATGTAATTTCGTATTCATCACCTACAATTTTAGTAATTTTTTTACCGTCAGCTTGTATTTCATAGAATGTGCCTGAATTATGATACTCATGTATTCTACCATTTCCTGGAGTGTCGTCTACCTCTCTAATGTGACCCTGTTCTGTTTCCCACACATTGTTATAAGGATAAACAGAGGTTGTTCCATCTTCAAATGTAGGTTGCTCACCTGCAGGAGTATATGTTCCTTGATCGGTAGAACCAAAACGAGGATGTGGTTCGTCCCAGGTTTCTCTTTCGTATGTAGCACCTGGCAAATTGTCACTGACTGAAGGAACCTCGGGGGCTAATCCTCTAGGAATTTCTGTTGTTCTTGTTCCTCTTTTATTCAATAAAGAATAATGATCTTCTGCCTTCTTGCCTCTAGCTAATCTAGAAGTGTCGGGTTCGTTCAGTGTATTGCGACCTTCTTGTTCTCCGTTTAATGGGTATGTATGAAAGGGATCATTGAATCCCACTTCAGGATTTTCTTGTCTTTCTGTTGGAAAGCCCATGTAAGAACCAACTATCACAGGCTGTTGTTCTTCGTTACCGTCAGCAAAAAAACCTAATACTGTGCTACCTTCAAGTAACATAGCATTCTGTCCAATTCCTGACATACCGGGTGAATAAACAGGCATAATACAAGTTGCCCAGGGTAATTCTGCTGTAGGTAAGGTAATTTTGTTAGCCGTGTGATATCCTAGTACACGTACTCTGTATCTACCTAGTTGTTCAGGATCGGCTCTGTCTTCTACAATACCTATCCACCATTTTAAATTTGGAGCTATCATTTCACTTCACCTAGAGATTTTGTTAATCCATTCTTAATAACTTCAGCACGTATAACGTGTCTTTCAGTTGTGATTGTATGATGTAATGCTGATATTATATATTGTCCTGTCAACAAAGGATCAAATACGTCATCTATTTCTGTTTCGTCACCCAGTTTTGTTTTAGCAGCAGGATACAGAATACTAATTAACTGTCCCACTTCTATATCTGTTCTTCCAGGAATAGTAATTTCAAACTTAAACTGATTGAAAGAATTTAGATAAGATTTTCTAAACATAATTTTTGGATCGTGTGTTTCAGCATCTAATCCATATGTATTGTAAAGTCCACTATTATATGAAACAAATTGTGTTTGTGTTTGAGGATCCAACAATATATCAGAAGGAATCGGAACACCGTTCTCAGTCCTTACAAAGTTTCCTAACTGTTGTCTAGCATCAAAAATATTTTCAGACATTTTCTTAGTGAACATATCATATCCTCTGTTCACTTGACCGTAGTATCCACTATCCTGTCCATCTAAAACGTCAATGACTTTTGGTACTGTCATTTCTTCTATTCGTGTCATACTAGAAGGAAAAGTATTTCCGTATTTGTCGGGATTGAATCTAGGTATAGAATCAGGTTGTAATTCGTACACATATTCATCAAACACACCTACAGTTCTTTGGTCTGCTATTAATGATTCTAAACTAGTAAAATAAAATGCCTTGTTTGTTTCAAAGAATATAAAATCCCCCATGCCTATCTGTGCGCCTTTTACTCTTCGGCCAATAAACATTATATTTTTAATAGGACTCCAATAACATGAAGTGTATCTTATTTGACTTGCATGAGGAGTGTCATGTATGACCAAACCAGTTTTTCTATTCTGATCTACTCTACGTTTACCTTGTATCATTTCAAAATGTTTACTTACAAGATCAGCCGTATTTCCATCAAATGTTTTAGAAAGAGCAACAGCATTGTCAGAGTATGCTTCTACTGACATAAAATTTAAAGCATAAAATTGTGATCTGTCGTTGTTTAGCGTTCGGTTAGTTATAGAATATACTTGAAAAGTTTTTTCGATTATATTTTCGGGTACATCGAGCAGTGTAGGTGTTCTGAATTTTACCGTAATAAGTTCTGTGCCTATCATAGGTAACTCAGTGATTAAGTTATTTGAATCACTAATAACAATATCGCCGTGCATAGTAGGTGAAAATAAATCTTCATACAGATTAAATTCTACCATAAAATTGGTAAGATCAACATTAGAAGGATTTTGAGAAGAGGTTATGAAAACTTCTTCAACATCGACTTCACCTGCAAATTGTAAAACCTCGTCGTCTTGCACTAGCTACTCACTAATTTTTTATATGTTTTTACAAAGTCTTTTACATATTCGGGACGTAACAACATAATGTTTCTTTTCTTTTCATTTATTTCATATTCATATGTGTAATTAGTAACCTCTTCTATACTACCATTAGCAAGTCCCGCTGCATCATAATCTACTATAAATCTGTTTCCTGTACTTTGTCTATAATGATTTATTAGTCCTGATCCATTTTCACCATACTTATCTTCACATAAAGTTTTTAATTCTCTATCTGGTATAGGCCATTCATCATAAACATCTACAATAGTATTTACTAGAAGAATAATCCAATGATGTCTTGTGTTGCCATAGAATTTGTGAGCAACAATTTCAGGAGTTTCCCCGTCTGCTATACGATATGAAGTAAGTGTTACTTTATTTACTTTCGGTGACTTGTTTGTAACCCTAACAAATATGTCTTTGACATTTACAATTTTACCATCAATAGGGTAATATATATTTTTAATAGATTTAAAATACATTAGAAGCTATCCCTAAAGTTTTGACCTATACGATCATTTGTAAGAAGTTCAGTTTCAGCAAACGTAAGTTCCATATTAATAAATGCAGGAGCACCGTACGTTCCCTTGATAGTTACAAAGTCTTGATTACCGTAAGTCACTCTCATATTTTCCAGTACACAAGAACCGATTTTACTCAACCATGTATTTCTACTTGTCTGAGTAAATTGGCCGCCATCAGGAGGGCCCACGAAATCTGTACCATTATAACGATATTCTATTTGAAATTCTGAAGGATATATCAAAAACAATCTGTCAGCAGTTTTTTCAGGGTGCATATGATATTTAAAAAGCTGTATAATTTCCATTACGCTTTCAAGTTCTGCTTTGTTTTTAGGAGCAAACTGATAACTGAAACTATGCTTTCTAAATTCCATATTTTTAAATAACTGCTCTCTATATGGGTTAGCAACTTTCTTAGAAGTTGCTTCAATAGCAGCACCCACGTTTATATTTACACCAGCAGCTGCTGGTAGCTGGGCTGCTGCAGAAATCGCACCTCTTGCAAGATATTCGGCAGAGGCTCCTGGGCTGGTAAGTGCCTCCATAAAACCTCCTTCTTGGCCAAAAATACCGACTGCACCTACATCTTCTTGGTCATATGATGCCCCATATGCTGCAATCGGGGGTGTCTGAGTCACAAGCTCAATCGCACTTAGTAATCTAACTTGAGTAGAGGAATCAGCTACCGAAGCAATAACACCGGCAGCAGCAGTACCTATTGCTCCTTTTTCAATGAAGGACCCGATTGCAGATTTTAAATCACCGTTAAAAAGTTTCTTTAAAGCCGCACCACCCGCGACGCCGGCAGTAATTGCACCTACAGAAGCGGCAATCTCAGCATACTGTTCAGACTTCATTCTATTTTGACCAGTGTACTCAGCAGTTAATCTATTTTGAGCCTGAGCAAACTGTGCATTATTAGCATTTTCTGCTATAGCTGCTTGCCCTACTCTACTGTTAGAACGAGCATTGATATAGAAGATTACACTGTGTGGGTATGTCGCCCCTTGCTCTCTTTCAACATGAAGATCAGATGGGTAGTGATGTACAGTAGGAGATGTAGCAACAGTGGCTTTCAGATCTTGAAAATTGTCGGTGGCCTTACCTGCTGCTGCTTCTCTGTTGTCTATTAAATCTTTTTCTGTTAGTGAGGGCATTACTCTTCCTGATTAGGAGTGTTAGTATTTTCACTATTTATAACACTCCCATCAGGATTTCTAACAATTTTTTTCCATTTACCTATAGGACAAGAAGCAAAATCTAGTCTGACCTTAGCTGGCATAAAACATCCACACTTTTTACAAGTTCTTATAGTGGGGCGCAAATACTCACACCCCATACATATCTTTGCTCTTTCTTCGTGTTCTGGTTTCATTTTCTTACCGGTTTCTCAGGGTGTGGTCTTGCCTCAGCATCCAGCTTTCCTCTACCTGAGGAAAGAGGTCTATACATTTCTCGCATTTCTAAAGCCTTATCAAAAAACTTTTTCATATTTTCTTCTGGGTTTTCAGTAAAAGGAAATACAATCCCTGTCCAAGGACAAGCTAATATGTTTTTAAGTTTTTGTATAGCCGCTTCTTTGCCTTCTCTCTTTTGAGCAATGGTCAAAATTCTGCTAATTGGTTGATATACACCCGCTCCCTCAGCACTAAAAACTGATATGTTATATATTGTTTTCCCTAGAGCTGCTCCCAATATTAACATTTCAGACGCGGTGGTACTATACACAGTTTTACAATTTAAAAGAAGATCGACGCCTGATACATCTCGCCATAAAACTTTCTGCCAACCCAACTTGCTAGCTAACATACGCATAAAATCGTAATCAGTAAGTGGGTGAGGTTTAATAACAACATCATCCTCTTCTTGCACTAAACGCTGTATTTGTTCTTTGTCTGCAAGATCTAAAAGATTATGTCCAGGCATAAAAATAATATGGTCATAATATTTTTCTAGGGGGGCATTTAGTTTATACTTATCCGTAACATTTTCTAAAAATTTTTCAAACATATAATCGCCAAGTTCACCGCCATCTATTTTTGATGCGTTTTCCATAATGCGACAATTAATTTCTCTAGACTGTGTGTCTGCCCAGATACCGCCGCCGGGAAACTCAGTGTATGTGAATTCACTGAAATCACATCCTTGTACAGAACCTACATCATATGATATGGGGTATGGGGCCAAAGATCTTAAAGTCTCCTCAAAATCTTCGGCCCAAGTGTTCCTTTCAGAACGATAAGCATATGATAAAGTCGGATCATTTTGTTCTTTGATCCTTTTGTTAATCATCAATACATCAGCATTATCGGGACGACATTTTCTAAAAATTTCGTTTTGTTGCTCGTTGTTCATTATATAAAAACTCCATTATATTTAAATACTATTTATTCAGTTTCATCAACTACATACTTAAAGAAGGTTTTTTCATCAATCATATATGGGTTAGCATACTGAGTTGTCATGTTTCTTAACTTTTGAGCAAATGCGTCTAACTGTTCAATATCATCAGTAGGAGTTAGTCCTTGGCGAACCTCACTCAAATATCTATTCACAGCAAAATCATATCTTCTTAAATGTTTTGCTCTTTCTTGCTTTAAGAAAAGCCATCTTTGACCAGTTCTAGAAGGTCGGTCTATTTCCGGAACTTCTACTAAACCATAAATTCTAACATAATCCCCAGTTTCTTCATTCCATTCGGCACCGACAGACCCAACTCTATGGGTAATAGTCGGTCTTAAATCCGTAGGGCCTGGAGGTACTAAAGCATAATCAGTATCCATTAAAGCCCAGTCGTCAATTTTCTTGGGAAGAGTAGTATTAGCAAAACGGTCTCTGAGAGAGGTTTCATTAATAGGAAACTCTAACACCTCTTTAGTTTCGCGATTAATTCTCGCATATAACATTTTAGTATCTCCTGTAATTAAGGTGTAAACCAAGTAGTAGATCTACTGGTTTGCGTTGTTGTATTGCTTGCATATTCTGTGTCCCAGCTAGTAGATCTCGATGTCGGTTTGGTAGTCGAGGTCTGTGTCTGATAATATGTATTCTTCTGAGTAGTTACACCTGTTGTATAATTAGTAGATGTACTTCTTGACCATGATGTAGAATACTGTGTAGTAACAGACGTTATTCTACTAACGGAAGTCTGTGAATTCGTACTGACAGGAGTTAACCAACTAGTTGAATAGTTTGAAGTCCAAGAAGTGGTTGTTTGCCAAGTAGTAGAGGTAACACCCTGAGTAGTATATTGAGTGATTCCGTCGACCTGAGTATTAATTTGCGAACCCCAAGAAGTAGTAGTAAATCTCTGAGTAGTATAATCGGTGCTTACAGGGACAAGAACAGTAGTTTGCGAACTCCAAGAAGTAGTAGTAAGTCCCTGAGTAGTCCATGAAGTCAATGTTTGAGTACCTGTTGTCCCTAAAGTAGATTTTTGTGTAAGTCTAGATGTTGCTCTATCAGTATTCCTTGAATAGTTATAGTCTGTGGTTACATATGTCGGTTTAAGAGTCTGCCATGTAGTCGTGGTATTTCTATAAACATCCGCATACAGCTCCCAGGTTGTAGTTGTCTGTGTTTGTCTACTATAATTTACATCTGATTGACGATAAACAGCCACCGGGTAATCGGTCTGGCCTGACCACGCTGTGGAGTAACTTGTGACGCAACTAAAGTCTGCAAGATACTGAGCTGTTTCTGCACAAGAATAGCTACTTTGATATGTTGTATTTCTACTAGTATTTCTAGATTGGCCTTCACTGACAGTACATGATTCGGCGGTACATAACCCCTGTTGGTATCCTACCCCGCCAACCCCACAATAGATGGCATATTCGCTCTCGGACAAACAAAAAGCCTCATAATAATTGTCAAGATAACCGTCACCGGCGGCGAAATAAGCTATATAACCCCCTATATACCCCCAGCTAGTTGTCCAAGTAGTGGTCCTAGATGCCGAACCTGTTCCAGAGATCGTTCCAGTA
>Ga0255765_1001060_pt1 | contig 35247 bp, 32 predicted proteins | sample 041ome_8_FD_179965 | JGI IMG/M metagenome (GOLD analysis project Ga0255765, IMG submission 179965) | Coastal salt marsh microbial communities from the Groves Creek Marsh, Skidaway Island, Georgia - 041407BS metaG (version 2) | ecosystem: Environmental > Aquatic > Marine > Intertidal zone > Salt...
ATGAAGAACGTCATGACCGATTGGCCAATGCATTCGAGGCAAAAGTATCCGCGCCCCCGCGATCTGTGGTTTTGGTGGATGATGTGATGACATCTGGGGCGACATTGCGAGCAGCCGCACAGTGCCTGAGTAACGCAGGTGTGACAGATGTAAACATTGTAGTACTGGCGCGTGTCGATCGAAACGATTAAATAGGGGGAAACAGAACGGACCACGAAAATGCCAAAGATCGATATCTATACATCGCCCCTCTGCGGGTACTGCCACGCCGCAAAACATCTTTTGACCCGCAAAGGCGCTGAATTCAATGAAATCAACGTATTCAGCCAACCAGAGCAAAAACAAGCCATGATCCAACGCGCGAACGGCGCGCGGACTGTACCGCAAATCTTTATTGACGGCTCACATATCGGCGGATGTGATGACTTGTACGCTTTGGATGACATGGGCAAGCTTGACCCACTTTTGAAATCGGCATCCTAATCATGCGTGTCGCGGCGCTGCAATTGTCATCTACCGATGATCCCACTGAAAACTTGGTCGAAACCTTGAGCATGATCGACCAAGCCGTTCAAGGCGACGCAACATTCATTGCAACGCCCGAGGTGACGAACATCATTTCGGGCAGCAGAACGCACCAGCGCGCTGTTCTTCACACCCAAGCCGATGATCCGACGCTTGCCGCGATCCAATCCGCGGCGCGGGAACACAACGTCTGGATTTTGATCGGATCGCTTGCGCTTTTGACCGACGATCCAGATGGCCGATTTGCAAACAGATCCTTTTTGATCGGGCCTGATGGGCAAATTGCAGGGCAATATGACAAAATCCATATGTTTGATGTGGTTTTGTCCGAATCAGAAACCTACCGCGAATCCGATGGCTATCGCCCCGGATCGCAGGCCGTGTTGGTAAATACGACCTTCGGCAAAATCGGGATGAGCGTATGTTATGACGTGCGCTTTCCCCATCTGTATCGTCGATTGGCGCAAGCCGGTGCGCATATCTTGACGATACCGGCCGCGTTTGCACAAACCACGGGACAGGCGCATTGGGAAATCTTGTTGCGGGCGCGCGCCATCGAAACGGGCTGCTTTGTTATTGCGCCTGCTCAATGCGGCACTCATCTGACGCGACACGGACCCGAACGCAAAACCCACGGTCATTCGATGATTATCGGACCTTGGGGTGATATTATTGCACAGGCAAATCGGGAAAAAGGTATCGTTTTTGCCGACATCGACCTGGATGATGTTGACAAGACGCGTGCGCGCGTCCCATCACTGTCAAAGACACAAGACATCATCGGACCTTAATTCGTTGCAAGACAACAAAGATATTGCGATTTCGCTGTTCAGTGAAATTTTGACAGTTGAGCAATTGCTTCGGTCACGTTTGGCCAAAGCATTGCCCAAAGGGATGGAGTTGTCGCATTTTTCGGTGCTCAACCACCTCAGCCATATCAACGATGAACGTACCCCTGCACAATTGGCCAAAAGCTTTCACGTCACCCGTGGCGCGATGACCAACACGTTGCGCAAGCTTGAGGTGTCAGGTTATATTCACATCCGCCCTGATTGGGATGATGCGCGGCGCAAGCTTGTCGCGATCAGCCCCGCAGGTCGGTTGGCCCGCGACACCGCCATCGGCGCGGTGGCACCTGTGATAAAAGACGTTGTTGGCGAAATGGGCGTAGAGACGTTGAAATCAACCTTGCCTGTCCTGCGCGACTTGCGCCTACGCTTGGAATGATGCGCTTAATTTCCAATCACATATACTTTCGCGACCCTGCTGAGATTAAAAGGACAAAGTTTTGTGCCGATACCCTTATGACGGTTGTCCCGTCTGGCCATTTATGGTTGGGTCTGTTTAAATCAGTGCGACGGAAACCGCCGTGCTTTGTGCGTCACACTAACGAGGTAAACGTATGTATCGCGTATGGAATTTTTTAACCAATTATTCGCTGTTGCTAATTATTGGTGCTTTGATCGCCTTGGTTTGGGCCAATACCAACCCAGGATCGTATCATCATTTCGTGGAATATGTCATTTGGGATCACGCCCCAATCGGGCATTTGCACGACGGTCACCGCACTTTGACGCTGCATTATTTGGTCAATGACATTCTCATGGCGCTGTTCTTTGCGATTGCCGCAAAAGAAGTGTGGGAAGCCATCATTTTGGAAAACGGCAGCTTGCGCGGAAAAAAAGCTGCAACGCCGTTGATCGCCACCGCGGGTGGAATGGTGGGCCCGATTTCGGTTTACCTAGGCTTGGCCATGTTGATGGGGTCAGACACCTATAGCGCTGTTGCGAACGGTTGGGCGGTTCCCACCGCAACCGATATCGCGTTTAGCTATTTGGTTGGCCGCATGGTCTTTGGCGCAGGCCACCCTGCGGTGCGTTTTCTGTTGCTTTTGGCGATTGCTGACGACGCGGGCGGCTTGATCATTCTTGCCATCTTCTATCCATCGGGTGAATTGGCCCCAGAATGGTTGCTTGTGTCTTTTGCCGCCGCAATAGCGGTCTATATGCTGTTCAACTGGTTGCCACGCCGTCTGGATCGCGGAAATCAATTGCGCCCAGCTTCGTCTTGGGCACGTAAAACCTTGAACTTTTGGCCCTATGCCTTGGCGGGCGCCATCAGCTGGTACGCGTTCATGCGCTCTGGTCTGCACCCTGCCTTGGGTCTGTTGCCAGTGGTCGCAACCATTCCCCACGCAGATCGTGCATTTGGCATCTTCAACGAAGCCGAAGAACACCTGCATGACCTGTTGAACACCATTGAGCACGCATTGAAACACCCCGTCGAAGTCGTTCTGTTCTTCTTTGGTTTGTTGAATGCAGGTGTTGAATTTTCGGCAATGGGCGACGCGACATGGTTGGTGTTGGCGGGTCTGTTGATCGGGAAACCAGTTGGCATCTTTATCTTTGGATGGATCGCTGCGGTTCCGTTGAAACTTGGGCTGCCCCAAGGCATGCGGCTTGTCGATCTCATCGTAATTGGGTTTGTGGCGGCGATTGGCTTTACCGTTGCCCTGTTCGTGGCGGCCGTCGCGTTTGATGCAGGTCCGGTGCAAGACGCAGCCAAAATGGGGGCATTGTTCAGCTTTGGCGCGGCAGTTGTGTCGATCATCGCTGGCAAAGTGACCAAGGTTCAGAAACAAGAACTCTGATCCAACCCCACATTGATCTTTTTAAAAAGCCCGTCCTTATGGTCGGGCTTTTTCATTAAATTTTAATAAAAATCCATTTTTCTAATTGGCATGACACAGCCGCCAAAAATAGAACAGATGAACCTATTCACCGAAGCCGCACAAACTTTCGTCCCGCAAAGTGGGGTTTTGCCGTCCTATATCAAGGATCATCGCAAACGCTTGCGCGATCGCTTCTTAAACGGCGGGGCCGATGCAATGCCCGATTACGAACTGCTTGAACTGGTTTTATTTCGCGCGATCCCTCGGCGCGATGTGAAGCCTTTAGCGCGACAATTGTTGGATCATTTTGGCGATTTTAACCGTGTCCTATCTGCGCCGCATGAACAGCTTTCGTCACTCTCGGGCGTTGGCGACGCGGTGATCCTTGAGCTTAAGATCATCGAAGCCGCAGCCCATCGATTGTCGCGCGCCCGTGTGATGGACCGCCCCGTCCTATCCAGTTGGCAGGCGCTTTTGGATTATTGTCAGGCCGCAATGGCGCATTTGCCCATCGAACAATTTCGCGTATTGTTTTTGGACCGCAAAAACATCCTGATTGCGGACGAACAACAGGCAAAGGGAACCGTTGATCACGTTCCTGTTTATCCACGCGAAATTGTGAAACGTGCGCTGCAACTCAATGCATCCGCGCTTATTTTGGTGCATAATCATCCCTCTGGCGATCCAACGCCATCGCGCCAAGATATTGACATGACGCAACAGATTGTAACCGCGGCAAGTGCACTTGGGCTCAGCGTGCATGATCATTTGGTAATCGGCAAATCGCGCGAAGTCAGCTTTCGCGCCGAAGGATTATTGTGAGGCGCGTGCCCAGATTTCGACCCTGCGATTGATTTGCTTTCCAATATCAGTGGTTTCACAAGCCATCGGTAAAACAGGACCATACCCCATCGATTTCATCGCCGCGATATCGATGTCGGTACCATCTAACCCTGCAAGAACCGATTGCAATACCGTCGCAGCCCGATTTTGCGATAATGCAAGGTTGGCGGTATAATCCCCTTCTTGGTCGCTGAAACCGACGAAATACAACGTGCGGCCCTTGAAGCGACCAGATTTGATCAGTCCCTTCAAACGTTCAATTTGGGATTTTGACTGCTCGTCCAAATCCGCGCCGCCTGCATCAAACCGAAACGTCATGGTCAGACGATAGGCATTTTGCAGGTCTTTCAACATGGCTTGCACATGCTCAAACGATCCAGCATCGGCCGTTGCCACTGCATATGCGATGCGATCCCCTTGTGCGGCGATTGGGATTTCTTCCAACATTTGATCCACAAAACCGGCGCGTTGGATCACCATCTGCGCCGCGGGTGATGCCAGATATTCCAAAAACTCGGACACCTGCGGGCCGTGATGAAAGGGGGCCAAATGGGCATATATCGGAACTGTGAGCGGATAATCCCCCGCTTTGATGGTTCTACGGCTCATCTGTGGCATCGCCCCACAGGTTCCAGTGACATCCAAAACCTGCAACCCCCCCAAATCCGAAAATGGGACAACCCCCAATTTCAACGAATCTGCATATAGGTCATTGCTAATGTCCGTTGAAATCTGTTCGGTCAAAATGCGATACCCGTTTGACACTAAATAGGCGCTTGTTTTGGGGTGTAACACCGTGTTTGGATCGGTCTCTTGGATTGACTGAAGCACGTTTTCCAATGGCACGGATTTCATGATGTTTGGCGGCGCCACAACGGGTAACATGGCATCCAGTGCAAGCGCAAAAGACCGCGCTTGGCCCAATCCCGCCGGATTTTGTGTTTCAACCTTGGCTTTTTCATCCGCATTTAATGCCCGAAACCCAATCATCATATCAGCCTGAGCATCGGCAAGCGGATCAAACCCCGTGTCGTCGTCACGCGTATCCAACATAAAGATCAGCGCACGATCAGGATCAGCCTTGGTGCGCAAGGTCATCACACGCACGGCCCCGTCATTGGTTTGCGTGATATCGCGTGCACGGCGCAACGCAAAGTTTTCGATCAACGCCGGCAACAAGACATCTGCAACACTCTTGGGCGCGATAATGCGAAATGTTTCCGATTTTTGCATGGTGTTTGGGCAGGCATCACCGGTGCAGACCAATTTGGTGCTATCCAAAACAACAGCACCGTATTCGCTATTGATCGATAAATTGCGACCATCGAAATCCAAGATTTCGCCCTGCAATACCAACTGCCCCGATTCCGAGGTCAAGGTGACGGTTTTATTTTCTGCGTGCCCGACGCTCGCCCACACGACAAGCGCCGAAAATACACACCATTTTAAAACCGCCATCCATGTCTCCCCGCATCAATTGCGGGCGACTTTGGCGGTTTGATAGAGATTTTTCAATACAAGATTTTTCGTGCCATCTGAACACACAACGGGGGTATTGTGATAGTCGCGAATTTTCACCGATCTGTCCGCATCGAATTGCATATACTGGAAATCAATCATGTGATGACACTCGGGACCGTTAGGCACAGAGGATATAACAAGGTTGGGAATGCCGGTGTCATTGGCAAAGCTTTGTACGACCGCATTGTATCCCCCTGTGCGCCCCAACTGAAACACTTGCGTCGCCTGTGCTGGCGGATTTGTGTCTAGGGAAAGATCGAAATCCCCCTTCCATTGCAAAACACTTCGGGTGAATCGCGACGCATCGGCCACGTGTTCAATCACTAATTTCGGTGATGCGTTGGGAAAATCAACAATGATAATCGCTTTTTCTGTCAACGCGGGTACGGTGACATGCGCAAAGCCGGTGCTGTCGATCACATCGGAAAACATCATCCCGTTGTGATGAACCACGAATTCAGATCCGACATCACACGACGCGGTAATTTCCAGATCAATCACCGCACCTTCGCCAACTGATGACGTAACCGAGGGACGACAGACATCACCCGATACAATCGGCGGCTCATCAAAAGAGGGGGCAAGAAGACGCATTTGAGGATCATCACTGATACCAAGATTTTCGCGCGTCGCCGCGGCAAACGCGACATTTGACAAAATGATTGTGCCCCCGTCCAGGACGACAGTATTTCCCGTTTCAATTCGCGACTTCGCAAAATGATTGGAATAGGTTTGCATCCCAAATCCCGTTGCAAACGAGATTGCAATCGACATTGATATCAAACTTGGCCACGAAAAGAGTCCCCGCACTTTTGCCTCCTATTCCTTGTTCATTCTCAAAATGATCGGAAAACTGGGCGAACTTAAGGCAAGGGTTGGAATTAAATGTGGTGTTAGTTGGGCGCGTGGACCGACAAAAAAACCCGACAGGTCACTGTCGGGTTTTGATACGTTATGCCAATCGACCGTGACAATGTTTGAACTTGTCACCGGATCCACAGGGGCAAGGTTCGTTTCGCCCTGTGTTTTCCCACCCGTCAGGCAAGTCTTCAACAGGCGCGATGCCCTGTTCTTTGGTTGCGGGCTGGGGCTGTGACGCGGCCTGAGCGGCGGCTTGTTGGGCAAGCATCTGCTGCATCATGGCTTGGCGCTCTTCGTCGGTCATGGGGCGAATTTGGGCCATTTGCTTGGTCACATCGCCGCGCAAGCCATCCAACAGGTTTTCAAACAGTTGGAAGGCTTCGTTTTTGTATTCGTTCAATGGATCACGCTGTGCATATCCACGGAACCCAACGACGCTGCGCAAATGTTCCAAAGTCAAAAGATGTTCACGCCATTTTGTATCAATGGTTTGCAACAACACTTGGCGTTCGATCTGCGGCATGGTTTCGGGGCCAAACGCCGCAGCTTTGTCCGCCATCATTTTATCGGCGGCCACTTCGATCCGCTCACGCATGACATCGTCATCAACGCCCTCTTCGGCAGCCCATGCAATGATGGGCAGATCCAAATTCAATTGCTCGATCACCGCAGCATACAGACCCTGCGTATCCCATTGATCCGCATAGGATTTGGGCGGCATATAGGTGTCAATCAGATCATCAATCACCTCATTGCGCATGTCGGTGATAATTTCGGTCAGATCTGTGGTTTCCATGATTTCACGACGCTGACCAAAAATTGCCTTGCGTTGATCGTTCATCACGTCGTCGAATTTCAACAACTGTTTCCGAATGTCAAAGTTGCGGCCTTCGACCTTGGCTTGGGCGCGTTCGAGCGATTTATTAACCCACGGGTGAACGATGGCTTCGCCTTCTTTCATACCCAAGGTAGACAGGATTTTATCCAAACGTTCTGACCCGAAAATACGCATCAAATCATCTTCAAGCGACAAAAAGAATGATGATCGCCCAGGATCACCCTGACGCCCCGACCGACCGCGCAGCTGGTTGTCAATCCGGCGGCTTTCGTGACGTTCGGTTGCCAGAACAAACAAACCACCTGCGGCTTTGACCGCGTCTTCATCAGCTTTGTGCGCCTGTTCGATATGGGCGCGAATTTCATCAGGATTTGCGTCAGGATTTGCCGCAAGCGCTTCCATCACCTTGAATTCAACGTTGCCGCCCAATTTAATGTCTGTCCCGCGACCCGCCATGTTGGTGGCAATCGTGATTGCGTTCAACTTGCCCGCATCGGCGACGATCTGCGCCTCTTGTTCATGTTGGCGCGCGTTCAGGACGTTGTGTTTTAAACCCGCTTTGGTCAAAAGTGCGCTGATCTGTTCTGATTTATCGATCGATGTCGTACCAACCAAAATTGGCTGACCTTTTGCGTGGGCGTCTTTGATGTGTTCAACGATGGCCGCGTATTTTTCACCTTCGGTGCGATAAACTGCGTCATCCTCATCAATCCGCGCGATGGGCCGGTTTGTGGGCACTTCGACAACGCCAAGCTTGTAGATTTCCATGAACTCTTCGGCTTCGGTCGATGCGGTACCCGTCATGCCGCCCAATTTATCATACAAGCGGAAATAGTTCTGGAACGTCACGCTGGCCAAGGTGACGTTTTCGGCTTGAATGTTACAGCCTTCTTTGGCTTCGATCGCTTGGTGCAAACCTTCGGACAAACGGCGTCCCGCCATCATGCGGCCTGTAAATTCATCGATCAGAACGATCTGACCGTCGCGCACGATATATTCTTTATCACGGAAAAACAGTTTGTGTGCGCGCAAGGCTTGGTTCACATGGTGAACGATTGTTGTGCTTTCTGGATCATAAAGCGACTGACCCTCTGGCAAAATGCCATGTGTATGCAGCGTCTGTTCCAAAAATTCGTTGCCCTCGTCGGTATAGGTCACCTGACGGGATTTTTCATCAATGCTGTAATGTTCTTCGGTTAACAGCGGGATCAATTCATTGATCTTTACATACAGCTCTGAGCGATCTTGCGACGGACCAGAAATGATCAAGGGTGTGCGCGCTTCGTCGATCAAAATACTGTCAACTTCGTCCACAATGGCAAAGTTATGATATTTTTGATGCATGTCATTGATATTGCCGCGCATGTTGTCGCGCAAATAATCAAAGCCCAATTCATTGTTGGTGGCATAGGTCACATCACAAGCATAGGCTGCGTGTTTTTCGGCTTCGGGCTGTTGGGGGTAAACCACACCCGTGGTCATGCCCAGCGCGGTGAAGACGTTCGACATCCAATCCGCGTCACGGCGGGCAAGATAATCGTTGACAGTGACCACATGCACGCCCTTGCCATTGAGCGCGTTCAAATAGGCAGGAAAGGTTGCAACAAGTGTTTTACCTTCACCCGTTTTCATTTCGGCGATGTTTCCTTGGTGAAGGAAAATGCCGCCCATAAGCTGTACGTCAAAGGCACGCAGACCCAAGGCACGCTTTGCCGCTTCGCGACAGTTTGCAAACACTTCGGGCAGAAGGCTGTCCAAGCTTTCGCCATTGGCGTGACGCTCTTTGAATTCTGCGGTTTTCGCGATAATATCGCTGTCTGACAATGCTTCAAATTCGGGCTCAAGCGCGTTGATCTTGTCGATCAGGGGCCGAACGGTTTTTATTTTGCGGTCGTTGGTTGTCCCAAAGACTTTCTTGGCGAGTTTTCCAAACCCCAGCATGGTGATCCCTTTTTATCATGCAACAAAGAGCTGCTTGGCCTTGTCTGCTATGCTATCAGCCAATAGGTAGTGATTGCAGTTCTTTACAAATTCACCTAGCGATGTAAGGGGCTGTGACCATAGTGTCAACGCTATCAGGCCTGAGCAGTCAGTATATAAAGGAGTTTCAGATGACTTTTTGGAAAAAAACCGCAAGTATTTTGGCAATCACGGCCATGATGTCCTCATCAAGCTTTGCACAAGAGGCAACAACCGCGGAAACCGTTGTCGCCACAATCAACGGGACCGATATCACTGTGGGTCATCTGATCTTGGCATATGACACCTTGCCCGAAAATTATAAAAGCATTTCAACCGAACAATTGTTCGAAGGTCTGTTGGAACAAATGATCCAACAAACTCTCTTGTCCCAAACGGCGCAAAACCCCGATGCGCCTGCTGTGCGGTATGCCCTTGAAAATGAAAAACGCTTGTTGCTTGCGGGCATGGCCGTTGGCGATGTCGCCACGGCGGCAGTGACCGAGGACACCGTGCGCGCACGCTACGCCGAAACTTATGGTGCGGATGGTGCCGATTTGGGTGTCGAATATAGCGCAGCGCATATTCTTTTGGAAACCGAAGACGCGGCAAAAGATATGATTGACCGCCTTTCAAAAGGTGCGGATTTCACTGAATTGGCCAAGGCACATTCCACTGGTCCCTCAGGTCCGAACGGTGGTGAATTGGGATGGTTTGGCGAAGGTATGATGGTCGCCGAATTTGAAAACGCCGTCAAAGCGATGAAGGTCGGCGCTGTGTCCGCCCCCGTGCAAACGCAATTTGGTTGGCATGTGATCAAGCTAAATGATACACGCCCCGTCAAAGCACCAGAGTTTGAGTCGGTCCAAGCAGAGCTGGCCGCAGACATGCAACGCGAAGTGGTCGAAAACCGTATCGCGGAATTGCAAAAAAGCGCCACGATCACCAAAGTGGATTTGACAAAAATCGACAGCGCTGTGATCAAAGACGTATCCCTGTTGGAGCAATAAATGGCCGCCATAACCAAAGTATCCCCGCTTGCACCCGAAAAATTTCCTGATCTTCCCGTCATAAACGGTGTGCGCTTTGCAACCGCCCAAGCTGGCGTGAAATACAAAGGCCGCACAGACGTCATGTTGGCTGTGGCCGATACAGGCAGCACAATCGCAGGCGTTTTCACACGATCCGCCACACGATCAGCGCCGGTTTTGGATTGTCAGGAAAAAATCGGAAAATCTGGCACGGGACCTTTGGCAATTGTCGTCAATTCTGGCAATTCAAATGCCTTCACAGGCAAACATGGTCGCGCCTCTGTCGCGGCCATCACCGAAGCCGCCGCAAAAGCAACGGGTGCGGATATTGATCGCGTTTTCACATCGTCAACCGGCGTGATTGGCGAACCCTTGCCACATGACAAAATTGTTGCGGTTTTGGGTGACCTGAACACCACTCTTGATGCGGGCGGGATCGGTGCCGCAGCGCGCGCGATTATGACGACCGACACTTACCCCAAGGGATCAACAGTGACGGTTGACACCGCCGATGGGCAAATCAAAATCGCAGGTATCGCCAAAGGATCAGGCATGATCGCCCCCGACATGGCGACGATGTTGGTCTATATCTTTACCGATGCAAACATCGCCCAAGCCGATTTGCAAGCCATGGTCAGCACGATCAACGACATGTCATTCAACTGCATCACCGTGGACAGCGACACATCGACGTCCGATACATTGTTGATGGTTGCAACAGGCGCAAGCGGTGTGACGGTCGGCCCGTCCAGCACCGAATTTAGATCCGCGCTCAACGCGCTGTTCCTTGATCTGGCGCATCAGGTCGTGCGCGACGGCGAAGGGGCCAGTAAATTCGTTGAAATTCGCGTGACGGGTGCCGTAACTGACGCAGATGCAAAAACCCACGCGATGGCAATCGCAAATTCGCCCCTGATCAAAACTGCGATCGCAGGAGAAGACCCAAACTGGGGTCGCGTCGTCATGGCGATTGGTAAATCTGGGGCGGCTGCGGATCGCGATCTTTTGTCGATTTGGTTTGGTGATATTTTGGTTGCCGAAAACGGGTGGCGCGCCGAAAGTTATACCGAAGATGCAGGCGCCAGCTATATGAAGGCCCAAGATCTGGTCATCAAAGTGGACATCGGATTGGGCAATGGTACCGCGACCGTTTGGACCTGTGATCTGACACATGGATATATCGAAATCAACGCGGATTATCGATCATGAAAATTGTCCTTGTCTCGGCTGTTGCTTTGATTGATGCTGATGGGCGCGTGCTTTTGGCGCAGCGGCCAAAAGGCAAATCTCTGGAAGGTCTATGGGAATTTCCCGGTGGCAAAGTCGAGCCAAATGAAACACCCGAATCCGCTTTGGTTCGAGAGCTACACGAAGAATTGGGCATCGAAACATGGGACAGCTGCCTTGCACCACTGACATTCGCAAGCCACACCTATGATGATTTCCACCTGTTGATGCCGCTTTTTGCCTGTCGCAAATGGAACGGTATTGTTCAAGGCAAAGAAGGTCAGGAATTGGCGTGGGTCCACGCAAAGGATTTAAAAAACTATCCAATGCCCCCCGCTGATATCCCCCTCATCCCGATTCTGCGCGATTGGCTATAGCACCATGATCGACCACGCCGACCAATATTTTACGGATGGATGTGGTCGCTGCAAACGTGGCGGCACACCAGAGTGCAGCACGCAAACATGGTCATCCGGATTGGAAACCTTGCGCGAAATTTGTTTGTCGGCGGGGTTAGACGAAGTTGTGAAATGGGGCCATCCCTGTTACATGCACAATGGCAAGAACATTGTTGTTCTCGGCGCCTTTCGCACCGATTTTCACCTGTCATTTATGAACGCCGAGCTGATAGAAGATGCCGAAAGCTTGTTTGTAAAACGTGGTGAAAACACACAGACGGCGAATGTTATAAAATTCACGGAAACGTCCCAGCCAGCGGCGATGCGCGAAATTTTAACTCAATACTTGGACCGCGCCAAAGCTGCCGCTGACAGTGGGGTCAAACCAAAACGCGTGGCGCCATCAATTGAAATGCCTGAGGAACTGATTGCAGCATTAGACGCAGATCCCGAATTTGCAGAGGCCTTCAACGCACTGACACCCGGCCGGCAACGCGGGTATTGCATGTCGATTGGGGACGCAAAACAATCTGCCACACGCATCGCACGCATCGAAAAATACCGCCCACAGATTTTTGCGGGCAAAGGGTTTAACGAACGTTAAGCGTTATCCGACAGGCAACGGTGCATCATCTTGGATTTGATCCATAACGATCTGGCTATGCACCCGTTCGACCGTTGGATGTTCCAACAAAACATGGTGGATCAGATGATTGAGCGCCTTTAGATCGCGGCAATAGACGCGCAACAAATAATCCGCCTCTCCCGTTAATGTCCATGTCGATATGATTTCCGGCTGTCGCTTGACCAGCGAAATGAACTGATCCCCCAAACCCGATCCGTGTCGTCGCATCTGCACTTGGATGAATGCCTGTACCGTCAAACCCAACCGTTCAGGATCCAGCTTGGCACGGTAGCCTAGGATAATCCCCGTTTCTTCCAACCGCTGCTTGCGCCGCCCGATCTGGCTGGGTGAAAGATGCAACTGATCACCCAAGACCTGCGTCGTGGTCGATGCATCGCGCTGCAAATGCGTCAAAAGTTTACTGTCCAATTCATCCATGCTGTTTTTCCGCACGTTATAAATAATATTCACAGTTTAACCGTATATTTTCCTTTGGAATACCCCCATTTTGCGCCCAATCTGAATAAATCTTGCCGTATTCTTGTAAAAAATGAAGGAGCCGAACATGGGACCATTTCCACACACAGCACCGCAATCTGTGATTTCCGCCGACAATCCCGCAGGCACCGATGGATTTGAATTCGTCGAATTTGCGCATCCCAACCCCGACGAATTGCGCAGCTTGTTTGCAAAAATGGGCTATCAGCATGTGGCCACCCACACCACAAAGGCGGTTGAGGTCTGGCAACAAGGCGACATTACCTATATTATCAATGCAGATCCCAACAGCTTTGCCGCACGGTTTGCGAATGAACATGGCCCCTGCGCCCCATCCATGGCATGGCGTGTCGTCGATGCACAAAAGGCATTTGAACATGCGGTATCCAAAGGTGCTGTGCCCTATCTAGGTACAGACAAAACCGTGGACTGGCCCGCAATTCAGGGGATCGGGGGATCGTTGATTTATTTCACCGATCAATATCACACCTCATCCCCCTATAACGATGCATTCCATTGGATTGCCCCATCAAAGCCCAAAGGTGTCGGTTTCTATTACCTCGATCATCTGACGCATAATGTTTTCCGCGGAAATATGGACAAATGGTTCAACTTTTACGGCGCGCTGTTTAATTTTCGTGAAATCCGGTTCTTTGACATCCAAGGCAAATATACCGGCCTGTTTAGCCGTGCACTGACGTCACCCTGTGGCCGGATCCGAATTCCCATCAACGAAGACCGTGGGGAAACGGGTCAAATCGTATCATATTTGAAAAAATACAACGGCGAAGGCATTCAACACATCGCGGTTGGAACAAACGACATCTATGACAGTACCGATCAGATTGCCGCAAACGGCATCACTTATATGCCCCCACCCCCAGACGCGTATTATGACCTAAGCTTTGAACGGGTGGCGGGTCACGATGAACCTGTGGATCGGATGAAAAAACACGGCATCTTGATCGATGGCGAAGGTGTCGTAGATGGCGGCGAAACCAAAATCCTTTTGCAAATCTTTTCCAAAACCGTGGTTGGCCCGATCTTTTTTGAATTCATTCAGCGCAAGGGCGACGATGGCTTTGGCGAAGGCAATTTTAAAGCCCTGTTTGAAAGCATCGAGCGCGAACAAATTGAAATGGGCGAAATACATGCGGCGGAATGAAACCATAAATTAATTGGACTTATACCCAAAAACACGCAAAGCTCATCGGTGACACAAGTAAGGATATGGGTTGACGATGAACAGCTTTAAACATGCGTTACGCGGACCAGACATGGTTCTTGGCGCTTGGTTGGAATTGGGCTCCTGCAACGTGGCCGAAGTGATGGTTGCGAATGGTTGGGACATTCTGATCATTGATGGGGAACATGGTCCAGGTGGGTTAGAGGATTGGGTCACCCTGTCGCGCACCGTGACGGCGGCAGGGGGAACCCCGATTTTGCGTCTGCCTGATGCGGATGAGACCATGATCAAGCGCGCGCTGGATCGTGGCTTTAAGAACTTCGTTGTTCCCATGATCAATACCGCGGAACACGCGAAACAAGTTGTCTCTGCCTTTTATTATCCCCCCCGTGGGCACCGTGGCTATGCCGCGCCGGTGGTGCGGGGATCGGGTTGGGGATCCGACACGGCTTATGCCACGCACACCTCACATCATGACCTGACGATCATGCTTCAATGTGAACATATTGAGGCGGTGGAAAACATCGACGCGATTTGCGCAGTTGATGGGATCGACGCCATCTTTATCGGGCCAAACGATTTGGCGGCCTCTGCGGGGTATCTTGAACGTCTTGATGCGCCTGAGGTCCTGTCCCTTTTGGCGCGCATCGAAGCGGCTGCCAAGACCGCGAACATGCCGCTTGCCACTGTGCGCAGCGCTGGGCGTGACTGGGCCGATTTGCGTGCATTGGGATATAATTTCGTGGCAGGCGCAGGCGATATCGGCATGCTGGCACAAATGGCGGCACTTGAGCGCGCCAACGCGCAAAAGTGACCTAGTCTACGGCCGTGCAGCCGTAATCTGGGCTATACCAAGCAGGTCTAAAACCTTGGCTTCGATATCTGCCGCGTTCAACCCTGCGGCCGCATACATGTCAGCGGGGTTAGCGTGGTCGATATAGCTGTCTGGCAAGCACATGGAGCGCACCTTTAGCGTACCGGCATCCAATGCGCCCTCGTCCGACAGCAACTGCAGCACATGGCTCCCAAAGCCACCCACTGCGCCCTCTTCTATCGTGATCAAAACGTCATGCTTAGCAGCCAGATCAAGGATCATGTTGCGATCCAGTGGCTTGGCAAAACGCGCATCAGCAACCGTTGGTGTGATCCCTTTTGCCTGCAATGCCTCGGCCGCGTTTATGACTTCGCCCAAGCGGGTCCCAAAGGACAAGATGGCGACAGTTTTCCCAGTTTGAATGATACGGCCTTTGCCGATCTCTAACACTTGGCCACGCTCTGGCATATCAACGCCTTGGCCTTCACCACGGGGATAGCGGAACGCAATTGGACCCGCATCATATGCGGCGGCGGTCGCGACCATATGGGTTAATTCGGCTTCGTCTGCGGCGGCCATGACAACCATATTTGGCAGATTTGCCATATACGCAATATCGAAACTGCCCGCATGTGTTGCCCCATCCGCGCCCACCAAGCCCGCACGATCAATCGCAAAGCGCACAGGCAGATTTTGCAGGGCGACATCATGGACCACCTGATCGTACCCGCGTTGCAAGAACGTGGAATAGATTGCACAAAACGGTTTCATCCCCCCTGCCGCCAAAGCCGCCGCAAAGGTTACGCCGTGTTGTTCAGCAATCCCAACATCAAAACACCGGCTGGGATAGCGTTCGGCAAACAGGTTCAAACCTGTCCCATCGGGCATCGCGGCGGTGATCGCGCAAATACGATGATCTTCTGCCGCCTCACGCAGCAAAGCATCCGCAAACACCCGAGTATAAGACGGTGCGTTTGATGGTGCTTTGTGTTGTTTACCCGTTACGACATCAAATCGTGCTGTGGCATGGCCCTTGTCGCTTGCGGCTTCGGCGGGGGCATACCCTTTGCCCTTCTTGGTTAAGATGTGGATCAAAACGGGTCCAGTTCCGCGATCTTTGACGGTGCGCAAAACGGGGATCAGTTGATCCATATCGTGCCCATCAATCGGGCCCACATAAGAAAATCCAAGCGCTTCGAACAACGTGCCGCCAACGGCCATGCCTTTGATCATGTCTTTGGCGCGCTTGGCACCTTCGCGGAAGGGTTCTGGCAAAAAGCTGACCGCCCCTTTGGCCGCGTCTTTCAGATCTTGGAATGGGGCACCTGCGTATAACTGCGACAGATAGGACGACAGCGCACCGACAGGCGGGGCAATCGACATTTCGTTGTCGTTTAGGATTACGATCAACCGCTTTTTCAAATGGCCCGCATGGTTCATCGCCTCGTACGCCATTCCGCCCGTCATTGCGCCATCACCAATCACCGCGATGGCATGGCCAAGTCCGGTGTCACACGCCCCCCCCAGATCGCGGGCGACGGAAAATCCCAAAGCGGCAGAAATAGACGTACTAGAATGCGCGGCACCAAACGGGTCATAGGGGCTTTCGCTACGCTTGGTAAACCCGCTGAGCCCTCCCGCTTGGCGAAGTGTGCGAATACGATCACGGCGACCCGTTAGGATTTTATGGGGATAGGTTTGATGGCTGACGTCCCATATGATCTTGTCCTTGGGCGTATCAAATACGGCGTGCAGGGCGACGGTCAATTCAACCACGCCCAATCCCGCGCCCAAATGCCCCCCAGTTTCAGACACCGCAGAAATAGTTTCAGCGCGCAAATCTTGTGCGACCTGTACCAATTGGGGAATCCGCATGCTGCGCAACGCCTCTGGCGTGACGATCTGATCCAACAGTGGGGTTTTAGGGCGATCCGACATGATAGACCTTTCCGCTTAGCTATCCCGCGAGATAACGAACTCTGCCAAATCACGCAAGCGTTCAGCGCGCGCGCCATAGGGTGCCAAGGCGTCGCAGGCCTTTGTCACCAAATCACGGGCACGGGTTTTTGCACCCTCAAGGCCCAGATGCGATACAAAAGTGGCTTTGCCGGCTTGTTCATCCTTGTTCAACCGCTTGCCTGCCTTTTCGGGATCGCCTTCGATATCCAAAATATCGTCAGCAATCTGAAACGCCAACCCAATCGCGCGGGCATAATCGGCAAGGGGACGTTCATCCGCCCCCGCCATGATGGCCCCTGCACGCGCAGAATATGAAATGAGCGCCCCTGTCTTGCCTTGCTGTAGGGAAATGATCTGATCGAGGGACAATGGGGTCTGTGCCGTTTCGGCCGCAATGTCCAATGCCTGCCCTAAAACCATGCCCTGCGCCCCTGAAGCACGCGCCAATTCCAACGCAAGCGCAGCGCGGACCGTTGCATCGCCCACCTGCGGCGCAAGCGTCAATTCAAACCCCAATGTTTGCAGGGCATCCCCCGCCAAAACAGCGGTGGCCTCATCCCACGCCTTGTGAACAGTTGGGCGACCGCGTCTTAGGTCATCATCATCCATGCAGGGCAAATCGTCATGAACCAAGGAATAGGCATGGATCGTCTCGATCCCGGCGGCAGGCCAAATGGACTGTGCATTGGATATGTCGAACAAACGTGCGCTTTCCATGACCAAAAACGCGCGCATCCGTTTGCCGCCTTGCAAGGTATAGCGCATAGCCTGCACGACATGTGTATCGCCCATAGCTACAAGATAGGTGTCAAGATGGGCCTGAACTGCATCGGCACAGGATGCCAGATCGGCGCGGAACATTATTGACCGTCGATAGGTGTTAAACCAACAGGTGCGCCGGAGCCATCCAAGGTGATTGCGGCGACTTTTTCTTCGGCCTCTTTCAACTTGGTTTCGCACCGCTTTTTCAACAAGGCACCGCGTTCATATAGACGAATCGAATCGTCCAATGCCACGTCGCCGCGTTCCAATTGTCCGACCACGCGTTCCAATTCGGACATCGCTTGTTCAAATGTCATTTCTTCAATCGGGGAATCGGTCATTTCGCTGCCTCGCACAATTGTTCAACAAACGCTTTGGCCGACGCCGCAAGCGCAGACAGATCATAACCGCCTTCTAATACGGATACCACCCGCCCCTGACAGATTGTTTGCGCCAGCGCACAGATTTCACGCCCCAACCACGCGAAATCTTCGGTGTCCCAATTCAACTGGGCCAGTGGATCGGCGCGATGCGCGTCAAAACCTGCGGATACCAAAATAAGATCGGGCTTAAAGGCGCGCAATGCTGGAAAAACCTTGTCCGCATAGACCGCGCGCATATGTGCCCCATCGCTTTCGGGCGGCAAAGGCACGTTGATCACATTGTCATATGCGCCCGTTTCATCGGCATTGCCTGTGCCCGGCCACAGCGGCATTTGTTGGCTTGTGATGGTCAATGCACGTTTTTCATCCCACAGCAAATCTTGGGTGCCATTGCCGTGATGCACATCGAAATCCAAAACCGCAACGCGCTTCAACCCGTGATAGTCCAACGCATGTTTCGCGCCCAAGGCCACGTTGCCAAACAAACAAAACCCCATAGGAGTTTCTGTTTCGGCATGATGTCCGGGTGGGCGCACAGCAACAAAGGCATTCGGAGCCTCGCCGCCCAAAACCATATCCACGGCGCGAAGCGTCCCGCCCGCCGCGCGATAGGCGGCATCAAGCGATCCTGAGGACAGATGTGTATCGCTATCAATCGCAACCGTGTCTTCGACAGGTAACGCATCGCGCAACGCGTCAATATGGGATTTTGGATGGATGCGCAGCAGATCATCATCTGCCGCCATTGGCGCCGTCACACGGTTCAAATCAAGCGGTTCAAGCGCATGCAGCACATGCGTCAAACGCGCAACTTGTTCAGGATGTCCCGTAGGCGTGATATGATTTAGACAATCTGCGTGGGTAATGAGTGCCGTTTTCATATCACTGTCCTATGTTTTCGGGCCTGGCCTTAGCTTGGTGACATACCGCGCAAACGTTCTGATCGACGGCGTAGCATTTCCAATGTGATCAACAAGGCGATGGACAAGGCCACCAAAATCGTCGCAACCGCCAAAATGGTTGGGCTGATCTGTTCGCGAAGACCAAGGAACATCTGCCACGGCAGGGTCTTTTGGCTGGCAGAACCAATGAACATAACAACCACGACCTCGTCGAATGACGTGATAAAGGCGAACAGACCGCCCGATATCACACCCGGCAAAATCAATGGCATCTGCACACGAAAGAACGTGGTGACCGGATCCGCACCCATGTTGGCAGCCGCACGCGTCAAGGACCGGTCAAACCCAACCAACGTGGCCGTCACAGTGATGATCACAAACGGAATACCCAACACAGCATGGGCCAATACGACCTTGATATATCCAACGAGGTCTTTGTTCAGACCCAGAGTATCCTCCATCCAGTTGCCCATTGAGGAATAGAAAAAGAACATGCCAGTTGCCGAAATGATCAGCGGCACGATCATCGGCGAAATCAAAATCGCCATGATCGCACGTTTGGCAGGAACATGGCTTTGGCTTAGACCGATGGCGGCAAGCGTTCCCAACGATACCGACAAGATGGTGGCAATCGGCGCAATCAAAAGCGAATTCCAGAAAGACCGCAACCATTCCCCATTTGAATCCGACCGCAGCCCAAAGAAGTCAGCATAGTGTTTCAATGAATACCCATCTGGATCCAAGCGCAACATCTCAGGCGTAAAGGTAAAGAAATCTTGTGCGTTAAACGACAGAGGCATCACCACCAAAATCGGGGTGATCAAAAACACAAAGATGGCACCACAAATAACGCGGAAGGTGTAGTGCCACAGCACCTGACCCGAGGTCAGATAGGGCAAAAGTGATTGGCGATAGCGCCCTTCATAAAGCCAATAGATGAACCAGATCGTGATCTGACCTGCAAAGAGGCCCAAAACCAAACCTGATGCACCCCCATAAAGGAACCCAAGCGCCGCCATGCCCAGACGGTTTATCCAGCGCGCCATTTTTTCGTTTCGCAAAACCGTGATGTAGATTAGCGCCAATAGCATCAGCGCAACCGCACCGCCAACAACGCCGACCAGCCCAGATCCAAACGAGGTTCCGATAAACAGCCCGATCAACGCACCCAAACCACCAACGGTTGGGATAACAAAGGATAACGGTTTGCGAGAGATTGTTGTCACAAGTGCCATTGTCTTTACCCCAATTTTACGTTGTCGATGCCGACGATTTTGTCATAGGCCCAATACAGGACCAATACGACCACCAGCAAAATTGCACCCAACGCGGCCGCAAGGCCCCAGTTAAGCGATGATGAAATATGATAGGCAATCCGGTTCGAAATAAACACGCCTTCGGTGCCGCCAACGATTTCTGGCGTGATGTAATACCCGATCGCCAGAATGAACACTAAGATAGAGCCTGCGCCGATGCCTGGAATAGACTGTGGGAAATAGACGCGCCAAAATGCGGTCCAGTTTGTGGCGCCTAGCGATTTTGCGGCCCGAAGGTAAGTTGGTGGGATTGTTTGCATAACCGAATACATCGGCAAAATCATGAACGGCAACAGGATATGCGTCATCGCAACAATTGTGCCGAATTGGTTGTTGATGATTTCTAGCCGTGCGTCATTGGACACAAGACCCAACCACACAAGCGTATCGTTGATCACCCCTTGGTTTTGCAACATCACTTTCCACGCGGATGTGCGTACCAAAAGGGATGTCCAAAACGGCAACAACACCAAAATCATCAAAAGGTTGGCCGATCGACTGGGCAGGTTGGCCAATATCCACGCGACGGGATAGCCCAGCAAAATACAGCTTGCGGTAATGATCAAGGACATCTTGACCGTCCGCAAGAACAGCTTGATCAAGATTTGTTTGCTTTCAGGCTGTGCTTCGATGCCGTTTGGCGTACGCTGCATGTCGACAGCATTTAGGAAATAGCCGTTGGTGTATTTGCCCGAATGGGTTTTGATGATTGCCCATGTCTCAGGGTCGCCCCAGCCTTTATCGGCTTTAATTAGCTTTTCCTTGAATGGCCCATCCGTTTCGGGATTCCATTTTGCGACCTTGCGGCCCGACTTTCGGAACAGCGATGACATTCCGCTGCTTTCGTAATTCAAACGCGATCCCAGACGGGTATGGTTCTTTTCTTCGACAGCGGCCACAAAATCAGCGACAAACGCCGCATAAACGGCTTCGTCAGGCAATTCACCCAATGTGGCGTCCCAATTTTCAAGCTCGACCACTGTGCGCGGCAGGATATTTGATACGATTTCGTTCTCGACCGATCGGAACAGCATCGATCCAATCGGGAAAATAAAGGTCAAGAGCACAAAAACAAGCAAGGGTGCGATCAACAAAAGTGCGCGGGTTTTTTCGCGCCGCAAGGATCGAGCCAGCGATTTTTTTAATGGCAAACCATCGGCGGCAATCATCGGTTGGTGCGCACTGCTATCAGTCATTTTTGTCCCCGGAAATTCAATGTTCTGCAAAATGCAGATGAAAAAGGGGCGTAAAAATACGCCCCTTCGTCGTGTCACAAATTATTGTGCCAACCATGCTTGGAATTTTGCGTCGATATCGTCACGATAGTCGGCCCAGAATTCATAGTTGTACAAGAATGTGTTTTTCGCGTTGTTTGGATCTGTTGGCATATGTGGTGCCATTTCGATGCCCAAATCTGCGTGCTTGCCAACCAATGGCGCAGAAGACGCGCGTGCTGGACCATAGGAAATGTATTTCGCTTGGTCTGCTAGACGCTGTGTGTCTGTCGCAAAGTAGATGTAGTCTAGTGCACGCTGCTTACGCTCTTCGCTTAGGCCTGCTGGAATGATCCAACCGTCAAGGTCAAATACCTGTGCATCCCATAGCATCGCAACGGGTTGTTTTTGCTCTTCGATAACGCTGAACAAGCGACCGTTGTATGTCGAACCCATGATGACTTCGCCATCTGCCAACAATTGTGGTGTGTCTGCACCTGCTGACCACCAAACGACGCTGTCCTTGATTGTGTCAAGTTTCGCCAGCGCTTGGTTTTGGCCTTCGTCGGTTGCCAAAACGTCATAGACGTCGGATTTCGCAACGCCGTCACAGAGCAATGCCCATTCCATGTTGTTGATGGGGCGTTTTTCCAAAGAACGTTTGCCTGGGTATGTCTCTAGATCGAAAACCGCGCAAACGTCGGATGGAGGTGTGTCACCAACCAAATCTGTGCGATAACCGAATGTTGTCGAGTAAACGATTTGTGGAATGAAGCAGCTAGACACCATCAGATCACCAAAATCGTCAGCCGCGGATGTTCCGTCTGGCGCGGGTGCCAATTGTGTCGCTGGATCGATTTCTAGTGCAAGACCTTCGTCACACAGACGGATCGCATCTGATGCAACAACGTCAACAACGTCCCAAGTGATGTTGCCCGCTTCGTTCATCGCGCGCAATTTCGCAACCGCTTCTGCGGAGCTGTCGTCATTGATGATGTTTACGCCGGTCTTTGCTGAATAGGGCTCATGATAAGCCTTCAACTGTGATTTTGAGTATGCGCCGCCCCAAGACACGATTGTCATGTCTTGTGCCAGTGCCGCACCTGCAGCAACAGTCAACGCAGTGGTTGCAAGAAGTGTTTTGGTAAATTTCATTGTATTCTCCCTAAGTGACCCGATTAGTTGTGGGTTCGCAGCTCGGGCATTATGACGAACCCGTTTATTGATATACCCCAGCGGCACCAGGGTATGATCGATATTCCTTTATGCGTCCAACGCACGGCAGTCTTCTGCCAACCAACCAATTTCAATGGTTTCGCCCGGTTGCAGGCGGACCTGATCAGGCGCGTTGCGTGATTTGATGATAAAATCATCGTTTCCTGCCACGCTCAGACGTGTGCGGAAAATGTCACCCATATAGATGAATTCTTTGACCGTCGCCTTGAGCAAATGCGCATCAGGGCTCAGGCGGTCTTTGTGGAATTCCACCCGCTCTGGGCGGATTGAAACGCGGGTACGTTGTCCGGGCTCGGACACGTTCACAGGTTTACAATCGATCAAATCGCCGCTGTCCAATTGAACCAACGCACGACCATTTTTGATTTCTTTGATGACACCTTCAAGCGTGTTGTTTTCCCCAATAAACTGGGCAACAAAGCTGTTTTCAGGTTCTTCATAAAGCTGATCCGGCGGCGCAAGCTGTTGGATGCGACCATCGTTAAACACCGCAACACGATCAGACATCGTCAACGCTTCGGTTTGGTCGTGGGTCACATACACCACGGTAATACCCAAACGGTGCGCCAGATCGGTGATTTCGAACTGCATCTTTTCGCGCAGCTGCTTGTCCAAAGCGCCAAGCGGTTCGTCCATCAAAACCAATTCGGGCTCAAACACCAAAGCACGGGCCAAAGCCACACGCTGCTGTTGACCACCCGACAATTGCGCAGGACGACGGCCACCAAAGGCACCCATCTCCACCATCTCAAGTGCGCGCTTTACCTTTGCTTCACGATCTGACTTGCCAATTTTGCGCACTTCTAAGGGAAAAGACAAATTTTCAGCAATCGTCATATGTGGGAACAGCGCGTAGTTCTGGAACACCATACCAATCCCGCGTTTGTGGGGTGGGATGTTGTTAATGGACACGCCGTCCAACAAAATATCGCCATGTGTTGCGGTTTCAAAGCCTGCCAGCATCATCAAACAGGTGGTTTTACCCGACCCTGATGGGCCTAACATGGTTAGGAATTCGCCTTTGGGCATTTCAAGGTTAAGGTCTTTTACGACAAGCGTTTCCCCATCGTAACTTTTTTGTACGCGATCGAATTTGACGAACGCGTCCTTAGACGTATCTAGTGCCAAAACTGGCTCCCCGTATTATTTATTGGTCTTTTGACGTTTATTCTAAACACATATGAAAACATCTCTGCAACCATATTACGTCGTTTTTATAAAATTTTGCGTCAATCCGCCAAATAAAGGAAATTTGACGCAAAACTTAGACTATTGCACAACAAATAATCAAAAAACGAACGCACAAGGTTGCAATTTTCCCGCGAAAATCTGTTAGAAAACTTGACCAATTGCGTGTTTGGTCTTGGCCACGATTTCATCTGCCTCGGATTCGGTAAGGCAAAATGGCGGCGCGAATCCCAAGATATCGCCTTGCGGCATTGCACGACCAATCACCCCTTGCGCCAAGAGCGCCGCGGCAACAGACGGACCAACCTTTGCGTTTGGATCACAGAAGGTGCGGGTGTCACGATCCGCTACGAATTCGATGGCACACAACATACCTTCGCCGCGAATGTCACCGACATTTGGGTGATCCCCAATCGCATCGCGCATGTGATCGTTCAGGTATTTACCAACGCTGCCTGCGTTTTCCATCAGCTTGAGGTCATCCAGGACCTTGAGGTTGGCAACCCCTGCCGCTGCGCCGATCGGATGCGCGGAATAGGTCCATCCATGCCCGATTGGACCATATTCATCTGTGCCTTGCTCCAGAACCGCCCACATTTTTTTGCTGACGATAGATCCTGACAAGGGCGCATAGGCAGATGTCAAACCCTTGGCGATGGTGATCAGATCGGGCTTGAGCCCATAGTGTTCCGATCCGAACATTGTCCCCAATCGGCCGAAACCTGTGACAACTTCGTCGGCCACCAAGAGAATGTCATGCTTTTCCAAAATCGGTTGGATCGCATCCCAATATCCCACGGGCGGTGGAACGATACCGCCCGTTCCCAAAACGGGCTCACCGATGAATGCCGCAATCGTGTGCGCGCCTTCGCGTTCGATCAGCGCTTCCAATTCAGCGGCGCAATGGGCAACAAAATCCGACTCTGACATATTCAGATCCGGGCGACGGAAATAATATGGGGCCTCTGTATGAATGACTTGGGTCAAGGGCAGATCGAATTTTTTGTGAAACAGCTCAAGCCCTGTGAGCGAGCCTGTCATCAATCCCGATCCGTGATAGCCGCGCCAACGGCTGATGATTTTCTTTTTCTCTGGCCGACCCAACACATTATTATAGTACCAGATCAGTTTGATATTGGTTTCGTTGGCATCTGACCCAGACAGACCATAGTACACCTTGCTCATGTGATCGGGCGCGCGATCAAGGATCATTTTCGAAAGCGTGATCGACGCTTCCGTCCCGTGTCCCACGTATGAATGGTAATATGCCAACTCTTTCGCTTGGGCCGCGATGGCATCTGCGACCTCTTGGCGACCATAGCCGATGTTGACGCAGTATAGGCCCGCAAACCCGTCGAGCAACCGATTGCCGTCACGGTCCGTGATGTGGCACCCGTGCCCCCCTGTCACCACCCGTTGCGCCACGTTACCACGCGCAAATTCTGCAAGATGGGTCGAGGGGTGAAAGAACGTATCACGATCCCACTGTTCAAGCAGATCATTTTTCATGGCAAGTCTCCTATTTTTGCGATATGTACACAACACATCACATCGCATTCGTCAAGATGACCATATATGAGCCTATTTTTTCAATATATGATGAAAACGACGCCCGCATGTCGATTTACGGATTGCCAAGTTGTGTACAAACTACACAATGGACAAAATCATGGGAGGCTTGAATGATTCACAAAAATATCCCGTTTTCTGAAAACGAATATCAACGTCGTTTGGCGAAGACCCGCGCGGCCATGGCGGCCAAGGGCATTGATACGCTATATGTCACGGATCCATCCAATATGGCGTGGCTGACAGGCTATGACGGGTGGTCCTTTTATGTCCACCAAGGCGTCATCATGTTCGCCGACCAAGACCCCGTTTGGTGGGGTCGCCGCCAAGACGCAAATGGCGCGATCCGCACCGTTTGGATGGGCAATGACCGCGTGCACGGCTATGCCGACAACTACGTTCAATCGACAGAACGCCATCCGATGCAAGATCTCGCCAAGATCCTACGCGAATACGGGGCCAAGGGGCGTATCGGTGTTGAAATGGACAATTATTATTTCTCGGCCAAAGCGTTCGAAACGCTGACCACCGAAATGCCAGATGTCGATTTTGTCGATGCAACCGCCTTGGTGAACTGGCAGCGTGGCGTGAAATCGGCCGAAGAGTTGGCATTCATGGGAAAAGCTGCTGCAATTTCCGAAAAGATGATCGATGGCTTGTTAGAGCGTGTCGAACCCGGCATTCCAAAGAATGAAATCGTGGCCGAAGTGCTGGCCGACGGCGTGCGCGGTGTCGAAGGCGCATGGGGCGATTACGCTGCCATCGTGCCCCTGCTGCCATCGGGAAGCGATGCAGCTGCGCCGCATTTAACATGGGATGGACGCCCCTTTGCCACAGGCGAAGCCACATTTTTCGAAATCTCAGGCTGCTATCGCCGCTACCACGCACCGTTTTGTCGGACCATTTTCCTTGGCACACCGCCTGATGACCTAATGCGCGCCGAAGCCGCATTGGTCGAAGGGCTCGAGGCAGGGTTGGACGTCGCACGCGCAGGCAATCGCGCCTGTGATATCGCCAACGCACTGGCTGCGCCATTAGAGCGCGCCGGCATCGAACGTGGCGCACGCTGTGGTTATCCCATCGGCCTAAGCTATCCACCAGATTGGGGCGAACGCACCATTTCCCTGCGGTCTGAGGATCAGTCGATCCTACAGCCTGGCATGACCTTCCACTTTATGCCAGGGTTGTGGATGGATGATTGGGGCTTGGAAATCACCGAATCCATCGTCATTACAGAAAGCGGACCGGCACGCACCCTGTGTGATCGTCCCAGAAAGATGTTTGTAAAACCATGACACGCCTTGCATTGACACGCGACATCCTTGCCGATTTGATCGCTTATCCGACCATCTCAACCGATAGCAATCTGGCCATGATCGATTACATGGCCGCCTATCTGACCGAACTGGGTGCCCGTGTCGATGTCTATCAAGACGAAACAGGAACCAAGGCAAATATGTTTGCCACACTTGGGCCAGATCGCGACGGCGGTCTGGTCCTGTCGGGACATTCGGACGTGGTGCCCGTCGCCGATCAGGATTGGACCACGGATCCCTTTACGCTGGATGAGCGGGATGGGAAATTATTTGGTCGCGGCGCATGCGACATGAAAGGCTTTATCGCCGCAACATTGGCGATGGCCCCCGTTTACGCCAAAATGGACCTTAAGCGTCCGATCCATTTTTCGTTCACCCATGACGAAGAAACGGGGTGCCTTGGCGCGTCTGCCATGATCCCCGAATTGATCAAGCGCGGATACAAGCCCGCGATGGCAGTGATTGGCGAGCCCACCGAAATGCGCGTGATCGAAGGCCACAAGGGATGTTGTGAATACACAACCACATTCCACGGATTGGCGGGGCATGGATCTTCCCCCGATCTGGGTGTGAATGCGGCCGAATATGCGGTTCGTTTCATCACCCGCCTGATGGAATTGCGCGAAGATATGAAATCGCGCACCCCGGACAACAGCCGCTTTGAACCCCCATGGACCACAATGAACATTGGCGGCATTCGCGGTGGCGTGGCGCATAACGTGATTGTGTCAAAGGCCGAGGTTGATTGGGAATTCCGCCCTGTGCAGAAATCCGACTTTGACTATATGAAATCGTCGATTGCGTCCTATGTCGACACCATGCTGTTGCCCGCGATGCGTGCGGTTCATCCCGATGCGCGGATTGATACACAAACAATCGGCGAAGTGGATGGGCTAGAGCCAATGGACGAGAACGCCATCAAGGATCTGGTCATGGAATTAACAGGCGCAAATGCTGCCGATGTGGTTCCCTTTGGCACCGAAGCAGGGCTATTCCAATCGATGAGTTTGTCTGCCATTGTTTGCGGCCCCGGCAGCATCGCCCAAGCCCACAAGGCCGACGAATATGTCGCCTTGGACCAGCTTGAGGCCTGTTTAAACATGCTCGATGGTCTTGGGCAAAAGATGACCTGATGACGGACACGACGCCAAATCGGAACCAAATGCTCTATTCCCAATTGAGGGATAGGATTTGCCTGTTGGATTACCCCCCCGATACACGTTTATCAGAAGAAGCCTTGGCAAAAGAATTCGGCATCTCACGCACGCCGCTGCGCCGCGTTCTTGCACGGCTCGAAGACGAAGGGTTGGTGCAATCGGTCCATGGCGTTGGCACATTGGTCACTGATGTCGATATCCATGAAATGCAACATGTCTATGACCTACGGATGGAACTTGCGCAGCTGATTGGCGTGCTTGGCCCCATTTCGATTGATGATCGCGTGATTGATACTGCGCGCGGGTTTCAACAGCGCGGAAATGATCTGGCCGCGCTTCCTGATGCCCGTGCCTTTGCGCGTTTGAACATGGATTTTTTCGATTTTGGCCTATCGCTGTCCACCAACCAACCCCTACGGGATATGTCGGAACGCCTGTACTATCGCACCGCCCGAATTTGGTTAAAATCGATCTCGCGGATGGATTTGGGGCACGAAATCACGATCTTTCGCCGCGAAATTGACGAAACTGCAAATGCCTTGGAAAACGGCGATGTCGCAGCCGCAGCCTTGATCCGACGGGCCCATATTTCGATGTGTGTTCAACGGTTGAAAAAAACCTGATCCACCGACGCAATACCGACGTTGCACCGACGCGATACCGACGTCAGAAATCCGCTACGCAAAGATCATTTGAATTTTTTGCCGGTGCAGCATATATATTGCGCATGCAGCATATATCGGTTGGAGGGGCCCTTTGCATATCTGTGCGACCAAACAGGATTTGCGGCGCGTTCTGGCCGAACTTCGAACAACAGGAACCATTGGATTGGTCCCGACCATGGGCTATCTGCATGATGGGCATATGTCGCTTGTCCGCGCGGCACAGGCCGAAAATGATCACGTTGTCGCGTCTATATTTGTGAACCCGACACAATTCGGATCCGCCGAAGATTTGGAAAAATACCCCCGTGACATGGATCGGGATCTGGCCATGCTACGCGATGCGGGCGTGGCAGCGGTGTTCACGCCGACCCCCGACATCATGTATCATCCCGATGCACAAACAATCGTGGAAACCACTGATTTAGCGAATAAATTAATGGGTGCGTTGCGGCCTGGTCATTTTCGGGGCGTGGCCACGGTGGTCACCAAACTATTCAATCTTTTCCAACCTGATCGCGCTTATTTCGGTGAAAAGGATTACCAACAGGTTGCCGTGATCCGCACCATGGTGCGTGATTTGGATATTCCCGTAGACATCCGCCCCATCCCCACCGTGCGCGAAGCGGATGGCTTAGCGATGTCATCGCGCAATGCCCGCCTGTCGCCCGATGCCCGCGCCGCAGCGCCCATTCTATGGCAAAGCTTTGATATGGCCCGCGATTTGGTCGCCACAGGGGCAACAAGCGACGAGATCAAATCAGCCATTTGGACGATGATTGACCGCGAACCCTTGGCGCGTGTTGAAACCGTGGACATCCAAGACGCCATTACCCTTGACCCGATAACAGGGCCGATTGATCGCGATATCGTTATTTTACTTGCCGTCACTTTTGACCCTGTTCTTCTGATTGACCAATGCGTCATCCCTGCCCAAAAGGATTTAACATGAGCGCCCAAGCCCCCATTCGCCGCATCACAACCCCACAGTTGACCGCACGCAAGGGGGGCGATCCGATTGTGTCGCTGACATCCTATCACGCGCACACCGCAGCTATCGTTGATCGCTATGCAGATTTTATTTTGGTCGGCGATAGTTTGGGCATGGTCATGCACGGCATGGAATCGACCGTTCCCGTGCCGCTGGATTTGATGATCATGCACGGTCGTGCCGTGGTACGTGGCACAAAACGGGCGCTGATCGTGGTGGATATGCCTTTTGGCACCTATGAAGAAAGCCCGCAAATGGCGTTCCGCAATGCCGTTCGAATTATGAAAGAAACCAACTGCGGTGCCGTGAAACTAGAAGGCGGCAAGCGGATGGCCGAAACCATCCATTTCTTGGTCGAACGCGGCATCCCTGTCATGGGTCACATCGGTCTGACACCACAATCGACCCACACGATGGGTGGTTTCAAAACCCAAGGCCGCGACGAAGACGGATGGATCGAACACGAACAAGACGCCCAAGCCGTGCAAGACGCAGGCGCATTCGCAATCGTGCTTGAAGGCATGGTTGAACCGCTTGCCGCCAAGATCACCAAACAAATCCAAATCCCAACAATCGGGATCGGCGCCTCTGCCGACTGCGACGGACAAATTCTGGTGCTTGAGGACATGCTTGGCCTGAACCCAACACCGCCAAAATTCGTGAAAATGTATGGCAACCTGCTTGAAGGCATCGAAACCGCCGTCGCATCCTATGCCGCCGACGTAAAATCGCGCACGTTTCCGACCGAAGATCAGGTGTATCGCAACAAAAAGTAATCAGTCCTCATCGCGATTTCGTGCTGTGCCGATCCAAATGGGCGGCGCAAGCGGCGTGTCGCGGGATAAAGTAATAAAATACCCACTAAACCTTGTGTAGGGCGTGACATTCCCCCCCAGAAACAGTATAAAACAGTTCAAGTTACAAAGGGTCTAATAAATGTCCGAAGCCGAGCAAAACGAAAACGAATATGGCGCCGATTCCATCAAGGTTCTCAAAGGGTTAGAAGCGGTTCGCAAACGCCCGGGGATGTACATTGGTGATACCGACGACGGTTCGGGGCTTCACCATATGGTCTATGAGGTGGTCGATAACGGCATTGACGAAGCTTTGGCAAAACATGCTGACTATGTTCACGTAAAAATTCACGCCGACAGCAGCGTGTCCGTACGTGATAATGGCCGCGGCATCCCTGTCGATATCCACACAGAAGAAGGCGTGTCTGCAGCAGAGGTCATCATGACCCAGCTGCATGCCGGCGGCAAGTTTGACAGCAACTCTTACAAAGTATCTGGTGGTCTGCACGGTGTTGGTGTTTCGGTTGTGAACGCACTGTCCGTTTGGTTGGAATTGCGCGTATGGCGCAATGGCAAAGAACATTATGCGCGCTTTGAACATGGCGACACTGTCGAACATCTGCGCGTCGTTGGCGACGCGAATGGCGAAAAAGGGACCGAAGTGCGGTTTCTCGCATCGACCGACACATTTTCGAACCTCGAATATTCCTTTGAAACGCTGGAAAAACGTCTTCGCGAATTGGCATTCTTGAATTCAGGTGTGCGCATCATCCTAGAAGATGAACGCCCCATCGAACCCCTGCGCTCCGAGCTGTTTTACGAAGGCGGCGTGAAAGAGTTCGTGAAATACCTTGATCGCTCAAAATCGTCCATCATGACCGATCCGATTTTCATGCTGGGTGAACGCGACGACATCGGTGTCGAAGTCGCAATGTGGTGGAACGATAGTTACCATGAAAACGTTTTGCCGTTCACAAACAATATCCCACAGCGCGACGGCGGAACCCATATGGCGGGCTTTCGCGCGGCACTGACCCGTACGATTAACAATTACGCACAAACCAGCGGGATCGCAAAACGTGAAAAGGTCAACTTTACCGGCGATGACGCCCGCGAAGGATTGACCTGTGTCTTATCAGTCAAAGTCCCAGACCCCAAGTTTTCAAGCCAAACCAAGGACAAGCTTGTTTCCTCCGAAGTTCGCCCCGCAGTCGAAAGCCTTGTGAACGAAAAACTGGCCGAATGGTTCGAAGAAAACCCGAACGAAGCGAAAATCATCGTCGGAAAAATCATCGAAGCCGCATTGGCCCGCGAAGCTGCCCGCAAAGCGCGTGAATTGACACGCCGCAAATCTGCGCTCGACATCAATTTCTTGGCAAGCAAACTCAAGGATTGTTCCGAAAAAGACCCCTCAAAAACCGAAGTCTTCTTGGTCGAGGGTGACAGCGCCGGCGGCTCTGCGCAAACGGGCCGCGATCGCCGAACCCAAGCAATCCTTCCCTTGCGCGGTAAAATTTTGAACGTGGAACGCGCGCGGTTTGATCGCATGCTTGCGTCCCAAGAAATCGGCAACCTTGTTATGGCGCTCGGCACAGGCATCGGACGGGACGAATTCAATCTATCGAAATTGCGCTACCACAAGATCGTCATCATGACCGACGCCGACGTGGATGGCGCACATATCCGCACTCTACTGCTCACCTTCTTCTATCGCCAAATGCCACAACTCGTTGAGGCGGGTCACTTGTTTATTGCGCAGCCCCCCCTATACAAAGTGGCGCGCGGTAAATCCGAAGTCTACCTCAAAGACCAGGCAGCACTCGATGATTATCTGATTAACCAAGGCGTCGATGGCGCGGTCTTGCGCTTGGGCACTGGTGCCGAAATGGCAGGCTTGGACTTGGCCCGCGTTGTAGAAGAGGCACGCCAACTCAGCCGCGTTCTCGAAGCATTCCCAACACATTACCCGCGCCACATTCTGGAACAAGCAGCCATCGCAGGCGCCTTTGTTCCGGGGGCCGTTGATGCCAACCTTCAAGGCATCGCCGACAAGGTCGCAGACCGCCTAAACCTGATCGCCCTTGAATATGAACGCGGCTGGTCGGGTCGGATCACTCAGGATCTGGGCATTCGCCTGTCACGCATGCTGCGCGGCGTCGAAGAAATGCGCACCCTTGATGGTCCCATGTTACGATCAGGCGAAGCACGAAAAACAGGCAGCCTAACCCAAAGCCTACAAGAGGTGTATGGCACCACCGCCACCCTGATCCGCAAGGATAAAAACCAACTGATCCACGGACCGCTGGATCTATTGGATGCCATTCTGCGCGAAGGCGAAAAAGGCTTGTCGCTTCAACGCTACAAAGGTTTGGGCGAAATGAACCCAGATCAGCTTTGGGAAACCACCCTTGATCCAGACGCGCGCACGTTGTTGCAAGTCACAATCGATGACGCTGCCGAAGCGGACGATTTGTTCACAAAGCTCATGGGGGATATCGTCGAACCTCGGCGCGAATTCATCCAAAACAACGCGCTCAACGTCGAAAACCTAGACTTCTAACAAAAAACGCCCCGCAAAGATCGGGGCGTTTTTTCTTCATTTTCTGTACGAAAATATCCTAGGGTTTGGGGCAAAGCCCCAATCAAAAATATGTCTTACGCGCACAGCGCGTTCATTATAAATATACCCTTTGTGGCCTCGGCATCCGCATGAACGCAGACATGACGCGCGACCCGTCGGATACGATCGGGATCAGGGTGGGTATCCGCCTGTGCTTCGTAATGATGTGACAGTACCGAAACCAACACCTGTGCCGCCACCTGATAAAAATAGGGCGCCATATGTGTGGCCGATCCACGTTGCACGTATTCCACCGCTTGGGCCCACCGCTCTTGCGAATCTTGGGATGCGCCTAAATCCTGCAACAACTGGCCAAAAGCCTCTGCGCCCCCTGATTTGATACCGCGCGTCGCCAATGTGCGCGTATGAATACCGTTTGCACCTTCATAAATCGCCGTAATGCGTGCATCGCGATAGGTTTGATCCAATCCATATTCGGTCAAATAACCGTACCCGCCCAACACTTGCATTCCAGTTTCTGCGGCGCGGATCCCGGCTTCTGACCCGAACACTTTGGCCATCGATGTTAAGAACTCAATCAATGCCGGTTTATCCCCCCGCTCAAGCTCAATCATCGCCAAATGCGCAATACCACGGGACATCAAAGCCAAGGCATCGATATCGTCAACCATACGCCGCACGTCGTCATGATCAATCAATCGCGCATCCGACCCGTTGATTTGCCCCTGAACCCGATCATGCGCATAGGCATTCGCCAAATCAAACGCACGGGCGGCATGGGCAACACCCTGCAGGGCCACATCAATGCGCGCGTGGTTCATCATCGTGAACATCGCGATCAACCCTTGACCCTCGGATCCAATCAGTTCGGCATTGGTTTCATCAAACACAATCTGACATGTGGGCGACGCATGCAGACCCATCTTTTCTTCGATCCGCGTAACGCTCACGCGTCCCGTCACAATAAACAATGACAGCCCTTTCAGCCCATCATCACTTGTCCGCGCAAGGACAAGGTGAAAAATATCGTCGGTTAAATCCTGATCCCCACCTGAGATAAAGATCTTCTCGCCCGTAATTTTCCACGCGCCACCCGACGGGACCGCACGCGTTCGAATACGTGCCAGATCCGACCCGGCATTTGGTTCGGTCAGGCACATGGTCGCGAGCATGGTCCCGTCGATCAATTTTGGAATATAGGCGGATTTTTGATCCTCGGTCCCAAAAGTCAAAAGCGTCCGAATGGCCCCGGGAACAAGGCCGGTGACCATTTGCAGGGCATGGTTTGCGCCCGAAAATATTTCCGATGTCACACCCAACATGATGTGCGACTGTCCCTGCCCGCCAAAATCTTCGGGTGCGGTCAAGCCTTGCCAACCGTCCGCAGCCAATTGATCAAAGGCCTCCTTAAACCCTTGGGGCATACGCACACGGCCATTTTCCAAACGACACCCCTGCGCATCGCCTATTGCATTGATCGGCGCCAAAACATCCGTTGCAAAACGACCAAAGTGTTCGCCAATTTCACGCGTCAGATCCGCATCATAATGATCCAAACGATCTGCGCCCAGCGCAGAAAGCGTGAATAAAATGTCCTCCAGCGGCGCACGAAATTCCATCAGACAAGACCAAGCAAGCGGGCCGCATTTCCTTTTATGATGTCGGGGCGCAGGTCGTCTTTGATGTTGATCTTTTCAAAATCAGACAGCCACCGTTCCGGCGTAATCATCGGCCAATCAGACCCGAACAAAACCTTCTTACGCAGGATCGAATTGCAATATTTTACCAAAATTTCGGGGAAGTATTTGGGCGACCACCCTGACAGGTCGATATACACATTTGGCTTGTGCTGCGCGACGGACAGCGCCTCTTCTTGCCATGGAAAACTTGGGTGTGCCAAGACAATTTTCATGTCTGGGAAATCAACCGCCACATCATCCATATACATTGGGTTGGAATATTTCAGACGCATGCCATTGCCACCGCGCATGCCTGATCCGACACCTGTTTGACCAGTATGGAAAAGCGCAATTCCGCCCCCTTCCTCAATCGCTTCATAAAGCTCATAGGCCATGCGGTCATTTGGATAAAATCCTTGCATGGTGGGATGAAATTTGAACCCTTTGATCCCGAAATCATTGATCAATCGACGCGCTTCACGGGCGCCCATTTTGCCCTTGTGCGGATCAATCGAGGCAAACGGGATCAATACATCGGAAT
>Ga0255765_1001067_pt1 | contig 34990 bp, 34 predicted proteins | sample 041ome_8_FD_179965 | JGI IMG/M metagenome (GOLD analysis project Ga0255765, IMG submission 179965) | Coastal salt marsh microbial communities from the Groves Creek Marsh, Skidaway Island, Georgia - 041407BS metaG (version 2) | ecosystem: Environmental > Aquatic > Marine > Intertidal zone > Salt...
CATGATGAAGCCCATCAATAAATGATTGTAATGACCAATGCTTAAGACTTTCACAAGATAACAACATTACGCTTGAGCCCCATGAGTTTTTTTGCAAACCCATTCTTGCAAAAATTGGGGCAGAGTTAAAACTAAAATTCTCTAATTGTTCGAGACCATTATTAACGAGAAAGATATCTGGATCTATTACAAGTGCCCTACCCTGGTAGCCCATCAACTCAGGGATATGAAATCTCAACAGAGTAAATGATTGCATGTCGTTTTTATCAAACATGGTCATTCTTCCACCCCTAAGGTAAGGTTTAGAAAAAAAATAATTAAGCTGAGGTATGCTTGACTCCAGAATTATTTGCACATCATCTTCAGAATAGCTAGAACGTTGAGTAATTGAATTTTTAGCTACTTTAGCTCCTATTAATTGATTTTCATTTGAGCAAATAAAAATTTTCATTTTTTGCCTCACTTATCTAATAACCCCTTGTGCAACGATTCTTCAAATAATGATAGCCTATCGTTACCAAAAAACATGTGGCCATTATAAAAGAAAGTTGGCGATCCAAAACCTCCTCGTTTAATAAGCTCTTCGGTATTATTTCTGAGAGATTCTTTAGCCTTTTGAGAATAAATAAATTCTTTAAATTCTTTGGATTCTAAATTTGAAAAAATTGCAATATCAAGCAATGAGTTTTCTTGGCTGATATCAATACCCTCACTCCAATAAGCCTTAAATAGATTACTAGCAAATTTTTCTAATTTATTTTCTTTTTTTGCAAATAAACATCCACGCATGGCCTTTACAGAATTAACTGGGAAAACTTCAGGAAAACTGATGCTTATTCCTCTAACTTTAGACCATAAACTAAGGTCCTCATTTGAATACTTCAACTTTAAGGGATTAGGCTTTTTTCTAAATTCATACACATCTTGATTTACCGAATTAAAAACCCCCCCAACAAGCACTGGCTTCCAATCTATTTTTAGGTCAACCCTTTGAGACAATGATAAAATTTCATTGAAAGCTAAATATGTCCAAGGACTTGAACAGTCAAAGTAAAATTCTATATAGTTAGCTTTCATCATTAATAAATATTGTAAATTAATTATCTTGTATAAACAGAAAATAGCTTTGAGCTTTATATTAACAGTGTTGCTAAGCGTTGGCGTTGAGGCAAAGATTAGCATAGCCGCATCAAAGGAAAAACAAGAACTATGCCAAGAAATTTATCAAAAGATGGTCAATGAACATTTTTTCAATAATAAGGATTTGGACTCAATCAATTCTGAAATATTTGATGCATTAGTAGATCGGCTAGATTCACAAAAGATATATTTCACAGAAAATGAAATTAGCTTATTTAAAAGGAAATTTTCTCAATTTGATGATCTCATTAATTCAAAAAAAAGCCATAAAAAATCGAGTCTATGCTCAATAAATTTAAAGTCTAAATTTGCATTTATCAACCTATACTTTAACCGGTTAATTGAGGCAACTAACTATCAACTTAAACAAATTAATAAAAAGAGTTTTGATTTTACAAAAAATGAAATCATCGTAATTGATGATGATCAGAAAAAATGGCAGAAGAGTAAATTTGAGCTTAGAAAAACTTGGAGAAGATTAGCAAAAAATGATGTTTTAACATCTTTGCTTGTAGAAAAAGATCTAAATGAAGCAACTAAAACTATTGAAAAAAGATATAAAAATAGACTCAGAAGAATCTCCCAAAGAAATGAAGAAGACATCTTTTCAATTTCTATGAATAATTTGACATCATATTTTGATCCACATTCTTCTTATTTCTCTCCCAAATCGGCTGAGGATTTTGCAATGACAATGAGCCTAAAGCTTGAGGGAATTGGAGCTTTGCTAACAACAGAGGATGATTATCCAACCATAGTAAGTATTGTTCCTGGAGGTCCAGCTGATAAAACAGGAAAAATTAGTCCAGATGACAAAATAGTAAAAATCTCTCAAGTCGAGGAATCGAACATACCCCCAACTGATGTTGTGGGTTGGAGAATTGATGAAGTTGTTCAATTAATTCGTGGAAAAGCTGGTACCAAAGTTGAGTTGGAGATCATTCCAGGAAAAACAGAGGATTTTAGTGAAAGAAAATTTGTAACAATCACTCGTGAAGAGGTAAAGCTGGAAGAGCAAGCAGCAAAATCTAAGATGATTGAAATCAAAAGAAATTTGCAAACAATAAAAATTGGCATAATTGATCTACCTACCTTTTATATAGATTTTGATGCATGGCGAAATAGAGATCCAAATTTTAGGAGCAGCTCAAGAGATGTTGAAACCATACTAAGAAAGTTTAATGATCAAAATGTTGATGCTGTTTTAATTGACCTTAGAGGTAATTCTGGCGGCTCACTTTTTGAGGCAAATAAATTAACTGGACTGTTTGTTTCCTCTGGAGCAACATTACAAGTAAAAGACAGCAATGGCAGTGTAAGACCCTGGGGAGATGCTAGAGCCCAGCAAGTTTGGAAAAAACCAATGGCGGTTATGGTTGATAGATATTCTGCTTCTGCCTCAGAGATTTTTGCAGGAGCCATTCAAGATTACCAACGAGGGATAATAATTGGGCAAAAAACATTTGGCAAAGGGACTGTCCAAAAATTAGATAATTTGAGCTCTGGGCAGATCAAAATTACTGAATCAAAATTCTATAGAATCACTGGAGTTGGGATGCAAAGCAAAGGCATACATCCCGATATTTCATTACCAAGTACCTGGGATATAGAAGAAATTGGTGAAAGTTCATATAAAACAGCTCTTCCATGGGACGAGATTAAACCCATCCGTTTTGAGAAATTTTTGATGGAATCATCTTTGATCTCTCAATTAAATGATAAGCATTTAAAAAGAGTTAAACAAAGCCCAGACTTTCAATACATCCTAGACTTAAGGAAAAGGTATGAGATCCAAAAAAATAAAGAGGCGATTTCTTTGAACTTAACCGATAGAAAGCTTGAAAAAAAAGAAAGGCAGTCATGGGCTTTAAACACAGAAAATAAGAGACGCGCCTTGCTTAACCTGGAAACGTTTGGTTCGTTCAAGGCTATGGAGGATTTCAATGATGCCAAAGAAACTGAAGATAGCGAAAAGAATCTTGGGATAGACATTGACAATGACTATCTCCTGAATGAAGGTGCGCAAATACTTTCAGACTATATAATACTAAATCAAAGTTTTTACATTTCTAAAGCTGCATAAAATATGAAAATTGTATCCTTTAATATAAATAGTATCAGAGCTCGCCCTCACCAACTTATTCATCTAAGGGATACACTCGACCCTGATGTCATTGGAATACAGGAAACTAAAGTTAATGATCCTGACTTTCCAATTGATGAAATTAAAGAGATTGGATACCACCCTGAGTTTTGGGGGCAAAAAGGTCACTATGGTGTAGCAATTCTAAGCAAGCAAAAACCAGAAAATATTCAAAAAGGTTTTTTAGGTGATTCAGAGGATGATCAAAAAAGATTTATTCAAGCTACTTTCAAATGGAAAAGAAAAAAAATTACGATAATGAATGGGTACTTTCCACAGGGAGAAAATAGAGCACATGAAACTAAATTTCCAAGGAAAATTAAGTTTTATGATGATCTAGAAAATCACATAAAAAAACTAAAAAAAGTTGAAGAGAATTTGATTGTGATGGGAGACTTTAATGTTGCTCCCACAGAACTAGATATTGGCATAGGCGAACAGAATGCAAAGAGGTGGTTACGAGAAGGAAAAACAGCATTTCTTCCAGAAGAAATTGAAATGTGGAATAAAATTAGGGACTTAGGCTTTGTAGATTCATGGAGAAAACAAAACCCTCAGGAGAAATCAATATATTCATGGTTTGATTATCGCTCAAGAATGTTTGATGATGAACCAAAGAGGGGTTTGAGAATAGACCACATTATGATTTCAGAAAATCTTACTCCATTTATACTAAAAACTGGAATAGATTATGAGGCTAGAGCAATGGAAAAGCCATCGGATCATTGCCCGGTATGGCTTGAAATTAATTGAGAGCTTTGATTCCTATTGATCTCAAGAATGTAAATTTTTAATCCAAAATCAATTTTGACGCTTATTTTGAAAAAATGATTTTAAAAGCGATGCTGAATCATCTTGAAGATAACCAGACCTGTATGAGACCTTGTGATTTAAATACGGTTTTTCAAAAAAATTATCAACCGATATTATTGCCCCAGTTTTTGGTTCAGGCGCACCAATGTAAACTTGTTTAATTCTTGCATCTACGATAGCTTTAGCACAAAAATGACAAGGCTCAAGAGTAGTATATAGAGTAGTATTTAGTAATCTATAATTATTTAAAAATTTGCTAGCCTCATTGATAGCTATAATTTCTGCATGAGCTATTACTGAATTATTTCCAATCACCTTATTATATCCAGATCCTATAACAAGGTTATTATGAATTAATATAGCGCCAACAGGCACCTCGTTCATTTGGAATGCTTTTTTTGCTAGCTCCAGTGCTTTAAGCATAAATCTTTGTTCATACATGATGCAAAAAATTAAAAAAATAATTTTTGTTAATATTTATTGGGGTAAAAAATTTTATACAGACCATAAATTCTTCCAGGTAATTTGGAGACATCAATCAAAAAACCTACAATTGCTATCGGAATCCATTTAAAAGGAAAGATATATGATAATTGTTCCTTTTTATATAAAGGCATAATAACACCCCTTAACAACGAATAAATAACAAACAGAACAGACCATACCATGGTATTTAAATTAGGAACAAAATACGGGCTATCGCTCCATCGGCCTTGGGTAAATAAGTAATTCCAAGAATAAATAAAATACAAGATTAATGCCATCAATAGGATGGTGTAAAGAGACTTTTGAGTTTGTAAAATATTAATTTTTGCATTTTCAAAGCTATAGAATACCCATTTTTTTATAGCTTTATAAAAAGTTTCAGGAAATCCTATATAATAAAAGTTAATATTTTCAGAAATTGCTGTCTTAATTTTTAACTTCTGTAAACGCTCGATCCATTCTATATCCTCTCCTGCTCCAACATCTTCGTTGAAACCTCCAGTGGATGAGAAGATATCTTTTCGCATCATACTACCTGGAACACTTACATGTTTTAAATTTCCATAAGAACAAGCCTTTAATATCTTTTGCAAAAAATTGAGGTTATCAGATGAAGTCCTAAATAATCCCAATATGATTCTTGCATCAGAAGAGTTTAAAGCATCATAATTCTTTTGCAGCCAATCATTAATCGGAATAGATTTAGAATCAATAAATGCAATAAAGTCTGCTGATGCTTCATGTGCTCCAATATTTCTAGCCTTTCCAGGAAAAGCATTATTTGTATGGATAACTTTAATGTGGGCATTTAGATCACTGAAAATATCTTTCGAAATCCTCATATCATCATGAGAGGAATCTACGATAATAATTTCAAAATTTTTTAATGTTTGGTTTGCTAGTTCTTTTACAAGGTTTTTTAAAAATATCGTGTCATTTTTATTGGGAATGACGATAGATATTAAAGGCGGTTCTGATGTATTCTTCATTGATTTATAATTTGTAAAATAGAATCATTAACCTTATGAACATCATATTTCTCAGAACAGTAAATTCTAGATTCATGGCCCATTTTTTTAATAAGGTTGTTGTCAGCAAATGCAAGCATGTAGTTAGCGGTTTCAATAAAGTCAAATTGAGGAACAAGATAGCCATTTTGGAAAGGCTTTACTGTTTCTCTGCATCCATTCACATCAGTTGTAATAATTGGCCTTCCCATTGACATAGACTCAAGTACAGTTCTAGGGGTTCCTTCATTGTATGAAAGTAGTACGTACACACTACATTCTTTAATTGCCTCTCTTGGGTCTTCAATATATCCTAAATAATCAATACCATATTGATCTTTCCAAATTTCATTTATTTCTTCTATTTTAATCGCGTCATCATGAGGATCTACTGGACCTCCGAGTAAAAATCTAGCTTCAGGCAAAGACTTGCGAGCAATTTCGCATGCTTTAGCATATTCCCTTAAGCCTTTAGATTCAATTAAACGCGCCAGACATAAAAAAGTTAATTTTTCTGGAAAAGGCTCAACTTGAAAATGATCTAAATCAACACCTGAGCCATTGACAATATAAGTTTTGTTTTTAGAAACTAATTTAAGATCAAGAAAAAGATTCTTATCATCTTTGTTTTGAAAAATCACAATCGTGCTAACAAATAGTGCTAATTTAAAACCTGTTAGACCAATAAAACGTTTTAACTTAGTAATTAAATTATGGTTGTCGAATATATGCCCAGTGCCCGTAATCAATGAGACGATTTTTTTTACTCCACAAATATATCCTGCTAGTGCACCAAAAATCACCGGTTTGTGGGTATATGAAAAAATAATGTCAGGAGAAATAGAGATAATATTTTTCGATAATTCAAAAAAACTTTTTGCTGAGGAAAATGGATTTAAGCTTTTTCTTTGGAAATTTATAATTCTTAAATTAACATCTAAATCAGAAAGTATTTTTTTATTATGCTCTTTTATATATGGTGCAATCGCGTAAACCTTATATCCAATACGCAGATATTCCTTTATAAGATTACCCCTAAAATCAACTAAAGAATTACCATCTCCACAAAAAAAAAGAATAGATTGAGATTTCGAGGTCACTTAAAGATTATGGCCTATTGGACCAACATGATTATATTCTGTTGAAATTTTTTGCAGCTTTTTTAATGTACTTCTATTATTTAATTGAAGCCATTGAAATTGCCTTAAATATTTATAGGTTCCTAAAATTATTGAATGCTTCTTGAGAAAAGCTCTTAAAGGTACTTTAAACTCAAGTTCGTATAAAAAATCATAAGGGTGTAAATATATCATTGGAATTTGGCCTTCTTTGCTGCTTTGCTTTAATACTTTCTTAATGAGGTTTAAACTAAATAATCTAAAAAATGTACCGCCTGATTTTATATTAAACCTCTTTAGCCAGTTATAAGTAATTATTGGGAGCTCTATAAAATCTTTTTTAGCAAAAGGTTCTTTCGAATTCAGCTCATCAACAGACTGATTTTCTGTGTTCAATATGTAACTTGAATCATATGAAAAGTGCTTAGATAAAAGTTGATATATCTCAATTCTCTCATTAGGTATGGAGAATGCTGGAGCCCTGAATCCTCTAGGCTCAACTCCACAAGCATCACTTATCGCTTTTTTTGCTAATATTAAATTTGATTCTATTTCTTCAATAGACTGATTAGTCATCATATCGTGAAAATGATAATGACAGGCAATTTCATGGCCCTCTTTAACAATTCGCTTAAGAAGCATAGGATGAGTTAAAGCAACGGTTCCGGTAGTAAAAAAGGTTATCTTTTTTGAATCTAAGAAATTTTTAGAAAAGTCATTAATCACTTCGTATGACTTTTCTAACGCTTCAAAATTAACTAATGGTTCCTGGCCTAAGTTCCTATATGTATCATAGGTAAAGTCTTCTAAATCTATTGATAAAAAAAGAGAATTTTTTTTACTCTGGTATTCTAATTGTGACAAAAAAACCTCTTGGCTCAGTTTTAATTTCTGTAAAATCAATGCAGCCTGCTTCTTTTAAACAAGAATCTAGATATTCTCTAGAATAAGAATACAAAGGACAATTTTTTAACTTATATCGAATTTTTCTTTGTAGTCCTAGCAAGCCGCTCTCATTAGGTACAGATATATATATTTCTTTATTTGCTTCTGATAAAAGTTTTTTTAAAACTGTTACAGGATCAGAAACATAATCAAAAAATCCCATTACACAGATTGCATCAAATTTTTTATCAAATTTATGAGCCATATAGTCATCTACTATATAATCGCAATTTGAAGCACCATCAAACTTTTCTACTTTTTCTCTAGTCAGGTCAAGCATCTCATCCGCAACATCTAATGCGGTTACGTCTTTTCCTTGGTTAAGAAATGCAATAGTATGATGTCCTGGTCCACAGCCAACATCAAGGACTGTTTTTATTGAGTCTTTTTGCGTTTCAGCTAAAGTGTTTTCATATCTTTTGTACACACCCTCTCTAAACCATTTATCCATCAATTTATTGAATAAATTTCTAGACTTGTCATCCTCTGTATAAATACTTGAAAAACCTTTTGAATATGAATTAAAAAAATTTTTTATATCTTTTATATCCTTCTGATCTGTGGCCATATTGGTTAAATCCCTATTAGTGTTAATAAAAAGATTTTAATTTTATACTTAACGCAGGCATCAAACAAGCTCATGAAAACTTAATTTAAATATTGTTTCAGTCTTGGATCAGTAAATAATTTTTGTCCTATAACTAATGCTCCATTATAAGTAAGATGAGCTTTGTCATAAGTGATAAGTTTGTTATCTTCTGAGAATAAAGATATTGCTCCAGCATCATTATCAGTGAGAATATCTAATAAATCGATAAAGTTCTCTTTGGGAACAATTGATTGCAAGTAATTATTGAAATAAACAATATCAGATATAGGCTTAGCCTTGAAATCATATAATCTTCTTCTTAATGGAGCATTAATATTATATCCAAAGTCTTTTGGACCAATAACAAGAAATTTTTTTTGAGACTTTATTATTCTTTTTATTTTTGCTTTAAAACATTCTCTTTGATGGTCATCCTTAAGAAGACGATAAGAAATTAAAATTAAATCAGCTTGTTCAATTTTACGGATAGATTCTGATGAAATATCGTTGAAATTAACACAATTATATTTGGGTTTCATTATCTCAAATTCATTAAAAAAATTATTTACCTTAATCATATTAATTAGATCGCTGGAAAAACTATCCCCAATAACAATAAGATTTTTGGCTGCAGGATTGTTAAAATTAAAAGATAGATTATTTGCAGCGCTTATAAGAAATGATTTATCAGGATTTCTATTTTGACGATTATTTTCTGAATATTCAGATTTTAGCTCTGGGTAGGAATTATGAAAACCAAGAGTTTTATAAAAAATAATTCCTATAGAAACAGAGACTATTAAACCTATGGCAATAAAAGATGTTAATATTTTTAAAGAAGCTTGATATCGAAAAAACTTTTCCATTTTCCAAGATAAAAAAGCCATTAGAAACGAAAGTATTAAAAATACTAGGTAATAAATAGCTTGAGGCTCTTCAAGACTATATATTCTTAAAAAAGCATATAGTGGCTGATGCTACAAATATAAGCTATAGCTCATCAAGCCAATTAAAACCATTGATCGTGTGCCTAAAAATTTTCCAATAAGAGATGCAGAATCTGCAAATAAAATAATAAGCAGTGTTCCAGAGCATACTATTAAGTAAAAAATACCAGAGAATTCTGTGTTATTTTTATATTGGATCATTGGAAAAATTATCATAATCATCCCAATTAATAAAAAAAAATTCTTTTAGAATTAGAGAGTTTGTTGAGAGTTTTTTATAAACTAACAAAATAGCCAAGCATGCACCCAAACCTAATTCCCAAAATCTAAAAGGTAGCAAATAAAATGCTGCGTCTTCATTGAACCCCTGTATATATAGAAATGATACAAAGCTAAAAATTGTTAATGTAAGTGTGGCATAAAACAATCTTCTCAAATTTGTTTGATACATAGCTGCTATAAGTATTGGAAAAATAATATAGTACTGCTCCTCAACACCCAAGCTCCATGTATGAAGAAGAGGTTTGAATTAGGAAGTTAAATCCCAGTAACCTGATGTTAAATAAAGCAGAGTATTATTTGCCATTAAAGATGTGCTAATCAAGCTTTGACCAAAATTTTCTAAATCGTCTGGCTGCATCAAGAAAAAAGCGAAAGGAATGCAGGCCAACATAACAATTATAAGAGCTGGCAATATTCTTCGAACCCTTCTCTCATAGAAGTTCATTATAGAAAAAGTATTATTAGATTTTTGATGTAAAATCATTGAGGTTATAAGGTAACCACTGATAACAAAAAAAACATCTACACCATAGAAACCACCCTGAATAAAATTGAAGCCAGCATGAAAAAACATCACTGGCAAAACTGCAATGGCTCTTAAGCCATCTATCTCTATACGATATTCCAATATATTTTATAAAATTTTAAAGATCCTAAACAAAAGTTAACCAATCCTTAAGTGGCAATCTAGAGGTTTTAAATCCATTAATCGGATTATCTTTATCCTCATATCCAATCGCCATTCCACAAAATAAAGTAAGCTCATCCTTAGCTTGGGTGAATTGTTTTACACAATCTTGCTTTAAGCTCCATGCCTCTTGTGCACATGTTGATAAGCCGGCCTCTTGAGCCAAAAGCATAAATGTCTGAAGAAACATCCCTAAATCAGACCACTGGGGTGGACCCATTTGCCTATCAATAAAGCAAAAAAAAGCAGCGGGAGCACCAAAAAATTGATAATTTTTTAGCACCTGCTCAATTCTTGCACCTTTATCTTCTCTTGGAATGCCCAAAGCAGCATACATAGCCTCTCCAACTTTCCATCTTTCTGATCTATAGGGTTCCTTCAACTCCCTGGGATAAATCTCATATGCAGGCTCATCTGCCTGAGTCCAGTTTTGTTGAAAAGCAAGGAAATTACTCATAGATTTTTTATTTATAACATAAACTTTCCATGGCTGAAGATTTCCTCCTGATGGTGCTAGAGAAGCTTGAGTAAGCAGTTGTTTTATCAATGAATTTGGAATCGGCTTATTTGTATATGCTCTTACTGATTTTCTTTTCTTGACTGCATTGAGTACTGAGTAGGTTTTCATTATTATTAATCTTTTAATAAACCATATCTATATTGGTCAATTCTTTTTCCGTTGAATAGAATATCTTGAATGTAATGACCCTCTTGCACGAAACCATTTTTTAGCAAGACTTTTGAGGAAGCAATATTATTTGCATACACACTGGCATATAGTTTTTGAAGTTGAAGTATTTGAAAAGCAAAATCAACTATTTCACCAATGATTACAGTTGCTATTCCCTTTCCCCAAAAACTTTTATCGCCAATTATGTATGAAATATCTCCTTTTTGATGAAGAAAATTGACCGGGCCTAATTTAATATTGCCTATATGCAGGTTCTTATAAAAAATTCCAAATAAATAATTTTCCTCACTTGATAACATGCTCTGGACAAAATGGGTTACTGTATCTTTTGTATGTTTTGTCTTATTTTGTTCAGTAAATTGAACTATCTCTTCATCGTTCATCCAGGCAATATATTTATCAGTTACATCACCTGGTTTAAGAGTTTTAAGAGCTAAGTCGGAAGAGGCTTCAATTAAAAATTCTTTCTTACCTGGGATGCTTATCATCAACTTTCTTTTTGCTTGGAAATTATCTCTTTAAGCTCATCGACAGATAAAAACTTGTTATTTGAACCAGAATCATACACTTTTCCTGCTGGAAATTTAGTGGCGCCGCAAGAAAGATATAACTCTTTTAACCTAGAATTATCTTGAGGCAGAATAAGAAAGTAATCCTTAAATTTTACTGTACTATAACTATCTGCAACACTTATCATCTCCTCATGAATTTTTTCTCCAGGTCTCGTACCAATTTCTTCTGTTGGTAATTTGCTTTCAAATGCCTTGATCATATCAATGACTCTATATGATGGAATTTCTGGCACAATAATTTCACCTCCTTTAGCCTCCATCAATGACCATACCACCATCTTAACTGCCTCATCTAATGAAATATTAAATCGCGTCATATCTAAATTTGTAATTTGTAAAGGCTTGCCTTCCTCAATCAATCTTGAAAATAATGGAACTATTGATCCACGACTGCCAAATACATTCCCATATCTGACAACTGAAAATTTAGAAGGGCTATCTCCCTTAACATTATTAGAGGAAATAACTAATTTATCTGCACATAACTTTGTTGCACCATATAGGTTGACCGGAGATGAAGCCTTATCAGTGGACAAGCTAACAAAAGATTCAATATTGTATTTAAGAGCTACATCTAGGAGGTTTTGGGTCCCAATAATATTAGTTTTAATGAATTCAGTGGGATTATATTCAGCAACCCCTACATGCTTTAGAGCAGCAGCATGAACAACTATGTCAACCCCTTTCATGGCTGTTTCAAGCCTTTCCTTGTCTCGAATATCTCCAATAAAATATCTTAGAAATGGGTAATCAGTATTACTGAATTGATGTAATTGCATCTCGTGCTGTTTTAACTCATCTCTTGAAAATATTATTAATTTTTTAACATGGATATCTTTTTCAATAAAGTACTTAACAAAAGCTTTACCAAAAGATCCCGTTCCGCCTGTTAAAAAAATAACCTTCCCCTCGAAAAAATTTTTAATATCCATAATAATCCTTATACCAATTAATAAAATTGCTTACACCTTCCCTAACATTCGTTTTGGGATTATATCCCAGCTCATTTATAGCAAACGATATATCTGATTCGGTCGAAACGACATCGCCAAGCTGCAAAGGGAGAAACTCAATTTGAGCTTTTTTTTCTAGCAGCTCTTCTATAATGCTAATGTAATCAAGTAGTTTTATTGGATTGCTGTTGCCCAAATTAAATACTCTAAAGGGTGCTTTGCTTATTTCTGGTGATGGATCCTTCGCGCTCCAATTCGAATGACCATGAAAATTATAGTCAATACAGGCATAAATTCCATTAACAATATCATCAACATATGTAAAATCTCTTACGTGCTGTCCATTATTAAAAACTTGAATGGGCTTACCCTCAAGAATATTTTTAGTAAATTTAAATAACGCCATATCAGGCCTTCCAAAAGGACCATATACAGTAAAAAATCTTAGCCCTATTGTTTTTATTTCATACATTGAACTGTAGGAGTGAGCCATAATTTCATTCGCTCTTTTGGTGGCTGCGTAATATTGTATTGGATGATCCGCAATATTAGCTTCTTTAAAGGGTTGATTTTCATTTGCACCATAAACACTGCTAGTACTTGCATAGATTAACTGACTATTTGTGTTCCTTGCTATTTCAAGAATATTTGCAAAACCAACCAAGTTGCTCATAGTATAACTGTGCGGATTGTCAATTGAATATCTAACACCGGCTTGGGCTGCGAGATTTATTACAATATCAAAATTATCTGAAAAAAATGCAATATTGGACTCATCCGATAAATCTTTTTTATAAAATTTAAAATTGGGATCAGTATTAAGATTTTCTAGCCTAGTTTCTTTTAACTTAACGTCATAATAAGAATTAATGTTATCTATTCCTACTACATAAAATGAGTTTGATAATAGTTTTTTTGCTAGATGATAACCAATGAATCCTGCACACCCAGTTACAAGCACTTTCCTCATAATGAATCAAAATCCTCTTGGTCCTGAGAGTTAGTCATATCAAAAATATAGCCCTTGGACTTTGTTAGTTTTCTAATTTTAGAGGATTGTAAATCTGAGTATGCCTTATGTGGCACTAGCAACAAAACACCATCATACTTAGTAGGAGCTTCAAATAATTTTGCAATGAAATGATATCGAGTTTTTTTGATAAAAGGATCTTTCGGGAAATATGGGTCATGAACAAATGGCGTAACTCCATGACGATTGAGCTCTTTGATCACTTTGATAGATCCAGAATTTCTTATATCTGGACAATTTTCTTTAAAAGAAAGACCAAGTATAAGGATTTTTGGAGAATATTTTGTATTTTTACACTTTTTCAATATTCTATTTACTATTCTTTCAACCACCTTATTATTTGTCTGTCTTCCAGACAGAATCATTCTCGGATTTACACCAATTTGCTTAGATTTATAGGATAAATAATATGGATCAACCCCAATACAATGACCACCAACTAATCCTGGTCTAAATTTTAGAAAATTCCATTTTGTGGCAGAGGCTTTAAGAACATCTGATGTTTTGATATCGAGTGCATTAAAAATCTCAGATAATTCATTCATTAATGCAATATTAATATCTCTTTGAGTATTCTCAATAACTTTTGAGGCTTCCGCTACCATAATAGAGGATGCCACAAAAACCTCTGCTTTGATAACTCCCGCATATAGATCTTGAATGAATTTTGAAGATTTAGCATTTGAGCCACTAACAACCTTATTAATTTTTTCGAATGTATGGACCTTATCGCCAGGATTAATCCTTTCAGGGGAATAGCCTACAAAAAAATCTTTATTTAATATTAATTTTGATCCTTTCCTAAGAATGGGAATGCATACTTCTTCTGTGCAACCTGGATATACTGTGGACTCAAAAATAATAACTGATTTCTTTTTCATCACCTTGGCTATTAATTTGCATGCAGATTTTAAAGCTGATAAATCTGGTAGGTTTTGATTATTTACTGGTGTAGGAACAGTAACTATAAAAACATCAGCGCTATTAAGACTCTCAACTTGATTAAAAAATTTTATTTTAGAATTCTTTAACTTGCTTTTGCTGATTTCTAAAGTTCGATCATAATTATCTTCTAGTTCTTTAATCCTTTCGTTAGAAACATCAAATCCAAAAGTTGTATACTTTTGAGCAAATGAAACTGCTAATGGCAATCCTACATAGCCTAACCCAACTACTCCTACTTTTATTTTACTTAAATCTTTCACTGGGTAATTTTAAGATGCCTTAATATAAATATGTTTCATTATATGCTCTTGTTAAAAAAAAATATAAAACTAGATCCACTTTCTAGGATCAATTAGATCAATATCACTTACAGCAAATTGGTCGAAAGATGTCCCTTTCAAATCTCTCCTTTCATAGAAGAGTTCATTTAGCTCTTTCTCTGATGTAACGCCGACTACATATCCATCTAAAAAATCAATTGAATCCATAAAAGCTAAACAAGCTTGTGATGAATGTATTTTTTCTTCTTTACAAAACTTGAACCAGCTCTCAAAATTTTTAGACCACTTATTAAAGTAAGGAATTGATTTATATTTATCTGTTACCAATAGCCCTTGCATAAAAATTGATCTTGCAAAAGTGGATATTCCTTGTGAATTTAATTTTTCTAAAAAACTGGAAGAAATAAACACTTGATTAAAAGGATTCAGCGGGAATTGCACCAAATCAATAGAAATAAGATTCATTAATTGCGTTAGATCTTTTGGAGAATATATAGAAGCTCCAAAATTTTTTATCACGCCATTATATTTTAATGATTCAATGAATTTTCTAACATCATCGTTAAAATTATTTATAAAGCTTTCGACATCATGAATTAATAGGTTTTCTATGGAAGAGATTTTTAAATTATTCATACTTTTTTTAATCGAATCAGATGCTTGTTGTACGTAACCTTTAGAAGATAAATCATAAATCAAGGGTATCTTGGTGGTCACATTGAATGAATGTGAGTCAACGCCAATGATTTTTTCAGCATTTGCATAATTTGGTGCTGTATCTATATCTCTGCCTCCCAAAAAATAAAAGCTGTCGAGCAATTTATGTATGTCTACACTTTTTTTACTATTAGTAATGCCATATCCTGGAATAGATTGAGCGGTTCCAAGGATGATTTTTTTATCCATTAGTCAAAAATGATTTAAAAGATTTGCATCGATAATCTCTACTTAATATGATTTAAAAAAAGATTTTTCATCGGCTCAATTATTGATTGGTCTAAACTATATGGTGAGTAATTGGGTAATTCAAGAGATAGTCTAAGCTTATTGAGTACAAAATTAATAAATGCCTCATTCTCAGCTAATGGCTTGGTTTTATTTGAAATGGCTAAATGCACATTTTCTCTAAAATTTTTAAGATTTGTACATGATATGGCATTAGGATAATTAACATAATCTGCATCGCCAAACACAAGGACATTTTTAGCGTGGCAAATTGCTTCAAAACCTGCAGTGCCAGCGATAGTTACAACGGCAAGAGACTTTTGTATCAGCTCATGAGGGTTCGTGTGCGAAGGCACAAATACAACATTTGGCAATGATGCGATTTGATCATAAAATCCAAGCTCATGACGCCCCTCTGCAACCTTGTGCTCTTTTACATACAAATACACGTCACTGGGCAACACTCTAGATATAAGCTTCAAAAGTTCAATCTGGTTATAACACCACCGACCCCACATAAGAGTCGAATTTTCTGGATGAAGATGCAATGGATAGAATAAAAATTTATTTTTACTAATTTTTTTAAAGTCCTGAGTATGGTTTTTTAGCTCTTTTATACTTTTAGGCCTATTGAAAGCATTGAAAATAGATTCCTTTATCGGTATGACTAATTGGAGATATTTACTTTGTGAATTTAAATTTGCAAAAATTAAATTAGCAAAGTTATTTAACTTTTTTAGAAAGCGCTTCTTTGCTAACATTGATGGATCAGAGGCATATGATGGAACTTGGTGATGCTCTACTTTTTCTTCAAGCAGCTGCAAGGCATCACTATATTCAAAATTTAAAAAAGGGCTCTTAAGCTCAAACATGTCAGCATTTTCTGCGCCTCCATTCAGCTGTGAAGTTAAATAGTAGAAATCCCCAACTCTTGCACTACAAAAATAGAAAAAAGGAATTTTTATACTTTTTGAAGTCATGAATGCTGCATACCCAATACTGTCAGACATTGCATAGCCAAATATACTATCAATATCCTTTTCAATTAAAAACTTTCGAAAACCTCGCCGGAACCTCTGGAGGAGAGGCCTAATATCTATATTTTTTTTGTGATGCCGATCAACAAGAATGGCTTCATTTAAATTAAAGCCATAAATTGAATCATCATCGTCACTACCATCAAAATCGCAGCAATCAATAACTTGCTCATATGAGATGCAGTCAAATTCAGAAGTGGTTTCAGAATCATCTAAGAGAAAAAATATTGGGTGTATTTCTGGATTTTCCGCAACGCATTGCCTTGCGATTTCATAAAACTGATTTGGTGCATGAGAGGGATAAAATAATATATTTTTTTTCATTATGACATTTAATTCATTCGCTTAAATCCCTCAGATGCATCCGAGAAATTCATTTGGTCATATAAACTTTTGTTTGGAAATGCATTGCTAATAATTTTTAGAGCCTTTTCTAGAGCTTTTAAGTAAGAGCTAACTTTTTTGCTTGTATGTGCGGTAGAAATATAAACAGTATTTGTAGCTAAAAAACCCTCATTAAGCATAAATTCAGTTATAAAACTTTTGTAGTGATTATGATGAATACTCTTAAAAGTAAAACTTGGCATAGAGTCCAAGCCACCAATATCAAGATCAAGATTATATTTTTTAGAAAGTTTTTTCCAAGACTCTTTAATTCCTCTCCCTACGGAAGGAATTGTTTCAAAAGTTCTATCTCTTTCGATAATCTCCAGCGTTTTTAAAGACGCAGCAAAACCTGATCTTTCAGACCAAAATGTGCTAGAAATAAAAGAATCATTTGCTTTGGTCATAAATTCTCTTTTTCCGAGAACTGCACAAATTGGATGGCCATTTCCAATTGCCTTACCAAACATTGCTATATCAGGATATACATTATATTTAGTGTGCAAGCCTCCAAAAGTTTCCCTGAAGCCTGAAGTGCACTCATCAAAAATTAATATAACACCATGATCTGTGCAAAGCTGTCTAACGAGGGTTAGAAAATTCTCTTCTGGCTCGATATTTCGTCTAACTTCCATTTTGATGATTCCGACACCTTTGTTTACGATTAAATCTTCTACAGCTTTTATATCATTATATTCAAAAGTATGAATGTAGTTCCCAAGCTCTTTTACGACTCCATCTGTTTTAAGACCAGTTAAAAGATGGTTGTTTAAAGAATTGGTCTTAGAGAAGTTGGCTGCAAGATACCAGTCATGCCAACCATGATAGCCACAAACTCCTACTAAATGATTTTTTGCAGCTGCACGCGCGATTCTAATCGCAACAGCATTTGCTTCACCACCCGATTTTGTAAATTTTGCCATGTCAGCCCATGGATTAATTGAGATAAGCCTTTCGGCAAGCTCTAACTCTTCCGGGGCATTTAATGTTGAAACTATACCATTCTCAATAGAATGAATGACTGCAGCATTCACCTCATCATTAGCATAGCCAAGTACACATGGGCCTACTCCCATTAGAGACATATCAATAAAATGCTTATTATCTGCTGTCCAGATCTCACACCCCTTTGATTTTTTGTAATATGCTGGCCACCCATTACTACCGAGAAAATTATCGGGTTTCTTAGAAAAGAAATTATTTCCACCAGGAATTATCTTCTTTGCTTTGTCCCATTTATTTTTTTCTGTCATGCTATTAAATCCTGATTGGTATTCCTGCTGTGTTAACATGGGATCTTGCCTGAATTGGGCTCTGATCTCTTAAACAAAAATACGTACCTGCAGCTACAGCATCTGCACCACCTAACTGAAAGCCTTCTACAAAATCGTCTGCTGTACCAACTCCTCCTGATATAATAAGAGGAATTTCTAAAATTTCACTAATTTGGCAAAAAACTTTGTAATTAAGGCCAATACCAAAACCATCTCTTTGAATATCGCACAAATGCAATTCTCCAACACCATGATCTTGAAGCATATTGCAAAAATCACTTAAATGTATTTCTGTAGGCGCTTCTAATTTCCAGTTAAAAATAACAGGGTTATCGTTGACCATGCAAAAATCAACAGAACCAACAACACACTGAGCACCAAAATTTTTGGAGGCATTTTTTACAAATCCAATATCATTTAGGAGAGAGGAATTGATTGAAACTTTGTCACATCCTGCATGCAGTAATTTTTCACAGTGCTCTAATTTTGATACACCACCCCCAACACAAATTGGCATAAGTATTTCTTGGCTCAATTTATCTAACAAGCCTATGAAAAGCGCATTTTCATCTATATTTTTACCGGATATATCGGTAAGAATTAATTCGTCTGCAAAATTCGCTTCATAAATTTTTGCCTGGGATACAGGATCTCCCACTGCAATTCTTTTTTTATAGCCTTTTGTTGTAACAAGAATTGCAATCTCTTCTTCTCCCATTTTTTTGGAATCTATGAGCAACTTAGGAATTAATCGTTTTTTTAGCATAAATCAATCTATTTAATTTAGAAAAAACTTTAAAAATTTCAAGCCATTAGTTTGACTTTTTTCTGGATGGAATTGACTTGCAAGGATGTTGTTACTAGATACAGACGAGATAAATTTTTGAGAATGAATCGTAGATGCAAGTATTAGGTCCGATTCCTCTAATGCAAACGAATGATCGAAATAAAAATCGTATTCTTTGTCAGCCTCAAATTGACCAGATGGTTTAGAGAAATTGACTGAATTCCAGCCAACATGAGGTATTTTCATTGTTTTATTTTTTTTTAATTTTTTAATTTTCCCATTAAGCCAACCAAGACCCTGACTTGAACCACTCTCCTCACTTGATTCAAATAACATCTGCATACCCACACAAATTCCTAATATTGGTTTTTGATCAGTGAAAATATTTTTTTCTAAACAGCTTAAAAGACCAGATTCTTTTAAATTATTTACACAATAACTAAAGCTGCCAACGCCTGGAAGAACAATATGAGTTGCATGATTAAAATCCTCTGGAGTATTTATAAAAAAAGGCTGGGCGTCTAGATGGATGAAGGCGTTAAATAAAGACTTTACATTGCCGCAGTTATAATTAACTATACCTACTTTCAATTTTAGCTTAAGAGGTAATCTCTTTCCATTTAATTAATTGAGCTTCTGTTTCTTTTCTTGGCATACCAGAATATCTTTCCCAGCTATCAAAATCATGGGTTTTTTTTCCTGGTGAGATTTTAGATCTATCAAATTGCCATGGAGAAATTTTATGACTAGATGCAATTTCATAAAATTCATCTTCATTTAAACCTAGATACTCAAGAAAAATATCAAGACTAGGAGGTCTTTTCCCTTCATATTCGTTAATATTATTCATTGCTTTTTCATGGGAAATTTTATCATGCCTTAAATCAATAGCTGATAGATGCGAAGGCCTGGTATAACCTCGTTTTATGTATTTAATGTAATCACGAACTCCTTGCATGTAACATTCAATTTTTTCAAAACCATATTCAGGTGGGACATTCTCAACCTCATCACCTCTCCACCCTAGCTCATCCATGATAATTTGTGATTGCTTTTTGACATTCCACTTTATGTAGGAACCTAGGCACACAGATCTATAACCAAGAGCCTTGAGATCATTCAGGGGAGGATAAGTAAATGCTTGAAGATCTCTCTTTTTAACACTCCCATCAAGACGAATGTACATATCCTCAGCAGTTATTCCTAGATTTTGAAATCGATTAAAGCGAGTTTCATCTACTGTTTCAATTTCGTCATCATATGAATAATAAGCAGTATATTCTGCAGATGGTTCTCCCCAAAATATTAATGGTATTTTTTTTTCAAGGGCTATCCACATTGGATATGCAAAGATGCCTGTATGGCAATGCCAGCAGAAATCACCCTTTTCAATAAATGATTGAAGCATCAATTTCCTAACAGTCTTCCAGTTACTCCTGTATGACAAGACATCTACTCCAAGCTCTTTAGAAACTTTCTTAACATTATCTTGAAGATTTTGTCTCATAAATCCATGATCATACTGGACTACTAATGGGTTTAAACCGTATTCCTTCACTAAATAATAAAGGGTCCAAGTGCTGTCTTTGCCTCCACTAAACGGAACCATGCAATCGTATGTTCCCTTGCCTTTATATTGACTGATAAGCTCATCAAGACTTTTTTTTCTGGCAGCCCAATCTATCGAATCTCTTTTATCTTGATTCAGGCATATGTTACAAACTCCATTATCATCAAAAGTAATTGTTTCGTGAGTCTCTGGAAGGTTACATTTTTTACATCTAATCATATTAGCTTAAGAATTTTTTTTCGTATTATATACTTATAACATTGTTAATATGTAAAGAAATACCTAAACAAATTCTTCGTTAAAATCTTTATAAAAAACTATAATATAATATTACAAACAAGTAGCTTACTTAATGCGTAAATTAAAAGATATGAATGCCCTTATCCTTGGTGGCACTGGATTACTTGGCAAGGCTTTTGTATATCAGTCCGCAAAATTCGGATACAAGCCAGTTACCTTGGCAAGAAAAGGTGCGGACATAAATAGTGACGCCTCTGTAAAGGCTAACCTTTATTCTGCAATTGAATCAGTCAAACCTGCAATTATAATTAATACTATTGCACAAACAAATCTTCAATGTTGCGAAGATTCTCCTCAATCTACTTATCTCATTAATTCATATATACCATTATTAATAGCTCTTTATTGCGCTGACAAAAAAAACATAAAATTTTGCCACATATCAACTGATCATTATTTTAATGGAGATAAAAACAAACTTCATGATGAAAAAGCCGAGGTTCTATTAAGAAATGAATATGCAAAAACTAAATATGCAGGTGAATGCTTTGCCTTAAGTGATCCTAATGCATTAATTTTAAGAACGAATATTGTTGGTTTTAGAAATTGGAAAAATAGACCTACATTTGTTGAATGGGTATTGGAAAATTTAATTAAAAAGAATTCTATAACAATGTTTGATGACTTCTTTACCTCAAGTCTTGATGCTAGGACTTGTGCTCGAATTGCTCTGGAGCTTATTGATCTTAATGCGATAGGACTATTCAATGTTGGATCAAATGAAAGTTCAAGCAAGGAGAGGTTTATAAGGATGTTAGCAACAAAATTAGGGTTTGATTTAAGCAACGCTTCTGTTGGAAGCGTTCACTGTAATTCAAGCATTCCTAGATGTGATAGTCTTGGACTTGATGTTTCAAAAGCTGAGCAATTGCTCGGGTATAGATTCCCTTCAACCCATGATGTGATAGATTCAATTGCAAAGGAATACGAGGTCTCTAAAAATGGTTAAGTTAAAAACGTTAACCTCAATATGTTTAAGGTAAAAAAATGAACCTAGCTGTAATTCCTGCAAGAGGGGGGAGCAAAAGAATCCCAAGAAAAAATATAAAGGATTTTTGTGGCAAACCCATAATTGCCTGGTCAATCTTAGCAGCACAAAAAACTAATATTTTTGAGAGGATAATAGTTTCTACTGATGATCTTGAAATAAAACAAATAGCAGAAAAATATGGAGCTGAGGTTCCGTTTTTAAGGCCCAAAGAACTGTCGAATGATTTTGCAACTACAACTCCAGTAATGGCTCATGCAATAAATGAAATTAATTTTGAGACTCATGAAGATCACTGGGTTTGCTGCATCTATCCATGTGCACCATTAATTTCCTATGAAGATCTAAAAAATTCTTTAAAATTAGCTAAAAAAAATAAAGCTGATTTCATCTATCCCATCTCTGAATTTGCTGTCCCACCTCAATGGGCTTTGCGATTAAAAAAAAATAATCATTTAGAATATCTTGATCCAGGCAAGCAATTAATAAGAAGCCAAGATTTAGAAAAATTATATTTTGATGCCGGTCAATTCTATTGGGGTAAGGCAAGTGCTTGGGTTGATAAAAAAGAAATGCATGCATCTGGCATTGGTTACCCGATTCAAAATTCTAAAGTGGTAGATATTGATACATTAGATGACTGGGATAAAGCTCAAGCCTTTTTTAAGTATTTTGATATTAAAAATTTATATTAAGCAGTTTCTAATGTTGAAATTTTTTTAACGTATTTGTAATGTTTATGATTAATCTATTTAAATATATAGCCTAGGGATATAATTATCTTTTAACGGAGACATAATGAGTGAAGATTTAAATTTAGTAAAAGTTGGTAAAAATATTATTGGGGGAGATAATCCGACTTATTTTATTGCAGATATTGCAGCGAATTGGGATGATTCTCTGGAAAGAGCAAAAGATCTTATATATCTTGCAGCGGAAGCCGGAGCTAATGCTGCAAAATTTCAAAATTTTACTGCCTCAACTATTGTCTCTGGTACTTCATTTGAGAGGATGGAGGAAAAATTAACCCATCAAGCTTCATGGGATAAATCAGTATATGAAGTATATGATAATGCTTCTTTGCCAATTATATGGACAAAAGAGCTGAAAGAAACTTGTGATGATGCAGGGATTGATTATTTTACATCTCCTTATTCTATTGAAGTATTAGCTGAGCTTAATCAATATGTTGCTGCATGGAAAATGGGCTCAGGCGACATAACTTGGCATGATCATATTGAAGCAATGGCTAAGCAAGGTTTACCATTTTTTATGGCAACAGGAGCGTCAAGTAACGAAGAAGTTGATATGGCAATGTCTGTAGCTCTTAAACATACAAAAGATATTGTTCTAATGCAATGCAACACAAATTATACCGCTTCGCTAGATAATTTTAAATATATTGCTTTGAATGTATTGAAAGGCTACAGAAAAAAATATCCTAATGTAGTTCTTGGTCTTTCTGATCACACCCCTGGTCATGCTACTGTTCTTGGCTCGGTGGCGCTTGGAGCACGTGCAATCGAGAAACATTTTACAGATGATACTTCTAGGATTGGGCCAGATCATAAGTTCTCCATGGACCCTGTAACTTGGAAAGAAATGGTTGAAAGAACTCGAGAGCTTGAACTTGCTCTTGGAACTGAAGAAAAAAAAGTAATGGGCAATGAAGAGAAATCGTCGATCGTCCAAAGAAGGTCTGTGCATGCTAAGAGTAATATTAAAAAAGGAGACGTTATTATGAAAGAAGACCTAATAATGCTTAGACCAGAACTTCCTGATGGTTACCCACCATATAAGCAAGATCAGATTATAGGAAAAATTGCTAAAAAAGATATTGAAAAAAACACTCATATTAAATCTTCAGATATTTCCTGAGTTGACTATATTTAACTAAATCAAACTCTTTTGCAAAACAGATTCCTTAACTTATATAAAACTATTCTTGAAATTCCAAAAAACATAGATGGAAACAATCTGAATTCAGATACAATTCGGTTTCCAAACCTTGACTGACCAGAGCGAGCCCTAACAGAAATTGGTATATTTGAAACAAACCCTCCTTTTAAAGCAATAGTTAATGCTAAATCTGTTCCAATAGAATTATAAGTACTAAATATTTTTTTTATAGAACAAAAATCTAGTCTATAGGCTTTCATACCACAATAGGGATCTTGTAAATTCAAGGAACTTTTAGAGAAAATCCTTAAAAATTTTTCACAAAATCGTGGGAGACTTGATCTCACTCCAACAACAATATCAGCTCCATTGAATATACCTTTAATAAAAAAAGACAGTTTATCGACTGGCAATTGTCCATCAGCATCAAATGTAATCATGATATCAAAATTATTACGCAGAGCATATTGATAGCCCAAATTTAGGGCACAGTCATATCCCTTATTTGTTGAAGAATTAATGACTAAAGCGCCTGCTTTTTCTGCAATTAGAGATGTTTGATCCACAGATCCATCATCTACAACCAATACTTTTCCAAATTTTTTGCAAGCCGTAACAACTTTTTCAATTGTTGCCTCTTCATTAAAGGCAGGAATTACAATCAATGTATTATTCATTTTAAATATTGCTATTTACTAAATTTTACTACTAGGATTGTATTATGATTTAAATAGATTCTTTAGAAGGTTCTTTTCTTTAAATTTAAAATATTTATCTTTTAAAAAATTAATGTTTTTTTCGAAGATATTGTGTTTTTCAAAAATATCATGATCTAGTTCTCCAACTAAATTTACAAAACATCTTGCATGAGCGGTTGGATGTCTTGGGGTAACTAGGTGCAGGGCATTTATTGAATTGAGAAATAATATTGCAACATTGTTCTCATAATTAATTTTTTTGAAGGTTGAGAAATGCTTATGCGAAATGCCCTCCTTGTAAAATTTAATTTTTTGTTTTTCTGTATATGATTTATTCCATTTTAATAATTCCAAGTCGCCTCCTTGAGAATTATCATCCCCACTGCGTAAATAATATAATCCGCTAAAAAGTTTATTAGTATTATCAACATGTGCTTTTCTTACGGATGAAGCTTTAATAACAGGCATATTTATTGATATTTGAGCATCCAAAAGAATTTGTTTTTTTTATGTGCGTTGACTCCTCTTATTCCAGAAGCAAACTGTATGTAAAAAGCATATTCATTATCTGATAAACATGGTTTAAAAACTTCTATTACTTCCTGAAAGAAGCCATGCGATGAATGGTAATCAATAAATTCTTTCCATAAAGAAGATATATCAATAGCGTTTTTAACTTTTGAAGCTGAAATATCTTTTCTTTTATTATCCCCTGAAGTATCAAAGTTCATAATCGGAAATTCTGAAGTAAGTTGATCTGCCAATTGCTTAGGTAAAGCATCCTTAATAACCACATGCGGGAAAGGGAAAGAACTTAAAGAAATTTTTTCTGAATTATTAAGTATGGAAATTTTCTTCATTTTAATATTATAACTTTATTCCCACTCAATAGTTACACGATTACAGAGCCCTGATAAATAAGGGTTTGCGAGGGGCAAATCTATCTTTGCAACATCTTTACAACAAGTGAAACAGCCTAGAAATGGAGGCTTAAGGGCGTGTTATTACTCCCACTCAATGAGTAATGCACTCAGCAACCCTTTATTTAAAGAGGTTTAAAAAAGTTTGTATCAACTTTGTATAAGAGATATTTCATTTTCACCCATTTTAGAATGAATATGCCTATAAACTAAGTGTTTCATACAGAGTTTGTATCAAGGAGATTATGCAATTCTTTATTCATGGACTAAGTGTGGCAAAACCAATATTAATTAAGATCATCATCAATAGATGATTTAAGGAAATATCCAATACTGCCACCAGATGTAAATAAATGCATATATCCATTGCTTTCTAAATATTCTGCAGAAGAAATCCCAGATAGAGGTTTCCAAGATTCAAAAACAATAAGTTCAGGTAATTTAATGCTATTAAAGTCAAGTGATAGGATTAGATCTTCATCCACGCCTTCAACATCAATGTTTACAAAGTTAAACTTCTCCTCTTTAAGAAGATCGTTTATCCCTACTGCTTCAACCTCATCTTCTATAAATTCTAAACCTGAAGTAGAAGCTATCTTCTCAGCAACTTTCCTATCCAAAGTATCTATTTCTGAAAAGGGTTTTTTAAACTTATAAACAGAATAAGATTTTCTTTGTTCTAAATTACCAGGTATCACGACTCTTTTAAATATATTAACTTTATCTTTTCTATTTTTCTTAAATAAATTTATTTTAAAATCATCCAAGTCAATTACGGTCCCTCTCCACCCTAAAGTATGAAGCAGATAAGTATTGGAAATCATCTTTGGATGGAAGGCGCCTATGTCTAAATAGTTGCCTTTGATATCAAAATACCTTTTAAAAAAATCATTAATAATCAAATCTTCTCCATATTGAGAATATGATTTTATATAGTGTCTATTAAAATATTGGTGAATGATTATTCTTAGGACAGGCATAGGTATAAATTTTCTAGACTTCCTAAGAACATGCTGCATAGTTTCTATAATCTTTTTTTTCATATTTTTACTCCCACTCAATAGTTGCTGGTGGCTTGCTAGAAATGTCATAAACAACCCTGCTAACTCCCTCTAACTCATTCACAATTCGATTTGATACATGGGCTAAGAAATCATATGGAAGCCTTGCCCAAGTAGCAGTCATAAAATCTACTGTCTCAACTGCTCTAATTGCTATCACATCTGCATATCTCCTCTCATCGCCAACAACTCCAACTGATTTTATTGGAAGAAATGCACAAAATGCTTGGCTAACTTGGTTGTATAAGCCTGCTTTAATTAATTCATCTATGAAGATTGCATCAGCATTTTGAAGAATTAAAACTTTCTCTTGAGAAATCTCTCCTAAAATTCTTACTCCCAGTCCTGGACCTGGAAATGGATGCCGGTTCAACATCTCAGATGGCAGGCCAAGCTGAGATCCCATTTTCCTGACCTCATCTTTAAATAAATCTCGTAAAGGCTCTACTAATTTCATCTTCATATCATCAGGAAGACCGCCAACATTATGGTGCGATTTAATTACCCTAGCCTCTTTAGATTCTGATTCAGATGATTCAATTACATCGGGATAAATAGTGCCTTGTGCTAAAAAATTAATCTCTTCTTTTAATGCAGCGGCCTCATTGTCAAAGACATCAATAAAAGTTCTACCAATGATTTTTCTTTTCTGCTCTGGATCTGAGATGCCTTTAAGATGTCTATAGAAAACTTTCTTTGCATCAACAACTAATAAATTTAAATCCATCTTCTCTTTGAATAAATTTTCTACGTCTTCAGCTTCATTTTTTCGAAGCAATCCATTATCAACAAAAACGCAAATTAGATTTTTCCCTATCGCTTTATCCAAAAGCATTGCTGTAACAGATGAGTCTACTCCACCTGATAAACCAAGTAATACTTTTTGATCTCCTACTTTTGCTTTAATCTCATTTATTCTGTGCTCAATAAGATTTTCCATTCTCCATTGAGCAGCGCATTTACATATTTTGAATGTAAAGTTCTCTAGCATAGCATTGCCCTGTTTAGTATGGGTAACCTCAGGATGAAACTGCAATGCGTATATAGGTTTTTGGACATGCTCCATCGCAGCTATTGGAGCGGATGCAGTTGACGCAATTAAATTAAATTGTTCTGGCAGAGTTGACACATGATCTCCATGACTCATCCACACATCAATTGAAGACCCAGAGCTGAAACCATCAAAAAGCATGGATGATTTCTCTAATAAAATTTGGGCATGGCCAAATTCTTTATTTTTTGAAGAAGAAACTTTCCCTCCAAATTGCTCTGTAAGAGTTTGCATACCGTAACAAATACCAAGAATAGGTACATGTAATTCAAAAATAATTTTAGGAATTCTTGGAGTGTTAGATTCAGTAACTGATTCAGGACCTCCAGAAAGGATAACCCCCTTTGGATTATAAGATCTAATTTTCTTAGCTGAAACATCCCAAGGGAGTATTACTGAAAATACATTTAACTCTCTTATTCTTCTTGCAATGAGCTGAGTGTATTGAGAACCAAAATCTAAGACCAAAACCGTATCAATATTTTTTTTATACAATGAGAGATTTTCAGAATTGATCATGGTGAATTGCTAAATTAATTAATTAATATTATAAGGGCATTCAATAAGCAATTAAGGCCTTTTTATAATTTATAATAACAAAAGACCTAACTATTTAAATATGATTAAATTGATTCAATGATTCTTAAAAAATTTAAAAATTTTGCAGAACTTATAGACTTAATTAAATTTGATACAGTGAAGGGAATTCTTATCGATATTGATGATACGCTATATGATTATAAAACAACTCATAACAAAATAATTAATCTGGTTTATAACTATCTTGATGAAAATCAAAAAGAAGTTTTACCTAGAGATAAGTTTGTTAAAACCTATACTTCGCTTAGAAAACAAATTACTAAAGAATTAAATTCCAATGGTAGTTCCAGATCTAGGCTTTTTGCATTCCAGCGATTGGCTGAAAACTTAACAATTAATCAACCTTTTGTTTTTGGTGAAAGATTTGAAAATATATACTGGGATTTATTTCTGAATGAAATCCAACCATTTCCTCATGTTAAAGAATTCTTAAATTTAGCCAGAAACATGGGTATAGTTGTATGCGCTGTTTCTGATATGCAAACAGCGGTTCAAATAAAAAAAATACTTAAATTAGATTTAGAAGAATATATAGATTTTCTCGTCACTTCTGAAGAAGTTGGCCATGAGAAACCTAATAAGAAAATTTTTGAAAAAGCATTAAAAAAAATAAACCTCCAAAATGATCAAGTGGTTATGATTGGTGATAGCATGGCTAAAGATATTGAGGGCGCCAAGAGTTTAAAAATTGATTCATATCTTAAAATATAAAAATAGAAAAAAATCACATGTTCTAAGTATTATTTTTACTGCGATGTCATATATCTTTTTAAGTAAATTTAGAGTGTTCAAAAAATGAAGCAGTTTTTTTTTAGATTTGGTTTTCAAGACCTTGAATATAAGGCCATATTTTATTCTGTTCTTATTTTAAAAATAATAATATGTTTTGTATTTATTTCAGAATTACAAAGGGATTTATTTGCTCCCTTTTTAGACTACTTTCTACAGAACAATTTTAAAAATCCATATCAGCATTTCTTTGATAGAAATGAATTGGACAAATTTCCCTACCCAGCCTTTATGCTTTTTCTGTTAAGCATTCCAAAACTCATGTTTGGATGGTTGAGTGATGCAAATATTTATCAAGCTTTTTTGTTAAAACTTCCATTGATTGTATTTGATTTATCAATTTATTTTATTTTAAGATCGTGGATCTTAAGGGAAAATCAATTGAAGTTAATTCTTTTATATTGGTGTTCTCCTGTATTAATCTTCATCTCATATATTCATGGTCAGCTTGATATAATTCCAATTGGTTTGTTATTTATTTCCTTAAACTTTTTATTTAAAAATAGAAATAACGAATCAGCTATATTTCTTGGTCTAGCACTATCCGCAAAAACAGTTTCCTTGATTGTTATTCCTTTTTTTTTCTTATATTTAATTAAATCAAACTCTAAAATTAGAGATCTTCTTTATTTCTTTGGTACTTTCTTTTTATGCTTTTTAATCGCTAATGCTGCTTATCTAAATTCATCAGGTTTTTTGCAGATGGTCTTTAACAATTCTGAGCAAATAAGGATATTTGATTTAAAAATTAATATTGGCCTCACCTCAATACTGATCATACCTTTGTCTTATTTGCTATTAACATTTAAAGGCTTTGCTATTAAGAGTTTTAACAAAGATGTGTTTAATATGTTTTTAGGCTTCTCATTTGGAATTATCTTAATTTTTGTAACTCCTAATGAAGGATGGTACTTTTGGGTTTTACCGTTTTTGTTTTATTTTTATTCAAGAACTTCGGGCAACTCATATATGCTAGTAATAGTTCTGCAGATAACATATTTTTGTTATTTTGGTATTAATAATATTGTTGAACAAAATAATGATTTTTTATCAGTTACATTTTTTGACCAAACAAGTTTATTTGTCCTTCAGAACATTATTTTTACATTTTTGCAAGCTACTCTATTTTTAAACTGTGTTTGGATTTATCAATTCGGTATATCAAGTTATACAAAATATAAAATATTATCATTGCCCTTTCTTTTGGGAATTGGGGGTGATTCAGGTTCAGGAAAGACAACATTTGCAAATGAAATTAAAAATATATTTGGAGATAATCTAGTAAATATTTTAAATGGTGATGATATGCATAGATGGGAAAGAGGTCATAATGCATGGAGTGAATTTACACATTTGAACCCAAAAGCTAATCTGCTTCATAATGAAATCATGATGCTAGAAAGTCTTAAACAACAGAAAGGTATTTATAGAAAAAAATATAATCACAATACAGGCACATTTGATGATGAAGAGCTGTTTATGCCAAAAAATATAATTGTTTACGAGGGTTTGCATCCCTTTTTCCTCTCAAAACAAAGAGAAGCTTTTGATTTAAAGATTTTTATAAAACCAAATGAAGATTTAAGAAAAAAATGGAAAATAGATCGAGACACATCACTCAGAGGCAAAACAGAAACAGAGGTCATGAAACAAATATCCGAAAGAAAAGATGATTCTGATTCATATATAAAAATTCAATCAAAACAAGCAGATGTTTTAATAGAGCCATTTTTGGATAAGAGTAATGAAATTGGATTTAAGGTTAATTTGTCAAATTCTATTTTTCTGGAAGGGATTTTGGATGATCTCAAAAATTTTACTGGAATCCATGTTAGCCATACTTATAAAGATATCGCAACTCAAAGCATAATGATTTCAGGGAAGATGTTAAAAGATGATATGCAAAAACTTGAGAAAAAATATATTAAGGGCTTTTATGAGCTAGATATAGATCGGGTTAATTGGCCAGAAACTGCTTTCGGTTTTGTGCTTTTTATTATTTCAATTATTATATTTGATGCCGCAAAAAATGAGTTTTCAAAAAGCTACTAATATACTAGTCAAAATCTCTAAATATGCCGGGGAATCCTTAGCGTATATCCAAGGAGGAGGTGGAAATACGTCTGTAAAAATCTCATCTTCAGAAATGCTAGTTAAATCATCTGGAGTAAACCTTAAAGACCTCACTAAAAATTCAGGATATTGTAAGGTTGATCATAAAAAAATAAACAATTTTATAAATTCAAGTCAGAAAAATACTAGTTTTGAAAAAGCCATTGAGGAATCTAAAATAGATGGAAATGGAAGACCTTCTATGGAAACAGGATTTCATTCTCAGCTTGGAAATTATGTACTTCATTCACATCCAGTTTATATAAATACGTTTTTATGCTCTACGGAGAGCCAAATAAAATTAAAAGCATTAATCCCCGAAGCTCATTGGATAAAATATGCAACTCCAGGAGAGGCTGTAACTTATGAATTAAAAAAAGTAATAGATAAAAAGAAGCTTGATCCATATAAAGATGATTTAGTATTTTTATTAGAAAATCACGGAGTTATTATCTCAACAAATAATCATTTGGACATAACTAAAATCCATGAAGACATTAATAATAGAATTAGAAAAGCGTATTCATTTAAAAAATTTGAACCTTTTAAAATTTTAGATAATGTATATGATTTACCTACATTATTTCCAGATCAAATAGTTTATATCAACAAAGACCCTCAACTAAAAAGCCCTGGAAGCAAGGAAACTTTTGCTTCGGCAAGTTATATCTTGAATAATATGAAAAGTTTGGGACTCGTCCCAAAAGAACTAAGCCCAAAAGAAAAAAATTTAATTTTAAATTTAGATAGTGAAAAATATCGACAAAATATTATAAATAATGGAACTAATTAAACATAGATTAAATACTCTTGAACAGTTAATCTCCCTAAATGGAAATCTTGGAGCTGAAATTGATGTTCGTTACCACTATAATGAGCTTATTCTTACTCATGATCCATTTTTCCATCATGAACGGGAGTTTATTACTTTAGAAAAATTTCTTAAAAACTGGAAAAATTTAAAAAATACTCTGATATTGAATATTAAAACTGAGGGCGTTGAGGAGTCGTGTATTAAGCTGCTGAACAGTTATAGAATTTCGAATTGGTTTTTTTTAGATCTATCTATGCCTTATTTTGTAAAATATGCAAACTTGGTTAACACCAAAAGGCTGTCGAGTAAAAATCTTGCTGTACGTTTTTCTGACTTAGAGCCTATTGAGTATTCATTGTCCTTTGAAAATAAAGTAAAGTGGGTATGGGTTGATACATTTAAAGAATTCCCACTTGATATTAGGTCATATGAAAAACTAAAAAAAGCTAATTTCAAAATTATTTTAGTTTCACCAGAACTTCAGGATCATGATATATCAATGATAGAAGAAATTAAAAAAATAACTCAGAATATGAAGATTGATGCGGTTTGTACAAAATTTCCGAAGCTTTGGGAATAGTTATAATTAGAAATAGCCTAACTTATCATTTTTGAAGAGCAAAAAATCATTACAATCTACTAATTACAAATTATTGAGTTGCTATCCTCGGTAACAATAAATCTTCTTACTTGTCCATAATTTATGCAATCTAGATCCTTTTTATTTATTCTTAATCCAGAAAGCATTGCATTAATTTCTGATTTCCAGTAAGGCTCATCATAGGAAAGACTATAATATTCTGAGTGATTGTTTTGGATCTCCGCATCTTTATACAACAAGTATTTATAATCTCTAGGGTTATAAGTTTGAGTTGTAGTTAATTTGAGTCCATAAAAACTTTGAAATCCAGAAAAGAATAGGAAAATAGCAAATAAATATGTAGCTCTAATTTTGGTATATTTCAGACTTATTAGAAAGATTATTAGAATAATGCTAGTTAATATAGATAGTAAAAAGGTTAAATGCACTTGATGGCCGAGAACGCCTCCATTCTTAACAAACAGAAACCCAAAAATTGAAAGCAAATACATTAAAGTAATTATTTTTTTGTATCTTAAAATGCTAGATACTGATTTCGATCTAATTAAAAACATTCCAATTAAAAAAGATTTAATTATCACCCAAATTAATATTATGCCACTTTCCAAAATTTTTCTTATTTGCATGGTTTCTATTGATGCCTTAATAAGTGCTATAAATTCAATTAAATAATCTAAAAAAAATGAAAGTGAAAGCTTAACAGCATCATTAATGGACCAACCCCAAACACCCCTCATATTCAATCCAAGACTCATTTTGCTAGCATTCTTGGTTTCTATTGAGTGAAGCTCTGGAAAAATAATCCATGTTAAAATATTTGCAAATGCCAAAATTGAGGCAACCAATATTATTGGTTTAAACCTTATCTCGCTTGTTCGAAGCCATATTATTGCAGCAATGATTAAAGCTAAATATGCAATTGGTGCTTTACAAATGATCAAAAAAATAAAGAAAAATAGGAAATTTTTTGAATTTAAATTCTCACTATCGTTAAAGCTTGCAAAAAAATATTTAGATAATTCAAACAATATGAATACATACAAAAAAGATGAAATATAAAAATTATAAGAATATTCATTTCCATAAATTGCCAAAACAAAAGCTGTAGATAGAAATATCTTTATTAACCCAGAATTAAACCTTTGATAAATAAAGAATATAAGTGAAGAAAATAAAAAGATGATTAAAAGAAATTTTATTTCAACAAAATTAGCTAAATTAAAGTTATCTAAAAAAACTCCTAAAACAGCTACACAAGCTGCAGGTAGCAAATGAACATTAGCGAATAAGTTTGGATATAGAATTGGGCTTTTTAGGGGTCCATAATATTCAGCATTTAGTAGTTCAAATGCTGGTGCGAAATAGAGCGCTAAGTGTGATTCGTAATTTATTTCAGCATAACTTAAAGGAGAAAAATAGAACCAGCTTAGAATGACAAAAATTGAATATATAATCCAATTCTTACTATCAACTGATATTTGTGAAGAGAGTTTTAATTTATATCTCAAAAATAATTCATATAGGCCATGCAAAAGACCTAGTATAAAAAATCCTATGATAAGTTCTTTTGTAAAAAGTGGGAAAAATCTTCCAGACACTGAAATAATTGATGATATTACCAACAAACCAGCAAGGAATGAACTAGAGATAGAATAATTAATAAAGATTCTTCCAAAAACTATAGTTAAAACTGCAGCGGATGCTATAAGAAAATAATCTGCTATTGACATTTGGTAGTGTCTATAAGGATGTATTGAGCCATGTTATTTTGATGATTTGACGTGAACTTCATTTGTATAAATCTTTTTTTAGCGTAAAGCTATATGTCAAAGTTCTTTTTATAAAATTGAGTTTAGATTTGAAATTGATGTTCCAGTGTGATGACCCAAAAGCTCTATCGCTAAATTTTACAGGAAACCTACAAATTTTAAGATTTAATTTTTTAGCCATGAAATAAGCATAGAGATCTAAAGAGAAGTCATGGGGAGGATTTTGCCATCTGCAAAAGAAACTTCTAGAAAAAACTGTAGGTTGTGCATTTATATCCCACATAAACTTTCTAAGTAACATGCTCTCAAAAAAACTCATTCCAATTGTAAATAGCATGTCAAACAGCGGTCTTCCATAACGCCGTCCTTTACAAAAGACATCGTCTTTAGATTCATTAAAAAACTTCATTGCATTTAATACATCTTTTGGATCAGTTTGCAGATCAGCATGGGTCCAACCTATTAGCTCACCTCTGGCAGATCTTAGTCCTTCTAAAATTCCGAACCCATACCCTTTGTTAACCTCTACTCTTATACTTCTGCATCCAGGATAATTTTTTAGTAAACTTTGAAGCACCTCTTGAGTAGAGTCATTAGAGCCATTGTCAACAATAATCACCTCAATCTGTTCCGGGTTTGCAATTAGTGCACACCTATCAAGTAATAAAGGTAAATTTTGTGATTCGTTATAACAAGGAATCACAAGAGAAAATTTAATCATCCTACCCAATTTTTTCTATAACAACTCTGCGCCCAAGGGC
>Ga0255765_1001079_pt1 | contig 34727 bp, 44 predicted proteins | sample 041ome_8_FD_179965 | JGI IMG/M metagenome (GOLD analysis project Ga0255765, IMG submission 179965) | Coastal salt marsh microbial communities from the Groves Creek Marsh, Skidaway Island, Georgia - 041407BS metaG (version 2) | ecosystem: Environmental > Aquatic > Marine > Intertidal zone > Salt...
TGTAACACGCGGAACAGACGCGGAAGACATGGCTGTACCTACTGCAATTGAAGAGCGCCAGGTGCCAGCCGGGGAATACTCTAAGAGACAAGAGGCTCTTGCTGAAAAAGTATTATCCGAAGAAGGCAGGGAAAGGTTTGAGACTGCTGGCGGATCAGCTAAAACTGCAACGGAATTGCCTCCTGAAGGGTTGACTCCTGAAGATATTGGTATGCCCCCAGAATCTCAAATGCCGACTCGCGGTGAAGTCAAAGCAGAACAAGTTCGCGAGCTTGGGCAGAAAGGATTAAGTGAGTATTCCACGGGGGTTGCCCCGGAGGGAGAAGCTATTGATTTACTTGAGATGTACAAGAATCGCGGGGTAATCATTGAGACAGACACCGGGATTGATTTCAATTTCGATTACATGGACGACAACGAAGATATCCAGTCTGTTTTGAATGCAGTCAGCGAAATACTTGCAGACCCGACAGAAGCTGTGAAGCGCGGCATTATTAAGAATGAGCAAACTTTGCAGAATGCGTCAGAAAAACTTGCTGATGACCTTGGCTTCAGCCGATCTGTGCTAAAGAAAAAAGTTGGCGAAACATTAAATGCAGAAGAAATGACAGCTTTGCGCATTCTTTTGCAACGATCTGCCAAGCAATTAGCAGAAATGGCAGAAAAGATTACTGCTGGCGGGGCTGATGACGCCGCGACTCTAGTCGCCTTTCGCAGAAAAATGGCAGTGCATTCAGCGTTGCAGATGAAAGCAAAGGGATTTCAGACAGAAATAGCTCGGGCGTTACAAGCATTTAAGATCCCTGTCGGGCCAAATGTTGATGTCGGTTACGCAACTTCAGAAATACTTGAAGGCGCGGGCGGACAAAAATTAAACAGAGATATGGCTAAAGCATATCTTAGAGAGTTGCGCCGAAACGGGCAAAAAGGGGCAAATAAGTTTGTTTCCAAAGGATGGGCCGCAAAAACCAAAAGGGTGCTTCACGAGATTTACGTTAATGGGTTGCTCTCTTGGCCCACGACTTCTTTAAAGAATTTCCTCGGGACCCCGTTATTTGCTGTTTACAACGAAATTGCAGATATCACTGGCGCAGGGATTGGCGCTGGAGTACGGGCCGGACAGCGAGCTATGGGAAAGGCGACAGACCCAGAGGGCATTTATTTAGAAGACATCATGGCGCGGTGGTATGGGTACGGAAGATCATTCAAAGATGCATACCTTGTCGGCCTGGAAACATTTAAAACCGGCCAGCAGGCATCGGTTTCTGGAGGCAAGCTTGATCTGGACCCAACTGAGTTAAGGGCTATAGACTCTCAAACGCTTGGGGCTTCTGGCTGGATGGGCCAATCTATTGATTTCATTGGGAAAGTGATCCGCTTGCCCGGAGATATTCTTGGCGCAACAGATGATTTTTGGAAGTCTATATTGTCGCGCGGAGCATTGTATGAAGAAAGCATGCGCCAAGTGCGCATAAGTAAGGCCGCAGGCAAGTCTGATCAGGAAGCTCTTGATGACGGAATGATGGTCTTAATTGACCCCAGGTCTCGTACGGAAGAAATTTCTGATTTTGCAAAATACAATACGCTTACTGCGGATATCAATAACGGTGTCGGCTCCATTACAAGGGCCATTCAAAAAACTTTCCTTGGACGGTTCCTTCTTCCTTTCGGGAAGGTTCCTACGAACTCAATACGAATATTGACTGAGAACCATCCTGTTGCTGTGTTCTTTTCTCCTTCGACGCAAAAAAGGTTGCTCGGGAAAGAAGGCCCGAAGATGCAACAACGTGCAATGGGGCGGCTGGCTATGGGTACGGGCACCATGATGACATTTATGGAGTACGCCCAGAACGGACAGATGACCGGAGCCATGCCAACAGATAAAGAGCTTAAAGCTAGATTGCCTAATGGGTGGCAACCATTTAGCTTTGTTTTCCGTGGAGACGGATGGCCGAAGGATGACGACGGTAACGAGCTACCAATGTATGACCAAAATGGAATCCCGAATGGTCCTCTCGTTTATATCAGCTATCAAGGGCTTGAGCCGGTATCCGCCTTCCTTGGGATTGCGGCAGATACTGTCCAGAAGATGAATATGTATACTGACCCACAGGACCGTGAGAATCTTTTGACAGCATCCCTAGGTGCAACCTTGGATTACTTCAAAGAGACTCCGTTCCTGACCAGCGTCGGGGACATTATTAAGTCTATGGAGTATGGCGACATCAGCTTAGTGATCAAGTCTCCCCTGTCTAATTTCACTGGTCCAATTCCCACGCCGTACTCTTCAGTATTGAGAAATGTGTCTAAGCTACAAGATCCAACGATCACGAAGGTTAGCCCTGAAGTTAACTACTGGACGGAAAGCGATCTCAAAGATTGGCACCAGCAACAAAAAGACGAAGGGTTTATTCCGAAGGACTCTCCTTTTCCTTACAACATGGTTGGGTCCATCAAGGGTGGTGGCGAGTCTGCAGGAGAGTTTTGGCAACGTCAGTACAATGATGCCTGGGCGCTACAGACATTAAACAATCCGTTTTTCCAAGAAGCCGAAAAGCGTTATCAGAAAGTTCTCGATCCGTTTGGGAAACCGTTCATGCGCAACGTGCCATTCTCTTTGAACCCAGTCGAGGCGACTTACAATGCGATCGTTCCATTCAAGATTAAGCGAGGGGAAGCGCCAACTAATGTCCAGCGGGAAATGCTGAGGCTCAACATGCCGCTAACCAATCAGCCTGCAACGATTGACGGATTTAAGATCCCGGCGTACATGGGGACCGATGTTGCTCTGCTCGCTAAGAACGGTGAGATCCTGGTAAAGGGTCAGTCATTTGAGGATGCTTTAAAAAGTTTGGTAGAGGTAAGTGTTGGATACTCTAGAAGTCGCGATGACGAGAAAGCGGCGAAAGTGCAAAAGCTTGAGCGGGAATTTTATGAGCAGGCGTTCAAGGAAATTATTGCGCGACCTGAAAACAGGGATGTCCTGAAGGCTTATATGCAAAGAGATACTGCGCAGGAAATTCTTAAATCGCAGAAATACACTGGGCGGCAGTGATGGAGAGTGACAAATGACAAGCACATCTGATGTTATCTACTTGGTGCAAGGTGACACCAAGCCTCAGATAAAAGTGACTTTGAAGCGCGATGATGATACAGCCCAGGATGTAACTGGAGCAACGATATCGCTTCACTTCCGGCCAGCTAACTCGACCACGGTGACGTTCTCCTTGTCCGGGTCTTTTGTCGGCGTTGACCCAGCCCAGGGAGAAGTGGTCTTCAACTTTACCTCGGGCCAGCTTGATATAGACGCCGGAGATTACGAAGGCGAAGTCGAGGTGGTCTATACAGACAGCACTAGAGAAACTGTTTTTGAAGTGATTCAGTTTGTTTTGAGAGAAGACTTCGCATGAACTTAAAGAGTGTCATCAAGACAACCAACCTTGTTCTAGAGACAGCGAAGAACCGGCTGGTCTTTGCTGTGTCAGCGAGTAATCTAGTTGCTTCTGTTGCGAAACAACGGCTGGTCCTAGTCAATGGCACGAAGAGATTAACTGCGACACTGTTGGCTAACGCGCTGAACGCGACCGCAGTACTAGGAAAGTTTTTTGAGTTTAAGGAACTCAATGACTCGATCGATCTTACTGAGACGACAGCGTTTGATATAGACAAACCTTTATCAGATGACTCTACTGCGCTTGAGCAAATCTCTCTGGGCATAGACAAACCTCTGACAGACTCTTATGCGGTGACTGATTTTACTTCATTAACCCCAGTTAAGGGGCCGCAGGACACAGTCAGCGGCGTTACAGACTCAGACCCGATCTTTGATATTACAAAGGGAATCATTGAGCTACCCATGCTGACGGAAGTGGTGTCATTCGATATCGACTACACCATTACAGATGCGTTTGCCGTTACTGACGATGTAAACGGCGCGGCACTTGGTGACGAGTCAAACCTAAGAGTGTTCAAAATTTTAAGCGATAATAGCCTGGCGTCAGAAGCAATAGAGATAACGCCAGGAAAAGGTCTATCAGATTCTGCAAATACTACTGACGCAGGATCGATTAGGGTGCAAAATTACACAGTCGATATGACTTATTTTGCGGAAGACTATGTTGGGCAATCCCAATCATTCTAGGAGAACACCATGTTTAATGATGGTTTGAAACTAAAAGGGCGTGTCGGGATTGTCGTCAAAGACAAAGACGGCAACGTCAAAGAAAAGCGGCAAGAGACTAACCTGGTTGTAAGCGCCGGGCTGGATTACATTGCATCCCGCATGAAAGACGCTACGGCAACAGCCATGACGCATATGGCACTAGGTACTGGTACATCTGCGGCGGCGGCTGGTGACACGGCTCTCGGTACGCAAGCAGGCTCTCGTGAGATCCTCGATGCGACGACTGTTACCAATAACACTATTAAGTATGAAGCGGCTTTTGAAGCTGGCGATGTTACTGGTGCTATTACTGAAGCTGGGGTTTTCAACGCGGCTAGTGCCGGGACTATGTTGTGCAGGGTCGTATTCAGCCCAGTCAACCTATCAGCAACCGATAGCATCTCGGTCGATTGGACGATTACGATCTCAGCGTCATAAGGATTGAGCGATGTCAACGATCACCACTAGAGCCGGGAAGGGTTCGCCGCTTACCAACGCTGAGGTAGATGATAACTTCACTAACCTCGATACGGATAAGCTGGAGAGCATTGAGAATGAGTCGTTGTCTGACTTGTCCAACGTCAGAACAACACTCCCGACTAACGGTCAAGTGTTGGCATTCAATGCATCGTTCGGTAGCTGGGAGCCGCAGGATGCGAGTGGTGGCGCGGCAGAGATCAATGATCTTACGGACGGCTTCTCTAATGGTGCAATTTATCAATCTCTTTGTCTAGGCGAAAATGCCGGAGCAGGCCTCAATTCTAATACAACCTACACCACTTGTGTTGGGTACAATGCTGGGCTGAATACAACTGCCAACGCCAATACACTTATCGGTGCTAATGCTGGCGATGCGTTAACAACAGGATTTTCAAATACTGCTGTAGGTTCCGGTGCGCTAGGAGCAGTAACAACTGGTTGGCATAATGTTGGGATTGGCGTTGGTGCACTTTACGGACTGACTGGGTCTGCAAGACTTAACATCGGAATTGGTAACTCCGCTGGCTACAACCTAACGTCAGGCATTAATAACATCAATATCGGTGATCAGTCGACTGCATCAAGTGCATCGATTAACCATGAGATCACTCTCGGAAATGACAGCCACCTCTATTTTAGGATTCCCGGTCTACAAGCCACTGCGTCGAATGGTGACGTTTTAACTCATAACGCAACAACCGGACGGATAGAGCTAACTGCTCCATCAGGCGGTGGTGGTGGCAGTGGTGATATGACATGGCAAACTGCATGGCCGTCAGACCCAGCATCTGGAAACATTCCTATCGGTAACAACACCCTTACAACTATTCAAAATTCAGGCTACCGGAATGTTGCCATTGGGGATAGTGCCGCCAGACTCCAACAATATGGCGATGATGGAGTTGCGATTGGTTATCTTGCTGGAGAAACCAATGTAAGTTCAGCCAATGTATTTGTTGGGGCTTATGCAGGACGGTATTTAGATTCTGGATCTTATAATGTTGGCGTGGGCTATTACGCTTTAAACCGCAATTCATCAAATGCTAACTACAATGTAGGAATTGGGTATGCCTCCGGGAATGTAATTGAGACGGCGGATTACACTGTCATTATGGGCTACAACGCTAATCCTATAGATGGCGCGGATACTGCTTGCGTCGGGATTGGCGGTTATGCCAAGCCCGGTTTTTACTCCGTTAATATAGGCTATCAATCTGGATACTCCTCTACATTAGGTAGCGACTACAACACTTGTGTTGGTTACCAGACAGGCTATGACCTTGACGGCGGTGACTACAACTGTTTCATTGGTTATCAAGCCGGGTACGCAGGAGGCTCTGGGGCCGGGAATGTCGGGGTCGGCAGATCAAGCATGAGAAACTTGAATGGTGGCACAAAAAATGTCGGGGCCGGCGAGAATGCTGGTTACTACATTACTAATGGTTCACAGAATACTGTTATCGGTGCTGATGCTGGCGCTAGCGGGATCACACTACAAAGTGGGACTAATAACATTTTGCTCGGTTATCAAGCTTCTCCCACCTCCAGCAGTATAACCAACGAAATCACTTTAGGTAATTCCTCAATCACAAGTTTGCGGTGTAACGTCACATCAATCTCTTCACTTTCTGACGAGCGAGACAAGACAAACATTGTTGACATCCCTTATGGCTTAGACTTTATCAACGATATGCGTCCAGTTAAGTTTGATTGGGACAGACGCGATGGATCGTTTATTGGGGAAAAATCGGTGGGCTTCATTGCTCAAGATTTGCATAGTCTTGAAATCGAATACGGTTCACAGCATTACACAAACTTGGTTGATGTTAGTAACCCGGAGCGTTACGAAGCTCGCCCTATGGAAGCTTTCCCAATTATGGTAAAAGCTATTCAAGAACTTTCTGCTAAAGTCGAAGCACTTGAAGCAGAGGTTGCAATACTGAAAGGAGAATGACAAATGGCTGTCAATGATTTAGAACGTGATTTTTTGCGGATGCAACACCAAGCAGACTCGATCCAAGAGATTATTGCCGGGGTCAGAATGCGCGATGCCCCTGACGAAGAAAAGAAGAGTCAAGTCGGAAACTTAGTCCGCTATTTAGAAATGGAACTTCTTGATTCTAACTGGGTAGACAACGGGAAGGATGTTTCTGGATTGCAAGCTATTGCCGCTTCTGGCCGTGCTTACTGGTTAGGATAGGTGCTGGCGCCAATGCACTTAGTTATACTGGAGAAGTATATTCAGTAGACTCTCTGGAGGTAAAAAGTGGATAAGCGTACCGTGGCCTCGGCTCACAAAAGAATTGACAGCATCGAAACTCAATTAGTCGCGCACGAAGCGGTATGCGGTGAGCGTTGGAAGGAAACTATTCTGCGCATCAAGAGAATCGAGGGAGTAATGATAGCAACAGCGGGGAGCATCATTGCCATGCTTGTCGCTATCCTAATGAAGATGACCTAGATGATCTTTGAAGCAATCGCTGTCGGGAAGGTAGCGCTCGATGCTCTTCAGACAGTGCGTGGACTTCTTGAAGAAGGCAAGGGTATTGCCGAAGCTGGCAGAGACCTCGGTAAATTCTTTGATGCAAAAGAGAAGATTGAGGGTCGCATCTCATCTGGCAAGGCGGGTGATGAAGAGTTCTGGGAACTCGAAAAGATACGCGCCGCCGAGAAACAATTTTACGAACAGATGGATTGGTACGGTCGCGCCGGACTCAAGGACGATTACTTGAGATGGCAGAAAACGCGCAAAGAACTCAAAGAGAAAGAGCAGAAGCGTGAGGAAGCTAAGAGACTGGCTAGAAAAAAAGCCATACAGAATGGATTTCTTTATACTGCTGTCGGCATTGCTGTTCTCGGTGTGGTGGGCGGGGCCGTGGCCTTACTACTTTGGATTATTAGTCTTAAAGGAAAGTAGATGATCCTGGTCTTCGCGTTGATAATTGTGATTGACGGGAAGCCACAGCCACAAGATACATCGTACTGGTATAGCATCAATCGGTGTAATTACTTTGCTGAAAGGACCGGGAAGTGGCGTTACAATTACTGGACCAAGCGTAAGGTGGACGCCTACTGCGTACCCAAGAAAGTCAAGAAAGGATCTGTTGAGGTACTGAGATGAGTAAGATATTGGAGACCTATGATAAGGACAAGAATGGCGTTATCGATTCGGATGAGCTTGCTCTTATTGAACTTGAGGATCGCCGTCGTAAGATGGAAGATGAGGACGCTCAAAGAGATTCGATCAGGAAGATGGCGTGGTTTGCGCTCTTTGGTTTACTGCTTTATCCCAGTGGTATTTTTATATGTAGTCTTGTCGGACTTGATAAAGCGGCTAGCCTTATCACTGACATCGCAGGGACATACTTCATAGCAGTGTCCGCCCTTGTTGCTAGTTTCTTCGGAGCCAGCGCATATCAATCAAGGGGGACTAGCAAGTGATACAGGCATTGTTGCCCATGATTGGGGATATCGCTGGAGGCTGGATCAAAGGCAAGGCTGAAGAGAAAGCCGCCGCGTCTAAAGCCAGGGTCGCCAAGGCTGAAGCTGAAGCTGAGGTGATGAAGGTTGCCGCTACGCACGAGGCGTCTTGGGAAAAGATCATGGCCCAGGGTTCTAACGAATCATGGAAAGATGAGGCGTGGACCGTGTGCTTCATCGTGATAATTTCTATGTGCTTCATTCCGCACACACAGCCGTATGTTGCTAGAGGGTTTGAGGTCTTATCCACCACGCCTGATTGGTTTCAGTGGGCAGTGTACGCAAGCATCGCGGCAAGCTTTGGTTTGCGTGGAATGAAGGGGCTGAAGAAGTAAGTGAGGTATATGGATATGGACGTAGATAAGTTAAAAGACCAACTAATTCTACATGAAGGCTTAGAGCTAAAGAGTTACCAATGCAGTGCAGGATTCATAACGCTCGGGGTCGGGCGCAACGTCGAAGAGTTAGGCATCACCGAAGACGAAGCCAGATACCTTTTGGACAACGACATACTGAGAGTGACCAAGGAACTGGACGACAACCTCCCGTGGTGGAGGGACCTGAGCGAAGTACGCCAGAGAGTCCTAGTTGATATGGTATTCAATCTCGGCATCAGTCGATTCCTAAACTTCAAGAATATGATTGCCGCACTAGAAAGCGGGGACCATGAAGAGTCAGCCGCTCAAATGTTAGACAGCCGTTGGGCAGACCAAGTTGGTCAGCGAGCTACACGCCTGGCGACTGCAATGGTTGAAGATACGCTGGAGGTTTGACATGAGTCTTTACGAGAACATGAATAAGCGCAAGAAGAAAGGCACATCGCGCCCTGCGAGTGAGTCAACGATTAGCGATAAGACTTACTCTATGATGCGGCGCAAGACCGGCGGGTTTAAGAAGAAGGATAAGGACAATGGCTAGCTCTCCTGCATGGACTCGCAAGGAAGGCAAGAACCCAAAGGGTGGGCTGAACCAAAAGGGACGGGACTCTTATAAGGGTGGCACCCTAAAGGCGCCCGTAAAGAAAGGTGACAACCCGCGTCGCGCTAGCTTCCTTGCAAGGATGGGCAACATGAAGGGGCCGGAAAAGAAGAACGGTGAGCCAACAAGATTGCTCTTGTCACTCAGAGCCTGGGGAGCATCAAGCAAAGCTGACGCCCGTGCAACAGCAAGGGCTATCAGCAAACGGAATGAAGCCAAAGGTTAGCGCATCCATCTAGGGGCGCAGGTTACATCTACTACGATCGATGTAGGCCTTCCGTTAATTGCTCTCTTTGTCCATATCGGAACGGCACGGAGACCTGATGTCTCGCACTCCTTGATAGCATCAATAGTTTCTGATCTCGACATCGCATACAGCGTGTCCTCTAATACCAAAGTTTGATTTGGCGTTTCGCTCGTAGGCTTAGACGCCCCGCTAAAAGCGGAGCATCCTTGCACTGCGGCGCATATGAGCATGATTGTAATCATCTTCATTTTTTGCTCCGACTATCTGTGTTAAGTACAGCGTCTGGGTTGCGCAGGAATATTGACTGATTCTGAGGCTTCTTCCTGTGTTCAATGTCGAGCCTATGAATGTCCATCCTGTTTGCAATCCACGCCTGCCTCAATAGTTTACGCCAGTGATGTCCAGCTTGACCCATTGTCCCCACCTTGATTCCTAGCCTGCGGTTGCTGTCGCTCTTGCGGCTCATTCACATAAAGGTCTGCATAGCATGTCGCCGGGAATGCTTTGACATCACCCCCAGGAATGCGCTTCTTGATTGTCATCTGTAGTTGCATGCCGTTGTCATGCATCAGTTTATGAATCTGATCAACGATAGCCTCCTGCTCTGGGGTCATCGGATTCCTGCGACGGGACGCTTCGTCCCATCCGTTATCCAATTGCAACCAGCACTGCACCTGATAGGTTTCGTTAGCTGGCATGTCGGCTTTAAGTTTCACTTCGGCTTTTGATATCTGCGCTCTTGGCATGATGCTCTCTCCTTTGTTAGAACGGTATGTCGTCTTCTGTGTTTGGGTTAGGTAATGGGGCTGGGGTTGGGTCGTCGTTTGGGGCTGGTGCCCCACCATCACTCGGAACCTCTCCTTCTCCTGGGGACTCAGTAATCTTCCCCGCTCTCTCCTTGACAGCATTTTTAACTAACTCCGCGTTGGCTTTGTTTTGTTTTTCAAACTGCTCAAGTTTGTTGGCGTTTGCGGCCAGCCACCCTTGCAGTTCTCCTTGTGTCTGAATGTTATTCACCTGGCGAATGTAGTCCTCCGCCAGTTCAGCGCCAGTGCGTACGTTCGCGACTGGAGCAGGTTTTGCTGTGCGCTTGCTGTTCTCCTCCTTTGCTTTCTCTTTGCGCCCGACTCCATCAAGCTCATTTGCGCTGGCATACTCCCCACCGCTGAGACCGATAGCACTGAGCGCCCTACCGATTGCAGAAGTTTCGCAGTTCTCTATGGCTGAAGTCTTATTGACTAAGCCTACGTCGCGCAATTCTTCTGCATGCCCTGTGCCGAGAGTGACCGAGGGCGAGTCAATAGTATGGATGATCGCCTTAACAACGACGCGAGTGCCGTCATCGATAAGTATCTGTGTCGAGACACCAACGTCCAACCCGTGATGTTCGCGCAATGCTTCCATTCGATGGACAACCTGCGTGTATAACTTGCCGCCTTTCTGCGTAACGCCATGCGTCTTGTTCAGTTCAGCAACGTGGGCCATTGTGTCAGCCCACTTCTTTCTAGTCTCCATTATTCGATGCTCCATATTGATCGTGCTTCTTGTAAATATCCCTCTGGAGCGTTCCATCCTAGGTTATCCCAATCGGGATAGACCAAAGATAGCAACTCGTGAGGGGTTCTTGCGGCCTTCAACATATTCTCAGTGATACGATTCATCAGCCTTATCTGCTTCACAACTTCCTCCAGATACTCTGGCTTCAATTGATCGCAGTTATCTTGGTTTAAGATTCTGTAGTCATCTTTGTTTGCGTATAGTAGCCACACCGGCTTGCGTCCATTGATCTCCCATCCACCGGCGACCTGATAGACGTTCGCAATATCGAAGCGACCACTCAGATCTTTGGGTAAATTGTTATTAGCGAACCCACTCTTAGTCCGTGAGTTGCGGGTAGACCATTTAGTTTTGAGGTCACCTACTCCTGCATAGTCAGGCAGGTTCTTGTGCCCAAGCTCATTCCCAGGCAGTGCCCCGTATAACTCTGTCTCTCCGAAGATCTCCGAGCCAGCCATCACTTCCCGCAAACCAGCTAGTGCGCTCTGTATCACGCCCTCTAGCTCAGTCTCATACTGCGTCCACTTTGCGGCGTCGATGCCGTCATCCCAATCGCGTGGGATGTACTTCATGTACTGTTTATAAGTAGACGCCATAACTTCTGCGGGGTCTTTACGTTCAAGCAGGATTGCATCACATGCAGACTGAACCAGCCTGCCGCATAGCATGTTGGCATTGTCTGAACCATTGTATCCTTGATCCAGCCGGTAGATAACTTCCCATGCCTGTTCTTGTTGCACGTTATCAGAGTCCGGATTCTTGATGACCTCCCAGGCGCCCCTTACTTTAGGACGGACCACGCATTTATCGAAGAACACTTTCGCTTGGTCGCGGTTCTTCATGTTGGAATGCCAGAAATAATTGTGGCGTCTCGCCCAATCAGGGATGATCATGACTGAACCCCCGTACCATGAAGCTCTTCAATTAGCTTTCTAACATATGCTTTGGACTTCATCCGCCTTGGTTTATTAGCTGACGATGCGCTACCTGCAGATACCTTGCGCACGTTTCTGTTGTGTCGCTCTGTCGGTTGCACCTGCACCGGAGCCAGCACTTCTTGGTAAAAGTTTTGGAGCGCGAGCCGCATTCTATTGTTGCGAATCCTGTACAACTTACGGACCTTAGCTTCAGTCAAGCTGTAGCGTTTAGCAACTGACGCAATGGGTTCGCCTCTGTCAACTAAATCACAGATACGACCGATAGCCCCTAGGATATCAGAGACTACCCGATCAACGTGGTGGTCCTCCGTGGCGTGCCTGATTAAATCTAAATACTGATGCATATTTCACCTCACAAATTGCTAATGATTTCTTTTTTTACATGCACGATAACGCTCGTGTACCACCCAGGCGCTCGGTCATAAATGATCTCTATGTGCCTGGGGTATTTCTCTAAGGCAGTATCGAAAAACTTGGCGAAACTATGTGACCCCCCGTAATACACGAAGGAATGTTTGATCTCAGGTACGGTAGTGTACGCGCCGAAGTTTGCGTTAATTGCCGCAACCATCGCTCGCATTTGTACACGAAAACTTCCCTGCATAATTTCAAAATCCCACGCTTACATATAGTGTCTTAGAAAAATACTTGGTCAGCGTATTCTTGTTGACGTATCATGTCAACCATCGATAAAAGTCTGATTCATCGTGACGCAGACTGAAACAGGATGGGACAATGACACTAGATCAATGGCGCAAAAAACGAGGGTATAGCTACCGGGCATTAGCTCAAATGATAGGGGCTTCTCATGCTTCTGTGGTTCGCAGATGGTGTATGGACTTGGATGATGATGACTTCATGATTCCGAAAACGAAGTACATGCTGGTCATTTTGGAGGTCACAGCGGGCGAGGTACAGCCAAACGATTTCTACATTCGGAGGTCGAAGTGAGCGGTGTCAATGGCAGAAACAAGGGGGCCGCGTTTGAACGGCAGATTGCGGGCATGTTGCGTGATCAATTGGGCATCGACTGCAAGCGCAATTTGATGCAGACGGCAGAAGGTGGTCACGATTTGATTGGTTTGCCGGGGTTCGCGATCGAGTGCAAGCGATACGCTGTGATCAGTCACGGAAAATTAGACAAGTTCTGGGCGCAATGTGTCTCACAGGCACAGAGAGTCGATCTAACGCCATGTTTGATTGTGAAAGGTGATAGACAGCCGGTCAGAGTTTTCATCCCTTGGAGCGGCTTAGGTTGGGACGCTTATCAGTGGGACAATTTTAATTGTGCGGCTGAAATTTCGTTTGAATTATTTTGCGCAATCGTTCGCGAAGGGTTGACCAAATAATCTAAAAGCATTACGCTCCGCTTGCGGTCCCGGAGGGGTACGTGTTCAGAACACGTACGTGTTAAGCATGTACGTGTTACTAAACACTTTCTTATTCAAAACACTTTCAATGCACGTGCTATGCACTGTCTCAAATTCTGTGGATAACTTTCAGGCAAAAAAAAAGCCCGGCGAACCGGGCTGAAGACACACAGGGGAGTGTGTTAGATAGTCAGTGAGTGACGATACACGATCGCCATCACTGTTCCAAAGTGTTTTTGATTGGGTCTAACCGCACGATACCCCTGATGAGTGCGGCTAATGTGCATCACGCTCAGATGATTGCGGAGCATGATTGATTTTGCATCCGCTAGCGCATCTAGCGGATTGAGTTTGAATCCAAACATGGATTGTCCTTGAGCCTGTATTGGGCAAATCGTTTGCCGTTATGTTTAATCATGGTCGAGGTGATATTGTATCCCCTTCCTCTCAGATCATAAATGCGAGCAGACAATCGCATACAGCCAATTTCCATCGTGGATTCCCACTGAGTGATTGAACCATTGCGTTTCATGAATGCCAAAATAAGGTCGCATTGAGCGCCCTTGGTTTGCTCCTCGGTTGAGTCGAAGTCTTCAGACGGATCGATTGTACGAACGATCGCTGATAGTGCGGCAGGGCCGCTCTCCATTGTGCGTTCTGCGAAATCGTCTGCCGCATTTTTGCTTTCAGCATAAAAAGTGACAGTCCCGCCGTCAGAATATTCAACGTCGATTGCGTGCTTCATATTGTATTTCCCCTTGATGTGCGACCTGTCTTATCAATACGGGTAGGTCACATCCCGTAGACCGGGCGAACCCGGTTTCGACTATGCAAGATGGTTCAAGTGGTGACGCTTGAGCAACCCAAACAAATATTTTGTCGAGCTTTCTAGCTCATCACCAAACACTCTGAACTCTGTGTGCAATACGCACTCTTCCATGAACATTGGGACAAAGTCACAGTCGAAGGGTTCATCATAATCAAGCTCATCCTTGACCATGTTGTAGACCTGTTCGCATGACACAGCCAACTCTGAGATCTTGTCTCTTGTATGAGCCATGCCGTGCTGTCTTCTGAACGCCTTCAAATCGTGATCGTCGTCCAATTCTTGGAAGTATTCATTGATGACCTGCGCTGTGAACAGCAGTTGGTCAGCCTGAATTCCGCATACTTTTTCATTAAGAATATTTTCCATTGTATTTCCCCTATGTGATTGCCCTGACATCGTCAGATCGGGTAAGGCAAGGTTCCCGATGACGCACCCGGAGGTGCGTTTCGTCTATGCAAAAAGCTCATCAAATTCAGCAACCTGAATTGATAGAACCGATGTGGCTTTGTTGTCGAGACCAATGATGACCTCGATCGCACGGCCTTGGTTGCTATGCCAGACAGCGGTCAGTCCGGCATCTTCAAGATCATGCACCAGTTGCTGTGCATGCATGTGCATCTGCGCTTCCCGGCGGTCACCTTTCGGATACCACGGGAAATTAACGTAAACCTGAAAGCCGTTGGTCTCTAGATCATTCGCCAGCACACTGTCGCTCCAGTCCGCATGCGATTCAGTCCAGAAATAGCATGGTTGGTTAAGCTCCTCCATGCGGGCTTTGAACTCCTTGAGCATAGATTTGTTGAGACCTACGCGGGCAGAGACTTTACGCTTGGGCCTGCTGTCACGCATGACGCTTTTAAAAGTTTCATACTGAGCCGACTTGATACGCTGAATGATTTTCATGTGATTCATAATGCTTCCCCTGTGTGTGTCATCCTGTCTAATCATGCCGGGTAGGATGAGGTTCCCGACGACACACCCGAAGGTGTGTTTCGACTCAAAGGCAAATGCGTATACGTTCGATGGTGTGCTTGCCGCGTACCAGCCGGTGATCGACTTTGACGCGACGGCCAACGAAGGCATGCCAGTCATGCGCTTGCACCCAATTGGCATTGCAGGGTGTGTAAAAGCACTCTGCTGTGCCGGGCTTGTTACCGATCAATAGCATCCAACGTGGGTTGCCATTACGTGTGTTCAGTTCGCGTGATACTTGCAGTACGTTTGCATGTGTTTCCATGATATTTCCCCTGTATGTGCCACCCTGTCTTATCAATACAGGTAGGGTGAGATTCCTGTAGACGCCCCGGAGGGCGTTTCGACTATGCCATTTCAACCGTTTCTTCTGTCACGTACTTGCATGTGTATGTGACCTCATCGCCTTTGAATCTATCGAACACCTTGAAGTGCTTAGCGACAAATCGAAACTCGATATCTTTACGGCCTCGATACGCATGTTCATTTTGAAACTGCCAGTTGACAGCTTTGAGATACCCAACGTCGAAATCATCGTCTGGACTCGGTTCAGCGTCGAATGTTCCACCGGGATGTGACACCCGTTGAACTTCAAGCATCGGTATCCATTGTGATGTCTTCCATTCAGACCACTTGCGGCCCTCTTTTTTGCGGTATTGACATGCATATGAATTGGCTTGGATTAGATTTTCCATTGTATTTCCCCTGTGTTGAGATACCTGTCTCATCAGTGCCGGGAGGTAAACCCCGGTCAGACGGGCCGAAGCCCGTTTCGACTTATGCAGTTGTGATGCCCTCAGCAATGTAAATTCGGTTGAGGGTAAGCACTAGATCATGCTTGGTATCAGCGCGGGCGATGACTTTGGTGAAGCCGTCCGCATTGCGTATCGATGTGTCTTTGGCAAGCCACCGACCTCCAACTTTTAAAACGGAGATGTGTTCGTTGCCTTTGACAACCCATTCTGCTGAGTCTGTTCCCATGCCGTTTCCAAGCCATTCTGTAGACTTAGTTTTGGTCAGCTTGATGTAGTTTTTCATTTTGTATTCCCCTGTGTTTGAGATGTCTTCATCAGACCGTGGTCTCTCACACCACGATGACGGGCAAGGCCCGTTTCGACTTAGTACCAATCGGTTGACCGTAGGACCGCCCATGCAAGGATGGTGATGCCCCAAAGGATCAAGAAGGTTTCTTCTGCGCCAGTCATCAGATCACCTCCCAGAACTTGAGAGTGCCAAATGCGAAAGCCGCGCTAAATGAAAGAATGATTAATAGTTCCATGTGTATTCCCCTGTGTGTTGCCCTGTCTCATCAGTGTGGGTAGGGCGTGATCCCACAGACCGCCCGGAGGCGGTTTCGACTTATGCGCTTTCAATCAGCTTTCTGATTTTCTTGATGACTTTGCGTTCTGCTTCAGCCATTTTTTTGTTGCCGTACGCGATGGCTTCTTGAGGTGTTTTAAATGATTTGGCGCGAGGTGCTTGTCCGAATCTTTCACCGTTCCGTTCATTTCTCAGAAACACTGTAAAATCCCTTGGAACGAAATCTTCAGGTCTGACCCAACACCGCTTTGACCATTCCGCATTCTCGTCTTTGGTGTAGTCAAACTGCCAAACCAAAAAACTGAATCCGATGACTCTGCCTTGAGCATCTCGCAATCCAAATTCTTTGCTTTCTTCAGCGACAATTTTTTCTTCACGTGAACATGTAATTAAGTTAGTCATTGTGTATTCCCCTGTGTGTTTCGCGGATACTGCCGCTCATCAGTCAGGCTGGTTGCCTGAGACACTAGGGGGGAAAGTTAACTGGTTGGTGCGTGATGCGAATGCTTGAGTGAGACCTTGCTGAATCAGCGGAACCCCGAAGGCGCTGAAACCATCCGGAAACCAGAAGCACCGTCAAGGCGCAGACCAGATAACCAGTAAGCAGGTTTTTAAAGAGCTTTGAACCGGGGCCGCCGATCCGTTGAGAACATTATAATCATAGTGTGACGCATTACGTCAACACCTATGTGAAATTTTTTTTGAGGGGTACACTGTCAAGTGCGCGGAAGCGTGATGTTCCCTCACTTGCCCCGGCGCAGACCGGGGACTTTTTAGGAGAGACGATGTGGCACGAAAGGAACGAGTAAGCAAGGCGCAGATGAAGCGCATTTGTGATGAGCTATGCGATGGGCGATCGCTAACCAAGATTTGTCAGGCGGATGAGTTGCCATCGTGGCGCACTGTGCTCCGCTGGGTCCAAGAGGATGAAGATGCCCACGAGATGTATCGGAAGGCCAGAGCGTTGCAGGCAGAGATTTTGCGCGACCAGATTATTGATTTAGTCGAACAGCCGCTCCCGGACGATCCAAAGCTCGCACAAGCAGAGGTCCAGCGTAGACGACTTGAAGCTGATCAAAAGGACAAGTATGTGAGACAGCTTGCTCCGTTGGGTATTCGCAATAAGGCTGTCGATACTAAGGATCAAATGAGTGGCACGATCACTCTTAAATGGAATGATGCTGAGAGCTAATATAAGGCTCTGTGAGCGGACTTTGCATAAATGGCACATGTTTGTGCCATGTTTGGTACAGGTTCTGAAGCAGGGCTTTGAGTGAAGCGAGAGAGATAAGGTCAATGATGATGCGGGATAGAGAGATTGGACTGGCTGAAATGACACATATAGTAAGTGCTGTGTGGCAGTGGTCTCGCGCACGAGGCTTGAAGGCATGAAGAGATCCGACAACCATGCCCTCCGATTTAACATAATCTACGTTATGCGACACGGACGTTCTAGGATTCATGCGGGTTCCAGCCTTTCGATCGCACCGTTCAGCTACCGATCGGCCACGATCGACACCCGGTCGCAAAAGAAAATTGGACCGACCCAGTCCCCGCCAGACGCCGCGCCGATACATAGCGTATAACTCACCTGTACAGGAGTGTCTTACATTGACTGAGATCCACATTCCATATAGCCCAAGGCCACTGCAGAGAAAACTCCATGACGCTCTTCGCGATAAACGATGGGGTGTCGTAGTGTGTCATCGTCGATTTGGCAAAACGGTCATGGCGATCAACCATTTGCTTCGTGACGCGATCTTGACGGACAAGGCGAACCCCAGGTATGCGTACATTGCGCCGACGTACAGGCAGGCTAAGAACGTGGCCTGGGACTATTTAAAGCAGTTTGGGGGCGCGATCCCTATGGTGAGGTTTCATGAGACCGAATTACGTTGCGATTTGCCAAATGGCGCTCGGATTCAATTGCTCGGCGCGGAGAACCCTGATTCGCTTCGTGGCATTTACCTTGATGGAGCCGTGCTCGACGAGATGGCAGACATGCCGGAGTCCTTGTTTCCGGAAATTATTAGACCTGCGTTATCAGATCGTAAGGGGTGGGCCGTCTTCATTGGGACGCCCCGTGGTCATAATGCGTTCTTTGAACTGTATGAAGCCGCCACTGGACAGCAAGATTGGTTCACGCAGGTATATAAGGCCAGCCAGACTGGGATCTTGGACGACGAGGAACTATCAGCCGCCCAAGCAATGATGTCGCATGATCAGTTTGAACAAGAGTTTGAGTGCTCATGGGTTGCAAACGTGCCGGGGGCTATTTTCGGGAAAGAGTTACAGGAGGCCCAGGAGAAGGGGCGCATCACTGAGATACCTTACGATGAGGGTTACCGGGTTGATACCTGGTGGGATTTGGGGGTTGGAGACTCGACCGCTGTCTGGTTTACCCAAACGATTGGGCGAGCTATCTATGTAATTGACTTCTACGAAAACCGGAATGAGGGCTTGCCGCATTACGCTGGGGTGCTTCAACAGAAGGGATATCTTTACGGGACGCACAATGCCCCGCATGATATTGAGGTTAGGGAACTTGGGTCCGGGAAGTCCAGACGAGAGATTGCTTACGACCTTGGGATTAATTTCCGGGTTGTTCCGAAGCTTCCTTTGGAGGATGGAATCCATGCGGCTCAATTGTTGCTGGCTAGATGCTCATTCGACCGGGCAAGGTGTAAGGAAGGCCTGGAGTGTTTACGCCACTACCACCGGGCTTATAATGAGAAGGCTCGATCGTTCCGGGCAACGCCGGTACATGATTGGAGTTCCCACGGTGCCGATGCCTTTAGGTATCTTGCCGTAGGGTTGCGAGAAAGTAGACAATACGAGCGTCCGCCGCAAATGATCGCGGACTCAAACTATAATCCACTAGGAGTTAGTCTGTAATGGGTAAGATCATCAATCAAATTGGCCGAGAAGTCGGCAAGCTGTTCGGTGTGGATATGAGCGTCCCCGATCTTCCTCCCCCACCTCCAGCGCCGCCAGTCACGCCAAGAGAGGCGATTGACCCAGCGAAATCTGTTAGCGCAGGGACGAAGAAAAAAGTTGCCGCCAGGAAAAACAGAAGTGGGACGGTCCGCACTTCAACGCGAGGCGTGACCAGCGATGAAGCGATTGTCTATAAATCTTTGCTATCAGGAAGCGACAAAGCCGAATGATACGACCTCTTCTGCGGGCTGATGAGCATGAGGCTGATAGGCTGTTCGACCTGATGGTTGATATGGACTATCCGCATATTGCCGATCATGAGGACAAGCTTGAGTACGCAGTGATGTTTCGTTGCATGAATGAAGATGCGACAGCAGGGTATTTCTGGTTTTATCGTTTAGAGGAATTCCATGACAAGTACGCGATGCATGCGATTGTCAAGCCAGAATACCAGTCTCGGTTTTTTTCGCGTACACTCTTGACAACGGTATTCAATTTATTATGGGCTGTTGGTGCAAGTAAGATTGTAGTCGAGTACGACTACCAAGATTTAGCAATTCGGTTAGGTGGATCAGAGACTGACCTTGGTGTAGAGATCAACTTACCGTTTAAATGGAGATCAAGACATGTCAAGAGTAATTCGCAAAGTTGTTAGGAACCCCGTTAAGGCGGTTAAAGAAGTTATCTCAGCGGCTGGTGGGACACCAGACCAACCGGCCCCGGAAGCCCCGAAAGTCGCGGAGCCAACAAAGCCTGCGGTAAAGCCAAAGGAAGCAGTGAAGCCTACGCCATCAACCGGGGCGGTATCCGGTCAATCAGCGGACGCTAGATCTAAAGCCGCACAACGCCGTGGCAGGCGGTCAAATATCATGACTGGATCGCGTGGCGTAAGCGGTAACGTGCAAACCACTAAGAAGACATTGCTCGGAGGCTAGTCATGGATAATCCTCTTGCCCACCATATTTTGCGACAGCTAGGCTCTCTCCAAAGCCAGCGCGAAGTTTGGGAGTCACACTGGCAAGAGATTGCTGATTATGTGGTCCCCAGGAAGGCTGATGTCACGAAGAAGAGAACTTCTGGTGACAAGCGCACCGAGCTAATCTTTGACTCTACCGCGATTCATGCCGCTGAATTATTATCTGCGTCTCTTCATGGGATGCTCACAAATGCATCAACTAAGTGGTTCTCTTTAAGATTCCGTGACAAAGAACTCAACGGAAACGACGAAGCAAAGGAATGGCTTGAGTCTGCTGAAGACACAATGTATGCGGCGTTTGCCCGCTCTAATTTCCAAGAACAGGTCCATGAGCTTTATCATGACTTGATCACATTTGGGACAGGCGTGATGTTTATTGCGTCTGACAAAGAGCAAACACTGCGTTTCCAGACTAGGCATTGCTCTGAAGTCTACCTATCTGAGGATGCGAATGGCCGAGTTGACACAGTGTTCCGTAAGTTCAAGATGCCCGCCAAAGCAGTCATCGAGCGATTTGGAGACGGGGTTAGCCAGAAAATTATAGACAAGGCGAAAGTAAACCCTTACGAAATGCTGACTCTGGTGCATGCGGTGTACCCCAGGTCTGACAGAGACCCTAAGTTACTGACATCTCAGAACAAGCCTTTTGCGTCGGTTTATATTGACCCGGACTCCAAGGTGGTGCTGAGTGAGTCTGGCTTTGATGAGTTGCCTTATGTCGCGCCTCGCTTCTTGAAAGCATCGTTTGAGATTGGGTACGGTCGATCACCTGCAATGACGGCTCTCCCAGATATCAAAATGCTTAACAAGATGTCTGAAGTTACAATCCGCGCGGCCCAGAAACAGGTTGATCCACCGCTAATGGTCCCAGATGATGGATACATGTTGCCGATTCGGACTGTACCTGGGGGCCTAAACTTCTATCGCTCAGGCACTCGTGATCGGATTGAGCCTCTCAACACTGGCGCAAATACCCCGCTGGGCTTGAGCATGGAAGAACAACGCCGGAATGCAATCCGCTCTGCGTTTTACGTGGACCAGCTAACTCTTTCACAGGGTCCACAGATGACTGCGACAGAGGTCATCCAGAGAACCGAAGAGAAAATGCGGTTACTTGGGCCAGTTCTTGGGCGCTTGCAGGCAGAAATGTTGCAACCGATGATTCAACGGTGCTTCCAAATTATTGCGAAACAAAAACTGTTTAATGTCGCTCCGGACATTTTGCGTAACGTAGATATCGATATTGAGTATGTGTCGCCAATTGCCAAAGCGCAGAGGCAGGGAGACGTTCGCGACGCGCTACAACTCCTAGAGTTACTGTCTCCGTTAGCTCAACTAGACCAAAGTGTTATTGACTATGTTGACGCAGATGGTATGGCGAAATATCTGATGCAAACTTTGTCTGTCCCTGCGACAACTGTTCGCGGAGAAACAGAAGTTGCACAGCGCAGAGAAGAGCGGAAGCAGATGGAACAGCAAATGATGGAACAGCAACAAATGATGGCTGAAGCGCAAGCGATGGGCCAAGCCGCTCCAGGCATGAAGCTTATACAAGGTGGCGCTGAGTGAAAGAGCTTGAAGATCTTAGAAACAGTTATCGGTTAATTTTTGGCGCTAATGACGGGGAAACTGTTTTAGCAGACTTGCAAGCACGTTTTCATTGCCACTCCCCGTCATTTTCTCCAGACTCTCACGAAACAGCCTTTAGAGAAGGCCAGCGATCTGTCGTGCTGTTTATACAAAATATGCTGGTAAAACAAACACTTAATGGTCAATCATTAGAAGGATATCAAGACAATGTCGGAAGAACAGGTAGCTGAAGTCCCTGAAGAAGGGGTAGCTCAGTCTGTCGAGACTGGGGATTGGAGATCATCCATTCCAGAAGAAATTCGCGAGCATCGTTCGTTATCTACGATCCCGGATGTTGGTGCGCTTGCAAAATCATATGTGCATGCACAGCAAATGATCGGAGCAGATAAGGTTGTCATACCTAGCGAAGGCGCAAGCGATGAGCAATGGAATGAATTTTTCGCAAAGGTTGGCAGGCCTGCTGACCCTGATGGATATCAAATCCAGGCATCGGACGGCGATATCCCGGAAATGGTTGATTGGTATAGAAAAACTGCGCATGAGCTTGGGTTAAATGACCGGCAGGCTACGGAGTTGTTTGCTCGATACAGCGAGTTTGCGCAGAGCATGAATGCTTCTGGCGAAGTTAACCGAGAGCAATTCATTGCCCAGGCGGAAGCGGATCTTCGAGCGGAGTTTGGTCCAGCTTTTGACGAGCGACTAGATAATGGCCGGGCAATTGTGGAGCAATTCTCTGATCCAGGAATTATGGAAATGCAGATGGCCGACGGCACTTTGCTGGGAGATAACCCTGAATTTATCCGGATGGTTATGCACGTTGGAGAGTTTATTTCTTCCAGGATGGGCGAAGACCAGCTTGAAGGAATGAAGGTATCTAATGCCATGACTGTGCAAGATGCGCAGGAAGAACTTGCGAAGATAAGGAGAGAAGGTTCTCCTTTCTGGAAGAGCAACGACCCAGAGCATGATGCTTATGTGCGTCGAGGCCTGGAACTGCAAGAGATGATTCATGGATGATAGAGAGTTTAAACTTGAAGTTTTACGGGTTACACTAAGTTATAGCTCTATGAGCCAACAAAGGAATATCCTTGAAGAGGCTCAGAAAAACCTTGACTGGTGCTGTGCTCCGATTGACAAGCCAGTGGCCCGATCGGCTAAAGCACTAGCTAAGAGTGAGTTGAATCAGGATAAGCGTTAAGCCCCTGTCGGAAGCAGAATCCGGAATCTGCACGTTATCGTCCCGTGGTACGGGGTAGCGAGTTGATTATTATTTTTTGCAACTGAATAGGAGAGACGCTATGTCTAACCAAATCACTACTGCATTCGTGCAACAGTTCAGCAGTAACGTACAACTGCTGTCCCAACAGCGCGGGTCTATCCTGCGTGGGGCTGTCTCTGAAGAATCAGTGACAGGTGAAAAAGCTTTCTTTGATCAGATTGGTGCATCTGCGGCTGTGAAGCGTACTTCACGCCACGGCGACACTCCGATCGTTGAGACTCCACATTCACGCCGTATGGTCACTATGGACTCATACGAGTGGGCGGATCTCATCGATGACGCTGACAAAGTTCGCATGCTGATCGATCCTACGTCTACCTACGCGCAAGCGGCGGCGGCGGCGATGGGACGCGCAATGGATGATGCAATCATCGACGCGGCCATTGGTACTGCTAAGACAGGTAAGACTGGGGCAACAAGCCAGGCAATGCTTTCTGGGCATCAAATTGCAAACGGCGGGGCTGACCTGTCTCTTGCAAAACTCATTGAGACAAAGAAGATTTTGGATTTGGCTTCTGTCGATCCATCAATTCAGCGTCACATTGTTGTTGGTCCAGACCAAATCGAAGCGTTGTTGAACAGCACAACGGTAACAAGCTCTGATTACAATACAGTCAAGGCTTTGGTCCAAGGTGAGATTAATACCTTCCTGGGCTTCCGTTTCCACGTGTCTACTCGTCTTGCAAAAGCTGGGAACATTCGTTCTTGCTTTGCATTCGCAGAAGATGGAATCAAGCTAGCTGTCGGCAAAGACGTTGTGTCTCGCATCGATGAGCGTTCTGACAAGTCTTACTCTACGCAGGTTTACTACTGCGCTACATTCGGGGCGACTCGCATGGAAGAAGAGAAAGTTGTTCAGATTGACTGTGATGAATCAGCATAAGGAGATATGAATCATGGCGACTGTATATTCTAATGTTCGCACGAACCTTACTCAGAACGACCCATCTGAGTTCGTACAAGCCAATCAGCTTGGTGGCGTAATGCGTGTAGCCCACGCAGAATACGAAGCTTCTGCTTTGGCTAGCGGGGATGACATCGAGATGTTTGCTCTGCCAAACGGTGCTCGCATCTTACATGGCAAGTTATGCCATGATGCAATGGGCGCAGGCACAACCTTGTCTGTAGGCCATGCGGCTTACGTCAACTCAGCCGGGACTACTGTCGCGGCAGATGTTGATGAGTACAAGGCGGCGGCGGCTTCAACTGGAGGGCAGTGTGTTGAGGTAGCCAATACTTTGGCTCTTGGCGCTGGCTCTGAGGTTGACCTCGATGGCGAAGATGCTGACAACTCATTCGTTGTGACAGTAACAATGGGTGGTGCCGCAGGCACCGGCACTGTTGCGCTCACAATGTACTATGTTGTTGACTAAATGAGTCTGGGGGCGGCAACGCCCCCTTCTCTTAAAAGGAGGTTGCATGGCAACTCAAGTTGAGATTTGCAATAGCGCATTGACTCAGATTGGCGCAACCACTATCGCTTCTCTTACAGAGAACAGTAAGAACGCTGAAGTCTGTAACCAACGGTATCATTCTATTAAGCATGCCGTTTTAAGATCGCACCCCTGGAATTTCGCAGTAACTAGAGTTTCGCTCTCTCCTACTGGAGCAACCCCTGCATTTGGCTTTGCAAGTGAGTTTGCTCTCCCTCGCAACTGCCTCCGCGTTTTAAACCTAAGTAAGCTAGATATCCCTCATAGGGTCGAGAAAGACAAGATCCTGTGTGATGAGGGGACCTTAGAGATTATGTATGTCGCAGATGTTTCAGAGAACATGTTCGACGGCCTATTTGAAGAAGCCTTGATTGCTAAGATCGCGGCAGATATTTGCTACCCCATTGTAGGTAGCGTCAATCTTGCGGATTACTTCCGGTCTGTTTACGAAGAGAAACTGAAAGAAGCCAGGTTTGTTGATGCTACCGAAGGCACTCCGGCGAGCATTGATAGTGTTTCTGCGGCAGGCTCACTAGAGGCAGACGTATTTATTAGATCGAGGTTCTGATGGCTAAAGCGAGTCCTATCCAGACTAACTTCACAGCGGGCGAGCTTTCTCCGCGACTAGATGGGCGGACCGATGTAGCTAAGTATGACAACGGCTGTAAGACGCTTGAGAACATGTTGGTCCATCCACAGGGCGGCGCAACACGTAGACCTGGAACAAAGTTCATTGGCGAGGTTCAAGATTCGTCTAAAGATCATCGGCTAATCCCATTTGAGTTTAATGTTGATCAAACTTATGCCGTTGAGTTTGGGGACAATCAGGCTCGGTTTGTAACTAACGACGGGTTCCTTGTTGAGACTAAGCAGGTGTATGACACAGATGCGCTCCCTTCTGTTGGGTTCGGAGTTGTTGATAGCTCGGTTTCTGATGTTCGGATTATCTGGGATGATGATGGCGAGAACGTCTTTTTCTACAAAACTACCGAGGAGAAAACGGGTAGCACTCATACGTTGGAAATTGTTGTTCGTCAGTACGAAACTGTAGGATTTTCACTATTTGGCGCCAAGCTCAAGGCAGAAAAAACTTTTAATTTACCGGACAGGTACTCTTCTAATGTTCCAGAGGGCGAGAGACGTTTTCACTGTGGTATCGGGTTCATTGATGGCAACAGGCCCGCTGACAAACACTTTTACGTGTGGGATGGGATACCAGACGCTGACATCACAGCGCAAAGTACGTCGCACACAGATTGCAATATTTGGGTTGATTACAACACTGGTTATGACATATCGGGTGTTGATGAGGATTTGACAGCCGCAACATGGTTTAATTATGAGTTAGGTGCCAGCCAAACAACTAACCGTTATCCGATCCCTATCTCAGGGCTTGCGTTTACCCCGCATTTTAAATCGGTGATTCCTGGGCAAGAATACAATGAGTCAACCCAAAGCTGGGCCTCAAGTAAATTTTATCGGATGAATGACTATAACAACATAGACAATGTTGTTGTGCATTTACAAGATGATGATGGTGAACATGGAAGACTGCACGTAATTGTCAGCAACTTGATTGAGGCTGGACAGACAGTTAACTCTATCGTTACCGCCGGAGGCTATTTGATTCACATAAACACGTGGAATTCCTCAAGTGGCGGGCCAGACTTTTCAAAAGATTGCTTTACTGAATTTCCATATTCCAATGTTACCAATGATAATTACACCTTTTCTGAAGATCCATTTGAAGATTTAATCACTGATCCAGGATTCATTACGGGGCTTCAAGTTGTTGCAGGGAATAATTACTGGCTAGCCGACGCCAATGGCAACTACGCGCATACCGCTGATTTTGTCGATGCTGGAAGTGGTTACAATACTGATGGCACCCGGTACATATCTTCTCAAGACCCAAGTCTTTTGGATTTGCCTCGGCATATGCAGAACCCGTCTTACATGTTTATTACTACGCATCTTTCTGAGGATGGGAAGCGGGTTGCGCTTGTGACTGGAACTATGACTTTCAGTTATTTTTCGGGGACTAACAACACATCCGCATGGGTTTTTGGTCCGATTGCTGGTTCCGATGACACTACATTTAAGACTGTTCAGTATGCGGCCTTTGCTCTTTCTGAGTTAGAAGATCTTGCCTCTCCATCTGCGACAAGCGATTGGGGCTGTATAGGTTCTTGGATGCAGGCAGATGGCAAAAGGATGTGGTTCAACGACGGCAGTGTGTCGTCAACTGTATCAAATGTAGCAACCTCAATCCCTTTAAAGTACCCATATCATGTCCTGAAGATTGAGGAGTCTGTAATCCCATCTGGCGCCTCGGGGCTTGAAGTTGATTTCTATGCAGGAACTGACACCATCCCTGGGGGTTCTGGCAGTTATACCTGGGGCTTTGATTTTGAAAATGCAGTTTTGCAATCGTCAAATCCTCTTGCCATTCCGACGCCTTTTTCTGAATCTCAACTTTCTGGTCTTAGGTACGCGCAATCTGCTGACGTATTATTTCTTGCGCACCCGGATGTCCCTCCGCAGGATCTTGTCCGTTACGGGGCGACTCTGTTTTCTTGCCAGCCAACTGTATTTACAAGAGGCCCAATGCAAGATGTGGTCTTTGATGGGACTACACTAACTGCTAGCGGTCGATCGGGATCTGTCACGATTACAGCTTCTGATGGGGTGTTCCGTACAACTGATGTTGATCGACTTGTCAAATTACACGACGGGTACGCAAAGATAACAGCGTTCACATCCGGGACCTCAGTAACGGCAACTGTCATCGAGAATGAAGATGGCCGGACAGAGCTTATGCCGTCTTACACTGCGACGACAATTTCTGCGGTGGAGGGAGATCCCAGCGGGACTGGTCTTTCGCATAACGATCGGTTTGAGGATAGTGCCGGTAAGTTTATTGAAAGGGGCTTCAAAGAAGGCATGCGCATATCCGTAACCGGGTTTACATCGCATGCCAATAATAATGAGGTAGGTGCCTTAATTGTAAGCGTTACTGACGATACAATTCTGATAGCACCTGCGGGAGATTTGACAACCGAAGCGGCTGGAGATTCTGTAACGATCGTTGGCGATCTTGAAGCTGATGATGAGTACCGGCTTGGCGCTTTTTCGGAGACCAGCGGATACCCGTCAGTTATTACTTTGTACGAACAACGATTAATTCTTGGGAATACTCTTGAGCAACCGCAAACACTGTTCTTCTCATCGGCTGGCTTGTTTACAGACTTTACGCCAGGTATTGATGCGACTGATGCGATTACCTACACACTTAGTAGTAACCAGGTCAACGTCATCCAGTATCTTGTTGGAGCGAGACTGCTAGTTGTTGGGACAAGTGGTGGTGAGTTTTCTGTAAGTTCCGGCGGTACAAACGAACCTTTAACGCCAACTAACGTGCAAATTCGGCGGCAGTCTAACTATGGCGGGTCTGATGTTCAGCCTTTTGCAATTGGGTCTGCGGTCTTATTTGTGCAGAGAGCCGAAAGAAAGCTCAGAGAATTAGTTTATGACTTCGACACGGACAGTTATTTTGCTCCTGACTTAACTCTATTGTCGGAACACTTAACCGAAGGCCTGATCAAAGAGATAGCCTGGCAACAAGAGCCAGACGGAATCTTGTGGGCGCGACTTGCTGACGGGTCTTTGATTGGTCTCACGTATCGTCGAGAGGAAGAAGTGATTGCCTGGCATAGGCACGATGTTGGAGGCTCGGGATTTGTTGAAAGTTTAATTTCTTTGCCGTCTCGGACTGGTGAAGATGAGCTTTATATGATTGTTAAAAGAACGATCAACAGTGTAACCAAGCGTTACATTGAAAGACTTTCCGAAATCGATAACATTTCTTCGGTTACTGATCCCAAGTTCTTAGATTCGCATCTGACTTATAGTGGGGCGGCTGTTAGCTCTCTATCAGGGCTTGACCACCTTGAAGGAGAAACCGTGTCGATCCTCGCCAATGGAGCAAAGCATGCAGACAAGACTGTATCTAGCGGTAGCATCTCGTTAGACGTAAACGCTACAAATGTAGTTGTTGGCTACAAATATTCGTCAACGCTTGAAACAATGCGGATTGATGCAGGCGGTACGGAAGGGACCAGCCAGGGCAAAACAAAACGTATTAGAGGGGTGACCGCAAGGTTCTTGGAAACGTCTGGTGCGCAGATTGGGCCGGACACCAGTAACTTAAAACCAATTGCTTTTGCCGAGCCTGGCGCTTCAGCTACGACAGCAATTCCGCTGTATAATGGCGACAAATATATCGAGTTCAGCGGCAATTACGAAACGGATGGGTTCATTGTTGTTAAGCAAGATGACCCTTTACCAATGACAGTATTGGCTTTGATGCCATTACTCCAAACTTTCGATAGGTAGGATATGTCAGCAACAGGCACTGGAATGATGTTAGCGGGTATGGCTTTAAGCTATGCCGGTTCTCAAGCGGCGGCTGAAGCACAAGAGGTCGCTGGACGCTGGAACAAACAAGTTGCAGAGCGTAATGCATCGTTACTAAGAACTGCGGCAGAAGATCTCCTGCTTGAGAGTAAACTCGATATTCTAAATTTCCAGACTCAGTATCGAAAATTTGAAAAAGAAACAGAGTCGGCAATCATGAAGTCTGGGTTCGACGCTTATAGCGGGACCGGGCTTGAGATACTTCTTGCGAACGCTGATCAGGCAGACGAAGAAATACGAAGGATCGATTATGCTTCACGCGCTCGTGCTCGTGACATTAGAGAGCAGGCAACAGGTGTAAGCCTTAAAGGCGATATTGCTATGTTTGAAGCAAAAGCGTCGGCCAATGCTACTAGGACAGAAGCGATGGCAACGCTCTTGTCTCAAGGTGGCAAGATGATTCCCGCTTAATTAGGAGAGGCTGGTTACCATGAAAGTTCCTTTGTACACGGCGCAGACGAAAAGAGTTTCTGGTGCAGTCACGCCCCAAGTTAACGTGCAAGTAAGCGGCCAGGTGCTTTCAGCTAACGCTCGCGTCATCTCTCAGGCCGGGCAACTTTTGTTCCAGGCAGGTGAAGAGAAGCTAAAGATCCACGCTCAAAACCAAGCCATTGCGGCAGAGAAGGCGATGGAGATCGAGCTTCGCACGATTGAGGATGAGGCACTTAGGCAGGACATTAGCGTTGTCGATCCGTCAGAAGTAGTGTCAAAAATGGACCAAGTTTACAAAGAGTATTCTTCCGGCAAAAGGATCAACCCTGCATCAGGGAAACCTTTCCTTACCACTTCGACGGCTAAATCATTTTTTGGCTCTACAGCCAGCGATTTGCATACTCGTTACGTAGGATCTTTCCGTAAAAACTCAAACAAGATTTTTGTGAAAACCGCAGGGATCAACATAACTAAAAGAGTTCAGAAAGAAGTGATGGTTGCGGCAGATACCCAATTGACAGAAGAAGAACGCGAGATTGCTTTAGGAAACCTTTTTGATACTAACCCTGTCTATGACCCAACTTTCAATGTTCGTCGTAGTAGAGGGCTTCTAAATTATGCAATGAAATCGGGGTATATGTCAGCGGAGGCTGTTGCAACTTTAGCGTCTGACACAATTCAAGACATTGCCACTGGGACGGTTGAGTCTTATATGGCAGGCGGCGACTACGATGGGGTTGCGAATAGGCTTGTCAGTGGAGAACTTGAGAAAACCGATGCAATCTTGTCTGCGGCTTTAGCGCAAATGGAGCCTGACGAAAGAATTGCGTTTGAAAAAAGCATTATCGATTACGCAAACAAGCAAGAAAAGTTTGCTAGCGATATGAAGAAAAAACAAGATGAAGCGCGATTAGAGCGTCTAGATGAAATGCATGCAAACATCCTCAACGCAGATGTGCGAGTTCCTTCCGAGTTAGCCAAAGCTTTGACGGCATATGAGCATCTTCGCGGCCAGAACTATTACGAAAAGACAACTGAGATCAACTGGATTGAAAAGCGTTTAGGCATTTCTACAACTGAAGCAAAGATGACTGATGATCGCGATGCAAGCAATTATTTGAACCGGCTGGATGGCGAGAACCGATTGACGATGGAAGCAGTGATGGCAGTCCAGGACAAGCTCACTGTTAATACTGTAGATAAATTTCTAGGCCGCGTACGGCAAGAGGCTAACGAGGGGGTTGGCCGGGGCAAGGAAGTAATTGCTGACCGTATTGGATTTAATAAGTACAAAGACAGCCTTAGCCCAGAGCTTAGGTCCTTTGGAGACACATACTTCAGACAAGCCCGAGATCGATTCAATGAGTGGCTTAGTACAACTCCAGAGCCTGGGCAACCTATGTCGGGCGGGCGTGGAGCAAGCTATGACACCATTGTGCAAAAAGCCCAGGAGATCGGCACGGCTTTTTCTGCGCCGCTTAAAGCAGAAATTCAAAATGCCTTTGATATGCAGTACACCTTGATCGTTAACTCAATCAAGCTCAACGATGACATATTGACTGGATGGACTGAGCCGCCAGCGGGGACTAACCGCAAGCAGTATCTACAGCAGTATCTTTCGGGACTTCCGACGGCAACTAAAAAGCTGGGCCAGGTCATAGGGATTTTGAACCAGCTTAATCCATTCTTAGGGGAGGACGTTCAATGAATGAAGATCGCGAGCAACTTGCGTACGACGCATATGATCAAGCTGAACTGCTCCAAAATTTTTCTAGCGACGATTATAGGAGCATAGTCCCAGATATTATAATCACCGGGAAACTTGCGGAAGACGCAAGCTCTGGCGTTGATCCTGATGTGCCAACAAAAGAAAAACTTGAAGAAGTCGGCGCTGGTCCTCTGGTCGATCAAGACGGGTTCCCGGTAGATGTAACGCGCCCAATATTGAAAAATGAAGATGGGTCAATCGCTACGGAAGAAACGATTACTGTTCGCGGCGTAGAGATTGGTTTGTCTGATGACAGTCGTTTTTACAATATCCCAACAATTGTGGATGGCAAGCGCGTGACAGATCGCGAAGCTCTTTACGACGCGGCAACCCGCATTCGATCTGGGGATAAGTTGCCAAACTATGAATCAGAAGAGTTAGCCATTCGCGGTGCGAAAGCGCGGTCTGAATTTCTTGGCGCAACGCATAGCAAGCGAATGGAGATGATAGAAGCAAACGCCCCTGGAGCTTTTGAGCAAGGCGGCGTTGTTGATCGCACCATTATCAATGGTTCGGTGCGGGCGTTAAATCAAGCCAGCCAACTCGTTTACGAATTAGCGGAAAGCGAACTTGAGTCCTTTACCGGCTCAGTAGGCATTAGATACATTGACAATGTTACGGGCGAAGAGATACCCATCCCGTACATGGTGCAATTACCTGCGGCTCCGCAGTTTGACGACCGCGAAGAAGCCCGTGGATTTGCCGAGGAAATGTTGCGAGACATCTCTCAATTCACAACTGGTTTCTTGTTTACGAAAGGTGCAGGTACAGGCCGAGGCGCTTTGTACGGTCGAAGCGCATTCTCCGCAACACTGTTTGACCCCGAGCAAGGAGGAATCGTCAAGGCGATGTCTTCTGGCTTAGGGCTTCCAATCCTTGAATATCTTAATACTGCCGACGACGCCGACTTGGAGTCAGCCGAAGGGAGGCTCCGTGAACGGTTCCAGTTTGCTTTGGAAGATCTGGGACTTGCTGGAATGATTGACGGAGCAATTAGTTCGTTGCGCTATATAAGAAAACACCCGGTGCTAATGAAGTCTCTTATTACAACTATGGGGCTTTCCGGGTTGGTTTATGCAGATGAAGCCGAGGCGGGACCAGGCGGAAGGATTATTAAGAGGCTTGCCGCTAAAGACAAAGCAAATATTGCGAAATCTTTAGAGGGCTTGAATCTACCGGCAAGCGAAGTCAAGCGCGTTGAAGACGAAGTCAGACGGATTAAGTCCAACTACCCGACTGAAGATGGATGGGCAGAAATTACCGTCAAGGACGTTAAAAGTAAGCCGACTGTCGCTATTAAAGAGGGAACTAAAAAAGTTGATGTCGAGTGGCAACCGATTGTCTACGGGTATGAAAAGCCTCGCCGCAACAAAAGCTATGCGCGTCACCAGCAGGACATGACGACTCGTACAGTCGATGATGTCCGTGATGTCGTTAACAGGGCCAATAATGGTGACCAAGCGGCGAAAGACATTCTTGCGCAAGCAGACTGGTATCGGTCGATGCGGAGTCGTTTGCGCTCAGAGTTTGGCGGCCTGGGCGATGTATTCGCTGACCTGCTTGGCGCAACATCGGCAAACACGGATGTCCGTACAAATTGGAATAATGGAATCGATGTATTGCGTCGGTACACCAATGGCGATTTCGATAAAGAGATCCAGGCGTACCTTGCTCGCGTCGAAGCTGGAGAAAAGGTTGACCCAGCAACATTGACAAAATTGTTTAAGGCTGGCGAGTTCCCGCTGATGACTAAGGCGACTGGTCAGTTATATGGCATCAACAGTCCAGCCGCAACGAAAGCTTTGCTGGATATGTTCAGGCAGATCAAGGTAGGGCAGGCGCCGAAGACCATTAACTTTACAGGTAACCTCATTGGCTATGGGTCGCAACCAACAATTGATGTGTGGGCGGCTCGGTATCTGCGCGACGCGGCAGGACTCAAGCGGATTCCTCCACCTGCAGAGCAGGCTGTCGCAGGGAACCACTTAACTGGCAGTACGATTGATAAGCCAATCATTGGTTCTGAATTTGGTTTTGGTCAGCGCATATTCACTGATGCGGCTAACGCTATCAACGCCGAAGGCTTCGTTAAGAACTATGACTCGTCGATTGGCGACTTAGGCCCAGATGATCTCCAGGCTGTTGTATGGTTTATGGAGAAAGAGAAGTGGACCATCAACGGATGGACAAACAAAGCTGGTGAAGGCGGCTCACTTGATTACGAGGCGGCCCTTGCCGGTTCTCCTGAACGAGTCGAGATTGATGAGTTGCGCAAGACCATCAATTCGTCTGGGTCAACACCAGAGCAGAAAGCGATAGCGGAAGCGCGTCTGGAGGAATTGAAAGCTCCAGTAGAGCGCCGAATTGTTGGCGTGTCTCGCGAGCGGCCAGAACAGCGTCCGACTAATGTCGAACAAGCGGAGCTATCTAGCGAGGTTCTTAACCCTCTCAAAGACGATCCAGCCGTCGTTGCACAACAGGCAAACAATAGTTACGGCTTATTCGGTAACACTCCAGAGCGTTCTCTGAATACCGAAGTCGTTACCCGGTCAGATTTTGATGAGACTAATTTTATCAATAACCTGGTCGATCTTGGACGTAAGTATGACCAAGACGCTGTATATGTGTCCAAAGTTGTACCAACCGGAACGCAGGGTGCGATGCCTGGCCTAGAAGTATTTTTCAAATCTAGACAGGAAGCAGATAAAGCAATCGCTATGATTGACTCTTTGCGTCAAAAGTATGATATTAGTGGTGGCACAATCATAACGGACGCTAGGTATAAGGATCGTCCAGATGTGCAGGTTGATACAGGCGAAGAGATTGCTGGCGCTGTAGGTTTGCGGATTCAATACATCCCAGAGTTTGAAGGTGGGGTTCCAGACCCAGACAAAGCAATGGATACGTTTATGGACATTGCTCAAGACTTAATGGAAGAGGCAGACGTATCCTCTACAAATGTATTATTCTTTGAAAACAAAGTGTTCAAGAACACGGACCGTCCAGGGGCGGAGTGGATTGAAGGTGGAGTAAGTTATGAAGACAGCATTGCAGGCCGCAATGGAATCAGTGAAGAAACGGGGCGGAGACGAGAATCACCCGCTGATCAAAATGTTGAAAGCGCAGGAGACAGCGGACAAGAACCGCAAGTCGAGTGAGCAATTGTACGTGACAGGTTCAGTTAAGAAGGGATAGCAAGTGGCAATACTTGATGAACAGGCAGGACAAGCCGCTTTAGAAGGTGGCGTTACAGAGCAGGCGAGCACAATACCGCGCAAGCCTGAGCGCGTATTTGTTGCTGGCGGACCGTTAAGCACGTTCATTAAGCAAGCTTCTAAGGTCTCACCTAGGGCTGTAACACGCGGAACAGACGCGGGAGACATGGCTGTACCTACTGCAATTGAAGAGCGCCAGGTGCCAGCCGGGGAATACTCTAAGAGACAAGAGGCTCTTGCTGAAAAAGTATTATCCGAAGAAGGCAGGGAAAGGTTTGAGACTGCTGG